>MDSX01073900.1_pt1 | contig 24604 bp, 23 predicted proteins | sample 811141 | NCBI WGS metagenome assembly MDSX01 (sample SAMN05326642, study PRJNA326480) | marine metagenome | isolation source: seawater | place: Atlantic Ocean: South East | collected 2010
ATGCTTAACGATGATGCTTTAGCAGAACGCTTATACTTCATACAAAACAGTTGTGGTGCGGTGCCAGGGCCTATGGATAGCTTTTTGGTGTTGAGAGGAATAAAAACCTTGCATTTAAGAATACAACGTCATTGTGAAAACGGAAAAGCCATTGCTCATTTCTTAAAAGATCATCCTAAAGTAGATAAAGTCTATTGGCCAGGTTTTGAAAGCCATCCCAACCATGATATAGCTAAAAAACAGATGAAAGATTTTGGCGGTATGTTGTCCTTTTCATTAAAAGGCAATCGATTAGATGATGCGTTTAAGGTGGTATCATCTACTCATTATTTTACCTTAGCAGAGTCTTTGGGTGGGGTAGAGTCTTTATGTGGTCATCCTGCTAGTATGACGCATGCCGCTATACCCAAGGAAGAAAGAGAAAAAACAGGTGTGGTGGACTCACTTATTCGATTAAGTGTTGGCGTTGAAGACATAGAAGATCTAAAATCAGACCTTGAACAAGCATTAAATCAATTATAATGGACGTATTTTATATTACAGGTGCAAGTAGTGGAATTGGAGAGGCTATAGCCGAATTACTTTTAGAGAATACCAACAATATGGTTATCGGTATTGCTCGTTCACGAACCATTCAGCACGATAGGTATAAGCATCATTATATTGATCTTTCTCAACCTTGGACAGATAAAATTTTCAAAGCCTCGTCGTTTAATGCGGATAAAGCCGTGCTGATTAATAATGCAGGCTCTATAGGACCTATAAAGCCATTGGGGCTTCATGAAGAAGAAGAAATAAAAGAGAATTATTTTCTAAATATTGCAGCGCCAAGTATTTTGTGTCAGCAATTTATCTCCTGTTTTGAGAGTAGCAAATCCAAGTGTATCATATTAAATATCAGTTCTGGAGCAGGAAAACAAGCCATTCATTCATGGAGTACTTATTGTGCATCTAAATCTGCTATGGATATGTTCTCTCAAGCACTTCAACTCGAATATCCGGCCTTCAAGGTGTTCTCTATTGCACCAGGTATTGTGGATACTGCTATGCAAGATGAAATTAGAGAAGCTAAAAAATCGGACTTCCCAGATGTCGATCGTTTTATTTCCTACAAAGAAGAAGGCGAATTAGCATCGGCAGAGTTAGTTGCTGAAAAATACGTTCATTTCTTAAATAACTGTAATAAACGTAAAGAAGTACTGTACTCTATTCGTGATTTGTAGATTTTAGCCAATTTAGCTCAATAATCACTCAAAAATACATGTAAAACACTGTAATTCAGCTGATTAAATCCCAATCAGTTTATAAACATCTTGGTGTTAGTAATGAAAAATTTATTAAAACAAATTGCCAAACAAACCCTCTTGCAACTAACTGACAACCAGTTATTTGTAAAAAATGAGTGTTAAAAAAAAGGTTTTTTTTAGTATTTATTTAATTTTGACTCTAATTGCACAAATAATTTGACAAGTATCAATCAGGCTTATATGTTTGTCCTCATTATTAATCAAATTTTTTAGAAAATGGATAAAGTATTTAAATACTTCGGTGATTTTTTCACAGGTTTAACTGCATTAGTAATTACCTTATTAGGTTTAGGAGTTGCTGTTGAGATTCTTTTTGGCTCTGGAGCAATGTTCGGAGTAACAGTAATTGAAAATGTAACTAACGTTTTAGGTTCTTTAGCTGGATCTGGTTTTGCTGGATTTTTAGCTATCTTGATTTTATTTTCTTTATTAAAGAAATAAGATGACTTATAAATAATTTAAAAAAGCTCGTCATATTGACGGGCTTTTTTTAAATTTAATCTTTAATATAAATACTATGAAAGATTTATTAGAAAGAATAAAAACTCTTGCCAACGATTTAACCTCTTTTGCAATAGTTATTTTATGCTTAGGCGTAACGGTACAACTCATTATCGGAGAACCTTTGTTTGGCTGGAATGTTGTAGGTAACATTTCCAAAGCTATCGGTTCAATGGGTCAAAGCAGCTTTATTGGGGTTGCAGCTCTTTTAGTATTGTATTCTATTTATAAGAACAAGAACTAAATTTTTAGTGGGCTTCTAGCCAATTTGTACCTATCCCTAGCTCTACATCCAGAGGTACGCTTAGCGATATGGCGTTTTCCATCTTGTCTTTAATTAAGCTTTTGAAAATATCTATTTCACTTTGGTGTACGTCAAATACCAATTCATCGTGTACTTGCAACAACATTTTAGATTTATAATCTTTTTCTTTTAATGCATCAGCTACCTTTATCATGGCTAATTTTATAATATCAGCTGCTGAACCTTGTATTGGGGCGTTAATGGCATTACGCTCGGCATAACCTCTAACTACGGCATTCCTAGAGTTAATATCGTTAAGCATTCTCTTTCTGCCCATTATGGTTTCTACAAAGCCCTTTTCTCTAGCTTGGTCTATACTTAAATCCATATAGTCCTTAACTTTAGGGTATTGCATAAAGTAATTGTCGATAATTTCTTTAGCTTCTCCTCTTTTTATTCCTAAACGCTGGGATAAGCCAAAGGCAGATATACCATATATGATACCAAAATTGACCATTTTAGCGTGTGAACGTTGTTCTCTGCTGACTTCATTTAAGCCAATCTGATACACTTTAGCAGCCGTAGCGGTATGTATGTCTTCTCCACTTTGAAAAGCTGATAGCATTCCGTCATCTTGTGAAAGGTGTGCCATAAGGCGCAATTCTATTTGTGAGTAGTCGGCGGCTAACAAGGCGAATTTGTCATTTCTAGGGACAAAGGCTTTTCTAACCTCTCTACCTTTTTCACTCCTTATAGGAATGTTTTGTAAATTGGGATTTACCGAGCTCAATCGTCCAGTAGCTGCTACAGCTTGTTGGTAGGTGGTGTGTATTCGGTGTGTATCTGTATCGGCCAACTCGGGCAAAGCATCGACATAGGTTGATTTTAACTTTTGTAACTGACGGAACTCTAAAATATCGTCAATAATTTCGTGTTTGCCTTTTAGTTTTAACAGTGTTTCTTCAGAAGTTGAGTATTGCCCTGTTTTGGTTTTTTTGGGTTTTTCTACCAATTTCATATGTTCAAAAAGGATCTGTCCTAATTGTTTAGGCGAGGCTAAATTAAAGGGTGTCCCTGCTATTTTTTGAACATTATCATTGAGTTGTATAATTTTCTCTTCTAACTCTTTAGAGAAGTCAGCTAAGGCATCAATATCTATTTTCACGCCTTCCATTTCCATTTTAGAAAGTACGGAAATTAAGGGCATCTCAATGGTCTTAAACACATCATAGGCTTTAGTACCTTCAAGACTTTTCTGAAAAATTTCTTTTAACTGAAAGGTAATGTCGGCATCTTCACAAGCGTAAGGGCACAATTGCTCTAAGGGTGCTTGGCGCATACTGAGCTGATTCTTCCCTTTTTTACCTATCAATGTTTCTATACTTATGGGTGAATAGTTGAGGTAATTTTGAGCCAAGACATCCATATTGTGACGTTGGTCGGGCTCAAGTAAGTAATGTGCCAACATAGTGTCAAAAATAGGAGCTTCTACATTCGTCCCATATTTAGCAAGAACCTTATAGTCGTATTTTAAGTTTTGGGCGATTTTCTCTATGCTAGTGTGTTCAAAAAAGGCTTTGAATTCATCAACTATATTTTGTTCATCTCCCTCAGGAATATGAACATAATAGGCTACGTTTTTTTCAAAACAGAACGACATACCAATGATATCGGCCGTAAGAGGGTTTAAGCCTGTTGTTTCTGTATCGAAGCAAACAGACTTTTGTGCTAAGAGTTGGGCTAGTAGATTTTTTCTTTTTTCAGCGGTATCTATTAAAATGTAGTTGGTATTAACATCTTCAATCGTTTGGTATGAAGTTGCCGGAGGAGTATCGTCAACTGCCATAGAAAACAAATCTATTTGACCGTTTGAAGAGCCACTCTTTTTAGTATTGTCAGATACTTCTTTCTTTTCTTCATTCTCTTGCACCGCCGATTGACCTAATAGGCGTTTAGCCAAGTTTCTAAATTCCAATTCTTCGAATAAGGCTTGTACCTTTTCAGCATCGAATTTTTTAACTTCTAAAGCTTTTTCATCAATATCTACAGGCGCGTCTAGCAGTATAGTTGCTAACTTTTTAGACAATATACCTTGCTCTTTGTGGGCTTGTATTTTTTCACCCAACTTACCCTTGACTTCATGAGCGTTTTCCAATAAGGTTTCCATATTGCCGTATTGAGCCAATAGTTTTTTAGCTGTTTTTTCACCCACTCCAGGCAAGCCTGGTATATTATCTACGGCATCGCCCATCATCCCTAAGAAATCGATGACTTGAGTAACTTCTTTAATCTCAAATTTATTGAGCACCTCTTGAATGCCCCACGTTTCGGTTGGCTTCCATTTGTTGCCTGGGCGGTACAACAAAATATTTTCTGAAACGAGCTGTGCAAAATCTTTGTCAGGTGTCATCATATACGTTACAAAACCTTGCTTTTCGGCTTTCTTGGCGAGCGTTCCTATGACGTCGTCTGCTTCATAGCCATCGGCAAACAGCTTGGAAATATTAAAGGCATCTAACAATTGGTCAATATAGGGCAGAGCTACCGCAATTCCCTCTGGCATGGCCTCTCTATTGGCTTTGTATTCGGCATATTCTATGTGCCTAACAGTGGCTTTTGGAGTGTCAAAAACAACAGCAATATGCGTAGGGTTTTCTTTTTTTATGACTTCCACCAAACTATTTACAAAGCCCAAGACAGCTGAGGTTTCAATGCCTTTGGAATTGATGCGTGGGTTTTTGCTAAAGGCAAAATAAGAACGATAAATTAGCGCAAAGGCATCAATAAGAAATAGTTTTTTGACTTGTGCCATAGATAGAATTGTTTTGCTGCAAGATACGAGATTATGCTTATTTTTGTAAAATGAATCGCTTAATCTTATCTGCTTTTTTCTGTATTTCTTTGTTCTCTTGCGCTCAAGATCAGCCTTTGGTATCTATGGAGGGTTGGTGGACAATGAATGAAGGACAACATTATTTTGAAGACCAAGATAATGTTCCTGTTATTTTTGTTGGTGAGGACTTATGGGGTATGGATGACTATTATTCCGACTTAGTTCCTGCAATGGGCTTGCCAGTACAAGTGATAATTACCGCCAAAATGAATGGTGATACTCTTGAAATTCACACTTTAGAGATTGCTCCTGAAGGGTGTGACGACTAGCTTTTTAAAGCAACAGGATTGATTCGTATTAATCCTATCCAATCCATAATTCTCATAATGGGGTAAATGGGGTCAATCTCGTACCATTTTCTAGCAAAGTTAGCCATACCACCCTCTGCATGGTGGTTGTTGTGATAGCCTTCGCCCAACATAAAAATGTCAAAAGGCATGAGGTTTTTTGAGGTGTCATCCACTTCGTAATTGGTGTATCCAAACTTGTGCGCAAACCAATTGACTACAGTACCATGAATAGGACCCATCACTATGTGCATAGGAATAAATAGGTACATCCACCAAGCTGTAGCGAAAGTGTAGTAGAACCAAATGTAGAATAATGACCATAGCACTTTTACCAATAGCGATCCTGCCATTTTATCGAACCATTTCCAATCGGGTAAGTTTTTAGTGATGGATTCTTTTACTTTAATAGCACCACTCTGAATACCAGCAAATTTATGATATGTTTTGACCATCAAACTCACAAAGTTTTTGGAAAATAATGGCGAATGCGGATCTTCTTCTTTATCGGCATGTTCGTGGTGCAAACGGTGTAAGATGCCGTATACTTTTGGACTCATATAAGACGAGCCTTGCGAAATAAAAGAAAATACAAAAAAGAACTTCTCTACCCATTTAGGCATAGTAAACATTTGGTGAGCTGAGTACCTGTGATGAAAGAAGGATTGTGCAAATAAAGACAAGTACCAGTGTGCTACGATAAAAAGAAAAATCTCCATTTTAAGGGCTTTTAAATTAAGGTACAAAGGTCGGCATTATTTAAATAAAATTAAATAAGGAGTTTGAATTTTTATTCATTATAAATAACAGAGGTAACTGTCTGACCTACAGCTTTGAGGGTGCTTTTATCAATATTTCTCATGTCATCGCCATGGGTGTGCCAATGCTTATTAAAGCCTGTTTGAGTGTTGTTGTCGTATTCAATAATATCTATGGTTGGGATATTAGCTAAGGTGTTGACAAAATAATGATCGTCAATGATTTGAGGAGTAGGTTGGTATACAAAATAACTGCCATACCCCAAGTTGTGAGCTTCTTTCCAAACCTTTTTAAGAATGCGTTGAGCAAATGTTCTTGATAGCCCCTCTTGGGTAAAACGAGCGTCTTTAGCGGCTACCATATCTAACAAAATACCATACTGTGCATAGTAGTTGGGTGTATGGGGGTTTTTGCCCCAATATTGTGAGCCGATACACCAGCTAGAAGTAGCACTATTGCCATCGCCATCGGGGTTTCCGTGGTCTTCGGCATCAAACAAGATGATATCTATGCCTACTGTGCTTTCTTGTTGGGACAACAGCCTTGCAATCTCAATCAGAACACCAACGCCACTACCGCCATCGTTAGCACCGAGGATAGGTTCGTTTTGTCGTTCTACATCGTAATCAGCTACATGGCGAGTATCCCAATGGGCGCACAATAATATTCGGTTGTTTTTCTCTGGACTGAATGAGGCAATGATATTTCTCAAAGTATGAGATTTGCCATCATAAGTTTTGATAGGACTGTTTTGTTCTTGAACGTGAGGGGTATAGGTCTTTAGTTTTTCAACCAAAAAATCGCCACATTGTTTCCACCCTTTACTACTGACATAGCGGGGTCCAAAATCAACTTGTTGCTGAATATAGGTGTAGGCACTATCAGCATTAAAGTCAGGCACTTCAACGCTTTTCTTGACTTCTTTTTTTACCGATTGAGTGGGTTTATTATCTTGGCAAGCCAACAGAAAAATAACACATAAAAAATACAGAGGTAGTTGTCTAATCATCATTCAATTAATTTTTTACTTCCCAAGAACTACCATCGCTACCATCACGCACTTCGATGTTTAGCTTTTTGAGCTCATCCCTTATAAGGTCTGCACTGGTCCAATCTTTATTGGCTTTGGCATTTCCTCTAAGCTGAAGAATGATGTTCATTACTTCTTTGCTTAGGTCGTTACCTTTGGTGTCTTGGTCTTCTTGTAAACCTAAAATATTGAATACAAAGGTGTCAAACAATCGGTTTAGGCTTTTTATATCTTCTTGATTTATTTGTTCTGTACCTGCTTTTGCAGAATTGACAATACGTACGGCTTCAAATAAATGAGCAATTAGAATAGGTGTGTTAAAGTCATCATTCATAGCCTTAAAACATTTGTCTTCAAGAGCTTTGATATCAACAGAGCTATTGGCGCTAGAGTTTAAGGATTTTAAAGTAGCTGCTGCGTTCAATAATTTATTCATGCCCTTTTCAGCAGCTTGCAAAGCATCGTTAGAAAAATCCAATGGACTACGATAGTGAGCTTGTAAGATGAAAAAACGCACCGTCATAGGGCTGTAAGCACGTTCTAAAAGTTCGTGGCTTCCACTAAAAAACTCTTCTAGGTTAATGAAGTTGCCAAGGGATTTCCCCATCTTTTGTCCGTTGATGGTAATCATGTTATTATGCATCCAATATTTGGCGGGGTCGCATTTGTTACAAGCATTAGACTGGGCTATTTCTGCTTCGTGGTGAGGGAAAACCAAGTCCATACCACCACCATGAATGTCGAAGGTATCACCTAAGTATTTGCTGCTCATGGCAGAACATTCTAAGTGCCACCCTGGGAAACCGTCACTCCAAGGTGAGGGCCAACGCATGATGTGTTCAGGAGCGGCTTTTTTCCATATAGCAAAATCTACTGGGCTTTTCTTTTCACTTTGCCCTTCTAAGGCTCTAGTATTTTCAAGGGTATCCTCTAGGTTTCTGCCTGAAAGTTTGCCGTAAGGGAAATCCTCATTGTATTTATTGACATCCAAATAAACAGAGCCATTGACTTCATACGCATAGCCGTTATTGATAATGGTTTTTACCATTTCTATTTGCTCAATAATATGCCCTGTGGCCCTTGGCTCTATTGATGGCGGCAAACAGTTTAGTGCTTCTACAGCCTTGTGGTATTTGATGGTATAAAATTGTACCACTTCCATGGGCTCTAATTTTTCCAATCGAGCCTTTTTAGCGATTTTATCTTCGCCCTGGTCAGCGTCATCAACCAAATGACCAGCATCTGTAATGTTTCGAACGTAACGTACTTTTAAACCCAAATGCTGAAGGTAACGAAAAACGATGTCAAAAGTAATAGATGGTCTGGCGTGTCCTAAGTGGGGTTCGCCATACACCGTAGGACCACAAACGTACATACCAACAAAGTTGGGCAATAAGGGTTTGAAGGCTTCTTTCTGACGACTTAGTGTATTATAAATGTGTAAATCTAAACTCATTAAATTGGTTATTCGGTAATTAGTGTTTCAATGTTCTTCAGCATATCAGAAGTCATATCTTGCAAATTAACGGAACTTTTCCAATTCCAATCCTTAAAAGCTACAGAATCGTCAATATTTTGTGGCCAGCTGTCTGCTATAGCTTGTCGGTAATCACTTTTATAGTCTATTTTAAAGCTCGGTATATGTTTTTTTATCTCTAGCGCTAACTCTTTTGGGCTAAAGCTCAAACCAGCAATATTATATGAAGAACGTATTTTAATTTGTTCATTTGGAGCTTCCATTATTTCTAAGGTTGCTCTAATAGCATCGTTCATATACATCATAGGCAGGGTGGTATCTTCACTCAAAAAGCTGGTGTAAGATTTGTTCTTTAACGCTTCATGAAAAATATGAACGGCATAGTCGGTAGTCCCTCCTCCGGGTTGTGATTTCCAGCCGATAAGTCCGGGATAACGGACACTTCTCACATCAACTCCGAATTTTTGATTGTAATACTCGCACCAACGTTCGCCTGCTAATTTACTAATGCCATAAACGGTATTGGGCTCCATAATGGTTCGCTGAGGCGTCAAAACACTTGGTGTTGTAGGTCCAAATACAGCAATTGAGCTTGGCCAAAATATTTTTTCGATATGTTTCTCTTTAGCTAAATCCAAAACGTGTGAAAGAGAACGCATATTGAGGCTCCAGCCCAACTCGATATTTTGTTCTGCTGTTGCCGATAACAAGGCAGCTAACAGATACACTTGAGTAACTTGATATTTTTTAACGATATCAAACAACAGGTTTTTGTCCATTATATCTAAAACCTCAAAGGGTCCAGAGTGCATAATTTCAACAGTGTCTGAAGGTCGTATATCAGAAGCAATGACATTAGAATTGCCATAAGTTCGTCTGAGCGTACTTACTAGTTCTGTGCCAATCTGACCAGAAGAGCCGATAACTAAGATGGTGTCTTTCATGTGGAGCTTAAATATGGTACAAATATAGCATTTAGTGTATATCTATGACTCAAATCATCTTTCAAATCCTATTTCTTTGTGTACCTTTGAGGCTAGAAAAAATTCAGTTTAATGGATCCGAATGCACATAAGAAAGGTTTGCTCAACAAGCTCAGTAAGGAACAGGCTTTGGAGAAGCTAGAAGCCGAAGATTTTTGTAGAAAAACATTATCCTTTTATCGCTATGTTATTTTAGAAAACCCTGAACAATTTAGAGATGATTTGTTTAAACATTGGAATGAGTTAGATTGTTTGGGTAGAATTTATGTAGCTAGAGAAGGAATTAATGCCCAAATGAATGTGCCAGAGCATCATTGGGAGCAATTTATAGCATCCTTGAATACCTTTGAGGAGTTAAAGAATATACCCCTGAAAATTGCGGTTGAAGATGATGGTAAGTCTTTCTATAAACTTACCATAAAAGTTAGAGAGCAGATTGTGGCTGACGGCTTACCTCTAGACGAATATGATGTGACGGATGTTGGACAACACTTGAACGCCCAACAATGGAATGATGCCATAGAACAAGGGGCTATTGTAGTTGATATGCGTAATCACTATGAAAGTGAAATCGGTCATTTTGAAAATGCTATATGTCCTCAATCCGAAACATTTAGGGAAGAATTACCTGAGGTAAAAGATATGCTTAAGGGCAAAGAGGATAAAAAAGTATTGCTTTATTGTACAGGAGGTATTCGTTGTGAAAAGACATCTGCCTACCTGAAGCATCACGGTTTTAAAGACGTTAACCAGCTGCATGGTGGTATTATAGATTATGCACGTCAGTTGGATGAAAACAAGGATTTACCCAATAAATTTAAGGGCAAGAACTTTGTCTTTGATGAACGTTTAGGGGAACGCATTAGTCAAGAAATAATTAGCAGTTGCCACCAATGCGGTGAGCCATCGGACACCCACGTAAACTGTAAAAATGTGAATTGCAATTTATTGTTTATTCAATGTAGCAGCTGTCAAGAAAAACATCAGCAATGTTGTTCATCTGATTGTTTGGAGATTATTCAATTGCCTGATGAGGAACAGCAAAAGCTAAGACAAGGAAAAGAAAATAAAAAACGCTTTCATAGTCATATGCGAGTGGATTTATTGAAATCGTTTAAAGAGTAAAAAATTTTATAACTTACTAAAAAATTGAACTATGCCATTTTATCACAAATTGGGGAAAATACCCCACAAAAGACATACTGTTTTTTCTAAGCCCGAGGGTGGTATGTATTATGAGCAATTGTTTGGAACGGTAGGGTTTGACGGAATGTCTTCCTTATTATACCATACCCATCGACCGACAATGGTAAAGGATATTAAAGGGGCAAAAGATATCAGTCCTAAAATAGCCGTTGATAAGAATTTAAAATCATTGAGTTTGAAAGGCTTTAATGTTCAGCCGACAGACGACTTTTTGGATAGTAGGGTAGCGGTGTTAATTAATAATGATTGTCATATTTCATTAGCTGCACCTAAGCAGTCTATGACCGATTATTTTTACAAAAATGCCGATTGCGATGAGATGATTTTTGTACACAAAGGAACAGGTACTTTACGTACCATTGTTGGTAACCTTAAGTACGGTCCTGGTGATTACCTAATGATACCTCGAGGGATGATTTACGCTTTTCAATTCGATACTGAGGACAACCGTTTGTTCATTGTCGAATCGACAAGCCCTATGTATACGCCAAAGCGTTACCGTAATTGGTTTGGTCAACTGTTAGAGCATTCTCCTTTTTGCGAACGTGATTTGCGTCAGCCTGACGAACTAGAAACACACGATGAGTTGGGAGATTTTACTATGATGATTAAAAAGGAAGGGATGTTACACGAATACGTTTATGCCTCACATCCTTTTGACGTTATTGGATGGGATGGCTATAACTATCCTTATGCTTTTTCTATTCATGACTTTGAACCTATTACAGGGCGTGTACACCAACCGCCACCAGTGCACCAAACTTTTGAGGCTGCAGGTTTTGTGGTGTGTTCTTTCTGTCCACGTTTATACGACTATCACCCTGAAGCAATTCCAGCCCCCTACAATCACTCCAATATAGATTCCGATGAGGTGTTGTATTATGTCGATGGTGACTTCATGAGCAGAAACCACATTCAGCAAGGACAGATTACCTTACACCCTGCTGGTATTCCGCATGGGCCGCACCCTGGTGCAGCAGAGCGAAGTATCGGACAAACAGAAACCGAAGAGTTAGCGGTAATGGTAGATACTTTCAAGCCTTTAAAAGTAACTCAGGCGGCTATGGACTTAATAGATGGAGATTATCATCAGTCTTGGTTAGATAAATAATTTAAAAAACATACAATTATGTCAGCAGATATTAAAAATTTAAAAAACCTTCAAAATACAGAATACGGCTTGAAAAAGTTGTTTGATGAAGCAGAAGACTTTTTGCCATTGTTAGGAACGGATTATGTAGAACTGTATGTCGGTAACGCTAAGCAGTCGGCACATTTCTACAAAACGGCATTTGGCTTTCAGTCGGAGGCTTATGCTGGATTAGAAACGGGTGTTAAAGACCGAGTTTCTTATGTTCTAAAGCAAGATAAAATACGCTTAGTACTGACAACACCGCTTACTGAAGGCGGTCCTATAAACGAACACATCAACAAACACGGTGATGGTGTTAAGGTTGTTGCTCTATGGGTAGAAGATGCTACCAAAGCGTGGGAAGAAACAACTAAGCGAGGAGCAAAATCTTTTATGGAGCCTACATCTGAAGAAGATGACTTTGGTAAAGTTGTACGTTCAGGAATCTATACCTATGGTGAGACGGTTCACATATTTGTAGAAAGAAACGCTTATGACGGTCCTTTTTTACCGGGCTATAAAAAGTGGGAAAGCCACTATAACCCTGCACCAACAGGATTGAAGTTTATTGACCATATGGTGGGTAATGTCGATTGGGACGAGATGAATACTTGGTGTGAGTTTTATGCTAAAGTAATGGGCTTTGCTCAAATTATCTCTTTCGATGATAAGGATATTTCTACCGATTACACCGCCTTGATGAGTAAGGTAATGAGTAATGGTAACGGTCGTATTAAATTCCCAATTAACGAACCGGCTGAAGGCAAGAAAAAATCTCAAATTGAAGAATATATAGACTTCTATAATGGCCCTGGTGTTCAACACATTGCAGTAGCAACAGACGATATCGTTAAAACGGTTTCTGCTATGCGAGACAGAGGGGTAGAGTTTTTGTATGTTCCAGAGAGTTATTACGATGATTTGTTAGAACGTGTTGGCGATATTGATGAAGATGTTGAGGTGCTCAAAAAGCACGGCATACTGATTGACAGAGACGATGAAGGCTATCTGTTACAATTGTTCACTAAACCTGTTGTAGATAGACCAACCATGTTCTTTGAAATTATTCAACGAAAAGGAGCGCAATCCTTTGGTAAAGGAAACTTCAAAGCCCTATTTGAAGCTATCGAAAGAGAGCAAGGCAATAGAGGTACTTTGTAATATGAATATGACAAATAAAAAAGCCCCATTTTGGGGCTTTTTTTATGCTCAATATTTGATATTATTTGAGTTTAATGTTCAGCTCATCAAGCTGGGCATTGTCAATAATTGATGGAGCATCAATCATCACATCTCTTCCTGAATTATTTTTTGGGAAAGCGATAAAGTCTCTTATGCTTTCTTGCCCACCAAATAACGAACAAAGACGATCAAAACCAAAGGCGATACCGCCATGAGGAGGTGCTCCGTATTCAAAAGCATTCATTAGGAAGCCGAATTGGTCTTTAGCTTCTTCTTCCGTAAAGCCTAAGTGTTGAAACATCAATCGCTGTAATTCTTTGTCATGAATACGGATAGAACCGCCGCCTAGCTCTGTGCCATTCATAACCAAGTCGTAAGCGTTGGCTCGAACTGCTTCAGGATCACTTTCCAGCTTATCAATATCGTGTGGCTTAGGTGAAGTAAAAGGGTGATGCATAGCATGGTAGCGTTCTGTATCTTCGTCCCATTCCAAAAGTGGGAAATCAACCACCCATAGAGGGGCAAATACATCTGGATTTCTTAGTCCTAACTTTTCAGCAACTTCCAAACGCAATTCGTTCATTTGCTTACGCACTTTGTCGGTTTCTCCTGACAATAAGAACATTAAGTCGCCAGGCTCGGCATTCATTTTTTCTGCCCATTTGGCTAAATCTTCTTGACTGAAAAATTTATCGACTGAAGACTTGAACGAGCCATCGGCATTGTACTTGCAATAGATAAGTCCCTTAGCACCAATTTGTGGACGCTTAACATAGTCCGTCATAGCATCCAATTGCTTACGTGTCCAATCGGCACACCCTTTAGCGCAAATACCAAGCACTAATTCGGCACTATCGAATACTACGAAGTTATTCTGTTGAGTTATGGCATTCATCTCGTTAAAAGTCATGCCAAAACGAATGTCAGGTTTGTCCGATCCATACATACGCATAGAATCGTCATAGGTCATTCGTGGAAATTCTTCCAATTCTACGCCTTTTATTTCTTTCAATAAGTGGCGAGTTAACCCTTCGAAAGTATTTAATATATCTTCTTGCTCAATGAAAGACATTTCGCAGTCTATTTGAGTAAATTCTGGTTGTCTATCGGCTCTTAAATCTTCATCTCTAAAGCATTTTACAATCTGATAGTATTTGTCAATACCACCCACCATAAGCAATTGCTTAAAGGTTTGGGGCGATTGTGGTAAGGCATAAAACTGACCTTCATTCATTCGTGATGGCACAATAAAATCACGAGCTCCTTCAGGTGTTGATTTGATGAGGTAGGGGGTTTCTACTTCGATAAAATCTTGTGCATCTAAATACTTTCTAGTTTCTGTCGATAGTCGGTGCCTTAACACCAAATTATCACGAACTGGATTTCTTCGAATATCCAAATAACGGTACTGCATACGCAAATCATCACCGCCATCTGTTTCATCTTCAATAGTAAAAGGAGGTGTCTTTGAAGAGTTTAGTAGGTTTAAAGCACTTACTTCAATTTCTATTTCTCCAGTAGGAATATTCTTGTTTTTACTAGATCGTTCTATGACTTTACCCACAACTTGTATTACGTACTCACGCCCTAACTTTCTTGCTTTTTGGCACAAGTCCGCATTGGTATCCATATTGAAAGCCAATTGAGTGATGCCGTATCTATCTCTCAAATCGACAAAAGTCATTCCACCTAAATCTCTTGTTTTTTGTACCCAACCGCTGAGGGTTACTTCTTCTCCAATATTTGAGTGGCGCAAATTGCCACAGTCGTGTGTTCGTAACATGATAATTGACTTATTTAAAGTTCGTAAAATTACGACTTATTTAATTTCTATAAGATATTTGAAATGATTACTTTAAAACTCTACTTTTGCTAGATGTTACAAGATCATTCAGACGACTATTTTATGAAAAAGGCTTTGGACGAAGCCAAAAAGCTAGGGACTTAGATGAAGTTCCAGTAGGTGCCGTAGTGGTATGCGACAACCAAATTATTGCTCGTGCTCATAATTTTACTGAACGCTTGAACGATGTAACGGCTCATGCTGAGATGCAAGTATTTACGGCGGCGGCAGACTATCTAGGGGGCAAGTATTTGAATGAATGCACTTTGTATGTGACTTTAGAGCCTTGTGTAATGTGTGCTGGAGCATCGTATTGGACACAGCTTAAAAAGGTTGTGTATGGTGCAAGTGATGAAAAGCGAGGATTCAGAACTATGGCAGGAAATGTATTACACCCCAAAACAGAATTAATAGGAGGGATAATGGCGGAGGAGTGTGGTGAAATAATTACAAATTTCTTTGCTAGTAAACGCCAACTAAAGTAATTTTGTACCATCTAAAAAAATAAGATTATGTATCCAGAAGAAATTTGTACCCCTATGCGTTTGGATTTGACCGAAGCCGGTTTTGAAGAAATGCGCAATGCTGAAGAAGTAGATGCTGTTCTCTCTGAAAAGAGCGGCTCTGTTTTGGTAATGATAAATTCGGTGTGTGGTTGCGCTGCAGGTAATGCCCGTCCGGCAGTAAAAATGGCTGCCAAGCACTCTAAGAAACCCAATAAATTAACGACTGTTTTTGCGGGACAAGATAAGGAGGCTGTAGCCAAGGTAAGAGATTATTGTTTGCCTTACCCTCCATCATCGCCATCAATAGCTTTGTTTAAAGATGGTGAATTGGTTCACTTTATTGAAAGACATCATATTGAGGGACGTCCAGCTGAGATGATTGCTGAAAACTTGATGCAGGCTTTTGACGAAAACTGCTAATTAGTTACTTTTTTAATACCGTAGGCACTTTGAAATAATCCGAATCTTTTGCCGGAGCATTTTTAAGTGCCTTTTCTTTTGTCAGGTGTTCACCTATTTTATCCTCTCTCAATTTATTAACCTCTTCATTGATATAAACAAGAGGTTCAACATCATCGGTATTTAAGGTATTCAGCTCATCAACGAAGTTTAGGATTTTATTTAAATCCTCTTCCATTTTGCTTTTAGCATCTTCACTAAAGTCCAGCTGACTAAGCTTAGCGAGTTTTTCAATGAGTGTTTTGTCAATTTTCATATCGAATCAATTCCTTTTCAATGATATTAAATACTTTATTTTTCAATTCGTCAACACTATAGCTAGAACAATTTTCTATCGGTTGATGAATGGTTACTCTAGCTTGTTGTGGTTTTCCCTTCAAGTATTGAATAGGAAAAATACGTTTATTATCGGCAAAGGTAATAGGAATAATGCTAACATCTTGCTCAACGGCCAATCGAAATGGACCATTTTTAAATTTTGCTAACCTTTCACTACTGATTGGAATGCCACCCTCTGGAAAGATAACCATATTTTGACCTTCCTTTATCCGTTGACCAGCCTCTTCGAAAGCCTGATAAGAATTCCTTAAACTTTTACGGTTAATCAAAACATTGAAACGCTTATAATAATAACCAAAAATAGGGTACTTGCTCAAGGACTCTTTACCGATAAATGAGATGGGTTTTTTACTTAGAAAAAACATCATGGGTATATCTAGTGTAGAAGTATGGTTACTACAAAAGAGATATTGTTTTCTTGGGTTTAGTTTATAATCCTTTTTCACCTCAGGAAAGATGCCGCTAGCATACATCATAAATTTGCTTTGACGATGCAAAAAGAAGTAAAGAGCAGGGTAATACTTGGGGCTAAGAGTCATGAAAAGAGTAATTGGCAGCAAGGCCAGAAAGGGTACGGCAAAGGTGAGAGCGAACCACAATCGCCACAATAAACTCAGTATGCCTTTGAATATTTTCATTTATGCAAACAAAAATAGCTATTTCGATGGCATATTTACAGCAATTATTATTTTTACATTTTAAAATTAACAGATGGCAAGAGTTTTAACGGGTATACAGAGTACAGGAGTCCCTCATTTAGGTAATATTTTAGGGGCGATTGTTCCTGCTATAGAGTTATCTAAAAATCCTGCTAATGAGAGTCTATTGTTTATAGCGGATTTACATTCCTTAACTACAATTAGGGATGCGGAATTACTAAGACACAATACCTACGCAACTGCTGCTACTTGGTTAGCTTTCGGCTTTGATACTTCTAAAAATTTGTTTTATCGACAGTCCGATGTTACCGAAGTATGCGAACTCATGTGGTATCTGAATTGCTTTACGCCATTTCCTATGTTGGCGAATGCTCATTCTTTTAAGGATAAATCTAATCGCTTGTCCGATGTTAATTCGGGTTTGTTTACTTATCCTGTCCTTATGGCGGCAGATATATTATTGTATGATGCCGAGATAGTACCTGTGGGAAAAGATCAGCAACAACACCTTGAAATGACGAGAGATATTGCCGGTTCTTTTAACCATACTTATGGCGATACTTTAGTTTTGCCAGAAGCACAAATAGATAAGCGGGTAATGACTATTCCAGGTACTGACGGACAAAAGATGAGCAAGTCATACCATAACTTTATTGACATTTTTTTACCAGAAAAGAAATTACGTAAACAAATCATGGGCATTGTGACCGATAGCACACCTTTAGAAGAACCTAAAGATTGGGAGTCGTGCAATGTATTTAAGTTGTATGAATTGTTAGGGTCGGAATCTCAAATTGCTGAATTGAAAGCCCAGTATGAAGGTGGTAATTTTGGTTATGGACATGCTAAACAAGCGTTATACGAACTTATTTTGGAGCGTTTTGCTAAGCAAAGAGAACGGTTCAACCATTTGATGGAAAATACCGACGAGATAGAGTCGGAGCTGTTAAAAGGGGCTGAGAAAGCCAAAGTTATTGCCCAGTCAGTACTGCAAAGAGTACGACAAAAAGTGGGCTACTAAAGGGCACAAAAAAAGCAAGTGTTTGATTGACTTAGAAACCGTATCCCACTGTAAGTTGAAAGTTCGGCAATACTGGTCCGAAGAACGCACTACCTTCTATAGCATCTAGCTTATCACCATCGGGTCCGTTAAACTCAGGTCCTGAGCTAAATAACATGCCTAAATCTAATCCATAGATTAAGCCTTTGTAGGCGGGAGTCCCAACGTTTATGCCAAAATAGGCTACTGGGTTTTCTTTGTAATCTGCTGTAAACGTATCAGCACCATCAACAATGGTGTTTTCAATAGATCCAACGGCAAGTCCAGTATTTACTCTAAACCATGCTGTTTTTTGAAAGGGTTGATGACTCAGAAATAGCCCCATCCAAGAGCTACTAGCGGTTAGCGTGAAATCGTCACCCAATTCGTCAATAGTTGGACTTAGTGGCGCTTCACCTTCAGCAAAGCTACCCATACCAATATTGATAGATGTTCTTTCGGAATGGTGGTATGTCAAGTTAAGTCCTCCACCAAAAGGACTAATTCCTACACTTATAGCATAGTTAGCATATTCTTTATCCCCTTTTTGAGCAAATGAATTAAAACCTAGAAATAATGTAGCAAGGCAACATGTAATTAACCGTTTCATAATGATTCGTGAGTTAAGAGTTAATGACATAAAGATAGAAAATTAACTTTAAGTCATTATGAAAGAAAAGTCAGAAAGCAGAATAAACCATTATTTGACTTCTAGGCCATACTTGTTTCTGTACTTTCTGTTGAGTGCTTTTTGCTTGTTGTCTAGGTCTACCTTTTGGCCTTTAATAAAAGCGTGAATAACATCATTGCCCATCATATCTAAGGCATCGCCTTTTGAGATGAAGAATGTGGCATCCATACCCGCTTTAATTTGCCCTGTATGTTCGTCAATTCCTAAAATTTGAGCGGTATTTAATGTCAAGGCGGCTACTGCTTCTTCATAAGGTAATCCGTGAGCTACGGCAGTACCAGCAGAGAATGGTAGATTACGTTGTCCCATTGCTTCCATATCACCTTGATAGCAGAAGCCGAATTTAACACCTGCTCGGTGTAAGATAGCGGCTTGTTTGTAGGGCATATCAACGGCTGTACTTTCAGTACTCGGTAGTCGATGAATACGGTCGAGTAGAACAGCTACGTTATGTTCTTTCAAGAAGGCTGCCATTTTATGGGCTTCTTTTGCTCCTACGATAGCCATATGCTTTATTCCCATTTCTTTAGCAAACAAGATAGCATCGGTCATTTCTCTTTGCAAATTGGCGTGAATGTATAATCTTTTATCACCGCTGAACAGTCCTTTCATAGCCTTCATTGGCAAATCGTTGATGTTGCTTTTGCTTTGATAATAACTCTTACTCTTCACAAAATAATCTTTCAGCTCTTCAAATTGCTGGTCGTATTCTTTAGTTTTTTCGATATCACCCGGTTCAGCCCACCAGCCTGTTTGCACAAAATAGCGAGGCCAATTGAGGTGGATACCATCATCCGCTTTTAGTACGGCATCTTCCCAGTTCCAGCCGTCTAATTTCATGACTGAAGATGAGCCAGTGATACGTCCTCCTTGCGGGGCAACTTGAGCCAATAAAACCCCATTGCTTCGTATGGTAGGAATAATGACACTTTCGGCGTTGTAGGCGATTAGTGAGCGTACATGAGGCTTAAACGTTCCTGTTTCTCTATAGTCATTAGTGGCTCTTACAGCACTAATTTCGGTAATACCTAGAGTGGTATTAGTCGCTATAAAAGCAGGATATACGTGGTGGTCGTAAATATGTATAATAGTGTCAAAAGCTTGTGGATTTATTCTAATAATTTTGGCATTTGCTACCATTTCAAATTTACCATCATTAACTGAAATAGCTGATACATCAATAGATTCGCCATTACCGAGGTGAGCTTTACCACCAAGATATAAAATATGTTGTCCAAAACCGATGAGTGGAGTAACTAAGAGTATTAAAATTAGATTTTTCATTATATGATTTTTAGTGATTATGACCATCATGTTTGCCGTCTTCAAGAGTGTCACAATGGTAATGAATTTTTGCTTCGGCTTTTACTGTTTGCGTGGGTTTTCCTGCTGCTTTATCGCTCAGCATTTTTTGAATGAGTCGAGCTCTTTCTTTAGTATTACGTTGTCTTAGGTTCATATCTTGTTCAGCATCAAAATAGCAACGTCCATCGACATAAGTTTGTTGTACTTTGGCATATACCGATAGGGGGTTGTCTGTCCATAATACGATATCGGCATCTTTGCCTGATTTTATACTCCCTACTCTATGCTCGAGGTGTAATAATTTAGCTGGGTTTAGGGTAACCATTTTCCAAGCTTCTTCTTGACTAATGCCGCCGTATTTCACAGCTTTGGCGGCTTCTTGATTGAGTCGTCTAGCCATTTCTGCATCGTCAGAATTTATAGCGGTCACTATACCCATATCAGCAAGCAGAGCAGCATTGTAAGGAATAGCATCGTTAACCTCAAACTTATAGGCCCACCAGTCAGAAAATGTAGATGCTCCAGCCCCGTGTTTTTTCATTTTGTCAGCCACTTTATAGCCTTCTAAAATATGGGTAAAAGTATTTAAGGTAAAGCCCATAGAATCGGCTACGTGCATGAGCATATTGATTTCGGATTGAACATAGGAATGGCAAGTAATAAAACGTTCTTTGTTGAGGATTTGAACTAGAGTATTCATCTCTAGATCTTCTCTCGGAGCTTGTGTTTTTCTTTTTTCAGATAAAGAAAGGCTATTGTATGCTTTCCATTCTTTTTGGTAGGCTCTTGCTCTTAGGAAATGATCGTAAAATACCTGCTCTACACCCATACGTGTTTGTGGGAAGCGAATACGTTCGTAATCGCCCCAATTGGATTGTTTAACGTTTTCCCCTAGCGCAAATTTGATGAAGCCATCTGCTCCTTCGAATTTCATTTCGTCTGGAGTACTTCCCCATCGGAACTTCACAATTCCAGATTGCCCACCGATAGGGTTGGCAGAACCATGAAGTAGTTGTGCTGTGGTAACACCGCCAGAAAGTTGACGATAAATATTGATGTCGTCAGAGTTGATAACGTTAGCGATACTGACCTCTGCACTACTAGCTTGTGAGCCTTCGTTTACGCCACGACTAATAGCGATATGAGAGTGTTCGTCAATAATACCAGAGGTTAGGTGCATTCCTTCAGCATTTATCTCTGTGAATTCTTCTTTTTTGAAAATATCTTCAGCAATAATATCAATACCTACTTTAACAATTTTGCCTTGCGAAATGGCTACGTCTGCTTGTTCAATAGTACCTACATCTTCGTTAGTCCACACCGTAGCTTTTCGGAAAATGATATTTTTTTGAGATGGTTTTTCAGTCCAGCCGTAAGCCATATTCGGATACCAAGACTCTCCGTAATACACCTCTGCCGACTCTTCCATTTCCGTTTCTTCTTCTTCAAACTCTTCGATAAGCTGTGCTGTCCAATTGAATTTTTGCCCCTTAGGGTTAACGCCTTTACCGACAAGAATACTGCTATCTTTTAATGCGTTAATTCTGTAAACCCCATCTTCTGTTTCGTATTGTAGGTTGAGGTGCGGTCCTTCTTGCGAGAGCTTTACTTTGAAGTCTAGAGAATCTTTCAATAATTTAGCATTGTATTTTTCTAATGAGCCAGTAATTTTTAGGGTATCATTTTCTGAACTAATGTACTGACCTCTGAAGTCGAACACTTGAGGAGTGTTAATCTTATATTCTTGCCCTTGCACCCAATTACTAATTAGGGAAGCATCTTCAAAAATGGGTGCTGAACAAATGATAAAATTAGCTAGTTTGCCTTTTTCCAGAGTACCTAATTTATGGCTCATCTCTATCATTTCTGATGGATTTGTGGTAAGAGCTGCTAAGGCATCTTTCTCGCTAAGGCCGTATTCTATCGCTGTTTTTATTTTGTCTAAAAGCTGACTTTTCTTTTCCAGTTTATAGCTTGTAAAAGCCACAAACACCCCTTTGTCAAAAAGTACTGAGGGATTAGTTGGTGCCAATTCCCAATGTTTCATTTTTTTGAGTGATACCATTTCGGCAGCTTGTGGGTTACTCACGTCGTAAGCATCGGGAAAGTTAAGAGGGATAACCATTGCGAAGTTAGTATTTACAATATCGTCTATGCGTTGGTATTCATCGCCATTTCCGATAACGGTATAGTCTATTTCGAATTCATCGGCTATTTTATGTATTCTAAAGATGTCTAATTTGTCTTTGACCTCAAAAAACTGAGGAAAGTCTTGTAAACTATTCCAAGCTTCAAGTGAGCGGTTGTATTCTTTGGTATTGCCTTGAGCATACCATTCAGCATCTAGGTAGCTTTGGTGCAGCAAGGCTAATGTGCCCATTAAAGAGCTGGGGTATTTTTGTCTTGATGTGCCTTTGCTTAGCGAGTAATGAGCACTGGCTATTCCTTTCAAAATACTTTTGTTTTCTGAGCCTTCAGCTAATGTAGCTACTAGTCCGCTACCTCTTGCTATTCCATTGTTTTGATGACTTAAAACAACACCAAAACCTGCTGAACGTAATCTTTCTGCTTCGTCTTTGTTGTAACCAAACATACTGTTGGCATCAAATTCAGGGTGAATAGCTTCATTCCAACCCGCACCACTTTTAGTATTGCTTTTGTACTGAGGCGATGGTTTCCAGCTTACTTTTTTGGGCTTTTCTAATCCGTAGGAGGTATTTAAATCGATGAAAGAAGGATAAATGTATTTTCCTTGCATGTCGTGAACGATAGCACCTGCAGGAATTGTAGTGTCCGCATCGGCTCGTATAATTTCATCACCACGGATAATAAGCGTTCCATTTTCTATACGATCTTGTGGTGAAATGACCAATGTCGCATTAATGAAAGCGTGGGTAGATTCGTATGTATTAACCACACCATTGACTGGAAATGTATGCTGAGCGTAAGTAGATAAACTTATGCTTAAACAAGTTAGAATTAATAAAAGATACTTCATTGTTAATTGTTAATTTTGGGGTGTTAAATTACAAATTACTGACGGATTTAATTCCTTACCTTTACCAAAAATTATTTTTATGTATATCGGACTATTACACTTACACTCTAACTTACCATTTCTGCTTTTAGTATTGATACTAGCTGTTTTGGTTAAATCTTTAATCGGTTGGATTCAATCTTCCCCATTTGATAAACGGTCTAATAAGTTGGTTTTATTTGCTATGATAACCGCTCATGTTCAATGGCTTGTTGGAGCTATTCTTTACTTTGTTAGCCCAAACGTTAAAAGTTTAGGAGAAGCTATGGGAGATTCCCTTTCTCGCCTTTATGCTTTAGAGCACCCTTTGATGATGACTATTGCGCTAGTGCTTTTGACTATTGCACGTTCTAAGTCTAAAAAGACCGAGGACTCTAGCAATCATCGCAGAACATTTATATTGTTTGCCATTGCAACGCTTTGTATAGTATGGTGTTTACCTCCAAGTTGGTTATAGAATGAGTCAAAAACTTACTCATGACTTTGTTGAGGAAAAAGCCGTTTTGGTTGGTTTAATAACCAATGATCAAAACGAAACACAAGCCAAAGAATATTTGGAAGAATTAGATTTCTTAGCCCATACGGCTGGTGCTATTGCTGTTAAGCATTTCACCCAAAAAGTTTCTGTTGCTAATCCTAAAACATTTGTTGGCAAGGGTAAGCTTATTGAGATTAAAAAATTCATCAAAGAGCACGAAGTTAATTTAGTCATTTTTGATGATGAGTTAGGACCTTCACAGCTGAGAAATATAGAAAAAGAGCTCGAGTGTAAAATATTGGATAGGAGTAATTTGATACTCGACATTTTTGCTTCAAGAGCTCGAACAGCCCATTCTCGAACACAAGTTGAACTAGCACAATATCAATACCTTTTGCCTCGATTGACACGAATGTGGACTCACCTAGAGCGACAAAAAGGGGGTATTGGTATGCGTGGACCTGGAGAAACGCAAATAGAAACCGACAGACGTATCATTCAAGATAAGATAGCACTTCTCAAAAAGAAATTGGTCAAGATTGACAAACAAAAAGCCATTCAAAGAGGCAACAGAGGAGCGTTGGTAAGGATAGCTTTGGTAGGCTATACCAATGTGGGAAAATCTACCATTATGAACCGTTTGTCCAAGTCGGAAGTTTTTGCCGAAAACAAATTGTTTGCTACCTTAGATACTACTGTTAGAAAAGTGGTTATTGGCAACTTACCATTCTTATTGTCCGATACGGTAGGTTTTATTCGTAAACTACCACACCAGTTGGTGGAAAGTTTTAAATCTACTTTGGACGAAGTAAGAGAGGCTGACATCTTGTTGCACGTAGTGGATATATCGCACCCTAATTTTGAAGAACAGATAGATATCGTTAATAAGACTTTGGACGAGATAGATGCCGCTGAAAAACCTACCGTAATGGTTTTTAACAAAGTGGATGCCTTTACCTATGACAAAAAAGACGAGGACGATTTAACACCGTCTACTAAGGCAAATATATCCCTAGATGAGTGGAAACGTACATGGATGGCTAAAAGTGGAGAAACTATCTTTATATCGGCATTGCAGAAAGATAACTTCGATGCATTTAGAGATATGCTCTACGAAATGGCAAAAGTAATCCACGCCAAAAGGTTTCCCTATAACAGTTTTTTATATTAAATTTGTACTAACGTACTAACGTACTAACGTACTAACGTACTAACGTACTAACGTACTAACGTACTAACGTACTAAC
>MDSX01105654.1_pt1 | contig 24519 bp, 23 predicted proteins | sample 811141 | NCBI WGS metagenome assembly MDSX01 (sample SAMN05326642, study PRJNA326480) | marine metagenome | isolation source: seawater | place: Atlantic Ocean: South East | collected 2010
GGGCAATCAACATTTTTGTTAATCAGTATAACAGAAGCATTTGAATTAAGTGCCCTTTCATAATATTTAGGGTGATCAACAAAAACAATATCACCATGAGAAACAACATGAATTTCGTTCATTCCTGATACTTTAAAAGAAGGGTCTCCTACATATTTGCATTTAATAATTGATGCAATTACTTTTAATTCATACGACTTTGAAAACTTCATACTAGGCTTTGATGCGTTCTTTGTAAGTACCTTTTGTAGTTTCTACTTTAATCATATCTCCTTCATTGATAAACAGTGGAACCATGACTGTAGCTCCAGTTTCTACAACTGCTGGTTTAGTAGCATTTGTTGCGGTATTTCCTTTAATCCCTGGTTCTGTTGATGTTATTCTAAGGGTTACACTTGAAGGTAAATCGACCGAAAGTGGTGCATTATCTTCAGAGTTTATTAGTACAGTTACTACTTCACCTTCTTTCATTAAATCAGAATTATCTAGCACTGATTTTTGAAGTTCAATTTGTGAGTAATCAGCTGTATTCATAAAATGAAATGTGTCTCCATCGTTGTATAAATATTGAAATTTATGAGTTTCAACTCTGACTTCTTCAATTTTATGTCCAGCAGAGAAAGTATTATCAATAACTTTACCGTTAGTAACACTTTTCATTTTCGTTCTTACAAATGCAGGTCCTTTTCCTGGCTTAACGTGCAAGAATTCGATAATTTTGAATATATCATGGTTATATTTTATACATAATCCGTTTCTTATATCTGATGTACTAGCCATAATTTTATTAGTTTGATTTAAAATATCCTTTCATAATTCCACGATGTGAATTTTTAATGAATTGTAAAATTTCATCACGTTCAGGTGTGGCTTCCATTTCAGCTTCAATAATTTCTGAGGCTTGAGAATTGTTATAATTTTTTTGATAAAGTATTCGGTATATGTTTTGAATTTCTCTTATTTTTTCTGAAGTAAAACCTCTTCTTCTTAGACCAACAGAATTAATTCCTACATATGATAAGGGTTCACGAGCAGCCTTAACATAAGGTGGAACATCTTTTCTGACAAGAGATCCACCGGTTACAAAAGAGTGATTCCCAATGGAACAAAATTGATGAATTGCAGTCATTCCAGCTAATATTACAAAATCTCCAACAGTTGTATGCCCAGCTAATGTACTATTATTAGAAAAAATACAATTTTTTCCCACTGTACAATCGTGTGCTATATGACAATAAGCCATTATTAAACAGTTATCTCCAATTACTGTTTTCATTTTATCTGTAGTACCGCGATTTATTGTTACACACTCTCTAATTGTTACGTTGTTTCCAATTACAACGGTTGTATCTTCATCGTCGTATTTTAAATCTTGAGGCATAGCAGAGATAACTGATCCTGGAAAAATACTACAGTTTTTTCCAATACGTGCACCCTCCATAATTGTAACATTTGATCCAATCCATGTGCCTTCTCCAATAATAACGTTGTTGTTAATCGTAGTAAAGGGCTCAATAACCACATTTTTTGCGATTTTTGCACCAGGATGAACGTAGGCTAATGGTTGATTCATTTTATTATTTTAAATAACTTATTTAATTTTTGATATTTGCGCCATTAGTTCCGCCTCGGCGCATAATTTTCCGTTTGCATACGCATATCCTTGCATATGGCAAATACCTCTTCTAATTGGGGTGATTAAAGAACAATTAAAAATCAATGTATCTCCAGGAACAACTTTCTGTTTAAACTTTACATTATCCATTTTCATAAAAAATGTAAGGTAATTCTCTGGATCAGGTACCGTGTTCAAAACTAGTATTCCACCTGTTTGGGCCATGGCTTCAACAATGAGAACTCCAGGCATCACAGGAGATCCTGGAAAATGACCTTGGAAAAATGTTTCGTTCATTGTTACATTCTTACATCCAATTACGTGGTTTGAAGATAATTCATAAACTTTATCAATAAACAAAAATGGAGGTCGATGTGGAAGCATATCCATGATAGCATTAACGTCCATCACTGGAGTTTCACTAAGATCTACAGCAGGAACTTTATTACGACGTTCAATTTTAATTATCTTTGATAATTTTTTAGCAAATTGAGTGTTTATGTAGTGTCCTGGTTTATTTGCTATTATTTTACCTTGAATGCGCATGCCAGCAAGTGATAAGTCTCCAATTACGTCTAACAACTTATGTCTGGCGGCTTCGTTTGGATGATGTAGTGTAAGATTATCTAAAATTCCATTTGATTTAACTGAAATAGTTTTCTTTTTAAACGCCTTTTTTAATCGGTCCATTGTTTCATTAGAAAGAGGTTTATCAACGTATACTATAGCATTATTAAGGTCTCCCCCTTTTATTAAACCATTCTCTAAAAGCGTTTCAAGTTCATGCAAAAAACTAAATGTTCTCGAATTAGAAATATCTTTTTTAAAATTTGATAAATGTTGCAGTGTGGCATTTTGTGTTCCAAGTACCTTTGTACCAAAATCAACCATTGTTGTTATTTGATATTCATTTGAAGGAATTATAGTTATTTCACTTCCTGATTCATCATCCACGTATGAAATTACATCTTTGACAATAAAAACCTCTCTGTAGGCATCTAATTGTTTAATCCCAGCAGATTCTAAGGCCTCTACAAAATATTTTGAAGACCCGTCCATTATGGGAGGCTCTGAAGTATTTAATTCTACAATTACATTATCAATTTCAAGGCCTACAAGTGCAGCTAGAACGTGCTCACAAGTTTGAATTGTAACACCATTTTTTTCTAGACAGGTTCCTCTTTGAGTATTTGTGACTAAATTAGCATCTGCATTAATCATTGGCAATCCTTCTAAATCTAATCTCCGGAATTTATAACCATCATTAGGTTCTGCAGGCAAAAAGTTTATGGTAACTTCTTGACCAGTATGAAGTCCCACACCAATTAAAGAAACTTTTTCATTGATAGTTGTCTGCTTAGCTTCAGTTTTAACGATCATGTTTAAATATTTTTTCTAGTGATTGAAAATCTTTTATAATTTTAGGTAAATTTTTAAAATGAACATAAGATTTATTAAAGTCAACATTATTAAAAGCAGGAGTACCGTTAATAGTTTGATTAGACTTGATACTTTTAGTCACTCCTGACTGACCAACAATTCTAATATTATCTCCTATAGATATATGACCTGCGATACCTACTTGACCTCCAATTTGACAATTAGCGCCTATTTTGGTGGATCCGGCGATTCCTGTTTGTGCTGCGACTACTGTATTTTCTCCAATGACTACATTGTGTGCAACTTGTACTTGATTGTCAAGCTTCACTCCTTTTTTGATGACTGTAGATCCTAATGTGGCTCTATCAATAGTTGTAGAAGCGCCAACATCAACATTGTCTTCTAATATAACATTACCAATTTGAGGAATTTTTTTATAAACACCATTTTCATTAGGTGAGAATCCAAATCCATCTGCTCCAATAACAGCTCCCGAATTAACATAACAATTTGTCCCGATGATACAATCAAAATATATCTTAACACCTGAAAAAAGAGTTGTGTTAGATCCTATAATGACATTGTCTCCAATAAAAGTGTTTGGGTATATTTTAACATTATCTCCAATTACAACATTGTCTCCAATATGAGAAAATGCTCCAATATAAACGTCCTTTCCGTAAGAAGCTGAATCAGAAATAAATAGTGGAGATTCAATGCCTATTTTATTGTTTTTTGATAAATTATAATATTCTAAAAGTTTAGTAAATGCAGAATAGGCATTTTCTACTTTTACAAGCGTTAAGTCTAATTTTTTTTTAGGAACAAAATCATTACTGACAATAACAATTGAGGCCTTTGTTGTGTATATGTGAGAGGTGTATTTAGGATTTGCTAAAAAGGTTAGTGACCCTAACGAGCCTTCTTCAATTTTCGAAAGTGTATGGACTTCAGTTGCTGGGTCACCAACAACTTCTCCATTTAATACTTCTGATATTTGATTGGCTGTAAATTTCATTGATGCAAAAGTAAAAAAAATTATCAAAGAATGTCTTCTGGAAAGCATATATAATGCTTTGTGACCGTTTTAGATAACACTTTTAGAGAAAGGTGATCAGAGGCACTAATTACTTCTTTTACCTTTCCATTTTTATATAATATCTTAAGTCCACCCTGCTTTTGATCGTAAGCTAAATTAGATACGGATCCATCAAACACAAAATAACCAGCGTCCTTATAGCTTAACTTGTGAGTTTCCATCAACTTTTGTGTCATTAATTCCACATTGGAATGTGAGACGGGATAGTTTTTAAATTTTATTTTTAGTAAAGTCCTGTTTAAAATCATCTTAGAAAGGTTACTAAGAACAAAATCACTATGAAATTGCCAAGATTTGAGCGCTGACATCACATCGTAGTCATCTAATAATGAAAACTTATTTAAAGAAGCAGTGTTAAAATTAGAGACATCGCAAGAATTATTCAGAAAAAAATTAAGAGCACAACTTGTTTCCAGTTTTATATTCATCAGCGTTAAGTACTTTGCGCGTTTTAAAACGCGTATGATCATCTGCTCAGCTACCAAACTTGTTTTGTGTAAATAAACTTGCCAATACATCAGGCGTCGTGCCATTAAAAACTTTTCTACTGAATAAATTCCCTTCTCCTCAATAACCAAATCATCATCAATAACATTCATCATTGATATAAGTCGTTCACTATTAATGTTACCTTCAGATACGCCTGTATAAAAACTATCTCTTTTAAGGTAGTCAGAACGATCGATATCTAATTGACCTGAAATAAGTTGTCCAAAAAACTTTCGAGAATACTCGCCTTTAAACATAGAAATTGCAGTGTCTAGCTTACCAGAAAACTCAATATTAAGTACTTCCATGAATTTAAGTGAAATAGATTCATGGCTTATGTTATCCACTATACTATGCTCCATCGCATGACTAAATGGTCCGTGACCGATATCATGAAGTAAAATGGCTATATATAATCCGTTCTCTTCAAGCGAGGATATACTAACCCCTTTAAATCTTAATATTCTTACTGCTTTTTGCATTAAATGCAAACAACCTAACGCATGATGAAACCTAGTGTGATGTGCTCCTGGATAAACTAAATAAGATAGCCCCATTTGCGATATCCGTCTTAATCGTTGAAAATATCTATGAGCTATTAAATCAAAAATTAATGTATTTGGGATTGTAATAAATCCATAAATTGGATCGTTAAATATTTTAAGCTTGTTGTTCGTTTTCAAAATTTATAGTATTAAATTTATACTTGAAACTTACTTTAATAGTTTTACTTTGTAAAAATACTAAAACCAAAGGACTTCTTTTTTTAATAAATTGATAACATGGGAAATATAAACATTTTATGGGTTGATGACGAAATTGAACTTTTAAAGCCTCACATCCTATTTTTAGAAAAGAAAAACTATCTAATCACCACTTGTAAAAGTGGGACTGAAGCAATAGACCAAATAAATAAAAGTAATTTTGATATTGTTTTATTGGATGAAAACATGCCCGGTCTTTCAGGGTTGGAAACGCTTTCTGCACTAAAAGAAAAAAATTCTACTCTTCCTGTGGTTATGATCACGAAAAGTGAAGAGGAATACATAATGGATGATGCTATTGGGAATAAAATAGCAGATTATTTAATTAAACCTGTAAACCCTCATCAAATTCTTCTTTCTCTCAAAAAGAACTTGGATCATAATCGCTTAGTATCTGAAAAAACATCATCTAATTATTTACAAGAGTTTCGTAAAATATCAATGGAGCTTAATGAAATTAGCTCATTTGAAGAATGGGAGCAATTATATAAAAAACTTGTTTTTTGGGAATTAGAGTTAGAAAACTCAAACGACCCAACTATGAGTGAAATTCTTGAAGCTCAAAAATCAGAAGCAAATCAGCAATTCGGAAAATTCATAGAAAAATCCTATCCGGGTTGGTTTGAAGATTACCAAGCGCCCACTATGTCTCATACATTATTTAAAGATAAAATAGCAAATACGCTTGATACCAATCAAAGCACCCTGTTGGTGGTTATCGACAACTTAAGATATGATCAATGGAAAGTTATTGAACCAAGTATAAATAAATACTACAAGACGCAAGACGATAGTCTATATTTTAGTATTCTTCCAACTGCTACACAATATTCAAGGAATGCCATTTTTTCAGGCCTAATGCCAAGTGAAATGGAAAAATTATTTCCTCAATACTGGAAGAATGACAATGATGAAGGTGGGAAAAACTTGTATGAAGCTCAATTTCTAGGTGCACAATTAAAACGTCTTGGCTTTAATAACTTGAAATATGAGTACTTTAAAATTACCAATTTAAAAGCTGGACAAAAACTAGCTGAATCATTTAAAAGTAAAGCTTCAAACGACTTAACAGTTGTGGTATATAACTTTGTGGATATGTTATCTCATGCTAAAACTGAAATGGAAGTACTTAAAGAGCTTGCTGCTAATGACAAGGGATATAGATCACTTACTAAAAGCTGGTTTGATAACTCCCCATTATTAGAGATAATTAAACAAGCAAAAGAACTTAATTTCAAACTAATTATTACTACTGACCATGGAACTATTAATGTTAAAAACCCTTCTAAAGTTGTTGGAAACAAAGACACTAGCCTTAACCTAAGGTACAAAACAGGAAGGAGTTTGTCTTATGAGCAAAAAGATGTTTTGGCCGTTAAAGATCCTAAATCAATATATTTACCATCATCAGCGATGAATAGCTCATTTATTTTTGCAAAAGACAGCCTGTTTTTTGCATATCCAAATAATTACAATCATTATGTTAGTTATTTCAGAAACACCTACCAACACGGAGGTATTTCACTTGAAGAAGTTATCATACCTTTCGTTATATTAAATCCAAGGTAAATGAGCATTAGTATTCACTACAAAATAAAAGATTTATCTCATACTGCTAAGGCAATTCTAAATCAAGTAAAATCAAAAAATATTTTGTTTTACGGAGAAATGGGGAGTGGGAAAACAACCTTAATAAGCGCACTTGTTAAAGAACTTGGAGGCATTAGTATTACCTCAAGCCCAACATTTTCAATTGTAAACGAATATGAAGTGACTAATGATTTCGTTTATCACTTCGATTTTTACAGGATTAATGATCAATACGAAGCCTTGGACATGGGGATTGAGGAATATTTTCGATCAGAATACTGGAATTTTATTGAATGGCCAGAAAAAATTAATGATTTACTTCCTAAACATGTATCAATTGTCCAACTGTCTTTTGCTAAAAATGGTGGGAGAATCCTCAAAATTTCGGAAAAGAATCTCTCAGTATTAAAGTAAAAATAATAATTGTAAATTGGTATTTTAATAATCTATCATGGATAAATCTATTTCACCTTTTACTAAAGAACAGTTACTTCCAAAAGAAGAAACTTTAGAAGTTTCAAAAGAAAAAATTTCTTTATTTATAGGAATTCCAAAAGAAAACTCATTTCAAGAAAAAAGAGTTTGTCTTACTCCAGATGCAGTCTCAGCTTTAACCAACAATGGCCATCGTATTCTCATTGAATCAAAAGCTGGTGAGAATGCAAATTTTAATGATCATGATTATAGTGAAGCTGGTGCAGAAATAACCCAAGACAGAGTCAGAGTGTTTGGGTGTCCAATTATACTTAAGGTTGAACCACCAACATTAAAAGAAATTGATCTCCTAAATCCAAAATCACTTCTAATTTCCGCAATTCAAATAAAAATGCGTCATAAAGATTACTTTCAAAAGCTTTCTAATAAACGAATTACTGCTTTGGGATTTGAATTCATTAAAGATCAAGACGGAGCGTTTCCTGCTGTTCGACAATTAAGTGAAATTGCAGGGTCTGCTTCTATTTTAATTGCCTCAGAAATCATGTCAATCACAAATGAAGGAAATGGGCTTCTCTTTGGAAATATTAGTGGGGTCCCTCCTACTGAAGTCGTAATTATAGGGGCTGGAACAGTTGGAGAATTTGCAGCAAGATCCGCTCTAGGTTTAGGAGCTAATGTTCGTGTTTTTGATAATTCTATAACCAAACTCCGAAACTTACAGTCAAATCTAGGGCTAAGGATATACACATCTACAATGCAACCCAAGAACCTACAAAAGGCATTAATGCGTTGTGATGTGGCCATTGGAGCAGCGAAAGGAACTAATAGGTCCCCTATATTGGTAGATGAAACATTTGTAAAGCAAATGAAATCTGGCGCCGTTATTATAGACGTGAGCATTGACACGGGAGGCTGCTTTGAGACTAGTGAGGTAACGACTCATGATAATCCCACTTTTATTAAGCATGATGTTATACATTATTGCGTACCCAACATACCATCTAGATATGCACGAACTTCCTCTGTTTCAATCAGTAATATCTTCACCCCTTATCTTCTAAAAATTGCTGAGGACGGTGGGATTGAAAATTCTTTAAGATTTGACAAAGGATTGAAAAATGGATTGTACCTTTACCATGGCATTTTAACGAACAGATCGATAGCCGATTGGTTTGATTTAGACTGTAACGATGCCAATCTTTTAATTTTTTAATCTTTTTTAAAATTAGTACATGAAAATTGTTCATCGTTTTGGCTTTTACATGGGAGGTTTTTCTATAGGTATGGTGTTTTTAATTTTTTTCTTAAGTGGAAAAAGGACAAGCTGTGCCTACAGCCCAGACGCCCGTGTGTTGAAAAACATTCAAACCAAAAAACCGCAATATTCGGCATCGGTTCAAGAACAATTAAATACCAACAAAATTGATACTTTAACATTGCATTCAATATTTAAAAATGCAGATATCAATTTTAGAAAAAGTGATACAAAATCAGTTCCTTGTAGAACCTATTACGTAGAAGGTAAAGCCTATGAGCTGATTGTAGAGAACTGCCCAACAGTTGCAAAAATAAATACTTTAATAATTCTTTAGATTTTACGCCTTTTTCTTTCTTTTTTGATTAAAGATAGTTCTCTTGAAGTTTGTCCCGCTACAGATGTATTCTCTTTAGCTCGCCTTATCAGATAAGGCATGACGTCCTTGACGGGTCCATATGGAACATATTTAGCGACATTATAGCCGTTTATAGCTAAATTATAACTAATATGATCACTCATACCATAAAGCTGGCCAAACCACACCCTATTATCATTCTTTGAAATATTATTTAAATCCATTAAGCTTACAGCCAAAGCAGTGCTTTCCTCATTGTGTGTCCCAATAAAAGGTTGAATATGATTTAAATTCTCTAGGATAAATTTTAAAGTATCATTGAAAAGTGTGTCAGTTAACTCTTTCGACTCACAAATAGGAGATTTATATCCTAACTCAGAAGCTCGCAAACGCTCCTTTTCCATATAAGCTCCTCTCACTACTTTTATTCCCAACTTAAAATTTGATTTTTTAGACTCTAAATGGATTTGCTTTAAATAATTCAGGCGATCCCAACGATAAGTTTGAAGGGTATTGTACACAACAACTGACTCTTTGTTATATAGTTGCATCATTTCTAGAATTAAATCATCTACGGCTGATTGTATCCAACTTTCTTCAGCATCTATAAGGATTTTGATATTATTTGATTTTCCAAAACCACAAACCAAATTAAAACGTTCTTTGATACGCAACCATTCTTCAGTCTCAGAGGCGGTTAAATTTTTACCCTCACTTATTTTATTATAAATTTTAAAACTACCAAAACCTGAAGGTTTAAAGACAGCAATTGGCATGGCGTCGTTATCTTTGGAGAAAGTAATTAATTCTAGAGTTTTTTTAACAGCCAAGTCAAATTGAGTCTCATCTTTTTTACCCTCAACAGAATAATCTAACACGCTAAACACTCGACTATTATACATTTGATTAATTTTAGATATGCAATCAAATTGACTAATACCTCCACAAAAATGATCAAATACAGTAGATTTAATTACACCTTCGACAGGTAGATGTGTTTTTAAGGCAAATTTAGTGGCAGCTGTTCCAATTTTAACAAGAGGTCCTATGGATATCATTTTGAACAGAAAATAGGCGCGCTTTAAGTCGGAATCCGATTTTAAGTGAAATGCAACTTTAGTATTATTAAAATTAAGGCTCATATACAGCGAATTAAATCAAAACAAATATATTTAATACTAACTACATTATTTGTAAATTTGTGCTTATTTTCACATGCTTAATCTTGTTATAAATAAATATGAAATCTATTGACTCTGGGGCTTACTCAATTCATTTTAATGAGAATTGCTATGTAGAGCTTAATTCGTTTTTAGAACGTTCTAATTTTAGTAAAATATTTATTATTGTAGATAATAATACTCATAATTATTGTTTACCCAAATTCCTATCTAATCTTAGTTATTCATCAGAATTTGAAATCATCGAAATGGTAGCTGGTGAACTTCACAAAAATCTAGATACTTGTACCCAAATATGGCATTCTCTTTCGGAATTGGATGCAGATCGTAAATCATTGTTAATAAACCTAGGTGGCGGAGTAGTTACTGACTTAGGAGGGTTTGTAGCCTCAACTTTTAAACGTGGGATCAGCTTTATTAATGTCCCTACTAGTTTACTTGCAATGGTTGATGCATCGGTTGGTGGTAAAACAGGAGTTGACTTGGGAAGTCTTAAAAATCAAGTAGGTATTATTAATTTTCCTAGAATGGTTTTAATTGATACTATGTTCTTGAAAACTCTATCAAAATATGAGATTAGATCTGGAGTAGCAGAAATGCTAAAACATGGCTTAATTAAAGACGCTCAATATTGGAAACGTCTTTGCGAGTTAAAAAATTTAAATTTATATGATTTAGAGCAATTAATTCATGAGTCTGTAGTTATAAAAAATGAAATAGTTAAAAGAGATCCAAATGAACATGGGGAACGTAAACAATTAAATTTTGGACACACTTTGGGACATGCTATTGAATCTTATTTTCTTTCTAGGGAAGATAAAACTACTTTGCTTCATGGTGAAGCCATTGCAGCTGGAATGGTTTTGGAAGCTTATTTATCCACAAAAACTTGTGGTTTAAATAATGAAGAATTGTCACAAATAAAAAGAGTTTTTATTAAATTATACGGCTTAATTAAATTAAACAAAAAGGACAAAAGCTCAATAATTGAGCTTTTGAAATACGACAAAAAAAATTCTCATGGAAAAATTAAATTTGCACTACTAGAATGTATTGGAAAATCTAAAATTGATGTGATTGTAAGTGAAGATATTATTAACGAAGCATTTAGTTATTACGATTCATAAACCAAGTTAAATATTATAAATCATTAAATATAGAGTGCATCAAACGTTTTTTATCATTTATACTTTCTTCTAGCGAAATCATTGTTTCAGTTCGATATACGCCTTCAATTGCATCTAATTGAAATATGATTTCCTTTGCGTGTGTTGTGCTCTTAGCACGAATTTTGCAAAAAATATTGAATTTACCAGTAGTTATGTGGGCCACTGTTACGTGAGGTAAATCATATATACGTTCTAAAACAAACTTTGTCTGAGAAGTATTCTGCAAAAACACTCCAACGTAAGCTATGAATGAGTATCCTAACTTTTGATAATCTATTGTTAAGGAAGAACCTTTTATTATCTTGGCATCTTCCATTTTTTTTACTCTTACATGAACTGTACCAGCTGAAATTAAAAGTTTTTTAGCAATGTCTGTGAATGGAACCCTTGTGTTGTCAATCAACATATCTAATATTTGGTGATCGATCTCGTCTAATTTAACTTTAGCCATTTAATATTTTTTAATCAAAATTATTATTTATTTATAATATTGACAAAATTAACATTTTTTATGTAATAAAATTAACACTATGTTAAATTATTTTCAACTAATAAGCAAATTTTTTTAGATTCTACAAATATGAAATCGATTTCGTATTTTTCTGATAAAATTTCAAATTCTGGATGAAATACTTGTTTAAAATTTGCATTTATTTCCTGATGACCATATTTATTAGATAAATCTCCAATATAGTCAACAGTTGGCTTAAACTCATGTCCATTTGATCCTAAAACTTCTATATACTGAATCCCAATATCGCAGAAATCATTTGGTTTACTTGAATTTATCTTAGCATTTCTAATTATAACGTCATTGAATAACGTATGGTTTTCAGGGATATCAAAATATAATGAATAAAAATCTTCGTTAAATTTTTTACCGGCGATACAGTCAATTGCTGTGAATATTGATAATGCAATGTATTTACGTGTCTGTTCTCGTGAGTAATCACCTGGATAATGACCGGCTTCAAAAAGAACCGTAGGAACTCCTAATATTTGAAATTGGTCTCCAACACAATTAGGATTAAAACTATCATCATAACGACCAATCTGATTAGGTAGGTATAACTGAAGTACACTGTTAATTGAGTTAATAATTGACATTGACTTTTTTCGAGTTTTTGTTGCTGTTCTTTCTGTATTTTCAGAGGGTGATAAAAAGCTAATAACTGAAGAGTTATTTGACTTACCTGCACTATATATAGTGCGCTGACCATGTAGATTCAAGCAATAATGAGGATCAAAATTATCAAAGACCTCTTTTAAAATAATACTTTCTTTTTGAGATCTGACTGTAGCATCTCTATTAAGGTCTATATTATTCGCATTAAGACGTGTAAAATTCTTTGCTCCATCAGGGTTAAGTATTGGTATTATTAATAATGTACAGGATGTCAAGAAATCCTTGTAGTAACCCAACTCTAAATAGTTGAATAGGTCAAATATAGCCTTGGTAGTTGTGCTTTCATTTCCGTGCATTTGTGACCAAATTAAAATTCGTTTAGGTCCGGAGCCAATTCCAACACTATGTATTGGTAAGCCTGTTTCTGAAAGCCCTTGTACACTTACTTTGAATAAATCTGAAAACGAATTTAAAAGGGGTTCTATGTCTGAATTTGACACATCTCTACGTTTTAAAGATTTAGCTTTTAATGAACCGTAGAGATGTAAAAATTTACTTGAATTAAACATATACATTTTATAATGTACAAATGTAACAATATAGATTTTAAATGTATAAAACAATTATTAGTTTACAAATGTAAAAACCTAAGTATTATATTTTTATATTATACACATTAAATTAATTAAATAAATCACGATTTTTAATCAGCAATATTTTTTATTAAATTTAATGCATTTAAATATATGTAAATCAAATATTTATATCATTTTATTAAAGTATATTATTGATATTTAAAACTTTTAATAAAATAATAATTAGAAGTTTAAATGATATGGTTTACATTTGTAAATTAATTAATGCTTATAATTGTAAACAATGATAGATATTACTAAGTTTAATTCTCGTCTTGAAAAAATTATAAATTATTATGAATTATCAGCTTCCGCATTTTCCGAAAAAATATCAGTACAACGTTCTAGTATTTCTCATATTATTAGCGGACGTAACAAACCAAGCTTAGATTTTATAGACAAGGTTATTAGAGCATATCCTGAAATTGATCTTATTTGGCTATTAAGTGGCGTTGGCAAGTTTCCACTAAACACTACTCACCCTCAAACTTCAACAGAACATTTAATTTCCAAATCTCCCTCTTTGGTAAATGTTAAAAATACCAGATCAGAAATAATTGATAGAATTGTGATATTTTATCAAGATGGAAGCTTTGAAAATTATACGACTAATTCTTAATAAGATTTTACATAATGTAATTTATTTTTTTATATTTTTGAAATATGAGGTTTATAACTCTAATTTTTGGGATTCTTTTTTTTGTTAGTTGTTACGATGTACAACAGAAATGTAATGATTTCAAAACAGGAACATATAAAAGTGAAATTATAATAGATGATGTATCATATACTTCTAATTTTACTCGATACTCTAAAATCCAAATAGAGAAATTTGATGGTAAAATAGACTCTTCAAACGTGCGTTGGATTAATGATTGTGAAATGATATTTAAAACTATTAATCCAAAAAATCGAGCCGAGAAAAAGGATATACATTTAAAGATACTAACTACTACTAAAAATAGTTATAAGTTTGAATATGGTTATGTTGGGGATACTAATAAACGTTTTGGTGAAGCAACACGTATGAATTAAAATAACGTAATTTGACCTTCATCGTTAATTTCAAGATCTGAATTGGATGCTTTTGACTGTTTATTATAGCTATCTTTTAAATTTGATTTTGTGTGTAATTTATTATCTTGTTTAGGTAGTTTTGATACTGCTTCACTGACTATCTCTTCCTCAACTACAACAATGTCATCAGCTGGTGTTTTTTCAGGTGCTGTGTATGGTAAAGAATCTATAAGATCAATTTGATTTATTTTATATTTTGTTAATTGATTACCTAAGGCAGAAACTCCTTTTATGCTAATAAACTTTTCAATATCAATTTCCTGATCGGCACGTCTATCTTTATTTCTTTCCTTTGCGAAGGATAGTTTGGCCACAGGACGCCAATCGGTAGAAACAATTTCTAACAAGCTTGATACATGTTCTGAAATAAAATTCTCTTCTCTATTTTCGTTTTCAATCAAGAATCGTTTTACATAATGCTTTTGCTTTTCTCCGTCAAAATAGATTGCTGAAACGGGTTTACTAGGAATCCATTTTTCTAATACTATCATGTCATCATCAAAATGGGAAGTGATTTCAGGAACAATTGTTTTAACTAATCCGGACTGGGTAATAATCAAAATACGATCCTCTCCTCTAAACTCCCCAACTAAATCCCCCCGTCCATCTACGTTTAGACGCTGAATTGTATCATCAAACCATATCTTTCTAGGCTTAAGGGTACTAACTCCTTTTTCTTTAAGATCAACTCGTTTAACCGCATTTTTAGTAACAATATTTCCTTTAGAAGCTCGCCCTTTAATACTAATGCTTGCAAAGTTAATATCCCATTTAAGTTTTTTAATGCTTCCTACTTGACGCAACAAAACAGTAACCACTTCCCCTTCTCCATTTGGATTGGCTGAGAAATACAACACATTGGACGCTAACTTACCATTGGTTAAATCATACTCTCGATCTCTTGTCACACTAGTTACAGCAAATCTTTTGATATAAGAAGCACCAGCCTTGCCATCTTTATAGATCATGTTATATATGGTACGAGTGTCCTTTTTCTTAAATACAGCAACATGGATTATATTTTTTCCAGTAAAAGTTTTGCTACCGACTTTAGTGACCATCATTTTTCCTTCCTTAGTAAAAACTATAATATCATCTATGTCACTGCAGTCACAGACATATTCATCTCTTTTCAGCCCTGTTCCAATAAAACCTTCTTCACGATTAACAAAAAGTTTAGTATTTCTAATAATCACTTTTGTGGCATCTACGTCATCAAAGGTTCTAATCTCTGTTTTACGTTCTTTTCCTTTTCCATAATTAGTTTTTAATCGCTTAAAGTAATCTACAGCATAAGGAATGAGGTTTTCTAAATACCCTTTTGTTTCGGCAATTTGTTCTTCTAAAGCATCAATTTTTTGTTGTGCTTTTTCAATATCAAATTTAGATATTCTTTTGATCCTGATTTCTGTCAAACGTGCAATATCTTCATCCGTGACATAACGTTTTAAATATTTTGTATGTGGCTGAAGACCTTTATCAATAGCACTTATCACACCTTTCCAAGTCTCTTCTTCTTCAATATCCCGATATATTCTATTTTCTATAAATATACGTTCTAATGAAGCAAAGTGCCATTGTTCTTCAAACTCTCTAAGCTTTATTTCTAATTCTTGTTTAAGCAGCTCTACAGTATGATCTGTAGATCTTTTCAGCATTTCTGAGACTCCAACAAACAAAGGCTTATTATCTTCAATTACACAACCTAGCGGAGATATTGAGTACTCGCATGAAGTGAATGCAAATAATGCATCGATTGTTTTGTCTGGAGAGATACCTGCTGGTAAATGCACGAGAATTTCTACTTCAGAAGCAGTATTATCTTCAATTTTTTTAATTCTTATCTTACTCTTTTCATTAGCTTTAAGAATGGAATCTATTAATGAAGAGGTTGTAGTCCCAAATGGAACTTCTGTAATTACTAGAGTATTTTTATTGAGTTGTGATATTTTAGCTCTGCAACGGACTTTACCTCCTCGCATTCCATCATTATAATTAGTGAAATCTGCAATTCCACCAGTTACAAAGTCAGGAAATATAGTAAACCGCTTACCTTGTAGGTGTTTTACTGAAGCATCTATAAGTTCAATGAAGTTATGGGGTAAGACTTTTGTAGAAAGCCCTACAGCAATTCCTTCAGCACCTTGTGCTAACAATAATGGGAACATAACCGGAAGGTTAATAGGTTCTTTTCGACGACCATCGTATGAAGCTTGCCATTCTGTAATCTTTGGATTAAAAACGACTTCCAAAGCAAATTTAGATAACCGGGCTTCAATATATCTTGAAGCAGCTGCTCTGTCTCCGGTAAGTACATTTCCCCAGTTTCCCTGCGCATCAATTAGCAAATCCTTTTGACCGATTTGAACCATAGCATCTGCAATACTGGCATCTCCGTGCGGATGATACTGCATTGTATGACCCACTATATTTGCTACTTTATTATAACGCCCATCATCAAGGTCCTTCATAGAATGTAAGATTCTACGCTGAACTGGTTTAAAACCATCTTCAATTGCGGGAACAGCACGTTCTAGAATTACATAAGATGCATAATCTAAAAACCAATCTTTGAACATACCCGTTATTCGAGTAATTGTTTCTTGATTTTCTGGTAATTCGTTAACTAGTGAATCATCGCTTTCTTCTATCATACCACTTCTTCAATAATATCTAATTCTACTTTAAGATTTTCAATAATAAATTTTTGACGATCTGGAGTGTTTTTTCCCATATAAAACTGTAGTAATGACTCAATAGTTATATCTGAATCTAACATGACTGGGTCAAGTCGAATGTCTTCGCCAATAAAATATTTGAATTCATTAGGTGATATTTCCCCTAAACCCTTAAATCGAGTAATTTCTGGTTTTGGTTTTAACTTTTGAACTGCATTTCTACGTTCATTTTCAGAATAACAATAAATTGTTTCTTTTTTATTTCTAACCCTAAACAAAGGAGTTTGTAATATATAAAGATGGCCTTCTTTAATAATTTCTGGAAAAAACTGAAGGAAGAATGTTATTAGTAATAAACGAATATGCATACCATCAACATCAGCATCAGTAGCTATTACAATATTATTATAACGTAGATCTTCAATGGATTCTTCAATGTTTAAGGCTGCTTGAAGAAGGTTAAATTCTTCGTTTTCGTAAACAATTTTTTTAGTCAACCCATAACAATTTAACGGTTTTCCCTTTAAACTGAAAACGGCTTGGGTATTAACATCTCTAGATTTTGTTATACTTCCGGAAGCAGAATCACCTTCAGTGATGAATAAAGTAGATTCAAGATTACGTCCATTTTTTATGTCACCAAAATGCACGCGACAATCTCTAAGTTTTTTATTATGAAGGCTTGATTTCTTTGCTCTATCCCTAGCAATTTTACGAATACCTGACAGTTCTTTTCGTTCTCGCTCAGCTTGTAAAATTTTACGCTGTAAAGCTTCAGCTGAATTAGGGTTTTTATGTAGAAAATTATCTAATTGTGTTTTTAAAAAATCATTAATAAAAGTTCTAACTGTTGGGAGGTTACCTCCCATGTCTGTTGAACCTAATTTAGTTTTTGTCTGACTTTCAAACACCGGCTCCATCACCTTAATAGCAATTGCAGAAATTATTGATTTTCTGATATCTGAAGCATCATAGTTCTTTCCATAAAACTCGCGTATAGTTCTGACAAATGCTTCTCTAAAAGCTGCTAGGTGCGTCCCTCCTTGAGTTGTGTTTTGACCATTTACAAACGAATGGTATTCTTCACTGTATTGTGTTTTACTGTGAGTAAGTGCTACTTCAATATCATCTGATCTGAGGTGAATTATAGGATATGTCATATCAGAAGCATTTGTATTATCTTCTAGAAGATCTTTTAAACCATTTTCACTAAAGAATTTCTCACCGTTAAACAATATGGTTAACCCTGGATTTAAATACACGTAATATTTTAACATACGTGAAACGTACTCATTTCTGTATTTATAATTTTTAAATATCACATTATCTGGAACAAATGATACTTTTGTTCCTTTACGACGCGTGGTATCTTCTAATAAATCTTGTTGATTTAAGACTCCAGAAGAAAATTCGGCAGAAGCAGATTTCCCATCTCTTGTAGATTCAACTCTAAAAAAAGAAGATAATGCATTGACAGCTTTTGTTCCAACGCCGTTCAGACCAACAGATTTTTTGAAAGCTCTAGAATCATATTTCCCACCAGTATTCATTTTAGAAACAACATCTACTACTTTTCCTAAAGGAATTCCACGTCCAAAATCGCGAACTATTACTTTATTTCCTTGAATTGAAATTTCTATAGTTTTACCAGCTCCCATGACAAATTCATCGATAGAATTGTCCAATACTTCTTTAAGTAAAATATAAATACCGTCATCTGCTGAAGATCCATCCCCTAGCTTACCTATATACATTCCAGGACGCATACGAATGTGCTCCTTCCAATCTAACGATCTAATATTATCTTCTGTGTAAGCTGAATTTTGAGACATAGGTGTATTATGAATAAGGGCTAATATAGTACATCAATACAATAAATGAAACCTTTAAAACACAAATTAATTAACAAAAAATACCAATGTTGTTGAGAACATTGGCATTGTTAAATTTTAATAAAATATTTACTAAACATTAAAAAGAAAATGCATGATATCACCATCTTTAACGATGTAATTTTTACCCTCGACTCGCATCTTACCAGCTTCCTTCACTTTAATTTCTGATCCGAATTTAATAAAATCTTCAAAAGCAATTACTTCTGCACGAATAAATCCTTTTTCAAAGTCAGTGTGTATCACCCCTGCCGATTGAGGAGCTGTACTTCCAATATTAATTGTCCATGCTCGTACCTCTTTTACTCCAGCTGTAAAATATGTTTGAAGGTTTAATAATTTGTAAGCTGAACGAATAAGTTTAGCAGAACCTGGTTCATCGAGACCAATATCTTGTAGAAACATTTTACGTTCCTCATAATCATCCAATTCATTTATGTCAGCTTCTGTCCCCACAGCAAGCACTAAAACTTCTGCATTTTCATTAACCACATTTTCTTTAACTTGATCTACATATGAATTTCCTGATATTGCTGAGTTTTCATCTACGTTACATACATACATTACAGGCTTATCAGTAATAAATTGTAAAGGTTTGACAAATTCTAGATAGTCATCGTCTAAAAATTCTAAAGCACGAACAGAAATTCCTGACTCTAGATTTATTTTTATTTTCTGAAGTATAATTTCTTCCTTTTGGGCTTCTTTATTTCCTGTTCTAGAAGCACGTTTTACCTTTTCTAATTTTTTTTCTGTTGTTTCTAAATCTTTTAATTGAAGTTCCATGTCAATGGTTTCCTTATCTCTAATTGGATCAACACTTCCATCTACATGTATAATGTTATCGTTATCAAAACAACGTAAAACATGAAGAATTGCGTCTGTTTCCCTAATATTGCCTAAAAACTGATTTCCCAATCCCTCCCCTTTACTTGCCCCTTTTACTAAGCCTGCTATATCTACAATTTCAACAGTAGCTGGTACGACACGCTCAGGGTTAACCAGATCTTCTAATTTTGATAAACGTGTGTCCGGAACGTTTACAACTCCAATATTTGGTTCAATTGTACAAAACGGAAAGTTTGCACTCTGGGCTTTAGCATTTGATAAACAATTAAAAAGAGTTGATTTCCCTACATTTGGTAATCCAACAATACCTGCTTTCATATCTTAAAATTTGATTGCAAATGTAATTATTTAATTCAATACCACATATGTGTAAATAAATTACTTTTAAAGCTATAAAAAAATATATTAAGAACTATAATCTATGTTTTGTTTGAATTTAACAAACCAAATAAATTTATTATACAAATTAAAATAAACACACAGTTTAGTGGTAAATTTGATATTTATAGCAAATGCTATTCAGGGTGCATAAAGCGTTGTTTTGCTAGTAGTGTATCTTCAGTTTCAACGTGATTGCTGTCAGGAACACAACAATCAACAGGACAAACTGCTGCGCATTGAGGCTCTTCATGGAATCCTACACATTCAGTGCATTTATCAGGAACAATATAGTAAAGTTCATCGCTAATAGGCATTTGAGCTTCATTAGCATCAACTTTTTTACCATCAATTAAAACTAAATCACCCTCAAGACTGGTTCCATCTTTGTAACGCCAATCATCTGCACCTTCATATATAGCAGTGTTAGGACATTCTGGCTCACAAGCCCCACAATTGATACATTCATCAGTTATAATAATTGCCATAGTTGTGTTTGGATATTTATTACTTAAATTTGCATGCAAAAATAACTCCAAAAAAGCGGTTAAACAAATAATGAGTAGCAAATCAAACACAATTACAGCTTTAAATGAATTGGGGCGATTTTTATCCCAGTTTTCTAGAAAATCAGTATCTGAGGATAATTCAGTGCTTTACAATGACTTGTTTTTCAATGGTTTTCAACACCAGATAAAAATTTCTATGGAACACAATGGCTGGTTTTCAAAAGAAAATCTCCTATTTGCAATCGAAAACTGGTCCATACTTTTAAATACAGATTCTTTAACTAAATGGACCTCTAATTATAATTTTGAAAACTTAACTCAAAAAAATGTAGCCATAATTATGGCTGGTAATATCCCCTTGGTGGGCTTTCATGATTTTTTGTGTGCGCTGATATGTAACCATAACATCATAGTAAAACAATCTTCAAATGATAAACATCTATTGCCATTTTTAATGCATTACCTAATTAAATTTGCGCCAGAACTTAAAAACAGGGTTACGTTTTTAGAAGGAAATCTAAAAGAATTTGATGCCGTTATAGCTACGGGTAGTGATAATACTGCCCGTTATTTTGAGTACTATTTTAAGCATAAGCCTTCAATTATTCGAAAGAACAGAAATTCTATAGCTATTTTAACAGGTAAAGAATCTAAAGATGATTTATTTCAACTGTCAAATGATATTTTTCAATATTACGGCTTAGGTTGTCGAAGTGTTTCAAAATTATTTGTTCCAAAAAACTATAATTTTGACGCTTTATTTAAAGCCATTTACCACTGGCACCCTATAATTGAAGGTGCTAAATATGCTAATAATTATGATTATAATAAAGCAGTTTATTTAATGAGCGAATTTGAAATTCTTGAGAATGGATTTTTAATGATTAAAAAAGACTCCAGCTACGCCTCACCTATTGCTTCCCTTTTTTATCAACATTATAATTCTCTTGAAGGTTTATTTAAAGAACTAGAAATTGACTCTGATAAAATTCAATGTATCGTCTCTAAAGGATTGTCAAAAAAGCATCTGTCTTTTGGAAGTACACAAGCTCCAAAACTTGACGATTATGCTGATGGGATTGATACTGTTGATTTCTTGTTAAAAATATAATATAAAATTAACATTTTAGTATATAATTATCTTAAATTAATTTAGACCTTTATAGCTTGTTTAAACAACACATATTAACTTTCTTACATATAACAGTATTTTAGAATGAAAAAACATAATTTCAGTGCAGGTCCTAGTATTTTACCTGAAGAAGTTTTAGAAAAATCAGCTAAGGCATTATTAGATTTTGATAATGGTTTATCGCTTATTGAAATCTCACACAGAAGTAAAGCTTTTGTTGAAGTAATGGAAAATGCAAGAGCACTTGCTATCGAATTATTAGGTTTAAAAGGAAAAGGCTACAAAGCTTTATTTCTTCAAGGTGGCGCAAATACTCAGTTTTTGGCAGTTGCATTAAACCTACTAGAAAATCGCGCTGGATACCTAAACACCGGAACCTGGAGTGACAAAGCCATTAAAGAAGCTAGAATGTTTAAGGAAGTTTTAGAAGTAGCATCTTCAAAAGACACCAACTTCAATTACATTCCAAAAAAATATGAAATACCTTCAGATTTAGATTATTTCCACTGTACTTCAAATAATACCATTTTTGGTACTCAAATGAAAGAGTTTCCAAAATTAGATATTCCTCTAGTATGTGATATGAGTAGTGATATATTTTCCCGTTCTCTGGATTTCTCTAAATTTGATTTAATCTATGCTGGAGCCCAAAAAAATATGGGACCAGCTGGGACTACTTTAGTTATTGTAAAAGAGGATATTCTTGGGAAAGTAACAAGACAGATTCCCTCAATAATGGATTATAAAGTTCAAATCAGTAAAGATAGTATGTTCAATACACCTCCTGTATTTGCAGTTTATACGTCCATGTTAACTTTAGAGTGGTTGAAAAGTCTTGGAGGTATTGAAGCCATCGAAAAAGAAAACTTCAAAAAATCTCGTCTAATGTACTCAGAAATTGATTTGAACCCCTTATTCAAAGGATTTGCTGCAAATGCAGATAGGTCTACAATGAATGCAACTTTTTCATTATCAGATGAAAAATTAAAAACTGATTTTGAAGATATGTGCAAGGACGCTGGGATTAATGGTTTAAATGGTCACAGAAGTGTTGGAGGTTACAGAGCTTCAATGTATAATGCTCTTCCTTTAGGTAGTGTTGAGACCTTAGTAGAAGTAATGAGTGAATTAGAACGTAAAGCATAAAAAATGAGAATATTAGCCAATGATGGTATTTCACAAAGTGGAATCGATGATTTAACAGCCGCAGGCTTTGAGGTCCTAACAACCACAGTAGCCCAAGAGCAATTAGAAAAATTTATTAATTCCGAGAACATTGTAGCACTTCTTGTAAGAAGTGCTACAACTGTAAGACAAAATTTAATAGATGCCTGTCCTGGGCTAAAAATTATAGGGAGAGGTGGTGTCGGTATGGATAACATTGATGTTGACTATGCTCGTAAAAAAGGACTAAGTGTGATTAACACACCAGCTGCATCTTCAGAATCAGTTGCTGAATTGGTGTTTGCACACTTGTTCTCAGGTGTACGTTTCTTACATGATTCTAACAGAAATATGCCATTAGAAGGTGAAAAGAAATTTAAACAACTAAAAAAGGCCTATGCTAAAGGTACTGAACTTCGTGGTAAAACTTTAGGAGTTATTGGATTTGGACGTATTGGTCAAGCCACTGCAAAAATTGCCCTTGGACTTGGGATGAAGGTTCTTGCCTTTGATCCTTTTATGGAAAAAACAACTATTTCTCTTAAATTTTTTGATAATCAAACAATTAATTTTGAAGTAAAAACTGTTTCTAAAGAAATGGTCTTAAAAGAGTCTGATTTCATTTCCTTACATGTACCAGCACAAAAAGAATTTGTGATTGGTGAAGCTGAGCTTGAACTCATGAAAAATGGTGCCGCATTAATAAATGCTTCTCGTGGAGGAGTCGTTAATGAAGTAGCTTTAGTTGCTGCTCTTGATTCTAACAAGTTATCGTTTGCTGGACTAGACACGTTTGAAAACGAACCGACTCCTGCGGTTCAAGTATTAATGAATTCTAAAATATCATTAACTCCCCATATTGGAGCAGCTACCAACCAAGCTCAAGACCGTATCGGTTCTGAATTAGCTACACAAATCATATCATTACTTAAGTAAATATTGATAGATTATTGTTGTTTTATTTTATTTTACATTATTAAAACTACACAAAATAACTTGACATTACTAAACGTAAACAATTAGTTAAAGTATAATTAAAGTTATATGAAAAAATTTAAAAAAAGCTGGCAAATTACCAAAAACTGGCAGTTATTATTTCCGTTTATTGGACTTTTATTTCTCGGTTACAGTAGTTTTAAGTTGGTTTATTTATTTCCTGTAAATTGGTTTGATATAACAGATTCATATTTTTTACCTTTTCTACTTTTTATTATATATTATATCATTACATACTATTTTTTTTTAAAATTAGTAATATACGCGATCAATAAATTAGAAAAAAAATGGATTGTTAATCAACGCTGGGAACTTATTCGAATTTTTATAGTATTTGCTATTACAGGGTCCTCGTCTGTTTTTGTTGGACGTCCTTTTATAAATTGGATTGGTATTACAAAAGATAACCTATATCCCCTTTTTTATTGGACTCTTTTCATTTTGATTAGTCTGGTTTTTTACCAGCTTTTACTTGTGATTTTTGGGTGGTTATTTGGACAGTTTAAATTCTTCTGGCATTTTGAAAAAAAAATGTTAAAACGTTTTGGACTCGGAAAATATTTTAAATAGTGATATTTGTATTACAGGAATTTAATATTATTTCAATAATTTTTTAAAAAACTTGGTCAGTTTCTCAATTTTTGGATCAATTAAATATGTGCAATAGGGCTGATCCCTATTTAGTTCATAATAGTTATCGTGATCACTTTCCGCATTATAAAATACTTCCAAAGGGTTTAGTTCA
>MDSX01006987.1_pt1 | contig 24498 bp, 16 predicted proteins | sample 811141 | NCBI WGS metagenome assembly MDSX01 (sample SAMN05326642, study PRJNA326480) | marine metagenome | isolation source: seawater | place: Atlantic Ocean: South East | collected 2010
TAAACCCAATGATTCCGGATAACGCTTGCACCCTCCGTATTACCGCGGCTGCTGGCACGGAGTTAGCCGGTGCTTATTCGTAAGGTACCGTCAGGCCCGGATAAATCCAGGCGTTTCTTTCCAAACAAAAGAAGTTTACAACCCATAGGGCATTCATCCTTCACGCGGGATGGCTGGTTCAGGCTTTCGCCCATTGACCAATATTCCTTACTGCTGCCTTCCGTAGAAGTCGGGTCCGTGTCTCAGTACCCGTGTGGGGGATCACGCTCTCACGCCCCCTACTGATCGTAGCCTTGGTGAGCTATTACCTCACCAACAAGCTAATCAGACGCACACCCATCTTATACCGCCGGAGCTTTACTCTTGCGAGACTATGGGGTATTAATCTTCGTTTCCAAAGGCTATTCCCCAGTATAAGGTAGGTAGTGTACGCGTTACTCACCCGTGCGCCGGTTCATCTTTTCGAAAAAAGAATCTCCCTCGACTTGCATGTATAAAGCCTCCCGCTAGCGTTCATCCTGAGCCAGGATCAAACTCTCCATAGTAATTCTTATGACGTTTGATCGTCGTTTCTTTATTCAATAATTAAACTCTAATAACTCGTAATTAAACGATTAAGTTGCTTTGCGTAAATGTCCATTCGTGTCAAATATCTTCCCCTTGTTTTCCAAAGGGACCGCAAAGATAGTATAACACAAACGATATTTCCAAACTATTTTGAAAATAAATTTTGAAGTTTTTTTTATGCTATTAATTTCAATTGGAAAGGCTTGGGCAATTTGAAATATAAGGCTGTTTACAAGCCATTTAAAAAAGTATATTCTGTCAAAATAGCCTGATAAGAAATAATTATTTTTTGTATTAAAATGTAAATAATTTGCATGCCTAATGGATCGGAAATAAAATATCTAATATCTCTTAGATTACATCGGCTAAGGTTCGTTTTGTAGCCAGGTTATAGGGTTGTGTTGTTTATTCTTTTAAATAGTCTTCAAATAACTGTCTTTGCCCCAAAACAGCAATTCCTATATCACTTAGTGCTCAATTAAACCTATTTCGGTTTCATTGAATCTTTAATCAATTCTAATTCCTTCTCTTCTTCTTTGGCGGACTTGCTTCCTAAGATCTGATCTAAGCTTTTAGAACGCCTTAAAGGTCTTACTAACAAGAAATTGCTGTTTAGGCTGTAGGCGCCTTTAGAGTTCTCATCTATTCAATATGTAACCCATACTCAAGTCAATCTTTATCCTGCAATTCAATCTTTCCAACTCTGGCCATATTTTTTGATCTTATTTAATACTAAAGAACTTTCTTAAAAGATCTTACTCGCTATATCTTCATCGATACTTGACTTTTTCTTACTGCGGCTTTGGTTAAGTAAAACGTTCAATTTTCATTGTGCCCTATTTTACTATTCAAAAGCTCAATTTTTGTATTTGAAGATTTTCAAATTACATTCATGAACCGATTACTTGTTTTAAAGGAAGAGAGGGCTTAGGAAATGGCATATTTCCTTCTGCCGGCAATTGACCTGGAATCTAGATTTACAGAGTAACATCAAATCATAAACAAAACAGTAATAACTAAAAAAGCCCCGTCGAAATGACGAGGCTTATATATTATTATTAACAGTGTCTTTTAGAGAACTATTCCTTGCCTCCTTTTAATTCATCTTGTAATTTGGTCAACTCTTCCCATTTGTCAGAAGCTGCCAATTCAGCTTGTTGAGGCCAAGTAGTAGGATCATGCATTTTATATCGACTGCCAGCCTCTAAAAGAATCTCCCTAATCTTATCGGGATCTGCTTTTGACAAAGCTTTGAATGTCCCTGTGTCTGCTTTCGTAAGCAATTCAGCTATTTTAGGACCTATTCCTTCAATCTTCTTCAGATCATCCCCCTTTTTAGTTGCCACCTTAAGCTTTTTCTCAGCTTTAGCTTCTTCTAATTTAGGTTCAGTCTTCGGAGCCTCCTCTTTCTTAGTTTCTGCAGGCTTAGGAGTTGGCACTGCTTTTTTTGCAGGAACTGGTATAGGGGCTGCTTTAAACTGATCTTTCAACTGTGAGAATACATCTAATTCGCCAAGTGTAGATTTTTCTACCCTAGACTGTTGGTTTTGGATAGATTTTCTCACTTGCTTTCTTTCTTCAGATTTTTCACTTCTGACTTTGTCCTGAGCTTCCCTATTGATATCATCTAAGTATCTAGTGTGAGAAACAATAATTCTCTTATCATCTCTATTAAACTCAATCACTTTAAATGTCAAGTTCTCATCAACTTCACCTGATGAGTTGTCCTCTTTCTTTAAGTGTTTAGTAGGTGCGAATGCTTCAAGTCCATATGGTAATTGAATAATAGCCCCTCTATCTTCTTTAGAAATAATAGTCGCTTCATGGTATGATCCAACAGGAAAAACATTCTCAAATGTATCCCAAGGGTTCTCTTCCAGCTGCTTATGTCCTAATGCCAACTTTCTGTCTTCTTGATCAATTTCAAGAATCATGATTTCTATCTTCTCGCCTACTTTAGTATACTCAGAAGGGTGATTAAATCTCTTAGTCCATGAAAGGTCAGAAATGTGAATCATACCCCCTATTCCTTCTTCAAGCTCGATAAACACACCATATGGTGTGAGGTTTTTAACTTCGCCTGAGTGTTGACTGCCTTGAGGGAATTTCTTAGCAATTTCCGCCCAAGGGTCCTCAGTAAGTTGTTTCACACTTAAAGACATCTTTCTCTCTTCTCTGTCTATTGTTACAACTTTTGCTTCAAACTCATCACCAAGAGTAAAGAAGTCTCTTGCATTAACAGGCTGAGTGCTCCAGTTTACTTCAGAAACGTGAATCAATCCTTCTACTCCTGGAATAACCTCTAAGAATGCACCGTAATCTTCAATGTTGACAATCTTGCCCTTAACTACAGAGCCAACTTCAATGTCTTTTTCTAATACATCCCATGGATGCGGTTGTAACTGTTTAAGACCTAAAGAAATTCTCTTTTTATTCTCATCAAAATCAAGAACTACAACATTGAGTTTTTGATTTAACTCTAGCACCTCATTGGGGTGATTGATTCGACCCCATGAAATATCAGTAATATAAAGAAGGCCATCCACACCTCCAAGGTCCATAAAGGCACCAAAGTCTGTGATATTCTTGACCATTCCTTCTAGCACTTGTCCTTTTTCAAGGCCAGCAATAATTTCATCTCTTTGTTCAGCGAGATCAGATTCTATCAATGCTTTGTGAGAAACAACAGCATTCTTAATGGCTTCATTAATTTTCACCACTTTAAGCTCCATTGTTTTACCTACGTACTGATCATAATCAATTATAGGCTTGATATCGATCTGAGAACCTGGAAGGAAAGTTTCTAGCCCATTACAATCAGCAATAAGACCACCTTTAGTCTTAGATATAACTTTACCTTTTAGTACGGTTCCATTATTATATGAGTCTACCAATGTATCCCATGCTCCTAGTAACTTGGCTTTTCTTCTAGAGAGCACTAATTGCCCTCTAGCATCCTCAGTCTGCTCTACATATACCTCTACTTCATCTCCGATAGCCAGTTCTGGCATATCTCTAAACTCTGATGCTGACACCAAACCATCCGACTTATAGTTAATATCCAAAACGATATCACTAGGAGTCATTGCTCTGACCTTACCTTTTACAATAGAAAACTCTTGCAACTTAGTAAGTGACTGGTCGTAGTCTTTTAAATACTTATCTATTTCTGCTTGTTCATAGGTAAGAGAGTGTTTTTTACCTATACTCCAGTCGTAATCGTCATGAGCTGACTTTGTTTCTTCGACTTCGATTATTTCTTCTAAACTGATTTTTTCAGCTTCGATTTCTTCTTCTACTTCTACTACAGTTTCTTTTACTTCTTCTGAGATAATTACTACCTCTTCTGTTGACTCAGTCTCTTCACCAATCTTGATTTCTTGGTCTTCTACTGGGTCTTTAATTTCATCTGTATTCATAATTCACCACATTTGTATGTCACCACCATTGTGGAGACAGAAGTTCAATCCGAAAAATTTCGGGCTGCAAAGGTATGTTTATTTATTTGTTTTTTGCAAGGGAGAAAAACTAAGAAGGTGCGTTAGAAGTTTGACTTATAATTAATGAGGCTTCTCCGAAATATTCAACATAGTAAAAGATCCCAAATTGATTATTTAAATGACTTCTTATATTTGACTGATTCGAACATAATTTTCACTTTAGAATAAAATTATAAACAAGAAATAAAATATATGGAACAGCGACCGTGGACGAAATTCTATCCTGCTGGAGTGCCAGCAAATATAAATCCTGAAGAATATCAGACTTTAAGAGATTACCTTCTCATAAAATGCAAGGAACATGCTAATCGAAAGGCATTCTCATGTATGGGTAAAGAACTTACATTCAAAGAAATTGATAAGATGTCAGATCAATTTGGAGCTTACCTTCAATCAAGAGGTGTTGAGCCTGGTGACAGAGTTGCTCTTATGATGCCAAATCTTCTTCAATACCCAATCGCATTATTTGGGTGTATTAAAGCAGGAATTATTATTGTGAATACTAATCCTCTTTATACTCCACGAGAAATGGAACACCAATTCACAGATAGCCAAGTAAAAGCAATAGTGATTGCTGAAAATTTTGCTGGAAATCTGGAAAAAGTCATTGGAAAAACAGATATCAAAACTGTTATAACCACAAGTATTGGAGAACTATTAGGAGGAATGAAGGGATGGGTAACTGACCTTGCTGTTAAGAGGATAAAGAAGATGGTGCCAAAATATAATATACCCAATACAGTGAAATTTAAAGATGCCCTTAAACAGGGGAAGAAATTTGAGCTAAATACAGATTTCGCAAATGAGCCAGATACAGTGATCGTACATCAATACACAGGTGGAACAACAGGTGTAAGTAAAGGGGCAATGTTGACTAATAAGAACCTAGTTTCTAATATGCTACAACTGAGTGCTATTTTCAAACCTTATATGACCAAAGATGTAGAAAGAATAGTGCTTTGTCCTCTACCGTTATATCATATCTATGCATTCTCTTGTAACTGTCTTGCTATGATGGACACTGGGTCTTTGTCAGTATTAATTACAAATCCAAGAGATCTATCGACCATAATAAAGGAATTTAATAGATATAAAGTGACTGGTATGACCGGAGTAAATACGCTTTATAACGGTCTAAATAATCACCCCGATCTTAAAAATGTGGATTTGAGTCATATGGAGTTTGCAAGTGCTGGTGGCACTGCTTTACAAAATGCTGTAGCTCAAGAATGGGAAAAAAATACAGGAACGATAATCTCAGAAGGATTTGGTATGACAGAGACTTCTCCAGTGGCGAGCTCTAATCCAAAAGGAGGTGTTAGAATTGGGACTATTGGAATACCTGTCCCTTCTACAGACATGAGAATAGTAGATGATGGAGGAAAGCCTATAGCCACGGGGGAAATAGGGGAAATTCAAGTAAAAGGCCCACAAGTGATGAAAGGGTATTACAAGAGACCTGACGAGACTGCAAAAACGATAACATCTGAAGGATGGCTCAATACAGGAGATATTGGCCAAATGGATGAAGATGGATATTTCAAGATAGTAGATCGCAAAAAAGACATGATCAATGTATCTGGATTTAATGTATATCCAAATGAGATAGAAGATGTAGTTGCTATGCATAAGAAAGTAGATGAAGTGGCGTGTATAGGTGTGGAAGACGATAAATCAGGTGAGGTAGTAAAAGTATTTATTGTAAAAAAAGACAAGTCTCTGAATGAAAAAGAAATTATAGAGCATTGCCGTGAATACCTCACAGGATATAAGATACCAAAACAAATAGCATTCATGGATGACCTGCCAAAATCTACTGTGGGTAAAATATTGAGAAGAGAGTTAAGAGGTAAGTGATGTGTTGATGTGATTTGATTTAATAAAAAAATAGTTGTTTGAAGTTTCTTGCAAAGACATTATTTGGACTAGAAGTATTATTGGTCAAGGAGTTAGAAGACCTTGGGGGAGAGAATGTGGTACAATTGAATCGGGCTGTTTCTTTTGAGGGCGATCTTGAATGCCTATATAAGGTAAATTATAGATCACGTTTGGCCATAAGAGTAGTGAAACCTTTCCTTGAGTTTACAGCCCACAATGAAACTGCGTTTTACAAAAGATTGAGAAGGTACGATTGGACACAAATGTTCACTTTAGATCAAACTTTTTGCGTAGACAGCACAGTGAAATCGGATTATTTCAGACATTCAAAATATGTATCACTAAAAACCAAAGATGCTATAGTAGACCTTTTCAGAATGAAAAATGATGGTCTGCGCCCTTCAATTGATATCCGAAATCCCGATTTCAAAATCAATCTTCATTGTAGACAAAAAGATTTTACACTCTCTTTGGATAGCAGTGGAGACTCTTTGCATAAAAGAGGTTACAGACAAAGTGAAAGGCAGGCACCACTCAATGAAATATTAGCAACAGGAATGATTCTATTATCAGAATGGAACAAGAAAAATACTTTCTATGATCCAATGTGTGGATCTGGAACATTACTGACTGAAGCACATGCAATTGCCCATAACATTCCACCACGTCAAAATAGAGAACTATACGGATTTATGAATTGGCCCGATTTTGATCTTTCTCTTTGGCAAAAAGTAAAAGATGAGGCAAATGCTCAAATTAATGATGATGTGGTGAAAATCTATGGAACAGAAATAGATGAAACTCAATATTATGAAACCAAAAGCCTTTTGACCAAACTAGATTTAACAGGAATAGAAATAAAGCATTCTGATTTTATTGATTCATCTCCTCCCGAAAAGAATGGTCTGATTATCTGTAACCCTCCATATGGCGAAAGACTTGACGAAGATGATGTAGAGGAGCTATATAAAGAATTAGGCGACACACTAAAAACAAATTATACAGGATGGGAAGCATGGATTATAAGTAGCAACAAAACTGCTCTAAAAAGAGTAGGTCTGCGTCCTTCAAAAAAGCTCATGTTGTATAACGGTGCTTTAGAGTGCAAATATCATAAGTATGAAATGTATGAAGGAAGTCGAAAAGCAAAAAAGCAATAGTTATTATAAATGTCTCTCTGCATGATAAGAACTTCTTACTAAAGGGCCACTCTCCACAAAATCAAACCCTCTTTTTAATCCTTCTTCTTTATAGTATGCAAATGTATCAGGATGAACAAATCGAGATACATTCAAGTGCATTTTGGTAGGCTGCAAATACTGACCAATAGTCACAACATCACACCCATTGTTAGCAAGGTGATCCAGGCAATCTAAAACCTCTTCATCTGTTTCACCTAGTCCTACCATGATACCAGTTTTAGTTCGGCATCCAAGATCTTTTGTTCTTTGAATTTGCTCTAGAGATCTTTCATACCTGGCTTGAGGCCTTACCAATCTATATAATCTTTTGACAGTTTCAATATTGTGTGAGACCACTTCTTGACCTCCTTCCACCATTCTTTCTAAGGCCGTCCACGTTGATTTAACATCGGGGATGAGAGTCTCTATGGTGGTTGCTGGAGATTGAAGTTTAGTTTGCACTACTGTTTGATACCAAATTTCAGCTCCTCTATCTTTTAATTCATCTCTATTGACAGAAGTTATGACAGCATGTTTAACTTCCATAAGCCTAATGGCTTCAGCTACTCTTCGTGGTTCATCTTCATCGTACTCTGGTGGACGCCCTGTTTTCACTGCACAAAAGCTACAACTTCGAGTACAAGTATTCCCTAAGATCATAAATGTGGCAGTACCTGCTCCCCAACATTCTCCCATATTAGGACAATGTCCACTCTGACAGATTGTATGAAGGTCATATTTGTCAACAAGAGACCTTACTCTCCTATAATCCTCTCCTATTGGAAGTTTTACTCTTAACCAATCTGGTTTCTTTTTACGTTGTGGTTTGTCCTTATCTATTACTGGTAAATCAATCAAGGTCATTAATTTAAAAAGGTGACAGAATGATGCTATTTACGCCCACCGAATTGCAAAGATAGATACAAATTGAGGAAAATAAATTTATTCTTCACCCCTTCTCTTTCTGCCAAAACAGGCACCTTTCCTGGAAATATATCAACCATTAATCCAGCTTCCAAGGCTTTAACTTTTTGCTCAAAAGCACCTAATGAAAAGTGTCCTGCTATTTTACCATGAGCACCCACAGTGATCGACGTACTGGAAATGCCGTTGAAAAAACCAGTCGCACCATAAATGTCATCATAGGCTAAAAACTGCTCTGCATTGTCATCAGAATAACGGATGTTCACAAGTTCGGTTTCGAAGGTTTCCAAGTTATTCTGTATCACTTGAAGTTCTACAGGTTTGAGCAAACCAATAGAAGCCCCAGCTTCATAGATAAAGCCAACTGCAATCCCTTTCCTTCTAGTTTTTTCTGACAGATATCTTTTACCTCCAGCACTTAACCTTAAGTTAATAAAATGATTACGTTTCCCGTAGATGAAAGAAGGAGATAGGCCTTCTCCTGGGAAACTAATGTTTTTGTTTTGTTTTCGCTCTCTAGGGTCTTTGATATATCCTAATTCAAAATTATAGTAAGTTGTATTGTAGTATGATTTTAGTTTTCCTGTTTTATAACTAATGGCAAGTCCGGAAGTGGTGACTCTTGCGCCAAATATTTTTTCCGTTTTATATACAACTCCTTTAAAATTATATTCTACTGGTTTGGGTTGAAAAATAATCTGGGCACTTATGGCATCCGCTGAGCAGATCATCAAAACCACAAAAATCAGTTTATACAATTGATTATTTTCCATTAAGCCTAAAATTATGGAATTAATTACATGTAAGTGATGTATATGTCTTTGTAACGTTTAATTTTCATATTCGCGACATAACAAATCAATTTATTAGCTTACCAGTCATACATATTATCACTATAGAAAAGGCGCCTAGGCTCAAGTATGTTTTGGATACAATTTTCAAAACACATTTAGGTCTAAACTATGAAATACATGATCATGATAAAGAAATTTCACCTTATGCACCTAAGATAATCTACTCTGACAAGAAAACTAACACAACTGGCATCTCTATATATAAACATCCACTACTCTCTGAAAGAGTGATTTATGCTCAGGGTATAAATGTCAGGAATGATCAAAAATTGCCTTGTTTCTTTCAGAACTACAGCTTTAAAGGTGATTATCCTTTTGATTTATTTTCAATGGTTTTTTATTTGCTGACTAGATATGAAGAATATTTAAGGTTTCCTTCTGATCGACATGGCCGATTTTCTGCAAAACAAAGTTTGGCTTTTCGAAATGACTTTCTTGATTGCCCAATAGTAGATTTTTGGATATTAGATCTGAAACGTAAAATTGAAGAGAAATGGAATCTAAAAATATCTCTACCTCGATCATTTAGGATCGAACCAACAATTGATATTGACACCCCTTATGCCTATAAACACAGGTCTATCCTTGCTCATATAGGAGGAACAGGTAGAGATATATTTCTATTGAGAGGAGAAAGACTTAAAAAAAGAATCTCAACTCTACTTGGCCAACAAGAAGATGTATTTGATTCTTACGAATACATTTTTAGTTGTTTACATCAAAATGGCCTTACTGCAATATTCTTTTTTTTAATGAAATGTCAACTACCTGATGATCAAAACTTCTCAGTAAATAGTAAAGCTTTTGAAAAGTTAGTTCAGATCATAACTGATAAATTTGAAATTGGAATTCATCCATCTCTTTCTTCTCAGAAGTCAGTTCTACTTTGGCAGAAAGAAAAAAGAAAACTTGAATCTTACTCATCGACAAGAGTCTCGTCTAGTCGGCAACATTTTCTTCATTTAGCTATTCCAAAAACATACAGACATTTATTGTCAGAAAAAGTCACAGATGATTTCAGTATGGCATACCATGATCACTCAGGATTTAGGGCTAGCACTTCAGTACCTTTCTATTGGTATGATTTAAAGAAAGAGGAACCTACCAATCTCATGATACACCCGGCTCAAATTATGGATGCTACACTTAGGCATCATATGTCATTGGACATTTCGTCTGCTCTAATAGAAGTCCAAAAAATGAAAAAAACCATTGAAGAAGTTGAAGGGGTATTCTCCTTCATTTGGCACAATAGCTCATTTGCTGAAATCTATGGTTGGAAAAACTGGAAAAAGGTATTTGAACAGTGCTTGCAATGAGGGTTTTCCAACTTGATGCGTGTCTTATTATTTAGATTTAGCTTTCCTCCCCTAGTAAATTTCCATATCGGTGAAAATTATACGAGAAATTTTGCTCATTTAGATAATTCAGCAACTCCATTCGACCTGAAGGGTTTGGCTTTCGATCATAAACATGAATAGCTCTAAAATGACACTCTTTAAGAAAAGTTTCATCTATTCTATCTCCAATAAGCGAACGCACCACTGTATCATGTGAAAGATCAGAGATTACACTTTCTAAATTATCTGTTTGTCTTATTGGAACATCTATAATTTCAGCAGCAGCTCTGACCATTGACACATCATCCACAGAAGTAAACTTGTCTGTAATAAGTATGATTTGTTCAGGTTTCGTATATCTGTTTTTGTTGTATTGACCTCTTATATGTGCATAATCTATTTCTCTACTAAAATGATCATCCCAAGAACTTTGATAACTTTTTAAATAGTTGGTTGAATCCTTAATTTTGAGATTCGCAAATTGCAAAATGTAATTTGCCCCACCTGCTTTCATTCCAAATCCGAAACAAGATGCTTTTACTCCTCCAAAGGGCTGTCTTTGAACTATTGCTCCTGTAGTGCTTCTATTAACATAGAGATTGCCCGCTTGGATGTTATTTTTCCAATAAGCAACTTCTCTTTTGTCTAATGATTCCAGCCCTGTGGTTAGCCCATATTCTACTCCATTCGCTATTCTTATTGCATCTTGTAAGTCCTTAGCTTCCATCACGGAGAGTATAGGGCCAAAAAGTTCATTATTGTATTCAAAATCCTCCTCATTTATTCCCCACTTGATTCCAGGACTTACTAAGAATTTACCGTCTACTTTGGGTTCTAAAAGCCACTGATATTTAGGTGTAGATTCAATGCACTCCTTTATTTTATCCGACATCTCTACAGCAAGTGGTCCTATTTCCGTTTCAAGATTCCATGGGTTTCCATGAACCTTGCTTTGTGTAGCATCCTTAAGGAGTTGCTTGAAATGAGGATCATTAAAAACTTCTTTTTCTAAAATTAAAAGTGAAGTAGCAGAACATTTTTGGCCGGAATTGCCGAATGCAGATTGAACTACATTTTTAATAGCCTGATCTCTATCTGACAGGCTAGAGACAATTGTAGAATTTTTTCCACCGGTCTCCGCATAAAGATTCAACTGTGGGTTTCTGTCCAATAAGAATTTAGCAGTTGAGGTCCCTCCGGTTAGAATCACGGCATCAAATGTATTTCCTTCACTTAAAAAAGCATCCAAAGAGGATTCTTCGGCTGGCAAAAATGCGAATACTGACTTAGGTATACCTGCTCTCCAAAGACATTGAGCAGTGAGATATGCACTTGCTGCCGCATTAGTAGACGGTTTAAGAATAACTCTCTTACCTGCAGCTAAAGATGCTAAAACACCGCCAATAGGTATAGCAATAGGGAAATTCCATGGAGAAAGAACAAGGTTCACACCTCCGCACTCCATTTGTAGGCTATCATCATCCTTCAAATCCATTATAGATTGTGCATAATAGTTGGCAAAATCTACAGCTTCTGACACTTCAACATCGACTTCTGCAATTGTTTTTCCTAGTTCGCATACCGCTGCGCAAATAAGATTCCCTCTTTCCTTTTCTATTTCAATGGCAGCTTTGGCTAACATGATCGCTCTTTGATCACAATCAAGAGTCTCCCATGCACTTTTATCTGCTAAAAACAATCTATAATCATCTTCATCTGCCAATTCATAATGCCAAGGCATAGTGCCACTCCATCCAATTTGAGTTACAGTTTTTCTTTGTTTTTCAGGGGCATCTGTTTCTACTTTTATTGTGGAGCCAGTTACATCTATTGGATTCTTCCAGTTTTTTATATATGATTTAATCCAGTTTCTATTATCAGCTAGTACCCAGTCAGTGTTTGACACATTTGAATATGTAGATTGAATTTCATATTGCTCTATTGCTCTGTTTTGAGTTCTTTTTGGTTTAGAACTCAATTTGCTGATTTGATTCAAAGATTCTAGATGTGCTAATTTTAAACTTTCCCATTTAGATGAATTTGTCTTTAAACCGTGTCCCTCTTTTAAGAAATTTCCATCCTGAGTACCTTCATCTAAGCGCCTTACTAAATATGCTATCGCACTATTATAGTTTTCAGTCTTTACAATTGGAGTATATAAAAGTACTGGGGCATTATGAGCCAATAACTCATCCACAACTTCATTAGCCATTCCTTCCAACATTTCGAAGTCTACATGACCTGAGATATCATCTTCTTTTAAGATCTGTAATCCAAATACAAGGTCAAAAACATTGTGAGAAGCGATGCCAATATTTACAGCTTGTAGAGCATCTTTATCTAAGGACTTCAGAATCATTTTCTTAAAATTGGCGTCTGATTCAACTTTTGACTCAAATGAAGCAACTGGCCAATCTTCCATAGACGCCTCGGTCTTTTCCATCTCCAGGTTAGCACCTTTAACAATTCGTATTTTTATTGGAGCTCCCCCATCTTTTTTTCTATTTAACGCCCATTTTGTCAAATCTTCTAATGCTTCGTATGAATCAGGCAGGTAGGCCTGAAGGACAATACCCATGCGAAGGTTTTTGAATCTAGAAATAGAAAGAGTTTCTTTGAAGGCATCAATTGTAATAGATAAATCTCGATACTCTTCCATATCCAAATTCACAAATTTTGCAACTCCTGTACGGTTTTGTACCGCTATTACCTCATCATAAATAAGAGACAATTTCTCTACACATTTCTCAAGGGTATATTCATGTGCCAAACTGCTCAATTGGCTGAAAATAGTAGATAATTTGATCGATATATAATCTACCTCATCCTGATTAAGTAATGCCTTATAGTTTGTTATACGTTGAGCAGCCTCATCTTCTCCTAAAAGTGCTTCTCCAATTAGATTCACATTAAGGACAACACCTTCTCTTTTTCTTTTTTGGGAATGAATTTTGAACTTATTATCCCCAACAAAAAACAATATTGGAGCTGTTACACTTTTAATTTGAGTGAGCATTGCAGGAATACTAATGCCAGGAAGGAGAAAGCCTATTTTTTTATATAGAAAAACCAGAATTTTTTCAAATGAGCTAAAAAGACTGTTAGCACTATTATCGTTCCTAAATAGAGTAATTACATAATCCGAAATCTTAGAGTAGTTTTTTGATCTAAAGGCTACATCCATCATTTTGATTAGAAAATGCTTAGACTCTGGATTCTTTAAAATGCCTCCCATCCTGGCTGAGAAATCACTTTTTACTGCATTTTCGTTTGACTTCACTATGCTTTCGGCTAGTGCAATATTTCTTTCTATGAATTCTGGTGTAATTGTCTTATTCATCGAGTAAGTCCTTCTTTCTTGTTTGTTATAAATTAAGATTCTAAAAGGTTATTTGTAAAGTCATCTAATACTTCAAAAGCTGTCGCAGCCATCTTATTACCTTTGAAATCCAAAAGTGGATTGACCTCAACTAATTCTATACATGCAACTTTTTTAGTTTGAATGAATGCTTTTATGATTTCCATGACCTCGTATTGGTCGAATCCTCTTGAAACAGGAGTACCTGTCCCTTTTGAAATCAAATCACAGTCTAGGCTATCCACATCAAAAGATATATATATCATTTCACATTTAGAAAGGGACTGAATCGCTTCTTGTATACATTTTTCAGATCCTCTATACCTCAACTCATGCACCATATAATTTCTAATATTCAGCTCAGAAATAAGTTGGTTTTCTGGGTCTTCCGTATCCCTAACTCCAAAATAAACTAAATCCTCAGGAGCAATTTTTGCTCCTGCGACTCCAATATTTTTCATTGCAACCCAATCTCCTTTAGACTCCTCACTAACGTTATTGATTTCAAAATCCAAGTTGTCCACTCCTAAAGCTGCAGCAAGAGGCATTCCATGAACATTTCCAGAAGGTGATGTATAGGGTGAATGCAAATCAGCATGTGCATCAATCCAAATCACTCCTAATCTCTTTTCTGGGTTTGCAGATTTTATACCAGATATGGTACCTAAAGCTGATGAATGATCGCCAGATAATACAATTGGAAAAAACCCTTCGTTTATGGTCGACTTAACTGCATCACTCACTCTTCCACATTGCTCTACCACGAACCCTATACGTTTAGCCCAAGAGTTCCTTACTTTATTATAAATTGACTCATTGTGAGTCTTGACATCAGTATAAGGGAAGCGATCAAAATAGTTGCTCCCTTGATTAATAGCAGCAATCTCTATCGCATCAATGCCTAAATCCGATCCCCTTGTACCTGCTCCAATATCTGATCTATTTTTGATAATTCTAATATCCATTCTTGCTTTCTAAAGCTTTGTTGACACGAATTAAACAAATTCAGCTAAAGTCTTCTCAATAATGGCCAAACTCTCTTCTACTTGAGCCCCATTTATCACAAGAGGTGGAGCCAATCTTATTTTATTCCCATGTGTCGGCTTAGCAAGCAGTCCATTATCTCTGAATTTCATGCAAATGTCCCACGCTAAAGTCGAGTCTTCTGAAGAGTCAATTACGATAGCGTTAAGGAGTCCTTTCCCTCTCACTAATTTTATTAGGCTATTCTTCTTTGCTATAGCCACAAGGCCTTTTCTAAATTTCACACCCATGTCATGAGCATTTTGAGATAATTCCTCATCAATAAGAACTTGTAATGCTTCCATTGCCACGGCACATGCCAATGGATTCCCACCATATGTTGACCCATGCTCTCCTGGTTTAATAGTAAGCATGATTTGATCATCAGCAAGCACAGCAGATACAGGCATCATTCCCCCAGAAAGCGCTTTCCCTAAAATGATAATATCTGGTCTGAGTTTCGTATTTCCCCCATCCAAATAAGTAGCTAACAGTTGGCCAGTTCGACCTAAACCAGATTGGATTTCATCTGCAATAAAAAGTACATTATGTTTCTTGCAAATTTCGGCAACAGCCGATAAATAAGAATTGTCGGGCACGACCACTCCTGCTTCTCCTTGTATAGGCTCTACAATAAACCCAGCGATATTAGGATTCGCTTCAAAAGCAGCTTCAAGTGCTGCTGCATCATTATATGGCACCATCTCAATTCCACTCATATAAGGACCAAAACCAGTACGGCTTATAGGATCATTAGAAGCAGAAATGACAGATAATGTTCTCCCATGAAAATTATCTTTTGCGAACAAAATAGATGCTTTATGAGCCTCAACTCCTTTCACTTCATATGCCCATTTTCTGCATAGTTTCATGGCTGTTTCTACTGCTTCAACACCAGAATTCATAAGCAATGCTTTGTCATAACCAAAAAGATCATGAAGATACTTTTCACAATCTCCAAGAAGGTTATTATAGAAAGCTCTTGATGTCAATGTCAATTTTGCACATTGATCTTTCATGATATTTACTAATCGAGGATGACAATGACCTTGATTCACAGAGGAATATGATGATAGGAAATCAAAATACTTTTTTCCATCTACGTCCCACACAAAGACCCCTTCACCTCGTTCCAATACCACAGGTAGAGGATGATAGTTATGTGCTCCATACTTATCCTCTATATCGATATATTTTTGGCTGAGTGATCTTTCTAATACTTCCATTATATTTTTGATTTAACTGAATGTCAAAATAAACTCTTTATATCATGGATTTGGAAAAATTCTCTATTATTTCGTCTAATAAAGTCATAATTTATATTTTTAGTCAATGTGCACTTAATTTGACTTAAATTTTTATTAATGATAGATGCTTACGACCGTAGAATTCTTCAAGAATTGGAGCATGATGGAAGAGTTGCTTATTCTGCTATTGCCAATTCACTTCATATATCGAATACTATGGTTCATCAGCGTATTAACAAAATGATGGATAATGGCGTAATTTCAAGTATCAGGCCAGTAATAGATGAAAAGAAAATAGGGTATAACCTTGGATCATTTACGGGCATCACATTAGAAAATGACTATAGTTCTGATAAAGTTATTGCCGAATTACGAAAAATTAAAGAGGTTACGGAATGTCACTTTATAGCAGGTGGTTATACACTTTTTCTCAGAATATTCGCCAAAGACAGTGATCATTTAAGAAAGATACTTTACGATAAAATAGATAAGATAGAAGGGGTTTCCAAAACTGAATCTATGATAGATCTAGGCTGTGCATTCAAAAGGAATGTGAAAGCTGAGCCGAGTTAAAAAATAGCTTAGTCATTTTTGATCCAAAAGAAAAATCAATTATGACTTTTTCCCATTATAAAAAATTAGACTTATGCCATAAAAAGCTATACCTCCTGAAGGTGCATCTTTATCTAACAGATCTTGACTAAATGGTGTGAGGTTGAAATCTTCAACTGAAAATCTATAATATGGCTTCGCAATTAAGGAAACTTTACTTCCTTTTTGTAAAGTTATATTTAGATGAAGATCTACAGCTAGGTTTGTTTCGTTAATTAGATTAAGGTTATTACTCCCTATTTCTCTCCCAATTTTGAGCTGCTGAGAATGGATCCCTACACCCATTCCAAATCTATCAAAATAACTATCCAAACCGATGGATATAGAACTGATACCAATTTTATACAACCTAGAATCGAATGAATCACTTTGTGAAAAATAGAGCAAAACATCTCGTTCTCTGCTGAGATTAGACCAATCCGCCTCTACACCAATAACCCCAAACTTATACCTAAGTCCTACATCAATACCATGGATGAATCTGAGTTCATTAAAAGGGGTTTCAACAATATCACTATTGGTAGAGTTGTATTCAGTAAATAAGTTACTAATAGACTCAAATGTTCCTAAAGCTGGTACATACCCAACTTTTATGTTAATTTGGGCTAACAGTGATAGGGGCATTCCAAAAAGAAAAAATGCAAGAACAAATCGAAGTAAAGAATTACTCATACCAATCAAAATCTTAAGGATGAGGTTCAAATAATCCTCACATTTAATCATTTCGACCACAGTCAAAACATTTTGAAAATACAGGAAGAGAGCAAAATTTCATTCAAATATTTCTAGTAACTTGTCAAATAGAATGTTAGTAAGCTGGAAAACATAGCTCCTCCATTTACGTATATGTCAAAAGCGCGAATAGACATTCAACACCCTCCTCATTTCATCTTCTAATATTTAGAGTGAGATAATTTTTATTGAGATCTAGCTATACAGCTAATCGTTACTCATATTAAAGCTTTTCAAGAATATCAAAAACTCCAGGGCAAATCGCTGCGTTTTTTAGAGTTAAATCAAATATTTTCTTTTGATCCTTCATATCCGTATGTGGGTATTCTCTACATGCTTTGGGTCTAAAATCATAGATACTACATCTGTTATCTGATAAAAGAAATCTGCAGGGTGTTGTCTTTAAAACATAATCCCCATCCTCGTCAATCAAAAGATAATCTTTAATAAATTGCTTTTGTTTGACTCCTAATTTCTTGGCAATTCTTGCAATATCTGTGATAGTGAAAAGAGGGCCAGTTGTTTTACAACAATTTGCACATTGTAGGCAATCTATTTTTTCAAAAACTTTATCATGAAGAGTGTGCATTTTAGCATCCACTTCAGATTTGGGTCCTCTTTTAAGGCTCTTCATTTTTTGTTTAAAATGAGATCTCCTTGCTAAGGCCTTCTGATCTAATATGTCTAGTTCGTATTTGATAACAATTATTCTATTATTCCTTCATGAAGACTATCTTCGCCCACAAGATACTGCAAATGACATTTGACCAAGTTGTAGGACAAAAAGAGCTTCTCAATCAGTTAAAAAAATTGGTGGATGAGGATAAGATGCCTCATGCCATTTTTCTAAAAGGGCAGTCTGGTTATGGACCTTTAGCAATAGCTCTGGCGATTTCCTCTTATATTTTAACTCCAAAAAAAGAAAGAGAAAACCTATCTGAATCTAAATCCTATCAAAAGGCAACAAAATACATTCATCCGGATTTAAATTTCGCCTTCCCAGTTGTGAAAAACAACGCGAAAAAAAGAGCTGAAACTACTTCAAAAGATTTCATAAATGAATGGAGAACAATATTGTCCAAAGATGGCTATCAGTCTCATTCTGAATGGATAATCTCCATAAGTTCTTCCACAAGTGTCGGTGACATTAATGTTTCTGAGTGCAATCAAATTATTAGCAATCTCTCATTAAAACCCTTTGAATCTGAACATAAAGTTCAAATAATTTGGATGCCACAATACCTTGGAAACAATGGCAACAAATTACTCAAACTAATTGAAGAGCCCCCAAAAAATAGTATTATAATATTCGTAGGGAATTCTATTGATACAGTTTTAAAAACTATAACATCACGATGTCAAATCATCAACGTCCCTCGAATCTCAGATGAAACACTACAACTTGCACTGGAGCACAAACACCAACTGGACTCTGAGATGGCTAAAAAGGTAAGTTTTTTAGCTGAAGGAAATTATAGCAAAGCAAAAACTCTTCTATCTATAAAAGAAGACATCTCTCTTGATTTCATTCTAGAATGGTTAGAGATTGCCCGATCAAGAAGTGCTTTAGACATTAGAAACTGGATCAATAAATTTATTGATTTAGGAAAAGAAGAACAAAAAGGTCTTTTAATCTATTTCCTAAAAACACTTAGAGAAGTTGTCCATATAAGATTTACAGGTATAGAAATGAGTAAATTAAACAATAGAGAACGTATTATAATTCAAAAGAATGTAACTTTAAATAATTTGACGATTGAACATATCGGAGAGATTTCAGATGTCGTTAATGAAACATATGTTCTCTTACAACGAAATGCGAACCCCAGAATACTTTTATTTCAAGGGTCGCTTCAGATAGGGAAGATTTTTAAAAAGAGCACTCTGGCAACAGAGGTTTAATATAAATATTGAAAAATGGGATGTGCTGGATGTTCCGTAGGAATGGACGGAGTCCCCAAAGGATGTGGTAGCAACGGACACTGCACCTCAGGGGGATGTAACAAAATGAATACCTTCGATTGGTTATCTGCACTAGATGTACATGATCCTACCGAATATAAAATGGTCGAGGTTAGTTTTAAAAATGGTGCGCGCAAAGACTTTTTTAAGAAAACAGATTATTCTAATGCCGAAACAGGTGACCTAGTTGTTGTAGAATCAAATAGTGGTCTAGACATTGGAAGAATCACCCTTTCAGGAGAGCTGGTTCGTCTTCAAATGAAAAAGAAAAAGGTTTCTGAAGATAGTGTTTCACATGGTATAGTAAGGAAAGCTCATGACAGGGATATAGAAAAACTTGATTTTGCTAGATCTAAGGAAAGGGATAGTATGATTCGAGCACGAGCAATAGCTCGAACTCTAGATCTTGACATGAAAATAGGTGATGTTGAGTTTCAAGGTGATGGAAGAAAAGCTACCTTTTATTACACTGCTGAAGGTAGAATTGATTTTAGGGAACTTGTAAGAAATTTTGCCAAAGAATTCAAGGTAAAAATAGAGATGCGGCAGATAGGGTCTAGGCAAGAATCAGCTCGTATCGGGGGAGTTGGGGCATGTGGCCGAGAATTATGTTGCAGTACTTGGCTCTCTGATTTCAAATCAGTAACCACTACTGCAGCCAGATATCAAAATCTAGCAATAAATCAGACCAAGCTTTCAGGACAATGTGGTAGACTTAAGTGTTGTCTTAACTATGAACTAGATACTTACCTTGATGCATTAAAAGGATTTCCCAAGCATGTAGATAGGCTTCAGACTGAAGAAGGAACAGCCGAGCTTATGAAGACAGATATCTTCAAAGGGATCATGTTTTATATATTAAAATCTGAAAGAAGGCGTGGCACAGTTGTAGCGGTTACCAAAGAGAGGGTTGCTGAAATCAAAACTCTAAATGATAAAGGTAAAAAACCAGATAAATTATTGGGTGCTGTCTCTTCCGGTTGGATTCCTGGAGAAAGCTCACCTGATGGTGATGAGATAGAATTTGCTGATGTGACAGGTGAGATAGAACTTCCAGAAATTAAAAAGAAAAGAAGAAAAGGAAAAGGTGGAAAGAACTATAAAGGAAGCAGGAATTCTAGAAATAATAAATCAAGAGGAAAAAATGGCCCTAAAGGAGAAAGAGGAAAGGAATCAGGTCAAGAGAAGTCAAGTAATAATAATAAGATGAGGAGAAACAAACCTTCATCTAAAAAGAGACCTAATAATAATAAATCAAAGAATAAGGAATAATAGTGAGTTTTGATGTAGCAATTATCGGCGCAGGTCCGGGAGGATATGTAGCTGCGATCAGGTGTGCCCAATTGGGAATGAGAGTAGCCTTAATAGAGAAAGAGAGTACACTTGGAGGCACATGTCTCAATGTAGGATGTATTCCATCCAAGGCATTATTGGATTCATCTGAGCACTTTCATGCCGCTGTAGAAAAGTTTGCGGATCATGGCATTAAAATCAATGTCCCCAAGGTCGACATGCCTCAGATGATAAAACGTAAAGACGAAGTAGTAGATGTAACTGTCAAAGGCATTGACTACTTAATGAAAAAGAATAAAATTGAGGTTATTCAGGGTCATGGGTCCTTTGTAGACTCCACCACACTTAAAGTTGGTGACCAAGAGATAAAAGCAAAAAATATAATAATTGCCACCGGATCAGAACCGATTTGCCCTCCTTCATTTAATTATGACGGAAAAAGAGTGATTACATCCACAGAGGCTCTAAATATTACTAAAGTGCCAAAGAAAATGGTGGTAATCGGAGCTGGTGTAATTGGGCTAGAATTAGGAAGTGTCTATGCTCGTTTGGGCACAGCTGTGGAAGTCGTAGAATTCCAAAAACACATTCTAGGAGAAATGGACACTGATGTTTCAAAGGAAATGCGCAGATCGTTGAAAAAATTGGGAATAAAGTTCCATTTGAGTCATAAGGTGACAACTGTCAATTCTACGAAAACTAAAGTATCTGTAGAGGTTGAGAAAAAAGATGGTGGTGATGGATTTACAATAGATGCCGATTTTTGTCTTGTTGCAATAGGAAGAAAAGCATATACTGATGGTTTGGCATTAGACAAGGTCGGAATTCCATCCGATGATAAAGGGAGAATAGACATCAATGGTCACTTCCAAACCAATCTACCAAATGTATATGCCATTGGCGATGTAGTAAAAGGACCGATGTTGGCTCACAAGGCCGAAGAAGAAGGTGTTTATGTTGCAGAATATTTAGCTGGGCAGAAACCCCATATTAATCATCACTTGATTCCTGGAGTGGTATATACATGGCCAGAAGTGGCTTCTGTAGGATCTACAGAGGAAGCTCTGAAAGAAAAAGGCACCCCTTATAAAGTGGGAAAGTTTCCAATGAAAGCCTTGGGCAGATCAAGAGCAAGCATGGACACAGAAGGAGTGATAAAAGTCCTAGCGCATAAAGACACAGATGAAATATTAGGAGTGCACATGGTAGGTGCACGAGCAGCAGATCTCATCATGGAAGCTGTGGCTTTGATGGAATTCAGGGGTTCAGCTGAAGATATGTCTCGTATATGTCATCCTCATCCCACTTACTCAGAGGCAGTAAAAGAGGCTGCATTAGCAGCGACTGGCAATAGAGCTATTCATATTTAATATAAGCATAGGCTAATATTGTGTAAGTGATTTTTAAACATTTCTACAAAATCACATTGCCCCGCATCTTTAAATAAAGAAGAGCCATTCTGTAAACCTTGCTAGAACATTAATTCTCGGCTGGTCTGCTTAATGAGCAAATAAAAATATTCAAACTATGGAAATCACTCCTACTGTTAATGCCATTCCTATGCTTCTTATTGGGTTTCTAATAATTGCATATTATTTGTGGTACAACAATTTTTTCTAAAAATGAACCGACCCCAATTAAAGAATGGTAAAAAAAAATTGGATTCAAAATAGAACGAAATAACCAGAAGTCAACGATTTTCAATATAGATCCATTTTCTTCAAAATGTGGCTTATAGGAGTTTTATACTTCACTTTAATGGCTTTCTTATGGACCAGTTATGATACCAATGATTCACATTTCGTTTTTGAAATTTGGGATTCTAAAGAATAAGAAATAGAACCTCCTCGAACGATGAACCTTCCTAATCCTCCACTCTGTCCCCTACCTCCAATAAAAAAAGAAGTCCCAGAAGAAACTCCCATCGACGAACCTAAATTTTTGGATATGAGCATAACGGAAGATGAGGAGATCAAAACGGTTAATAAATAAAACTTATGCTCACTCCACTGCCGTCTAAGGATGAAGAAGGTTTAGAAGAAGTAAGATCGTATTCAGAGAAAATGCCAGAGTTTCCAGGCCATGATAGTGGAAATAAAGCAAAAAGAAAAAGTGTAGAGATAAAAAGTTACTTCAGTATCTAGATAAAAATCTCAAATATCCCATTGTCGCCAAAGAAAACGGAACAGGAGGAAAACTGATAGTCAAGTTCTTAGTGATTACTGATGGAAGTGTATTAGATGCTGAAATTTTGAGAGATATAGGTCGCGGTTTTGGTAAAGTTTAATTAGATGTAGTTAATAGCATGAATGATATACCAAGTAAATGGAATCCAGTTAGACATGGAGGCAAAGCGGTAAGAATTAAATTCACCATGCCTATTACGTTTAAGCTAAATTGGCCTTACCATTAAAAATATGTTTGTCAGCCAAAACTAATTGCTGCACAGTTATTCATCTTACCCTAAATACCATTTACTCTGCTATCAGTCTTCGAGCAACTTTAATATCCGAATCTACGTTTTGGATAGATAATAGAGTATTCTAAGATGAAGCAAGTTTTACTTTTTATTTTTCTGTTGACAAGCAGTATGTCTTTGTTCTCTCAAAAAGAGGCCAAACTGGCTCAATATTATTATCAATCAGGAGAATATGAGAAGTCTGGCCAACTTTACAAAAAGCTTTCTGATCAGAATGGCTATAATGACTACTACTTCGGAAGGTTCATAGAATCGCTTCTTGCCCTTGAAGAATACGCTACAGCTGAAGCTGCCATCAATTCTCAACTTAAGAAAATGCCGTCAACCGTTCAGCTATATGTTGCTCTAGGAAACATATATGAACGCCAGGCTGAACTTGAGCGAGCAGATGAAACTTATATTCTAGCAATATCAAAATTACCTAATAATCGAGGCCAGATTAACTCTCTCGGCAATTCTTTTACTAGGCTTAATAAATTTGACTATGCATTAAAAGTGTATGAAAAAGGAGTAGAGCTTCTCAAAGATGAAAGCCTTTTCGCTTACAACTTATCAGATCTTTATCGGCGAAAAGGAGAGACTGAAAAGATGATCCACTATTATCTCCGTAGCCATATGGCTGATATGAGTAGAATCACCTCTGTACAAAATCATTTTAACAGATATCTATATGGTGAAGATGAATATGAGATATTGAGATCCAAGTTGTATGAATTTCTACAAAATGATCCTGAGAATATCTTCTTTCCAGAAATGATACAATGGGTTTTCATACAAAACAAGGAATATAGTAAAGCATTGCGTCAAGCTCGTGCCTTAGATATGAGACTTTCTGAGAATGGCAATCGTGTCTTTCGTATGGCTCAAATTGCCTCCAATGACAAAGACTATGATACTGCCATAAAAGCATTTAGCTATATAATTGATAATAAAGGTCAAGCAAATAGCTTTTATATAGATGCCAAAAAGGAGCTTCTTAAAACGAAAAGAAAGAAAATAATTCAAGATCCATTCCATTCAAAAGAGTCTCTCATAGATCTCAAAACAGAATATGTGAAATTCCTAGATGAGTTTGGGAGAAATAATCGAACAGCACTAATTATCAGTGCTTTAGCAGAACTAGAAGCGCTATACTTGTCGAATACAACTGCAGCCATATCAATCTTAAAAAACCTCATAGAGTTTAAAGGACTAAATAAGATTATTCAGGCAAATGCCAAACTAAGTCTTGCTGATTATTACCTCATTCAAGGAGAAAACTGGGAATCAACTCTTCTTTATTCTCAAGTTGATAAGTCTTTTAGAGAAGGTTATTTAGGAGAGAATGCTAGATACAAGAATGCAAAGCTCTCATACTACATTGGTGACTTCGAGTGGGCACAAGAACAATTTGGCATACTAAAATCAGCTACAACCAAGCTAATCTCCAATGATGCTATTGAATTATCAGTATTTATAATGGACAATGCTAATCTAGATACTACTTATGCCCCTCTTAAAATGTATGCAGAGGCTGAACTTCTAGTTTTTCAAAACAAATTTGAAGAA
>MDSX01088207.1_pt1 | contig 24497 bp, 17 predicted proteins | sample 811141 | NCBI WGS metagenome assembly MDSX01 (sample SAMN05326642, study PRJNA326480) | marine metagenome | isolation source: seawater | place: Atlantic Ocean: South East | collected 2010
ATCAATAGCAACATTTGCAGCAGCGTCCAGGGTCACAACTTTCCGCGTGGCATTGGTCAACAGGTTACGATCGGCAACACTGGCAGTCAGATTGTCCAATACGTCGAAGGCGGACGGATCCAGCACGGTCACCCCAGCTAACTTTTCCAACTGCGCTCTGGTCACGTCTTTCAATTTCTCAAAGTCCGCTGGGCGCGCCAAGAGAGTCTCATTTTTGATTGCAAATTTTGTTGCTTCCATCTTTGTAAAGCTGCTATCCACGTCCACTGTTGCAGCGGCGCCATACGCATACGTGGTGGTTGCATCCCATGAACGGTTCGTGAAGACAGCTGCATCCCATACACGGTTGGTCCATTTCCTGTAGGTCAGTGTGCTGTAGATACCCTGATCTGCCCCTGTCCGTGTCAATGTAAGAGCATCTGATGGCGCAAATACATTGCAATACGAAAACCCACTAGCAACGCTGTAGATAAAAATACTCCAATCCTCCGCTGGTTCCAACGATATTGCAAAGGTTTTGCAGCACTCCAATCGCTCTGCATCCGTAGCTTCCGTGCATGACGTCACGCCTTGATTCGTTGATGATTGATAATGCGTGACATTATCGTCTTCCGTCCATAGATTCACGCATTGCGTTTCTGTCAAGTTAGCAATATTGCATGAACTAACGCATGTGCTTTCCGATCCTTTCGAGGCATCCCCTGTACAATTTCCACATTCGTTTTCAATCAATCCACCATCCTCGCACGAATTAATGCAGTCCACTTCGGTGAGCTTGCTTGGATCTGTGCATGAGATCAAATTACTGTATCCAATGCAAGATGCATCGTTGTCGCAAGCCAGTTGGCAATCGAGTGAGGTATTGCAAGCCGTGCCTGCATAGGCAGTGGTTGTCGGGTCGTATCTAGAGAGCATTTTCACCTTGCTCGTGGTTACGGTATTTACGTCTAAATTCGTTGTAGCATTGCTTAAAGCGGAGAAATCATCGGCGTTGATACCTGACACGCCTTTCAATACGTTCAACCCAGCAGTCAAGGTGCCATCAGGCATGTGCAGCGTGCCTTCAATTGTTATTGTATCCAATGTTAATCGATCGGTGCCCATGATAACCACTTTCCCAGCGACTACAGTGCCGTTTACGCTATCTAAAAGAGCAATATCGGAGACGTTTAAGGTTGAGGAAAGGCCGTTCATATTGGATAAGACTTGCGGAGAGGTTACTACGTCTACCCCGTCCAACGTTAACACTTCAAAGTTGACATTACTGGCTGGGTGGCTATTTAAATCCAAGTCGCTGTGCAGATTGGATACTTCCAAAAATCCAACGTCCAACGTACCAATCGACACATCTTCAATGGTAATGCTGCTGGCGTTCAAGTCATTCAGAACCAAAGTGCCGTTGGAAAGCGTCAAATCGTTGAATTTTCCTCGTGATAAATCACTTAATCGAGTTGATTTTGGTTGCAACGTTTCGACTGCGTCTGTTGCTAAATTATTCATGTTTTCTTGAACCAATCGCACTTCTTCTACCAATTCGACAAAGGTTTCGTTGCTGGAGCACGTTGGAGTGATACTAGTTGTTGTAGTACTATCTAATGTTGCTAAGTAATGATGACTAGTTGCCGCCGCAACAGTTGTCTCCCCTGTACATAAAGCACATTCGTTATTCGTTTTAAAGTGAAAGTAACCAGTAAACCCTGATACTGTAACCTCAGACCAACCCGAACCTGTACAATCACTTGGATCATGACTTATTACAGCTTTACCTATACTATGCCCACAATATTTATCGTGCTCTAACACAAGTTGTGCAAATGCAGCACAAGTTGCTAAAGTATGATCTAACTGACTGCCACCATTTGCTACAGTATCATAGTATTTACTATTGAATATAGCTTTTGTTTCACACCCAAAGCCATCACCAGCCGAATCCGCATAACCAGCTGGAACATTTGTCGTGACCGTACCACCTTGCACGCACGTGTTCAAGTCATCAAGCTGTTTGTTCAGCGTCTCTTTCAAGTCTGTGTAGTTAGCTAATTGTGGCATGTCATTTAAGCAATGAAACTGGGCATCGTTCAATTTGTTTTGCGTGTTGCAGCAGGCTTCGTCGTAGTAAATATATTCTTGGCCCCAACACTGCCTCCAATCCGATGCATGAGCAAGGGAAAAATGTAATAGGATACACAATAAAGTATGCCGTATCATGTTTATTATTAAAGGTATATGATGGTTATATATAAGATTTTATTGTTTAGAAAAATTAGACCTAACTTATTTTTACTGCCGAATTATCGGGCTTACAAAGGTAAATCTCACTATCATCGCTGTCAATTAACATGTGAAATTTACTCCCACTACAAGCAGCTGCACTTTCAAAAAAGGTGGCACATTTCGCAATATTGTCGCCTGAAATAGTCGAAGATCCAATTTTAAAATCACCACTTACTTCCAAATCTACTACGTCAACGTTATTGTTAGTATCCAATGCAATAAAGTTATCCAAGTTATCGAGTAATGCAAGGTCTGACGCGGAGGCTGTGAGTGAATTTATTGAATTCACCTGTGCAGCATCCACTGTAAAAGACGATAAAGCGTCAAGGTCAGCGGCACTTGCTGTAACTGTTTCGAATTTATTTAGCTGTGCTGCCGACGCATCTATGGAATTGAATTCGTTGATCTTACTGACACTTAATGCTTCTAATGTTGATAGAGTATTGATTTCTGCAGCCGTAGCAGTAACGGCGGTCCCATCTAATGTAAGCGTAGCTGCTTCCACGTTCCCAGTTACCGTGACATCGCCATTAATTTGAATGTCACCGTTAGCGTCAGTTACCAAAGCGCGACTTGCAACGCTCTGGCCTTGAGAGCTAGCCATTCCAGCCAATAGGTCCAAATCTGCAGTCGTCAAGTTAACATTTATACCTGATAATACGTTTAACTCCGCAGCAGTTGGCAAGCCAATTAATTTATCTACATCTGCTGCTACAAGGGTTGCATCGATCCCTGTGAATTGGTTTAAAACCGCAATATCAGCAGTCAATGTTTCCCCACCAATCACGTACGTAGTAGCTGTAACCTTATTGGCAGTCAAGTCATTTGCCAAGTTCAAATTGCCACTGTCGTCCAAAATGGCCAAGTGTGAGGATTCATTATTGTTAGAACCAATGGCGGAAAGTCCTGAAATTAAATTCAAATCATTCACGTCGACGGTTAGGTCGGAAATACGGTTAATAGCCTCAACACTTGCCTCTATTGCTGCTAATTTAACGAAATCGGCTTTCACTAAACCAGCAACATTATGTAACAAATTTAATTCTTCCGCGGTAGAACTGACGGTCACTCCAGCAATTTTCATTGTACCAGTAACGTCCAAAGAACCAGCGGACAATTCAGGCAATTCCACTGTACCATCTGCTCTTGTTACGACCACGCGATCAGCTATTGAATTGGTGCGATCCGCATCAACCCCTTGCAACATATTTAAGTCCGCTGCACTTGCATCTCCGACACCACTGAGCATATTAACGGCACGAGAAAACTCCAAGGGATTCAATGTAACTTCGGAAAGCGAATTTAATTGTGATACACTTGATTCGAGCCCATCTAATACATTCAATTCGAGGGCGCTCACGTTGACTGCCGTATTATTAATAGAAAGTGAATCCACGTTCAAGGTGCCCGTCACGCGCACGTCATGGTGCATGTGTAAGGTTCCATCGGTATCTAAGACAATAGCTTTGCCTGGAACGGAATTGCTCTTATCGGTTGCAAGCCCAGCTACTGTCTCAAGGTCTGCTGTGGTCAAACTACTGTCTATTCCTGATAAGACATTTAATTCCTCTGCCGAGGCCGTCAAATTTTGCAATAACCTCATATTTTCAGCGGTAATCGTGCTGGACAATCCTGTCGCAACGTTAAGATCGGAAATGGTAGCGGTCAATGCCTCCCCGCCGATGCTCAAAGAGGTGACGTCGAGAGTATTTACAGTCACCGTAGTAGGCAAGCTCAAGGTCCCATCGTCTTTTAGCACGACAGCACGGTCTGCTACGCTATTGGTGCGATCTGCGGCAAGCCCTTCCATGAGCGATAGATCCTGGGCGCTGGCGGTCATCCCATCCAAAGCATTCAAAGTAGTTACGTCTACATTCAACCCTGCTAATAATTCCAATTCTGCTTTTGTGGTTGATAAATTATGCAATTTGTTTAAGTCAGCTGCTGATGCGTCAATTGGCACATTATCAATATAAAGTTGAGTTACTTTCAAATCAGTCATGGTCACGGTGCCAGACACAACCACATCATTGTTTGCATCTGTTGTCAACACCTTGTTGGCCCTAGACTCGCCAAGATGGCTGGACACACCTGCCAAAGCATTAAAATCGTCTCCAGTTACCCCAGAAACCCCAGCTAATGAATTAATTTCATCAGCGCTTACTGTGATTGCGGTATTATTAATAATAAGTTGACCCGAGCTTAAAAACAGGTCGTTGGTCACGTACAAATCTTGTGCCAAGGTAACGTCGCCTTGCGCATCTGCCGTAACTACTTTGTTTGGCTCGGAGGTGCCTGGTTCCGATGATGCCAAGTCCAAATAACTTAACTGGTCGCCAGTGATTGCTGAAGAAAGTCCCGAAAGAGCATTGAGCGATGCTGCGTCAATTGTGACAGCAGTTGAATTAATAAAAAATTGTCCGTCTGCTATGTTCAAGTTTTTCAGCTCGTGGCCGTGAAAATCTACAGGACCAGCAACATTGTCAATCACTGCATGGGTTAATATGACCTTTTTCTCTTCCGTTGCACCAGCCACTAACGAGTCCAAATGCATGGAGCCGTTCAAGGCAAACGTTGCGCCTGCTTCAATCGTTAAGGAAGCACCAGCTTCTACGGCCAAGCCGTCTGGGATAATGCCGTTTGACAAGGATGTCAAGATATCTGATTTAGGTTGAGAGTCTTTTGCTAACTCAATGGCGATGGCAAGGCCAGATCCTGAAATGTTTTGCATGGAGTTTTTTAACTCTACTACGGAGGGCATGTCTTGTAGGCAGGTTGCACTGCCTGCTGCACAAACCCCAATCTCTTGCATTTTCGTTTCCAAGGAAGCGACGTCGGCGGTGTATTCCAAATGCGGGATACTCTGGACGCAGACTGCATCGTTTGCTTGGTCGCAGCATAAACTATTTTCGTAGATGAAATTTAATTTACTGCAACTGAGGGGGTAGTCGGAGGCATGTGCTGTGGTGATGCCAAATAAAACGAAAAGAATTTTGAAGAGCATAGTCGCTTCTTTATTATTTACCTTTACCTATACCTTATATAGAAATTATTTGTTTTTAAACACTCGCTTTGCGTCCACCTTTAAACAAAAATGGCACGTCGCTGTATCCTATGATATCGTTTTTTACTTTTGTTACAGCAGGGGATTCGTGCGACGTTGATCGACGAAACAGTGGTAAGATATTCCACACGATTTGAAACGGTGCCAATAAAATATACAGTTGATGACAGAACAAGGGCCAGCTGTAATATTCAATCAATGTGCTTTCCTTTGGATCGGTCAAGATCAATACGACGACGGTTAAGAGTTTTACAATACTGTACAACGCATTTCCATAGACATTTGCATACAAAGAAGGGGTGGAGAACACATAGATCCAATACAAGGCACGATAGAGTAACCCATATCGCCCTTCGTAGAGCCTCTTCCAACTGAAAAAAGGAAACATGGCAAATGCTGCTATAACCACCCAGTATAGCGTTTGGATGTGCGTGCGAATGTCAAAATAGACGATGGAGTAGACAAACCAGGTGCACGCACTTGCCCATAAATATTTGGACCGTTCATCGTAGTCCTGTTTCATACCAAATCCACAAGCCACCACGGCAATTCCCGTGATGTAGGTGCGGTACAATATAGCAGCTTGCACGACGTGAAACACATACACAAACAACGATAATAGGAAAAAACTTCCGAACATGCAAATATGTCGTTTTAGTTGGTTATAAAATGCTTTGACTTCTTGTTTATTTTCTTTCAACATCAACTTGCATAAAATCCAACAAGACAGCGACTTTTTCCGTGAACAAACACCACATGCTCCAGCACATATGCCCTAAAATAGCTGTCTTTTTTGAATCCTTTTTTATGAAACCCAAAAACGATTCCTTGATAATATTCTCAAAGTGGTGGACGTAAAAGATTGCATTGTACAACGGCAATATATCTTTCGACAGGACAAAACAACGAGTAGTGCCACGACGCTTTGAACACACCAACAACACTTTCCCACCCATATCGTATTCCTCCACTTGATCGCACGCCACAAGTGTTTCGAAACTATTTTCCAACACAGGCAACTTTCGCATTTGCTCCACCAAACGGAAACGACTATCATTAAATTGCTCCACCCGACGCATCACAGTCACCGCTGCCTCGTCCCCTCCCAACGCACGTTTGTGAATTGAATTTGCATTGCTTTTATCGTACAATAAAACGCAGTAGTGCACCACCGCAAACGAAAACGTTTCTTGATCCAGCAACATGGCTCGCAAAACTTCCGCATCCATGTACCAAACAATTGAAGCACAACGCTGTGCCGACGTATTCTACGGGTTGATGTTTAACGAAACCGTTAAATTAAATATTTTTCAAAACACTTTGGATATATTAAAAAAACAAATCAAACACAAATCCAATCGATTGAAATATGCCTTTAATCAAATCGAGAAAAGCAACAACCCAACCCTGCAACATACCTTAATATGCTTTGCCATCACCCAAGACGAAAATGTATTGCATTACATCATCAATCACTACCCAGCAGATTCCACACGGAAAAAAGAGGTACAAGACTACATACAAGATAATTTAACTCCCAAAACGCACAACCTGCTCAACGGTGAATATCGCTCCATTGTCGAGTACATTGACGACGTGCGAGCCAGCATCGCCATCGAACTTGGGTTTGAATAACCTATATATTAAGTGCAACCGCTAGCACAAGATGGCATCTTTAGTTACAGGTACGGTTGATGATCCAAAGCCAGGGGAAATGTGGACAAAAAAAAACCCTGATGCGGAAGATGATGCAATGAACACAGTATTTATTGAAGGCATTGAGGGTGACGATGTTATTTACAAGTCTTACCAGTCTTACCTTGATAATGACGATTATGGTGCATCTCAGACAGGTATAGATGAATTCTTAAGCTTGTATAGTAAAGAAGATGAACTTGATTTGGATGATTTCGAATTCCTACCTAATAGTTCTAATAATGATTTTCCTTATGATTATATTGGGTTTGATGAGGTGATTAATCCTTTCAGGATCGGTAACAGTGACAACAACAACAACGACGATGGTACATTTTCCGATGACAACACCTTCGAAACCCTTTTTAACGTTTCCGATGATGAGAATAATGAAGTGTTACCTAAGGTATCAACACAAAACAATAAGAGAACGAAGGAAAAAGGTCCTACAACAAACCTACGAAAACCAAAACGAAACAAAAAGCAAAGTAAGGCAATTGATTGGAGGTTCCTTTCCAGGGATTACGATACACTGTTTTACCCTATGCACAACGGAAAATTGGTGCCGCAAGTAATGACTATTGCTGCCGCAGAGACAAAAAAAACTAGGAAGCGTAGATATATATTTGAGCTCAAACACAACAACACTACCATAGATAAAGAAATAGAAAGTTGGACCGACTGGAGGAGGGATACCAAGGCCGTCAAGGAATGGATCGAAGAAATAAATCGCATGAAAAAAAAATATAAGACGACGAATCCTACAATAAGCAATTTTTTGAAGGCATTAGAACGATCTTTTACAATAACTAAAATAGCACAGTTTAGAGCCGATCTTATTAACAAGTTTAAACAAGAAATGGCCATTTGTTACGTGCATTTTATACAGGAGATACAGGAGGATGAAAACACCAATGATCATACGTGGGAGCCGTTTAAACACTATTTCGAGGCAGATAATACAAATTGCGAGAAATTGAAGACGGCATATAAAGCAAAGTTAGACCAGAACGAGAAGAAAAATAAAAAGCGACCACGTAAATTTGCAAGCAATGCATTTCATAATGAGTTAGAGTATGTAAAGGATGAAACATTTGAGGTTTTAACCGCGGAACAGAAGCAAAAAGCAAAACAACAGCTCGCGGAAATGTTTGACATTGCGATGCCAAAGTCTACAGCTGATGCTAAAGGGAGGTTAACTATGGTATTCATGGCAAAGTTAAAGTTTTAAAAATTGGAATATAAAATATATTGTATATATCTATAGGCTATATTATTATAAATGTTATTTTTACAACTCAAGCACACGGTGAAGTACATCGCGCTAGTCCCTTGCGGGGTACGATGTCGTTGCGTCGATACGTTTCCATCGACAAAGAGCATATCCAAAGTGCAGTACGAAGAGTATAAACGTTGCTACGATGCATCGTTTACCAAAAATGAACATGCAGTGAGAAATGAAAAGGAAGAAGATACAGGCCGTTGGCTGTATTTTATTCCGTAAATGAGGTTACGTGAATAGTATGCCTTTGGATGTGCGTTGCGCGTTCCCTGGTTGCGTAGTTAAAAGTATTCATTCAATTCCGATTGCGTGCTTCCCGAATTGTAAGAGCTGGTTTTTGCTCTTTTTTTGTTGTTTGGAGGGCGAGCAATGAGAATGACTTCTTTCAACTCGGTGGTGAATCCAATATTGTTCGACGATTTGTAAAATTTAGGGCGAAAGCACATTTTGACCAAATCGGTCGAGCGAATCAACGTTGGATCAAGCACTTCACCCGTTTCTTCATTGTATTGATTGTAGGTGTACGATCCATCCCCATTTTTGGTATAAATTTGGTTGATCGTTTCTTGGCTAGGGACCAACGAGATCGGTTCCATGTCGCGGTCACGATGATCGCTGACGATGGGGTAAGCAGGTGCACCATATTGCATGACTTTGCATTTCGCAGAAAGTTTGTATTGCCCTTCGATGTCTTTGATTTCCCTCAATTCGCGGAAATTGATCTTGGACAATTTGACGGTGTTGACGTCATCTTTTTCTTTGGTGTTTTTGAACAACGTGTTCAATACACCATCGGTGATACCATTGTCTTTGATGAAGGCTTTCGTATCCTTTCGTTGCTTACCAACAACCATATTGGCAGCTTGATCCGATGCCCAGTCCAATACACTTTCGTACCAGTCTTTCCATGCAACTTGATCGGCAATCAATTTTTTTAAACCATCTTCTGACCAGCCTTGTTCAAGCAAATGCGATTGCAAACGCTCGGAGATGCCACCGAGGCCAACTTCAAGACTGCGGTTTGCATTGTCGTTGCAACTGGTAGCAGCATATTGACCAGTGGAAAGCGGTGCAAAATTTCCATTAAGATAAGAATATTTTGCTTCCGAAACGATGCACCATGGATGAAAGATACTTCCATCTTTGTTTTGAATGGCAAGCGTGCAGCCTTTGCCACCAACTGGAGAGTCGTATACCTTGCTAGGCACGACTTTCAAGTAGTCTTTGGGGGATTGTTTAGCTAAATCTTTCCAAGAAGCCATTTGGATTTTTTTTGTTGATATAACGTTAGAATTAGGGTTAAATGTAGCGAGCATAAATTAAAACACTTATTTTGTTTTTTCAAAGCGTATGTAAACTTTTTCTTTTTATTTGGTCCTAGACTCTACCTATATTCTACAAGGCACATAACATTGTTTTATCATATTTGCAAAATCCTTAAAACAATGACCATTTTAAGGATGCACCTGGTATTTATTTTGGCACAACAAGAAAAAATATTTATTCGTCTGTGCAAAAAAAAATTCCCTGTTTTTCTTAAATTTTTAAGGGATTTTGGGAAAACAATAGTGTGTTCATGCTAAGTTGGATGATGGGGGTGGTACTCAGGGCTGGTTGGTCGGAAAGGATCGTACTCAGGGCTAGTTGGTCGAAATGGATCGTATGTTGGTGATGCTGGTGGAGTCAACAAATGATCATAACTGACTTCCGACGGCTGTATTACCGACTCTTGAACTTGTGGTGCCATGATAGAGATTGGCAGCGGCATCATCCCACCCATGGCCCCGTAAGGATTGGCATTTATGGGCTGCATCCCACCCATGGTCCCGTAAGGATTGGCGTTGAACGCACCACCACCTACAAATGGATCGTATGTAGCAGTGCTCGTGTCCATCAGCCATGGTTCCTCGGCTTCAAACATATTCCGTTGTCGTTTCTTTTCAAAATGTTCATGCTGACAGTGGCCTTTCCAACAATCTTCATGACCACACTCGGGAGGTGCCTTGATGACATCGCAAAACCCTGATCCATGCTTGATCAGTTTATTGACGATAATCCGTTCGCTAAGTCCTTCAAATTTGGTTTTGATTTCTTTTGTCGCGGCGTTCGAAGCAGTTCGTAAGGTGCGTTCAAAGCTCATGCCTTTGAACGCGTTCTCTTCGCCATAAAACTTTCCCATTCCAATTCGAGTAGTTGGACATACTTCTCCAAGCCACGTCATCCACGAACATAGAATGCTCAAGTAGGTGGTATCCACTCCATTATTAAAGACCTTGCACAGTTCTCGAAACAAAATATCTTTTGCTGCTTCAATACCCAAGACCTTTGCAACCTCCAACATATTGTTGGAAGACAACTTCAACGAATATGGATTCATTTTTTCAAACTCTTGGCTCAACGTGGTGCCCGTCAATTGTAGTGTCTCTTGTCCATCGTATACATGAAAATGAGGTTGAGTTCCGCGAATCACTAGTTGCTTCACCATCTCTAAAAGCGCATCGGTGTCGTCCCACCCGTAAGAGTTGCTAATGGTTAGCTCGACGATGGACATCTTCTGTTTGCACGTTGCCTTGAATACGGGATAAAGCGTAGAAGTGTTGACTGCCTCTTCCAAATGCCATGGATGAACCCTCGATCGCACACATGTAACGTTCTCAAAAGTTAATACCAGGTTGCCCCTGCGAACATTTGTACTATGCAACAATTTACCAATGCACAGATAATCATACTTCAATATATACTTGTGTATACCGTACGTGGACATTGGCATCGTGACCATGGTTTGTTGCGCCAACTTCTTACACCAACAATTGATCAGAGCTTCCATTCTTGGGATGCCCTCGACGACGCTATTACCGCTTCCTACATTATGGAACGTGTTCAACGTGAGCTGCATAATTTGTTGACCAATCGATTGCGATAGAATAATACCAATTGGAAATCCTGGCTCCAACACCCGATGCTTCAAACTATCCTTTTCAATTCCAAAATGAATCATTTTACCGTCGCACCGCACCGTCATGTCCCCCCCCTGCCACGTTGGATGGTGCACAATAGAATCCTCGAGGCACTTCCAGATCTTGCGTGACATGTAGCCACTGTTCGCCGTCTTTAATGCCGTATCCAACAGATTGATCCTGCTGCTGATGGCGTGCAAAAACATTTGTTGCGGTGTCAAGCCCTCCAAGAATGCACCTTGAATGTACCCTTTGGTAAAAATAGTGTTGGACAAGGCACCGAATGGATCGGAAGACAGCACCCGATTGCCGTAGGATGCCTTTCGGTATTTCTTAATCATGCTGCCGTTCACATATTGCGGACCCAACGACGTTTTCATTTGTATAATATTCATCAGAGAGCCTTTTGCACCAGACCCCTCGCTCGTCAATTGCAAGAACGGGTTGCTTTTTAAGAATAATTTCTTTGCATCCGCTGCCTTCTCATTCTTTAACCGCTGCACGACACATGCCATTTCCCAATCCGATAATTTATCTGGTATATCCACCTGCAAATCCACCGCCGTATCAGGCAACAACGAGCTGATGCCAACCGAAAACCCTCGACGCCGAAAATATTCCGCCGACAACCGCTGCAGCGAACTCAAGAATAACAACGCCAACGTGGCATCGTCCGCATGTAACAGCGGCAAAATCTGCTTCTTTACCCTTTTCTTGTTCAATGTCCCAATGACAACGCCATCTTTCACAAGACCCTCAACGTTTAGCCATGGAGGCATCAAGTACGATATCAAGCGGCGACTCGTGTACGGCGGGTCGTACGGCTGTTTATCAAAATACGGATGTTGGATCCACATGATACAATCAAAGAACAAACTCTTCCCAAGGTCCCGATCCTCCATCGTCAATAGATAAATACACAACGACGAATCTTGCACCATCCCATTGCCACCCACGATCAAATGGTTCTTGCAATGCATCAGCTCTTGAAGCTCCGCCCTCGCTGCCACTGACTGGCACACATACATGCACATCTCATCTCCATCGACTTGTATAATTAGGTTTTGTTAGTTAATTTCCTTAATCGGTTAAGGGGTCGGGTGGTGAAAAAAAAAGCACAAACGAAAAAATATATATTCCTGTTGTACTCAAAAAAATGCCCCATTACTCCTTAGGTTATTAAGGATACTTACAGTCTGCATTGAATCCAGGGGTGATTTCTACGTTGAGGCGAATGCTGCTGGGGGAGCACCCCACGTCGTCAAACACGCGAGCTCGGAACGCTTGCACGCTGCTGGACCACAAAGAGGGCTGGCGATTTAGCATCACCATATCCCCGTCTTGAAGGTAGCGATGGCACACATCGCCTACCATCAACGAGTGGCCCCCGTACTTTGGATTCATCGTCTGGTCCCCCCGTTGAATAATCTTTACTTCGTTACGAAACAATAATTTTCGCAAATGTTCCTTGTTAAAATCGGTAACATATTCAGGCAGCGTCAACTTCTTGCTGATGCCTCGCGGCACACCCACCTCGTCCAAATCCAAATAAATATCACCAGAGATAGGCGAGCGGCCTGAAAACTCAATGCGCTTGCCAAGTAATGTCAATCGCAACCTCCCATCTTTTCCTTTCAATCTATCCGTAAGGCACGACAGCTCCCTGCTCTCCCTTTGACCAGGTGGCGGAAAAAACAGCAACGTAAATGCCAATTGCAAACGAGCCATTAGACGCTTGAGCTCTTGCGTATTGTTTGGGTTGGTCTCGTAGGATTTGCGAATCCCTTTGTCGATGCGAATCAAGCTGCCAAGGCGGTGCGTCAAGTCGTTGTGGCTAATAGATTTTTTAGGCCCGACGGTCTGGCACGCTGGTCGAAGGCACGGCGGAGAAATTGGAAAATGCTTCACCAACCATGGGTAGCTATCGCTATCCGCCGTGGCCTCCGCTGCAGGCATCAAATCCAACACCGTCAAGCACTGCCATTGCTCCCCACGCTTTACATTTAAAATGTTCTGCTTCACCGTCAACTTTAGCTTCTTGCTGCGGAGTTGTTTTCGAGCGGTGCTTAGGCGAAGTGGGTGGATACTTTAAATTCACCCAAATGTTAGTTAGCTGATAGTGAATGGCGGGGAGAAGCTTACTTACAGCCCAAATAAAAAAGTGTAGTGTGAAAAATGACCAGGACACTGCTCCCAGTTAAGGTGACAGGTTGCGCAGGGGGTCCCAACTTGAGCACCTAAAAATGGACTATTCAAATCTTCGCTTTCGATGACCTCCATCACCGACGTCGATTTTACACTAGCATTGGACCACCATGAAAATTGCAGATCCGATAAATCATTTGCAATAGATGTATTATAAATATTAAATGATTTCATAGACACACACACACACACAAACACCTAGAATTCTATGCAAAGAAACAAAACACTTTAAACGACAAAAACAATGGCAAGTCTTGTTACGAATACAAACAATATAAACAAAGATAGTACGGCGGAAGAAGTGGAAGCATTTTATTTTGATTATTTAAATACATCGAAAAAAAAGAATGGAACCGAATTAACTAAAAAAACAAAAGGGGTTTACTTTAGTAATTTTATAACAAATGTCTCGCCATATGCAAAGGAGAAATTTTCAGACGTCATCAGCCCTACAAATGCACATTTGATCCCAGATAAGTGTATTAGAAATCGCTTGAGAAAATTTTGGGGAAAACAAATTTCAGATTACGATCCAGAAACTTCACCAGCTAACTCTATCGAGAAAGTAGAAGATATGCCACAACGTGTTACTTTGATAGGCATACATCGACCGCTAGCTTCCCCACAGCGCATGCAAGAAGACGAAGTGTTGAACGCGTACATCAAGAAGCGCGAAGAGTACAGCATTGCCATCATGCGGTTCAATAATATTCGAAACAAACCTCCGAAGGACGGCGAATCCTTCTCGCTGTACAAGGAATTACAGACCGTTTTGGGAGGCAAGAATCCATACCTCCAGCCTCGGGCACGTGTCTTTGAAGCGGTGAAAGGGATGGTGTTGGCCAATGTTCCAAAGGAGCAGCACGATGCGAAGAAGGCATTGATGCTCGAGTACGATGCGATGGTCGAGAGGGAGACGGTAAAGATGCAATTTGAATCGTTGTTGGAGGAGGTCGAGATGGACGAGGACGATTATTAAAATTCTAATTATATATACAACTATATACTGTTTTATCATATATTTTTAAATGGATACTACTCTAGCGATCAACATCCCGATTGCGGTCTATGCCTACGACAGGCACAAGCTAGCGACGGATCCGAAGGCGGTCAAACGCATCGGGTTTTACGACAAGCGGAAGGTGTTGACGGAGACCAAGTTCCAGAAATACTACGTGAAGGCCAAAGCCATTGCGTCGAGAATGGCGTTTAAAATGGAACAAGACAAAATTAACAAAAGAATTGGATTTGAAAATGAAGCAATAAAAGAAAAAAATAAAGAGATTGTTGAGTCGAATAAAACCGCATTGACACGTTTTACAACTAAGGCGATTATCCCGTTAAAAGAACCATTGACGGTTACCAGCGGAGCTGATCCCGAAGATCTTTACAAAGAAGCATATCGAAAAAACAAGTACAAGGTAAAGCAAAATGAAAATACGTATTACAACTTATATATTCCTGTTAAATATTATAAAATCAATCACACACAAGTGTCAGGCAATATCCAAGGTGCACTTGCTTACCAATGGCAAGGTGGGAAACGCAAGTGGAATATTTACAATGGTTCCATTCCAAAAAACATAGAATCTTTTTATATAGAAGAAATAATATTAGAAAAGTGGAAAGATTTATTCAAAATAGCATACAACGATCAAAACAACAACGGACAAGTTGATGAAAACGAAATAAATAAAAATTCATTAAATGCTGCTATAAATTCAGCGAAAGATGCAAATGCTTCGTTGTTTCAATGTAAAGGATTTTCGTCTAATAATACTTCCATGGATAATCTTAGTTTAGCACTTGGTCATGTTGTTACCTTGTCTACAATATCTTGGATATGCACAGTGACGGGTGTTGGAACTACTGCTATAGACATGGCAAATGCTTTAAATACAGTGTTTACAGTTGTACTAAAGGGGAGTTTGTCTACTTTTCGCAATACAGAAGAAAAGGTAGACATGACAGTCCAGCCAAATGCTTTTATTAATTACTACTTAGAACCCTCTGGTGCAGTAAATGATAACAACCCACTGGGGATTCTATTTTATGACGTATCAAACGCTATTCAGTTCATATACAATAAAGTAAGCAACACCCAAAGCCGTATATCAAAAGATTTGATACAAAAGATGATCGATCAAGGGCAAGGGACACAAAATGCATTGAGAACAATGATTGATACAGTCACAGAAACACAACAGACTGTTGGAAAAAGCTTTGCGGATACACAAGTTGAAATATTCAAGATCGGAAACCCCGTAAAAACAGTGTCCGATATGGTGAACAATGCAATGCAGTTGTTTCAACAAAACATGGATTGGATAATGGATAACATCCGAGAATTCTTTTTTACTATAAAAAATCTCTTTGAACAATACATGGGATCGGCCTTTGCGAGTGCGGGTGCTGGTGCTGGTGCTGGAGCTGGTGCGGGTGCTGGTGCTGGTGGGGGTACGACTGGTGCTGGAGCTGGTGCTGGTGCGACAGGAGCAGAAAACATAGGAGCTGGGTGGGCTGCTAGGGCAGAAAACATAAGAGCTGGGTGGACATTTGTGATTAATTTGCTAAAAAAGATACCAGAGTGGATATCAAGTCAATCTGTGACGGTGCGATTATTATACGGCACTTCTTTGTTCCTTGTGTCTATACTCACTAACAAAAATGAAAAAGATTTTAATTACATACCATATATAATTTATAAACGGTGTGTGTGTTTCGTTGCAAATCTAACAAAAGTATTGTTACAGTCGGTAATTCAATCATCGAAATATGCATTGACTGTGTTTAAAAATAAAACAAATAGGAAACAATACAAAAGCATTGATTTACGGGAATTCCTCACATTGCGGCGTTTGCTGGAGACATATGAAGGTAGAAACATAGAGATATTGGAAGATTTTTCATCAACAACAGCATTTCCACGAGTTGTCATTGATCCTTTTCAAACAAAAAGATTAATATATAGCAGTGTTGGTACCGACGACAATGTAATAGAAAGAAAAACTATTTATGATCAAAATGTCAGTGACGAGTTTATTCCATATGTATATGTTGTTGCAGAGGGGACAGATGACAATGGCATATCGTATTGGTATTTTTATGATTATAATTACGACCCAGAAAATATTTTTAGATTGTGGGAAGTGAAAAAACTAGACGACCAGGGAAACAACATTTTTTCGGAAAAAGTTCCAAGGGAATTAAGTGGAACGTATTGCAAACGCGACATCAAAACGTTAAATGGAACGGTGACGGTAAGCGGTGTTGGTTCTATTGAATATTATGCTGGTTGGATAATTGCAGTAAAGTATGTGATACCCCAATTAATAGGAGGGATTGCTTTACTAGGAACAAGAAATTTATCTGACATCAATCCTGAAATCTTTTTGGAACAAAGCCTCGATTGGTACGATGAAATTATAATAGACTTAAGTAACAATTCAATTGGCAATATTATTCGATGGGCATTCAATTTATTGTCTAATAATTTGGGAATAAATGTATTAGATCGAGAGAAACCATGGGTAACATCAGTGGTGGGTTTATTAGTAAAGCAAATATTTAATTACATACAAAGCTCCAAATTTGATATTGAAAAACAATTCAAGAAGAACAAACAAGAAAGGAAAAAAGTACCGCCTGCTGTTAACAGCGTTATTACAAGCTCCGTCATGACAATAATTAATCCTAGTAAGAATGTCATTAAAGTTGGTAAAATTGCAACTGAAGTTGGCAAGAGCGCAATTGAAGTTGGTAAGAGCGCAATTGAAGTTGGAAGAGGAGCTATACAATCGATTTGGTGGATTTTTGAATACTTACCGTGCATCATTGCACATTTTATTCGCTCTTTACTTAACGACGATTTAACGTTTTTTATAGGTAGCACATAATTTTGCCACCTATATATTAGCTTGTGGATTATCTTAAATGCGTAGAAGAAACAGAACACAATCTAGGAGATCCACATACAATATATCCACTAGATCGACAAGACGTGGTGTAGAGGAGAGGGAAGAGGAAGAAGACGATGACGAACAAGAACCCCTTCTTAAAAATATATTACAATTTATAAAAGAGAAAGCAGACGTGGTTGCTTTTTATCATCAAATACGAAACAATGAATATGTTGTAGGTGCGTGGTCAAATATAATAAATGGGATAAAAACAACTGGTACCTCTGTGAAAACAACTATTAACTCGTGGGTATACGATAATGTTTTAGTGATAGATTACACAGTTGATGGTAAACGATATAAAAAAGGAACGCGATTTTCATTGTCGCAAATAAAAAATTTAAACATTCCTTTACGCAATGTAGCACGATTGGCTGTCGTTTTGGAGAATACTTTGGTTGAACCTGCAACTGCTGACAGAAGAACACGAAGGAGCACATTACTAATTGGACATTTAGTTTACGAACGACTTCAGCCATTTGACGATGAAGGTGAGTGGGCGCAAATTTATTACACAAAGAGAAACATAGACATTCGAAATAGTATTTTAACAGGGCAATATAATGCGGGTCGAATTTCGACAAAATTTATTCAACCAATCGTTGAAACTGGAGATGCATGTCTTAATTATAAAGGAGAAGAAGTGGTTGGACGCATATCAAATAAGATGTCGCTTGCTTTTGATCTAGCAATAGGTGGTATACTTGCTGGTAATCTAGTTTACAACATTGCAGGTTCTTACTTCTCCAGTGCAATATTTTTTGCTACTAAATCCACATCGGACCAAGTAATAAAGACAAGTAAAGACATGGTTCAAGAAAAGGTCTTAGAGAATTATAGGTTGGCTAAGGTGGCATGTCCCAGTCTTGCGAGATGTAAGGTATCTACTGAAACATATTATGATTACAAAGAAGCATATCAAATTGCAGCAGATTTTCTCCTTCCATCTTGTATAAATTTAGGGAAACCAATGGCAGAGAAGGCTGGATATGAAGTTGGAAAAAAGGTTATCCCAACCCTATCCATTGTAGCTGTGTCAACAATTCTAGAAAAAATGGTAATTTCCATTCCGAGCGATATAAAATCATTGGTATTGAAGGAGTTTGAAAAAAGGTTGCCCTACAAATGTGATAATAAGAACAAAGATATTTATAAAAAAATTAAATTAGGTAAATTAGGTGAAAAAGAAATTGATAAACTTGCATATGAAGTTAAAAAGAAGACGGATGTTACAATGAAGAAGGAAGAAATTAAAGGGTTTTTGAAACGTATAGAAAACCAATACATACTTGGAACAGGTAATATATTAGGCACGTATGGTGGATTAGGAGTTGCAATGAGCGCAGGATTATACGCAATATCTCGTGAAGTCTTTGGTGTATTCAATAAGGAAGGGATTGTTAAAAAGATGCTTTCTGTTTGTAAGATCCTAATTCATGGTGTAATGGGCTACCTGTATTACTTTATCTATTCAGGTCAAGCAAAAGCTTATGTTATATATTGTTTTAAGACATTGATTTCTATTATGTCAACGGTCAAATCATTTATACCGAACGTAAAAATACCATATATCAGTAGTGTTATGAAAGGGATGACAGAAGGACTTTATGAAAGCTTAGGAATGGCAGACGCAACAAAAGCTGACTGGGATGATGTTTTAAACAACATTCCACTTGTTGAAACGTCTATTCCAGTGATGTGGTTTATAATCCAAGCGTCATACACTATGTATTTTGGTTATATATTATATCAAACGGACATTAAATGCAATTTATTGCTTTACATGACAGGGCAGTTAGATAAATGCAAACGACAAAAAGAACCGAAAAAGAAACAAGCATTATATGATGAGGGTTTAAAATTTTAATAGAATATAGCATACCGTATTATATATTCCCGATACCGTATATATTAACCGTTGCCGCCCTACTAAAACCATGAACCACTCCATGCGCCTCGACAAGCACGAAAATCTCATCTCCGCCCTCATCCGCCGCATCGACAAGTTGGAAGCCAAACAAATCAACGAGTACAAAAAGAACAAAGGCAGGATCTACAAACTCCTGAACTCGGGCATCGTCCCTGACCCAGCCCTACTCACCCCACAACAGCTAGCACCGCCACCAGCACCAGCTACACACATGGACGAACCGAGCGAGCACGTAGAGGACGACATCATCATTGATCCTGTCAAATTACATGTAACCCTTCCAGCAGAGCCCGAATTACAAGAGGAAAAGGGTATATCACACGTAGAGCACCTACAACATATCGGTATCGTATCCTTATTCATATAAAAAAACAAGTTCACCTTACGGCTGTGTCTTGCATCATACCCCTAAACATATTTGACTGGCACCGCACCCTAAGGGAGGAAGCAACGGCAACCATACGTTCCGTCGCGTAAAGGGCGCGATCGGAACACTTTCAGACTTTCTTAAAGAGTGTGTAGATTTATGTGCCCTGCTAAATAACAGGAATTAGGAATGACCCTGCACAACAGCCACTAGTTCTACTTCTTATGGCCGTGGTGGCACAGGTTGGAATCGAACCAACATCCGTCCCGAGCGACGGAATTACCAAATTATGCCTGACAGATCACGATTTTTTTCGTCTTGATATTGACGGTGGAGTTCTGGAGCACCACGGTACCTTCGTCCGTTTTTCGCTTTTGATATTTTATTTGCTGTACATGATCTTTAACATCGGTGGGAGTCGAACCACACTACTTCCTGATTATGGGCCAGGCACTCTACCGTTGAGCTACGATGTTTTAACTTGTGCAAATAATTTATGCATTGTTTCATAAATTTTTTCTTAATAGTGTAAGAAAAAAGTTATATATATACAAATGGACACCTATTTTTTTATTAGCATATAAATACCGTTACATCATTTAAATACATGCACACAGTATTAATACACAGTATACAGTAAAAGCACCTCAAGTGATTTAAAAGATGCCCCGCGTAAGGCAACGCTCTGAACGCCGCCTGAGGCGAAAAGCCACGATACAGCTCTACAAATTATTTAAAGAGCACCAAGTAGATGTCGATGATCTGAAACCCATCGTCGTACTATACAGTAGAGAACACAGGCGATTGCAGACCCCTGCATGGGCAGAGGGAGGTCAAAGGAGAATCAACTTGCTAATATGGTTCCTACGCGTATACTTAGCAAAGTCGGAAGCAGAAAAACAGGAATGGATAGAGTACATGGAGAAAAAAGAGGGCGCCAGCATCAAGAGAGTAACACCGTAATAGAAGTATAAAAGATAAAGTATCTATATTTATATGAACCCAGTACATAAACTGCTAGCAAAACACCCGAAAAAAGTACCGATTATACTACAACGGGACTTGCACTGCAACGATCTACCAGAGCTAAGCCGACGCAAATACCTTGTGCCACTCGATGTGACTGTCAGCCATTTTTTATATTATATTCGAAGGCAATTGTCTGTTCCACCTCACATCTCCATCTTCATCTACGTGAACCAAACCTTGCCATCGCTACAACAACCCATGTCATTGTTATACGAAGAAGAACAATCCTCCGACGGGATATTGTATTTCTACTACGCCAGCGAACACACCTTCGGTTAGCAGTGCGGCAGCTTAACACCTTCGGTTAGCAGTGCATCAACCACCACACCCAAAACCGACAACACCTCCGCCACACGCAAATCCTTATCTACATGATGACGCTCACACATAGCTCTAAATTCAGGGGTTTCCATATGCCTTCTCGCTTCCTCCGAACCACCACAGCACAAGTATTTTAACTCACTGGCAATCAAAGCTTCATACGTAAAATCATATTGTAATTCTTGTTCATATTGATCCATAATAAACTCTTTCGTTGACGGAAAATATGTTGTATAAAAATTACTTAATAACTCCAATATATGTACGTCGTCGCGAAGATATATCAAAGTCTGTAAAGTCTTTGATGCAATCGTGTTAACCTTCTTATCCACCTCTTCCTTCGCCATAAGCACGACCGCATACTCTTCATCTGTAACTCCGAGCTTTTCCCTCATTATCTTCAGCCTTTTTTGCCATTTTTTTTCCCGTGGTCCACCTGCCAAACTACATATCTCATGCCAAACCTCACAATTGTATAAAAGTTCCAATTTGCCCGTACCTGTTGTTAAATCCATACGAGAAGTCATTGTTTTATATCGCTTCGCTTTTTTGTTTACACACGTTTTCTTTTCTTACAATGAATTCGTTTTGATGCACGAGTGTCTTGTATTTATATTAGCTCGCTACGCTATATTTATTTATCTATGTTTCTATATGTTAGCGTAAAACCTTCCTGGGTTTTTGTGGACACTTAGTTAAAGCCACAATGCTGTGTCTATGTTTCTCTTATCTATGTATATTTTGCGCACACACACGGGCTTGCATCCATTCATTTTAGTATAGACACAGCATCGTGGCTTTAACTATTGAAACAATGTGCTGCTAACTTACACACTCCTACGGCACCCATAAACATACACAGTACATACATACATAACATACATATAAATACAAGACACTCATACATCAAAACGAATTCATTGTAAGAAAAGAAGACGCGTGCAAACAAAAAAAACAAAGCACACAATATGCCAAAAACAAAATACATGAAAAGAAACAAAAGATCACCAAAGGGTGCGCAATTATCAGATTATATACATGCCAGTATGATCATACAACTGTCGGAAAAAGGAACTTATAAAGTGACCGTGGTAAATGACGAAGGGAAACCTATTCCGCCGAGTAATATACCAAATCTCCCCCTCCTACTGGAACTGTACAACCAATACAGACAGCATAACCATTTGCCGTTGGATACCATTGTTTCATGCAAGAGCGAAGCAGAGACGGCATTTGAAGTGACGACCAACATTTACTCGTTGCGGGATTTTGTCAGCAAATTCAAAAAAGATGCCGCCCAGTGCCAACTGGGATATTATTTGGTAATAGAAGAGTAAGAGTATAAAAAAAACGTAAATTTAAATATACAAAGTGAGCTCTCCTATGACTACTCCTAGATTAAGAACCATTGTATTTACTACGATGGCGAACGGCCGTGTCCACCCTCAACTCACTCTAGCACACCGAAGAATCATATCGGACCTTAGGCGGCGACACCTCCAACGCGATGACGTTCGACGAAACCTTCGGCGTAGACTAACCCTACTTGAACCAGGCACCGCACACAATCCCGAAGCCAAACCTGTGAACCCATTCCACGTCGTCCATCTTGTTGCTGAAGGCACAATGGACGACGACTGCACCATTTGTCAGGAAGCGATTACAAAAGGACAAGACTTTGCACGCTTGCACTGCTCAAACATTGTCAACCACTGCTACCATAAAGAGTGCATCCTACCGTGGTTGAAGAATAATAATACGTGCCCCGTATGTAGAGCCGACCTCTCACGGGACACGGACGTCGATCTCGAAGTATGAAACAATATCGTCGTAATCTCTTTCCAACTGATCAAAACAACGGTAACATAACTCGTCGTGCTGCTCCTCTGGATAATCCATCGTGCTGTACAATTGCAAAACCTTCTGCTTGCAACGCTTGCAAAAAAAAATGGGCTGCACCATCGGTCGCTCCAACGGCTCGTTCAAGTCATAGATGAGCACGGGCATGTACCTGTAGTACGTCTTAATTTTCTTTATGCACGCTGCAAAATAATGCAACCCCTTTTCATGGAACCGCAAATTAGCAACATCTAAAATATGCTTTGAGAGCTCTGATTCCCTAACACGAATTTTTTTGCACGGCTCGAACTCAACAGCATCCATCTCACACACGAAATTTGCTACACCTTTATTTAGGAAACAAAAGAAGAACGTGGTGGGTGGGTAATTCCTTAAACGGACAAAGCGATAGTGCAGATTTATATTCGGACTATACGGTTGCACACCCAAACGACACATTTCGCTATACAGCTGTTTAAATTTTTGTTTTAAGGTATATAATATCATAGTTTACGTTTTTTTAAAACACTTCTCTCTCTATATTAATCAAAATTCTCTTGTTCAGGTCCTAAGCTATCTTCTTTGCCACGACATTTAAAGCAACGGAAACCATTTGAGTATACATTTGAATATACCCACCCTGGACTAGGATTGTACATGTAGCTTTCCTTGTCGAACTCTTTCACAACACAGGCATTGCCACACCGCTCACGGCATTTATACCCATGACGAAGCGTTGTGCCACCTCTGTTGTAATCATTCATGACATACTCGAAATCGTAATACTCAGCGTCGTTCGGGCACAAATGGCACGTATGTGAACCTCTCTTGTCGTAGGCTCCAGCTGGATGATCCTTCTCCACACAGTCACGACAGAAGCGGATCGGTCTGTCGTATACCATTGGCATGCCACTTAAATCCACTTCATCCTGTTTAGCAGCATCCTCTACACCATTGGAATCCATAGACGCACTACGCTTCAATGCTGGAACAACCGACTTACTACGCTTCAACGCTGGCATACTTGCGCCATTGAAATCCATAGACTTACTACGCTTCAATGCTGGCATAGTTGCACCATTGGAATCCATGGCTGACGCACTGCGCTTCAATGGCTGTATACTACCATATATGTAATGGCCAATAGGAAATATTGGTTCTTCTTTACCAAAACTTATGAGAGCATCTTCTGTAATAGGTGCTCTAAGCTTTCCATCCTCCAACGTAACGGTGCCGTAGAGAACTTCGCCTTCCCCATTGGCAACACGTACGCATCTGGTTACAAACTCTTCAGTATCGTACTGATATTCAATGGTATGATTTCCAAATACGAAACCAGCTTTTGCACAATCGGTAATAATAAAATGTATACCGTTAGGTTCGGGGGTGTCCAATAGGCGAGTTAAGCCATCGGTAATAGATGGTAACTTTCCCAGTTTTGTTTCTTTTTGTACAACCGACTTGCTACGCTTCAATGCTGGCATAGTTGCACCATTGGAATCCATGGCTGACGTACTACGCTTCAATGCTGGAACAACCGACTTACTACGCTTCAACGCTGGCATACTTGCGCCA
>MDSX01045596.1_pt1 | contig 24485 bp, 24 predicted proteins | sample 811141 | NCBI WGS metagenome assembly MDSX01 (sample SAMN05326642, study PRJNA326480) | marine metagenome | isolation source: seawater | place: Atlantic Ocean: South East | collected 2010
TCCCTATTAAATCTGGTTTTTGTGAAACGCGGAACAGCTTATTCAAGTAAAATTTGAATGCTTGAGATGACATAAAACTCATTGTTATCAAAATTAATATATCTATATGAATAAAAATTGATCCGTGGAATATAGCTATTGGACAGTCGAAGAATTAGCGTAGGTCTTCCCATTTACAACAAATATAGTTTAATTTTTAATTATTATGGGTCAGCTTTTAATCAGTTATATTTTTTTCTATGTGATAAGAATTAGAATATCTTATTTTTTACTGCGTTTATGAAACTTGGAAAATCTTTCCTGGGTTTAATATATTTTCTGGATCCAGAGCTACTTTCAGTCGTCGCATTAATGCCAACTCTTCGGGGCTCCTGCTCAGTTCAATAAAATCGCGTTTAACTAATCCTATTCCATGTTCAGCAGAAATGGACCCACCTCTTCCACTAAGAAAGTTGAATACTATTTCCTCAATGTCACGGCGGTTGTTTTCTGTCTCTGCCCCAACATGCACTCCCAAATGCAAGTTACTATCCCCTAAATGTCCAAAAATATAAAAATAAACGTCCGGCCAAGTTGCTTTGAGCTCATTCTCTACAATGGTCAAGTATTCCTCCATTTGGGAGATGGGGACACTAATATCGAAGGTAATTACCCCCCCGTCACGAAAAGCACTTCGAATTGCAGGAATGTCATCTCTTATATTCCAAAATGATTTTCTTTCTGTTTCCGATTGAGCAACTAGAGCGTCACTTACGAGCCCAGCTTGCATCGCTTCTCCAAGTGCATTTTCAAATCGGTCCTTGTCTGTGATTGGATCTCCTCCCAATGCTTCCACTAACACAAAATGGCTGGGCCCTAATGGAAAAGGTTTGGTGTTATGAGAATGATCACCAGTCAGAACTTTATATGCTGATTCCCACAACACTTCATATGCCGACAAAGTTCCTGAAAGACTAACTTCTAAACTTCTCAAAAGTTTGACAACATTATCAAATCCGTTAATCGAGACAAATGCCGTATTTTCACTTTTAGGTTTTGGTCTTAAGCGAAGAACAGCCTTAGTAATGATACCAAGGGTACCCTCCCCACCGATAAAAAGTTGTTTAAGATCGTACCCTGCATTGTTCTTTAATACCTTATTCAAGGATGATAAAATCGTACCATCAGCAAGGACTGCCTCAACTCCCAGCACCATATCGCGCGTCATACCATACCTAATAACGCGGTTTCCACCTGCGTTAGTTGACAAATTTCCACCAATAGTTGCCGATCCCCGTGCACCTAAATCTAACGGAAGCATAAGTCCGTGGGCATCAGCTGCTTCTTGTGCATCTTGAAGTGTTACACCTGCCTCAACCGTTATCGTTGCGGTGTCAAAATCTATTTCAAGAATAGAATTCATTCTTTCAAGAGAGACGGCTATTTCTGAGCTATTAGACATTCCCGCTTTTACTAAACCCGTCATCCCACCTTGAGGAACGATGGCCTGTCTATTATCATTACATAATTTGAGGATTGATGACACCTGATCAGTATTTTGAGGTCTAATTAGTGCCAGTGCCTGCATACTTTTATTAGTGCCCCAAACACCAATGCGATCACTAACGGCATCACCAGTAAGAACTCCAGCTTCATCAACAACTTCTTTTAATTGTTCAAGAATATGAACCATTAATCACTCCAAAGTTAAGCAAACTTATTTGATAATACCTTTAATGAATAATTCCAGGGTTAAATCTAGCCCAGAAAAATCTTACTCATAAATTATTAGAGGGACCGCAAGAGCTCCAAAATTTTTCAAACCCAAATTATTAAAAAGGTATAAATTTGGCCAGCAATAAAATTCGGCCCCTTATAAGATAATCTGTATCTCAATACTTCAGACACCTCTAGACAGCTTTGTTAGACTAGTTTTACAAAACCCAATTATGAATAACATGGTCATAGTTAAAACAATTGTTGGGGCTGGAGCACTATCGAAAAAAAAGCTTAAATAAATACCAGTAACTGAAGAGCCGAGGCCCACTGCAAGTGCCACTAACATCATACTTTTAATTTGTTTTGTAAATAAAAAAGCTATTGCTCCAGGTGCAATTAACATTGCTATTGTTAAAATAATACCGACCGCTTTCAAAGCTCCTACTATAGTTAAAGATAAAACAACTAATAATCCGTAATGGATTAATCTAGTTGGTATGCCAATAGCATGCGCTTGTTGAGGATCAAATACGAATAAAGTGAGATCACGCCAAAAAAAGATTATTAAAATAATTACTGAAATCGATATAACTGCAGTTTCGAAAATGTCGCCCCACGATATTCCCAGCATATGTCCAAATAAAATATGATCTAGATGCACGTCTGAGTGGATTTTTGTATACAATATTATGCCGATAGCAAACATACCAGAGAAGACGATCCCCATAATTGTATCCTCTTTAACTCGACTATTTTCTTTCAAATATCCAGTCAATAAAGCACAAGAAATTCCTGCAAAGAAAGCGCCTATCACGAAAGGAAGACCTATTATATAGGCTAACACTACGCCTGGAAGCACTGCATGAGCTACGGCATCACTCATTAATGACCAACCCTTGAGAACTAAGAAACATGACAATAAAGAAGTCGGCATAGCCAACAATAAAACAATAATGAAAGCTTGCTGCATGAATAAAAATTGAAACGGTGAAAAAAGTGTCTCAAGCACACCTATCTGCCTCTGTTTTTAATTTTTCAAGGACGCTACTAGCCCGCCTTTTTCTAGCGAGCAGCCCGTGTTTTGGCCCTAATACAAAAGCGAACCCAAAGCACAGCGATTGCAGCACAACGATAATCCCACCAGTTGCACCATCTATAAAATATGAGGAGTAGGAACCAAAAAGGCTTGTTAGTGTTCCAATTATAATACTGATGACTATTAACTTAGAAAATTTATCGGTTAATAAATATGCTGTTGCACCAGGGGTCACAACCATTGCGACAACCAAGAACGCTCCAACAGTTTGAAGGGCCGCAACGGTAGAAGCACTGAGCAATGTAAAAAATAAAAACTTTAAAAATGAAGTATTTAAACCAACCGCACGAGCATGATTCTCATCAAAAAACGTAACCATCAAGTCTTTCCATGTAAAAAGAAGCAAGAAAATAGTTACCACTCCAATGATTGCGATCTGTATAGTATCAGAAGGGGTAATTGCTAAAATATTTCCAAGGATAATTGTATTTATATTCACAGACGCTGGAGCTAACGAAATCATAAATAAACCAAGGCCAAAAAATGACGTGAAAATTAAACCTATGATAGCATCTTGACGTAATTTAGTTCGCTCATTAAGAAATAGCATTGCACCTGCCGCTAGGCCACCTGCCAGAAACGCCCCAAATGCAAATGGTAGACCTAGCATATAAGCCCCAGCCACTCCAGGAACTATCGCGTGAGAGAGTGCATCACCAATAAGTGACCATCCTTTAAGCATTAGATAAGCAGACAGGAAGGCACAAATCGCTCCGACTAGTGCACTAACCCATATCGCATTAACCATGTAATGGTATTTGAAAGGTTCTAAAAGAAGCTCAATCATTGGACGAGTTTTTTTCCCGTTTGGTTTCGTCACCGTAAATAACAAATGGTCTTTCGTCATCCGTGATAACTGTTATCTGACGCGTGTCATCGTCATGGTGAAGGTCAGAGCCACCTATAATAAAGTGACGAAGAACGCCGCCAAAAGCCCTTTTTAAATTACTTGGAGTAAATACATCTTTCGTGAAACCCTGCGCAAGAATAGTTCTGTTAATGAGAACTGTTCGATCACAAAATTCAGGAACGCTGCCAAGATTATGAGTAGAGACGAGAATAATACGACCCTCGGAACGAAGCCCTTTCAGTAGAGTTATGATCGCTTCCTCAGTAGGAACATCTACGCCAGTGAACGGTTCATCCAACAAAATAATTTGGGCATCTTGAGCCAAGGATCTGGCAAGAAAAACACGTTTTTTCTGGCCGCCAGAGAGTTCTCCTATCTGACGCTTTCGAAAGTCTAACATTCCAACTTTCTCGAGAGCTTTACTGACCATCTCCTTATCTTTTTTCCGTACTATACGAGGAAACCCCATATGCCCGTAACGTCCCATCATGACCACGTCTTCAACTAGAACTGGAAAATTCCAGTCTACTTCTTCACTCTGTGGGACGTATGCTATTATTCCCTTTTTCAATGCTTGTTTAATTGTATTCCCTTGAAGGTTAATCTCTCCTTTACTGATAGGAATAAAGCCCATGATAGCTTTAAATAGGGTCGATTTTCCACTACCATTTATTCCTACTAATCCTGTAATAGTTCCACTGGGAAGCGAAAAACTAGCATCCTCTAAGGCTATAATTCCATTCCTGTAAGTAACGGTTACGTTAGAGACGAAAACAATATTATCCATTGTCACCTTTTTTGTTCCGATCAACGAACAAGGCCCAAGGCTATAGTCTCGGAAGTGACCTTGAGAAGATCCAAAAAAGTTGGCACAGGACCAGATATTTTTGAGAGGGAATCGACATATAAGATGCCGCCGTAATGAATATTTGTTTCACGTGCGACTTGTTTTGCCGGTGCGCTCGAAATAGTACTCTCACTGAAAATTACTTTGATATTCTTTTCACGAATTTTATCTATGACACTACGCACCTGCTGCGGTGTCCCTTGAGAGTCAGCATTAATCGGCCAAAGAAATAATTCTTGAAGGCCAAAATCTCTAGCTAAATAACTAAATGCACCTTCACTCGTAACAAGCCAACGCTCTTCCTTTGGCACAGCATGCAGACGTTTTTTGATTGGCAAAATAATCTCTGTTATCTTCTTTTTGTAAATCTGAGCATTTTTGGCATATATGTTAGCGTTCTTAGGATCGTGACTACTTAGAGCTCTTTCTATATTGTCAACGTATATTATCGCATCTGTCGGCGACATCCAGGCATGAGGATTTGGCTTACCTCTATAAGGACCTTTTTTGATTCCTATCGGTTTAATGTTTTCTGTTACAATAACATTTGGAACGTCGCTTAAGTTTTTAAAGAATTTTTCAAACCATAGTTCAAGGTTCAATCCATTCCAGAGCACTAGGTCCGCATTCTGTGCTTTTATAATGTCTCTAGGCGTTGGTTGATAATTATGTATTTCGGCCCCTGGTTTGGTAATACATAGAATAACTGCCGCATCACCGGCAATATTTTGCGCCATATCGGCTATTACAGTAAAGGTTGTTACAACTGTAAATTTATCTGCAGAAAAAGCTAATGAGTTTGAAAAAAATAAAGTAATCAGCAGAGAGAACCGTATTAAAAATTTCATTAGGTTTTCAGTCCTCTCTGTGGATTAAATCGACAAATACCATCGAATACCACTCTCATAATATCTTGAAAAATATTCATTAACTAGCTATGTGTAGGGTAAAGCCGTTGCATTTAAAGTTAGCATAAACTAACTTTAAATGCAACGGCTAATATTGAAAATATTGTGCCTGCGTTAAAATTCTTGAGTGTAAAAAATGGTTCAAAATGTTATTTTTACTTAAAATATTAGCACCTCTATGACCATAATTATTGAAAAAGTTTAAAATGAGATTACTTCGTTTGTACTATCACATAACAATCCAACAGCAGGCTAACTGAGGATAAATTCGATAACAAATATTAGTATAATCAAGACTTTTGAATGGGGTCGCTGGGCCACTTGACGAAGGGCAAGTCGGAACACTTCATGGTGCCTTCTGGGTTGTACAATAGGCGACTTTGGTACAATTGCTTTCTTTCAGTTCGCAAAAATTTACTGGCCTACCATCTACATTATGTCACTAGCTGTTTTTAATGATTTATTAACGTCTATAGCGTTAGAAACTGCTATTCTCCGTGATCAGGTTGCTGTAAAAGTTGCTCTTACGACTGCATTAGGGGTGTCGATGATATCCATGAAAGTTTCAATGAATTTTATCTACGTATTGCTAACAGGTGGCGCTAAATTAACACTATGGATCATACTCATTATTGAGTTTGTACCGCCCTTACCATACAATTATTGGCGATGAAAAAAAAGACACGGAGGCACATATGCGAATTTTAGAAGTGCGCGATATGACTTCGTCTATTGCGTCTGATAACTCTAATGCATATATCGATTTTTCAAAAATGACATGCTCTGTCGTTGCCGTGATCACCGATCAGTTTAGGAATGGTGAACAGATAGTAGGGTATGGCTTCAACTCAAATGGCCGTTATGCTGCAAGTGGCTTGTTGCGCGAACGTTTCATCCCTCGCATCCACTCAGCATCACCAAAAAATCTAATAACAGATACTGAGGATAATCTCGACCCTTTCAAAATTTGGGATATATTGATGCAAAATGAGAAGCCGGGGGGACATGGAGAACGTTCAGTTGCAGTTGGAACCATTGATATGGCGATATGGGATGCCGTAGCAAAGATTGCAGGCAAACCACTCTTTCAACATTTAGCAGATCATTATAACGATGGTAAATCAGACGGCAAAGTTTGGGTATATGCAGCTGGTGGGTACTACTACCCAGGCAAGAATAATAATGCGCTTCAAGATGAACTAAAAAGCTATAGAGATTTAGGTTATAAAACTCTAAAAATTAAAATAGGAGCGGCATCTCTGCAAGAAGATATGGCTCGTATAGAATCAGCTCTCAAAATTTCTGGCAATGGGAATTTGTGCGTAGATGCAAACGGCCGTTTCGATCTCGAATCTGCATTGACGTATGCCAAACAAATAAAACAATACGACCTATTTTGGTTCGAGGAGGCCGGTGACCCTCTTGATTTTGAGCTTCAGTCTCAATTGGCTACAGAGTATGAGTTACCTCTAGCAACTGGAGAAAACCTTTTCTCTCACCAGGACGCCCGAAACCTAATTAGATACGGAGGCCTGAGAAAGGATCGTGATTGGCTGCAATTCGATTGTGCGCTTAGTTATGGATTAGTTGAGTATCTTAGAACACTTAAAATGCTCGACTACTATGGCTGGTCAAGACGCAGAGTGGTTCCTCATGGGGGACATCAAATGTCACTCAACATGGCTGCTGGCTTAGGCCTAGGAGGAAATGAGTCTTATCCACATGTTTTTAAACCATTTTGCGGATTTGCCGATGGAATCACAGTCCAAGCTGGTTATGTCCAGTTGCCCGAGATACCCGGAATTGGTTTCGAATCCAAATCAGAGTTGTTTTCAGTTATGCAGCAACTGATAGATTAGAATGAGCACTCTTAAACGAACCGACTGGGCCAATAACCAAAATTTAATCCCTTTTTTATTTTCCTTAACTACTGGAATTGCAAAAGTTATCTTCAAGCTAACTCCATTGAGTTTTGTCTATGTGATCAGATGCTGTCAGTAATGTAGTTGTATAAACAGTTGTCCAATCACATAAATCATAACGGCGGTTAAGTTTTCTACGAACATTAAGTTCTACGGAACCGCTTGGAATTTTTGATCGCTCCCACATGGCTAAATTCGGCCGTCGCGTTAATAATAGTGTTGTAACATTATTACCATTATTCTCAATTTTCCATAGGCCAATTATTTGGGAGTCATAACTACTTTCAAAACCGGGCCATGCATCTGTACAGAGATTTAAAAATTCATCAAAACTCTCCACCGGAGTTTGAAACCACCGAAAAGCGTAATTCCCCTGTTTTTCTGGCCTATGGATAACTTTAGGCCTGACTGTCGGAGCCATGATATGACTTTCAACCGTCTTTACCATCTTCATCTCAAAACCAATTTGAGCCGACATTTTTTTTGCTATTTCCGCATCCGGCCAAACCGAAATAATTGTAAGAGTATCTCTGGGAAGACCTATTTGGCTTCGCCATACCCCATAGAGTGCTGTTTCGTTATCGGCCAAAGCAAAATAGTTTAAATTAATAACTTGGTTAGCTACATCTAACCACCTTCTTGGTTCACAAATTAAGCGATGATGAACATAAATCGATGACATTAGTCACGCTCCCTGATAAAGATTGACAATCTAAATATTCAGTTGGTTTACCCTTCTAGCAAACAAAATGTTTGTACAATTTGGCAACACCGTTTCAGTAATTTAGTGGTAGATATAATGTATGATTTCTTCTCAGACACAAAAACTAAACCATCTATGGAGATGCGAAAAACAGTTTTAAATTGCCTAGTGGGTGACGAACAAAAATCTGAAGATCCCACAACCACAGAATTATGTGAGAGAACCGCGCAATTACTTGGAAAAGAATCAGCGGTCTTCCTACCGTCAGGGACAATGTGTAATGAAATAGCAATAAAAATCCACACCCAACCAGGTGAAGAAATCATATGTGAATACAGTTCACATATCATTAATTTTGAGACTGGGGGTCCATCAGCACTCAGTGGCGTGATGATCCGAGCATTACATGGGAGTCATGGTATATTCGAAAGTTCTCAAGTTGCTGAGGCTATTCGACCATCATCACGTTATGCGCCCAAAAGTTCTCTCTTATGTGTGGAACAAACGGCGAATATGAGTGGTGGAACCATTTGGCCATTGGACAAGATGCAGGCTGTTACAACTACAGCACACCAATCAGGGCTTAAAACTCACATGGACGGAGCGCGACTGATGAACGCTGTTGTTAAAACAGGTATTTCTGCTGAGCAGTATGGCAATTGCTTTGACTCGGTATGGATCGATTTTACAAAAGGTCTCGGTGCACCAATCGGGGCTGTACTAGCCGGTTCTAGAGACTTTATCGATCATGCCTGGCGGATCAAGCAACAATGGGGAGGAGCGATGCGTCAATCAGGTATAGCAGCCGCCATGTGTATGTATGCTTTAGATAATAATATAGACCGACTAGCCGATGATCATCACCTCGCGGATATAATAGGTCAAAAAATTATAAAATTCAAAGGGGTTAAAACTGTTCTTCCGATAGAGACAAATATTATTATTTTTGATTTAGAACCTAGCGCGCCCACAGCTAACGAACTTGTAAAAACCTTAGCAAAAAAGAAAATTTTAATAGGCGCTTTTGGTGAGCGCCGAATTAGAATAGTTACACATCTTGATGTAGATCCCAGCGCAAGTAAAATTCTTATAGAAGAACTCGCAAAGTATTTAGATTATTAAAGTACTAGCAATACGCCCATAGTGCTATTTTCGCACCTAACATTGCGATAGATCTTACGTATCCATCTTGCTTGAGGATTAAATAAGGCTAATTAATACCCATGACAACAAAATCAATTTCAATTCATTGGTTCCGACAGGATTTACGTATTGAAGACAATCCAGCGCTAAATGCGAGTGCAAGAACCGGCGATGTAATCCCAATATATATCTTTGACACGGGGCGCGGTGCGGAACGCACAGTTGGTGGAGCCGGAAAAGTATGGCTGCATCACTCATTAAAAGCTTTGAATAAAAGTTTGAACGGAGCACTTCGTTGCTTCACAGGCAATCCTATAGATATCCTTCAAAAACTTACCAAAGATACAGAGGCTAAGACTGTAACCTGGAATAGGTTATATGAACCGTCTTCTATAGAGCGCGATAAGATCATAAAATCGAAACTAGTTAACACGGGGACTGCGGTATTGAGTTTTGGGGGCTCATTACTATGGGAGCCATGGGAAACGCTCAAAGCAGATGGAACCCCCTACAAAGTCTTTACACCATTTTTCCGCAGGGGATGTCTTAATGCATCCCCACCTCGTATACCTGAGGTTGCGTGTGACATTGAATTAGTTATCAACGTCACAGATGCGGAGGAACAGATCAATCAACTTAAGTTGCTTGATGAGAAGTTATGGGAAAATTCTATAACTGAAGAATGGCATATTGGAGAATTAGGTGCAAAACAACGGCTAACAACATTCATAAACAATGGTATTGATAATTATAAAGATGGCAGAAACTTTCCAATGAAGACTAATGTTTCTCGCCTTTCGCCATACCTGCACTGGGGGGAGATATCACCCAATACTGCTTGGTACGCGGCAAAAAATAAATTGAAAACTAACCCTAGCATCGAAAGCGACGTGAGTCATTTTCTTTCTGAGCTAGGCTGGAGAGAGTTTTCGAATTCACTATTATTTCACTTTCCAGAACTACCCAGAACTAATCTCCAAAAAAAGTTTGATTCATTTCCTTGGGCGGAGGACGAAAATTTGCTGAGGGCCTGGCAAACTGGAAAGACGGGTTACCCTATTGTTGACGCAGGGATGCGACAACTTTGGGAAACGGGATATATGCACAACCGTTTACGAATGATTGTAGGGTCGTTTTTAGTAAAAAATCTTCTTTTACATTGGCATTTTGGTGAGTCTTGGTTCTGGGATTGCCTTTTTGATGCTGACTTAGCCAATAACAGTGCCGGTTGGCAATGGATTGCGGGTTGTGGTGCAGACGCCGCTCCATATTTTCGTATATTCAACCCAGTCACACAGGGAATAAAGTTTGATCCCACGGGCGAGTTTGTTCGGCGCTTTGTGCCAGAACTAGCAAATTTACCAAACTCTGTTTTATTCAATCCTTGGGAAGCGCCGGCAGAAACTTTGTCTAAATCTGGAGTAAAACTTGGGGAAACATATCCAAAACCGATTGTCAGTTTAAAAGATTCCCGACAGAGGGCACTTGAGGCATTTTCGAGCCTGAAAGCGCTTCAGCAACCTAATCCTTGAAACATTATTTATAATTCGGCCACGTATCGCTCAATCTATAACCCTCGGGCCATGGGTCATTTGGATCCGAGAGGTATTGGTGTGTTCCAGTTATCCAACCTCGACCACTCACTTCAGGAATTATCGCAGGTTTACCACCGACTTGTGCATCATCTATTATAGTTCCTTTGAATTCAGAACCAATAATCGAAGAAACGGTTAACACATCACCCACATCCATAATTCCTAATGCTCGTAAAATTGCCATGCGGGCACAAACAGCAGTTCCAGTAGGAGACCGGTCAATTTTGCCTGGTTGTATCGCCACAATTGACTTTGCCCATAATTCGCCATCTTTGTCGCTCAGAGGCCCTGCAAACAGACAAAACGAAAAGTTATTCCAGTCCTTGTTCTCCGGATGGGTAAAACTAAGCTGCTGGTTAGCAGAATTTGTTATATTCACACCAAGTTCGGCCAATCTGCGAGCTTCAATTTCGATTAAGTCGAGCCCAATCTGGTCTGCATTTACGATAATAAATGTATCACCGCCGTAGGCTGTATCAACCTTTATCTTACCTAATCCAGGGACATCCAGATCTACCCCCATTTGACCAACAAAAGCTGGCACATTTTGGACTCTTATCCGCTCTGCTTTACCATCTTTACATTCCGCCGTTACGTGAACTAAACCACCCGGCGCCTCTAAAGTAATTTTTGTAATAGGTTCTTGCATCTCAATAATACCGCTATCAAGAAGAACTGTTGCGACACAGATAGAATTTGACCCTGACATCGGAGGGGTCGCTTCAGGCTCCATTATAATCCACCCCATTTGAGCAATTGGATTTTTTGGAGGAACAAGTAGATTCACGTGACGAAAAACGCCACCTCGTGGTTCGTTCAGCATAAAATTACGGAGTGACTGGTCTTTTTCTATCCAGGTTCTTTGTTCCCAAAGTGTAGAACCCGGTGGCGGGGCAACTCCACCGACAATTACATCACCAACCTCGCCTTCCGCATGGCAAGATATAACATGAATTGTTTTATTACTTCGCATATGAATCTCCAAAAGTATTAACCCCAAGAAAGTTTATAAGGCTAATACCGTAATAGTATTTAAAATTAATCGCATTCAGACAATGTCTAATTCATAAGTTAATTGGTAATAGAAAAATTGTATTAACTTAAATTTTTTCAAAAAGCAGTGTGGATTTAATTAGTCATAAGCGGTAGATATAATTCCCAAGAATGGAGCAAAAATGTCAAATGGTTCACCACTACCAGCCTACTTGATACAACGTTATAACGGCTGGAAAGCTACAAAATATGTTGAAAATAAAGTTTGGTACAAGCATTTAGCCGAAGACGGTCAACATCCCCGCGCAATGGTTATCTCGTGTTGCGATAGTCGCGTCCATGTGACGGCTATTTTTGGCTCTGATACAGGGGAATTTTTTATTCATCGTAACATCGCAAACTTAGTGCCACCATATAGTCCGGATGGTGATCATCATGGAACTTCAGCAGCTGTTGAATACGCGGTAACTTCTCTTCACGTTGCGCATATAATAGTTTTGGGGCATTCAAACTGCGGTGGTGTGAGTGCTTGTCATAAAATGTGCTCTGGCAACGCACCTGAGTTAGAGGAGAAGTCCAGTTTTGTTGGAAGATGGATGGATATTCTCCGACCAGGTTTCGAACGTGTTCAGCACATTAAAAATACCCAAAGTCAAATTGATGCTTTAGAACGAGAAGGAGTAATAATATCACTAGAGAATCTTATGGGTTTCCCTTTTGTAAAGGCAGCCGTGGAATCTGATACTTTATCATTACATGGACTATGGAATGACATAGGTGAAGGCAGTTTGTTTTTCTATAACGGTTCGGGTTTTCAGCCAGTGTTATAAAAAGGGTCAATATCAAATAACATTTGAAACAGGGCTTGGTAACTTGTGATGATACAACTAAGCGAACATGAAAAAGCAATATTAGTGAAAAGTATTGGAACACCAGGTGATCAGATGGCCATGGAACTTGTGGTCGATGCAGCTCGGATACTTGGTGCTAAACATTTAATTCCGATTGAATCCAGCCACATTGATGGTTGTCTTTACCACGGTGACTCAGGGGTTCTTTATTGTGAGAAGCTAGCCGCATATGGAACACAGGTTAAGGTACCCACGACGACTAATGTTGGTGGACTTAATTTAACGAATTTCAATCAGACAAATTTATCAAAAGTAAAACGTGATATGGCTTATCGCCTGATGCTAGCACATCAAAAAATGGGCTGCCTGCCTACTTGGACTTGCGCGCCTTACCAAGCAGGCGCTCGCCCCAGTTATGGCCAACAAGTAGCTTGGGGTGAGTCAAATGCCGTTGCTTTCACTAATAGTATATTGGGAGCTAGAACTAATAGATATGGTGATTTTCTTGATATTGCCTGTGCAATTTCGGGCCGGGCGCCATACTACGGTTTACACATTCCTGAAAATAGAATTGCTAGTTTGGTATTGGATGTGTCCAGACTTCCAAAAAGCCTATTGCAGGAAGATGCATTCTTCCCTGTATTGGGCTCAATGATTGGTAAATTAAGCGGCGAGGCTATTGCCGTAGTGCACGGGTTACTTACAAATGCTACCGAAGATCAAATGAAAGCCCTATGTGCTGGAGCGGCAAGCACTGGTTCAGTAGGACTAGTTCATCTGAGTGGATTAACCCCTGAGGCCCCTGACACCCAAACAGCGTTGGGTGCCGAGCAACCAAAAGAAATTATACACATTACCAAAGAAATGGTGATAAATGCCCGTAATAAACTAAGCATTCTAGATATAGAACAGATCGATTGCATAGCAGTTGGCAGCCCTCATTTCTCAGATAGTGAGTGCCGTACTTTATTGTCATTAGCCGGTAAGGAGCGGTTCAAGATACCCGTTTATATTTGCACGGGACGTCATACCATGGCTCAACTTGAGAGAGATGGTACTGATCAAGATCTAAAGGATTTAGGCGTTATTTTTGTTATCGACACCTGCATTATTGTAACACCTATCTTGCCAAAAAACTCTGGAGTTCTAATGACTAATTCTGCCAAATTTGCACATTACGCAGCAGGGAATACCGGGTATGCACCAGTTTTTGGTTCGTTAACCGATTGCATAAAAAGCGCGCAAGCAGGTAAATTAATTTGGGATAGTTCAGTTTGGGGATAAAAACTAAATCAACAGTTCTTATTAGCGGAAATGCGACTGGTGAAATACTATATTTCGATGCGCCGATAAGTTTTTGGGGAGGAATTAACGTTGTTAATTCCAAAGTAATTCAAGCGGGACATCCACAGCACGGCAAAGTAACCTCTGAAAAGATCCTAGTTATTCCTAATTTAATCGGATCTAGTTCTTCATCTGCAGTTATACTAGAGTTAATATATTCCGGCATAGCGCCCAAAGCACTGATTTTAGGCATGCATGATGCTATTTTGCCAATTGGTAACATTGCAGCCAGACAGATGGGGTGGGGTACCATTCCAATGGTAGCACTTAAAAACCCACACTTTAAGAGCGGGGACTGGGTAGAAATTTGTTCAGATGGAATAATTAAAAATATAAATCGTCAATAACTTATCTTACCTTTAAGCGTAAATATTTTATTATTTATGTTAAGGTAATTAGATTTTTTAACTAAGTTTGTACCCTAACACTTGCCTTACTAACGTGCTGTATTAGTTAAGTTTATGATACTCAGGAATAGCTTAATTCACCGATTTCTGGACGTTTTTCAGAACTCGGTGTAAATTTACTGAGAATGAATAAAAGGAGAACCCTATGTTGGTTGTTGTATCACCGGCAAAAAAACTGAATATGCAGTCTCAAAATAGCTTCGTTGCGACTAATCCTGCATTCGCCAATGACGCAAAAGAACTTGCTTCAATTGCTAAAAATTTGAGTGTTCCTGATCTACAAAATCTTATGGGGATAAGTAAAAATTTGGCAGAATTAAACGCAGAACGTTTCGAGTCGTTTGGACATCAAGATAAAAAATCAGCTGCTTTTGCATTCGCCGGTGACACTTATCAGGGACTTGAAGCAGCATCACTTTCTTCAAAGGATATAGTATGGGCTCAAGATCACCTCAGAATTCTCTCTGGCCTCTATGGAATGTTGAGGCCCCTGGATGCAATAGAGCCATACCGATTAGAAATGGGTAGTAAGTTAAAAAACAAAGTTGGGGACTCTTTGTATGATTACTGGCGAAATAAATTGGCTGATGGTCTAAACGATGAAGCTAAAAAAGCAGGAACCAATATCCTCGTCAACTGTGCATCTCAAGAATACTTTGGAGCGATTGATATCTCCTCTCTAGAACCAAAGGTTATAACCCCCATTTTTAAGGAAAATAAATCTGGGAAGACTAAAATTATAAGCTTTTACGCAAAAAAAGCACGTGGCATGATGGCTCGATTCATTATTCAAAAACGTGCGAAAAAGGTTTCAGATTTGTATGATTTTAAGAATGGTAATTATCAATATGTTCCAGAAGAATCAAATCAAGAGGAACTCGTATTTCTACGTGACCACCAAAGCTGAAGAATTAATCCCATATGCTAAGTAGAATCTTTGGCCAAATTATTTATTTAAAACGTCGAAGCGAATAACATCTGCAAGTTGATCCCGGCTAGGCAAACTATAGAGACTTCTCATGCTTTTTCTTATCGAACACAATCATTTTTTTTATCGGCGATAGATTGACTTCATCAACAACAGTACCTCTTCTCATCATAAGTATATCTATTGCAGATGCAGCAACATCTAATACTTCAATAGCATTTTCATGATTTTCTCCTGGATAGAAATCCAATTTATCAAAAAACGAAGAACGGACCATACCAGGGTTAATTAAACAAACTCTAATATCATTCGAACTCACCTCATCCCGCAGGGCTTGAGCAAAACCACGTAGACCAAATTTTGCTGCAGAGTATAAGGTGGATTTTTTCTTACCCACAACACCCGCTTCAGATCCCATTATTATTATGTCACCACCAGTTTTATTTTTTAAATGCCTTATTACAGCTTGGCATACTAAAATATGCGAAAGTAAATTTAAGTCTAAAAATTCCTTAATTTGTTTCACAGAAAAGTTCTCTAAAGACTGGAATTTTCCATAACCCGCGTTGCTTATTAATACGTTAATATCTTTATGGTCAAAAATAATTTTTTTAAAAAAAGAGGACGTTTCATCTAAATCGGCTAAATCTATTTGATAAGGAAAGTAGAGCTTATTATTAGGAGCAAATTTTGAGTGTTCTCTTGCAAGACCAATGACCTTACATCCATGCGACAGTAATTTTTCACAAATAGCCCTCCCTATTCCACTAGAACTACCCGTCACAACAGCAGTTTTTTGATGTAGAAGCATTTACTTTTTACCTCAATCCTGGATAACGCACTGAAAAAGTTTATCATCGTCAACATAGTTTTTCAGGGCTTTAAACAGAAATTCTGCCATCTGGCTCTCTATATCAACCTCGTAATGTACATACCCATTACTTTCTGACATGGGTATCGAAAAAAGAAGTTCTTCTGGATAAAGCTTTGTGATTTCGTTATACATTTTTTTAGGGTATCTAAGTGGTCCATGCGAAATAGAGTGGATAGCCTCACTCGGCACCGAACTCTTAATTTCATTCAACAGCCCCCCATACAACTGTTTCCAGTTTTCTGAATAAATCAATGGGTCAAAGCGCAGACCGATAGGCCATCCAATTTCTGCTAATCTTTTTATATTATCAATTCTTCGTCTTACACTCGGCGCTTTATTATCCAATTTTTCTGCTAGTTCCCCAGGCATCAAACTGAAAGCAACAATGCAATTAGAGGCAACGTATTTTGAAGTCAATGAATCTGATTGAATACTTTTAGTCCTGAGTTCTAATTCTACTTCTGGATATTTTTTAAATAATGGGATCGCGTTTTTTGCAAAACCCGTTATCTTCTCGAAAGCCAACGAATCACAATCATAGCCGGAAAAAAAAGTGATGTCCTTCCCATGATATAAATCGATAGTTCGTTCAATCTCGTCAAAAAAATCTTCATAGTTAACAAAAAGTACATAGTTAGCAGAAGAATACATTCCCTGTAGGAAACAATATCTACAGTCATAAATACAATTGTACATATGTGAAAAATAAAAGTTATTTTTTGATGCAAGACCGAAACCTGCTGGAGCGGGAAGAATAAAATTGTCATGCTTTTTCCCCAAAATCAAAGCCGGATTGAGTTTTTGAATTCTAAAATTTTGAGATCGTTTGTTGAATATTTCCTGATAACGATCGATTTCAATTATGTGTGATTTTGGAAATTTAGATTTAATTAATTGCGTTCTTGGATGATTTAAAATCTCTCCTTCTATAAAAATGGTATCAATCAATTTTTGCAATCCAATTAAATTTGAGATCAGTTAAATGCTTATCTAAGTATTTGAGGACATCTTTCGCAGTTTTACACTCAGCAATCAAATCATTGACAGTTTTAGTTGGGAAGACAACCCTCCATTTTTTAAATTTTCTTATCAACTGATTTTGACGACTAACAGAAAAATGAAATTGACCAAGAATTTCTTCAACCTCTACTGGAACCTGTAGCCGCTGTTTCTCTAATTGAGTTAATATCTCAATTTCAAGCAACAAAGCTTGAATAATATGTAAATTAACTTCAATCAAGGACCCTGCAAGTTCTTTATTTATGACGGTCATATCTGTCTCTGTAATATCTGAGACAACCTTGAAACAGAATATCAACTCATTACAGGAAAAACGCGTCGCCACGTCTACAAAAGCACTAACCTCCATATCATGCAAAACGCCATTCTTTGCGCTCGGACACGGTCGATCTACCGTTTGGATTTCCATTAATTCTAATATTTTGGCGAACCGGTAACCTGGAAAGAATATTTTGTTCTTATCGGGACTTCTCACTTTAATACCCTGATATATTCTCCCTATCTCACCGTCCGCTGAACCCGCTATTCCCAAGTTTATCCAAGCAGCCCACGGAGGGGCGTTGGTTCTGCTCGCCAAAAAAGCGGTTGCTGCAGCTGCATTCACCTGCCCCACCCCTGATATAACTAATGCATAACGAAGCTTATCGTTCTTATATATTGGAAAAATATTATTTCCTGATTGAAGGTCGAGTTTAAAAAAAGAAATTAACGGTTTAGCTTCTGACTTTAGAGCAACCACCCAACATATATTTGGCCCTTGGTTAGAGGACAATACTCTTGGGCTAACAGTCACTAACGTCTCTCTTTATCTTCAACCAATAGTCTCGTTTTATTTCAAACTCTTGAGCCATTTCTGTTTTTTTTCTCTTCTCTGCACCAAGCAAAAGAATATTTATTTTACTCATTAATATATCGAGTGCTTGTAAGCTTTGCTTTGTAGAAAGGTTATTAGAATTAATCAATTTTTCTAAGGCATGAACCCTAAATCGGTCCATACCCCAAAAAGCTCTTGATAATTGATCATCGTGGCCACCATACTTAATAGTCAACGGTTCTTCCAAGAAAAGCACCTCTTCAAAAGCACATAATCTCAGCCACATATCATAATCTTCACAGGCCGGTAGTGTTTCATCAAAGAACCCATAATCTTCAAATAATGTTCGATGTAACAATACAGAGCTTGGAGATATACAACACAGTGGAAGACATCTTTCAAAAATATAACCACCACTTTTTTGATGTTTTTTCTTTGGATTAATTTGTTGACCATTTCTTATCCACACTTCTTCTGTGTGACTTATTCTGTGTTTCCAATTTTGCTCCTTCAATGCTAAGAGCTGTCTTTCCAACTTGTTTTCAATCCAGGCATCGTCAGAGTCTAATAATGCTATGTATTCATTACTTGCTTTAGTTATACCTAAATTTCGAGCGGCACTCACACCTTTATTTTCTTGATAAAAATATTGAATAGTTACACCCAACCCTGATCCTTTAATCATTCCGTTTTCTATAAGAATTTCGTATGTTTTATCAGTCGACCCATCATCTACAATTATTATCTCTGCCACTGGGTTGGTTTGGGAAAGAATAGAATTTATAGCCCGAGGAAGACAATGACTACGATTAAACGTCGGAACGATTACTGATATATTCTTAGGTTTCGGATTAAGAACTGGTTTTGACAACAACATAAATACAAAGCACTTCCATGATCAAATCCACGACAAATAACCCTCTAGGTCGTTATTATCCATGGCAACCTAAAGATGAACAAATGGGTATCTTAGATTAAACATTCAAAACTGCACATCATCTTTATTAAAGAATTATAGTCTAAGCACATTGGCAACTATCTAGCCATTGGCGTTAATAAGACCACAGTGAACTAGGTGCAAGTAGCACCCCTATCTTGCGTTAAAATATTATCCATTTACCAGGGCCTAGATTACTGCCCATCAAACATAGAAAAGTCGGCAAATGCTGAGCATGTCGGTGAAGCAATAATTTCACCGTTAGAAACACGACATCTACCATAGACAATCCATGGGTCATCAACAGTACCAATTCGTGTATCAATGCGGAGCACGTCTTTATATTGCTCGGCAATCTCCACTGTCGTCAAGCCACTGTCATATCTTCCTTCCAAAAGACCTTCAGCTACATGCATTATCGAATTGACCGGCACAAACTCCTTCCATTTGTTTAGATCAGCATATTTTCTTGTCGCAGGTTGTAGAGCAATACTTTTTGGTATTTTCACGTCTCTCCGTGTCAATATGCCTAGTTCTTTACTTGGTGAAATGAAAGTATCAATAATATGAATGTCGTATTCAAAATGTGCTTTGGCCACCACATCAGCGCAGTCAGGATGGACCGCTGCTTGAACCATGTGATCAGCATCACCATCCGCTATCATAGAAAGTCCCAATTGAAAATTATCGATTAATTGGACGCTAGCAGTCTGGATACCACGGTACTTGAGATAGTTATGCGTCACAAATTCATGATTAGTGCCAGAGGGTCCCAGAGTAATAAAAGTCAACTCTTCGGTCTTTTTCGGTGTATTCATTACACATCATCCATCTCTCACAAATAAGCTAATTGATTTATGTGACACAATTGAACTCTGGAATATCTATACAAACGGAAGTTGATTTGTTTTTTCACCAAATATAAAAACCTCCATACTAATAGAAATTCAAACCAGAACAAAATAAATTTTGATTTTCCTTACTAAGAAGCGACTTAATTTTCTCATTATCTTAAAATTTACAATCGCTACTTTTTGGTGAGTATAAATATTTTCGATTTTGAAAAATATATTAGTACTGCACCAAATATTATAGCAGCAATCGCATGTTGCAGTTCTGCTGATAAATATATGAGCGTTGTTCCAGTCACTAGAGGCCCGATAGCCGCCCCCAAGTCTCTCCAAGTTTGCATTCTTGCTAAATTACTCATTAAGTCTCGTTGTCCTAAACTTGTTTGGGCAATAATCGCCGGCCCTAATGACGCCAACGCTCCTCTAAAAATCATTAGGACAACAGCTCCTATAACCACATAGCTCAGAGAGATTAACAGTAATCCCATAGTCGTAAAAATCGCAGCAATAAAAAATATTTTCCCAGCCCCAAAACGGTCAGCTATCATTCCAAATAAAGGCGCTCCGGTTGCCTCACCAAGATGACGGAGAGCCAATAATGCACCACCACCAAGTACTGCAGTACTTAAATTTGTGCTCTCAGCCAACATCAATATAACCGAAATTGCAAAAAGCCCATCTACCGCATAACCTTGCAAAAAATATAAGATATCTAGCGGGGTAGGCTTAGCCCATTTTAATTGATTCCTATTAGGTAATTGGGCGGTTGGTTCCTGTTTTGGCAGAGACAGAGCAATAAATATTCCAAGAGTAGTAGGAACCGCCATCAGCAAAAAAACCATATTTGGTCCTACAAGCCCTACTAACCAAGTTCCTAGAAGCAATGCAATTATTGGCCCAAGGCGCTGAATAGCTTGACTGACCCCAACCCTTGTTCCTGCCTTTTCCTTATACTCAACTGCGTACGCCAAGGTCGATAAAACAAGTATTGCATAGGCTACTCCCCATATTATACGAGCAATTAATAAAGGGAAAAAACCAGTACTAATTCCATATAACCCAGTACTAGCTGTCGCCATTATTGCTGCAATAATACATAAGAGGCGCTTTCCATGAGCAGAAACTAGGTCACTGATCAGCCCATACGCGAATACACGCACTAGCCTATTAGCTGATAAGAGAACACCAACCATAGGCATTGTAATACCAAAACTCTCTGAATAAATGGGTAGAATGGCATAAATAAGCGCATCGCCTAGAAGTGCAAATGACATTATTACCGATGAGCTAACAATTACTTGCCAGCCATTTCTCGTATCTCTAGCCATTACCGTATGTTTCATTTATTAATTATAGAGAATAAAGGATCCATTATCAGTAATCTGACCTGACCCCACTGAATGTAGTTACATATAATATGCTCTCTAAACCGAAAGCCTCGTAAATTTAGACCCCCTATAAATATATGGGATCAACGGTCTCATAACAGTCCCCATAATTGGTACAGCAACCCAGCCAGAAAAGCGCCAGAGAGCGATGCTGTTATATAAAGGGCAAACACCTGTGGTCGAGCGAGAACCCAGACTGCCATAGCCGCTGGAATAGAGGTGACACCGCCTGCGATGAGGAATGCCATAGCCGCCCCCGGCGCCATGCCTTGCGCAATTAACCCACCAACTAAAGGCAGCGCAGCATAACCATTCATATAAGCGGGTATACCCACCAACGTAGCTATAACAATCGCCATATAGTCCTGACCTCGAATTAAAGAACTAACGCTCTCTGCAGGCACCCACTCAACAATTAAACTTTCTAGGATAAACGCCAATGTCAGCCACTTGAGCAGAAATAGAGTTGTTGTCACGCTCGTTTTACTAAAATCCTTACGCCGTTTGGGATCGACCCAGAAAGCCCAAACTACAGGCTTCGGCTCTCGCACACTAGAGCCACCACACCCATTACCAGTAACCCCATCACGTAACGGATTAGTAAAGGCTCCAACCTTCATTAGCAGGTGCACAGCAATGCCTCCAAAACCTCCTAACCCAATAGCGGCAATAGTTTTAGCTATTGCAAAGTCAACGTTCAGTACACCAGCTGTAAGCACGAACATGGAAGGGTCCATAATTGGCGATGCTAGCCAAAATGCCATAACTGCCGGAAGTGGCACCCCCATAGTCAGAAGCGCTGCAATCAAGGGAATAACACCACACGAGCAAAAGGGTGAGATAGCGCCTGCCAGTGCCCCCGAGCATATCATGACAAATGGCGAGCCGGTGAAGGCTCTGGCGATTAGATTATCAGCCCCAGTTGCCACAGACCAGGCCGCAATACCAATCGACAGAATAAGGAATGGTGCTGTACTTATTAGAGCTTCACCTGTGAACAATGCGCTATCGATTGCTTGTGTAGGATCAAATACTAACAGTGAAAAAAGTAATGCTAGCGACACGAGCCAAACTCGCTGTGCAACCAAAATTCTATGCAACGTCACCCTTAAGGTAGGAATTTTAAGAATAGCATCAGTCATCACCAAATCGCTCCAAACTTTGCGGTATCAATATAAAAGAGAATTTTTATCGATATCATCCATCTTTTTCCTCTTTAGTTGTTTTGACACCAACACAGCACTCAGATGTCAGAAAGCTAATTAAGCCCTCCATGACAGGATAATCTACACGATTAAATACCTCCCGCCCCTGCTTTTCCTGAAGAATAAGACCAGAAGTAACTAATGCTGATAAATGATGAGCTAGCGTTGATGGAGCGATTTCGAGATGTTTGCCAATATCACTAATACGCAAACCAGCATTACCAGCTTTGACGAGCAATCGGAAGATCGACAATCGAGCATCATGACCAAGGGAGGAAAAAGCTCGAGCATTATAACTATCCAGTGACATATAACAAATATAACTATAGAACTAGTTTTGTCAATGTTTTAAACGATAGAAAACTTCATTTGGATTATCCCGTTTACGTGACGTATTAACAATACCACTTATATGAACCGGACACATCTTTCCTAGTTGTTGCCAACTAAATATAAATTGTCACAGTACAAACAGGCCAATTTATCCAAAAAACACAAAATGCTCATGACAGGTTTAAACGTAATTATCAGGGAAATCAGAGATTGTATGCATGGCCATGTCCAGCTAGAACTGCAAACATAATACTTCAAAGTTGCAACCTTTTATAGCTCAACAACCTCTAAGATAACCATAAAATTACACAAGGACGACACAATGGAACATATGGAAGAGGTCTATAAAGGACTTACTCGAGACGAAATCGAAGAGCAATATATGTTGCGTAATACGCGTCCCAGCTATGAAACAACAGATATCCCGCGTTGGAAAAAATTATCGGCTAATTTCCGCGCTAAGACCTCCGGTAATCGTGATATTGTATACGGATCACGCCCTCGAAATAAATTGGACTTATTTTACCCTAATAATACCCCAGAAGGCCTCGTTTTGTATATCCATGGTGGGTATTGGCAACGAGGTGATAAAAGCGTTTATAGCTTTATCGCAGAACCTTTTATCAATCGCGGACATGCGGTGGCGGTAATAAACTATCAGATGTGCCCAGACGTCAAATTAACAGAGATAGCACCGCAAATTCGCACCGCTATATTATATCTTTGGAATAATGCGGACCGCTTAGGCATTCCAAAAAGTAACTTTAACTTGTTGGGTCATTCAGCTGGCGCTCATCTAACAGCAGAGATGTTATTCACAAACTGGCAAGTCGAAGATAAGAAAGTTGCCAAGAATCTAATACATGCAGTAGTTGCTATTTCCGGCATCTATGATTTTGAACCTATTCTTTATTGTTCTGAGAATGAAGGAATTAGGATGGATGAAGTAGAGGCAAAGGCAGCGAGTGTTATTCATCGAAAACCAACGTCAGATATTCCAAATATAATTGCATTTGGATTAAACGAACCTTCAGAAATGCAAAGACAGTCGATTGATTTTGCCAAAGTATTATACGCTAGCTCTGATAATACAGAACTAATAAAAATAAATAATGCAGACCATTTTGAAACTGTGGATACGATCACAGATGAAAGTAGCAGGTTGTTTATCCAGACCTGTAAATTATTTGATCTAATCTAGAGAAATCAAACCGTGTCTTTTATTAATGGTGAAACACCTATTCTTGGACTTATTTTGGATCTCCCATAAATTGCCACAGGGTTTGACACAGTTGTTTCGATGGATAATTTAAACTGCCAAAATTTTCGTTACAGTTAAAAAATATAAAAAAAGATTATTTCGAGTCAGTTTATCATATAATATGTTGTTTTATGAGGTAAAAGTTGGTAGCGGAGGAGGGACTTGAACCCCCGACACGTGGATTATGATAATATGTGTTTATATTTAAAAACAATATATTATAGTTCTAAATATACGGTGCGCTACATAGTGCGCTATGCATAAATCCGCAGCTCATACGTTACTGTGTTCAACACAGCGTCTTCAACATATATTCAAAACACACATTTCTTCAGATTGTTATTTGCCATGCTCAAGTCTCCGCCAGTTCGCCACGCATCTGCCGCCCCAGGGGCAAAGCGATAGAAAGCGCCGATCGACAGCCAGGTGCCCGGCACATCCGGCCCCATCGACAGCATCATCCCCCGAATTTGGCTAAAGCCTTTCCTTTGCCTCCTAGAAAATCTCCCGAAAAAAA
>MDSX01050907.1_pt1 | contig 24482 bp, 23 predicted proteins | sample 811141 | NCBI WGS metagenome assembly MDSX01 (sample SAMN05326642, study PRJNA326480) | marine metagenome | isolation source: seawater | place: Atlantic Ocean: South East | collected 2010
CATTTGGATTTATTCCTAAATGAATCAATGATTTTGAAATTTTAAATACATGATCTTTAAGATCATTCCAAGTATCAGTTTGCCAATCTTTATTTGAATCTTTTATTGAAATTGCTGGCTCATTTGGAAAATTTTCAGCATTTTTGAGTAAAATATTTGATGTTAGCATAATTTTTAACCTTAATTAGATGATAAAATAAGCTTCGTATACTAATGCATACGTTAATTATTCTATTAAGAATATAGAATCAATTCTTACATAATACAATTCTATGACCTTGACTTAAAAATAGATAAACTGATAAATTCAAAGTAGCCGGGGTGGCGGAATTGGTAGACGCGCGCGACTCAAACTCGCGTATCGAAAGGTGTGGGGGTTCGAGTCCCCCCTCCGGCACATTAGTTCAATTATTTTTCATATTTAAAGCTTTTCATCAAGCAAAGAAAAAACTTGCATTTTTAACCGTTAAACTTTTACTTTAACCTATCAAGGTGCTGGCTTGGTACCTTTGGTATGTGGAAGGGGTAGGCGTTCACTCGGTTCCGAGGTCTTTGTGAACACTACCCCATTTTCTTTTTATATAATCTAATGTAATACTTTAATTAAAACTTTTATTATTATTATATAAATGTATATACAAACATGTTTTCATAGTTAATTCAATATCTTAAGTATATAATTTTTATACCTTCTTTTAACTAAATACGAGCAAAGTAGATGGAGTATTTAATCCTAAATTTTCGTGAGAAAGTATATTTTTAGTCTTTGGATATAATATTAACTAAAAAAAAAGCCGCTGAAGCGGCTTTTTTTAATACAGGTAAGTATACTATTTCTTTTTATTTTTTTCTGGATCTTGCAAATCTTTAACTTCGTTTTTTAATTGTGTTAAGGTTTGCTCTAAGTCAGATAACTTTCTACTCGTTAATCTTCGTTGGCTATCAAAACTATCCTGTAGGTCAGTTACATCATTATTCGTACGATCAATCTTTTTGTTAGTTACGCGACTATATTCATCCAGGTTGAACTGAACTTCTTCTATATTATCAGACAGCTGACTTGCTTTTTCATTAATTAGGTTCATATTTGAAATTATATCTTCTTGAGCCTTTCGAATATGCTTACCTCTACCCTCAAACTTTAAGTCAAACTGTCTTAAGCCCTCTCTGAATTCTTTGTCAATTATATCTAGATGCTCTGAATCTTTTATATTTAATTCTGACATACGTACTTTCATGTCATTAGCCATCACCTGAAAGTAGACTCCAGCAATTATCAATACTCCGAGTAAACCAAATATTACTTTATCCTTAATGCTCATCTTTTCCTCTGTTTAACTTATACCTTCTAAACGCTTTTCCCATTCACTGAGCTCTTTCTTTTCATCTGCTGGTTCGTTGTCAGCTGACTGGGAGGCTTCATCTTTTGAATTTTCTACTTCACCGGATTTAATCTGCTGAAGTATTTTTTCCTTCTCGTCAGAACTCTTTTTTAAAGAATCCATAAGGTCATCCACTTCTTTATTGAAATCATCAATAGTTGCTTCAAGCCTTATCATTAGCTCATCTAATAGTGATTGGCCATAAGATGCGTTGATTCCATCTAGAAGATCGTCTAGCTTATTTTGAAGATAACCTTCTCTTTGTTCTTTTTTACTAAAATCAATACTCATAAGATTATTTTAAATTAACACTACAAACTAAAAATAAGAACGTGAAATTAATAAAGTTTTTTTCTAATAAAATGAAATTTTATTTTTTCTTTTATTTTTTTTCAATTCAGCTTGAATTGGTTTGTAAATTTTTTGTTGTAGCCCAAACGGTAATCTGTCCTCAGTCTGCTGAATAATTTGTTCGTATTTACCTAAATTTGATGCTGACCCTCTTCTAAAGATGCTCCTTTTTGCTGCTACGTGAACTTCAACTCTATCTGAAATTTTGACAAAAAGAACATAATCGTACTTTCTAAGCGTACGTTTTAATCTCATTGATTTAGTGCTTAAGGCATAAGTTTCAGGTGCATATATATCAATTTCATATCCCAGAGAAATTAATATTGATCTAATTTCATTTAAAACCTTACCCTTAGGACTGCCGTAATCATATGTGCGAACCATCCTTGGATTGGAAGCACAACTTAGCGCTAATAATAAAAAAGCTGGAAAAATATATTTTATGCAGGAGTTCAGTAAACTAATATATTTCAAAAATTGATGGCAAGGCCTGAGGTTCAGACACAGGGGTTGATGAATGCATATAATCAGGGTTGTAATAGACCAACTTCAAAACACTATAGTTTCCTGAAAAAATAGACAAGTCGGTTTTGGGCATTAGTATTGATGAGTTTAAATAAAGTTCAATTATTGCAGGGTTTGCTTTCCAGGTAGATCTATAGAACGCATTAGAAAATTTTTGATCTAAAGTATTAGAATAAGCACTAGATACACCAGACTCCTTTTGATTTATTTTGGATGGAGGTCCGTATACTTCAGAAATATTTTTTTCATGTCTTAAAAAATGCTTAACATGACTATCAATGCTTTCGTGGTCTAAGTAAAAATCTAACTCTACTTTCCAAAAACCGCTATCGGAAAAAAAATAGTGCACTACTACCGAATCTGGACCAAGTCTTCCTGAAAAAGACTTGTAGTTTGAAAGTGTATCTTTTTCATTGAGATGTAAAAAATTCGTAAATATTTTTTTATTATGCTCGCTTCCCCATAAAAACCCTTTGTACCCAGCATCTAATGTTAGAGGAATAGATGGATCGAGTACCGAAACCTCGTCTTCAGTTGAAATAGTTACTTCAGGAGTTGCGAGCGAATCCACAGAAGCGCTATCTGCGGACACTACATTTTGAGTTTCGCTGTTAATGGATTCATCTTGAGACCAGGTTAATTGAATAAGTATAATTAATAGTAAAAGTCTTTTCATTGGTATAAAGCCCGATTTATTAGTGAAATAAAATACAATTTCAATTTTCAGCTAGTCAAGGCCTAATGAATCACATTTCCAATTCGATTAAATCTTGGAAAACCTGTTTTTAGATTTATCGAAAACCATGAAAACAATGCTTCTCCTAATATATAATCTCGTGGAATAAAACCCCAATATCTAGAATCTAGGCTGTCATCTCTGTTGTCGCCCATAGCCCAATAATAATCCTTCTTAACTTTGTAGGATTTAATGTCAGAAATTGACTTGCCATTAACAAGTAGATTTTCCGGAGCAGGCCTATTACTTATTTGCCAAGGTAAAAGTATATTTCCTCTCGGAAAATAGTTATTTGAAATATTTGAAAATATTTTATTTGGATTTGGACGCTTAAAGAACCAGAACATACTCTTTCTTCTAAATAACTCATTTGGGTCATTCATTGAAAAAGGATACTCTTTTCCATCGCTAATCATTACAACGTCGTTGCCATCAAGAAGCATAATATGTATTAATAGCTGCAAATTATCACTATCAACAGGTATAACGTCACCTTTCTTGGGCATTTTAATTTTTTGAAACTGATCTTTATTACCTTTACTACCTAAAAAAATATCATTTTGGGCAAAGGTTTCAGATAAAAGGTTGGGCATCACAAATTTGCCATTTTGCGGTAAATCATATCTTTCGTTATTAATAAAGATTACTTTATCTTTAATTTCTAAAATATCACCTGGTCCCGCTACGCATCTTTTAACATATTTCTGTCTAACATCTCTCGGAAATTTAAATATTATAACATCTCCTCTTTTTGGCTCCTTAAAAGATGGAAATTTAAAAGAAGGCAAATCCATGGAAAAGTCCATAAGTCCAATTCTATCAGGTGTGCGCATTCCATAAACAAACCTGTTGCCTACTAAAAAATCTCCAGTCATAATTGTATTTTCCATGCTCCCGGTAGGCACTATGTACATTTCAAAAATTGTTACTTTTATTGTTAGAATAATTACAATTAGTAAAAAAAGAGATTTTATCTCGGTAATTATTTTTTTTATTCTATTATTCATAATGATAAATTAACAAATAACATTCTTTAAGATGAGCCAATTCTTAATTTCTTTATTTATAGTAACTAAAGATTTTTTTTGCTCTATTATCAATTGTTTGTAGTACGTGCTATTACGAAGTAGGTCGCTTGGTAAATTATTTTTTACAGGAGAAAACGATCTTCTATGGATCAACGTAGCTTTGTATTTTACTAGTGCGTTCATATGAACTTTTGTACCATAACCTTTATTTTTATAAAACTCAAATTTTGGAAATACTGGATCAACAAGCTTCATAAGCTTGTCTCTTGTAACCTTAGCAACTATTGATGCTGCGCTAATTTCCTGTATTTTTTCATCACCCTTAATTATTCCCTCTGACTTAATTCTTTTTGAAGGTATTGTAAAACCATCCACCAAAACACTGTCTGGTTTTATTTGTAGTTTATCATATGCCTTTTTCATAGAAATGTATGTTGCTTGTAAGATATTTATCCTATCAATATCTTTTCTTGATACTATCCCAACACCTATATTAGCAATAGCTATGATTTCTTCAAAAAGTTCACTTCTATTTTTTGGCGATAATTTTTTTGAATCCGCTAAGCCCTGAATATTATGACCAAAAGGCAATACAACAGCAGCGCTTACAACCGGTCCAGCTAAAGGGCCTCTTCCAACCTCATCTATTCCGCAGATTATTTTTTTTACCATATTTTTTATTATTAAATCAATTTGATTAATTGGCTATTTGTTGTTACAATTTATAATCTTCCTATGTTAATTAACACGAATCTAAAGGGTTTTTCATGATAAGTAAAAAGACTGGTGCAATTGTTTTTTTCGGAACTGTAGTAATACTTCTTTCAGTTTTCGGGGTAAGTTTTTTTGAGGCTATTTGGTCTTTCCCGCGATTTAGCCTTGTCCCCTTAATGGTTGTGGCATTACTTGGCACTGGAATATATACTACGATAAACCTCGGATTTCCTCAAATAAGATACTTAAAACATGGTATTAAGGTAACTAGAGGAGACTATGATGACCCAAATGAAGCAGGCGATCTAAACCACTTTCAAGCTTTAACAACAGCCCTATCTGCTACAGTTGGCATAGGAAATATTGCAGGTGTAGCTACAGCTATATATTACGGTGGGCCTGGAGCGCTGTTCTGGATGTGGATAACAGCATTTTTTGGATCTGCGCTAAAATTTGCAGAATGCACTCTTGCAGTTGAATATAGAGATTTTGATAAAACTGGTATGACAGCTGGTGGTCCTATGTACACCATTGAAAAAGGCCTTGGTAAGCAATGGAGATGGCTTGCAATTATTTTCGCTGGATTTGCTGTAATATGTTCGTTCGCAACAGGAAACGCTATTCAATCATTTACATTATCAGATCAGCTTTATTCTGAAGTGTCTCAGGTGGTCGGAACAGAGCACTTTTTAACTATTAAACATCAATTAACAGATTGGTATAGTGTATCTGTTCAGCAAGTAATAAATGGTTTATTTATCACTATAATATCCGCTTTAGTGATTTTAGGAGGTATTAAGCGTATCGGGAGCGTAACATCTTATTTGGCTCCATTTATGGCTGCTATCTATGTAATATCAGCTCTTTTAATTCTTGCAGCAAATATAACTGAAGTCCCAACTAGTTTTGGAATGATTATATCGATGGCCTTCAATCCTCCTGCAGCTATTGGTGGAGTAGCAGGTGGAACTCTAATTGTTTTCATGAATACTCTGCTTTGGGGCGTTAAAAGAGGTTTGTATTCCAATGAGGCAGGCCAAGGAAGTGCTCCTATCGCACATTCCACCGCAAAAACAGATTACCCGGTAAGAGAAGGAGTCGTAGCGCTGTTAGAACCCTTTATAGATACAATTATCATATGTACACTAACAGGACTAACCATTATTTCAACTGGAGCATGGCAGCATACCGAATTCTACGTTTCGCGAATAGATCCAAGCTTTGCAGGTGAGATTTTAAACGGAAGCCTGCTAACCTCACTTGCTTTTAAAGAAGGGCTTTCATGGATAATGCCTTTTGGTGATAAAATAATTACACTTGGAGTTTTACTTTTTGCCATATCTACAGTTATTAGCTGGTCTTTCTATGGTGATAGAGCTACAGAATATCTTTTTGGAGAAAAAGCAATTCCTATTTACAGGGCGTTTTACATCTCTTTTGTTTTTATTGGAGCTATTGCTACCTTAGAAGCTATGTGGGCATTTGGTGATGCAGCATTAGGATTTATGACTTTCCCTAATTTGATATCAATAATTCTTTTGTCAGGAACGCTTAAGAAAATGACTAAAGATTACTTTGAAATGGACCATAAAACATTTAATAGTTAATTGGGATTGTAAATAGGGACTATATCAGACCCCAATCTGCATAAACTGCATTGATCTGACCCCAGCTGAATCCTTTTCTTCTTAAGTAATTATCCAGCTTTTTCTTAATCACATTCTCTAAGAGATTCCCTTTGTTTATGGATTTTTTTTCTAGGTGCTTTTCAATAAGTGTATGAATATCATGTTTATCATAAGTTTCTTGAATAATCCTATCAATCAAAGTGGTTTCAATATAATGCTTAAATAATTCAGAACGTAAAAGTAAAGGGCCAATATTTTTAAGCTTTACCTTTTCTTTAGCAAATGCACGTGCAAATTCAAGATCATTTACATAGTTAAGTTTTTTTAAATTATTGACAGTTGCATCAATTTCGTTAGACATGAAAGATTTGTCGGCTAATCTTTTTTTTATTTCGCCTTCACTTCGCATTCGATAAGAAAGCAATCTAAATGCTGCATCCCTAGCCTCTTGAAGTCGCATTTTTTCATCATATTTATTTATATCGGTTGGGGATATTGAATCACCGATTTTTATTGGGTGTAAAATAAAAGCGCTCTCTGGAACTCTGAGAACGCTTTTATTTTCAAATGTTATAATGATACGATCGCTGTATCTAGTCGACCTTTTAATTTTTAGAACTTTAAGATTTTTTCTTTTCACTTGATTTATCGTCATCTACACCAATGAAAGCTTTTACTTTTTTTACTATTTCTTTTCTTTCCTTTTTGTTGTCAATTAAAAATTGTTTTGCATTTTCACGACCTTGACCAATTTTATTTTCACCATACGAAAACCAGGAGCCCATTTTCTGCACTACTTCAGCTTTAATAGCTAAATCCAATATATCTCCTTCATAAGATATTCCTTTACCATACATTATGTCAAATTCGGTTTGCTTAAAAGGAGCTGCGACTTTATTTTTTACAACCTTTACTCTAGTTCTATTACCAACAGCATCTTGCCCATCTTTAATCGTTGTTACGCGTCGTATTTCCATTCTAACTGAGGTGTAAAATTTAAGAGCTCTACCTCCAGGTGTTGTTTCTGGGTTTCCATAGACAATACCAATTTTCTCTCTTATTTGATTTATGAAAATGACAGCTGTACCTGATTTTTTAACAGTTCCGGTTAATTTTCTTAACGCTTGCGACATTAACCTTGCCTGTAATCCCATGTGTGAATCACCCATCTCACCCTCTAGCTCTGCTCGTGGAACTAGAGCAGCAGCTGAGTCAATAACAATAACGTCTAGCGCACCGCTCCTAACAAGAGTTTCTGTAATTTCTAATGCTTGCTCTCCACTGTCTGGTTGAGTTATTCTCAATTCTTTTAAATTAACTCCCAGTTTTTCAGCCCAATAAATATCTAATGCGTGCTCAGCATCTATAAAGGCAGCATAACCGCCAGCTTTTTGTGCTTCAGCAATTATATGAAGAGCTAGCGTAGTTTTTCCTGAAGATTCTGGTCCATAAATCTCACAAATTCTGCCTCTCGGAACACCACCGACACCAAGAGCTACATCTAAGGATAGACATCCGGTCGAAATACTTTTATTAAATAATAATGGCTGATCTGGATCTAGAATTGTTACCGAGCCTTGACCAAATTGTTTTATAATTTGAGATTCGGCCATTTCTAATGATTTTAATTTTTTATCTGATGAATCTGACATAATATGTTACCTAATTTAAATTTTTAATATCTTTGGCATACTGTAAGCTAGTATATATTGAAATAATTGGGAAGTCATGACTTAGATATTTATATAGTTTTTAACATTTTTTCTTAAAATATTTAAAGCTGCTTGAACTGTTATCATTTTATTAGAAATCCTATCAAGCCTAAAGTTGAACTTATATGCTTTTGAATAGCCATTATATGCTAGACCTATAAACACTAAACCAATTGGTTTAGTTATAGTGCCTCCTGTGGGGCCAGCTATTCCTGTTGTTGAAATTCCAATATTAGTAGAAAATTTTTCTTGAACTCCAATCGCCATATCGATAGCTGTTTCCTCGCTAACTGCTCCACATTTATTTAATATTTTTTGACTTACATTTAAAAGTTTCATCTTTTGATCGTTACTATAAGCAATAATACTTCCCTTGTATACCGCTGATACACCTGAAATATTTGTTAAGCGGTCAGCGATAAGACCTCCAGTGCATGATTCTGCCGTTGAAATACTAATTTTATTTTTAATTAACGTCTTAGCGACAACTTCTTCTAACGAAGCGTTGTTATTTGAAAAAATGTAACCATCAATTTTCTGGTTTACATCATTAAGAAAAGCATCGTAAGAGGTTTTATTTTTACTGGAAACCCTAATATCAACACCAAGAAAGCTTGGTAAAAATGCTATATCAACATCCGAATATTGATCTATCAAGGAACGTAAGGTACTAAATAATTCAGATTCATAGATTCCAGTAGTACGTAAAATTTTATAGTTCAAAGATAATTTTGAAGAATCTTGAATTATTGGAAATATAGAATTTCGCATCATAGACTTCATTTCACTTGGAACTCCAGGCAAAGCGATAATTTTTGTTTTTTTACTTTTAAAGCTTAAGCCTCTCGCTGTTCCTACTTGATTAGGGATTATGTCACCATCAGACGGTATTAAAGCTTGGGATTTATTTAAATTAGAGACATCAAATCCCTTTTTGGCAAATCTATCTTTTAAATCTTCAAAGTATAGTGTATCAATTACTGGCTTATCATTAAAATATTTATATAAAGAGGTTGCAGTAATGTCATCATGAGTTGGACCTAAACCACCAGTTATTATTATCATATCGATATCGCGATTAAGAAAATTATCTAGAGCCATAAAAATATCATCTTTATTATCAAGGATACTGCTTTTTGAAATAATCTCTCCACCGAACAAAATAGCATTCTTTGCAATCCAATGGCCATTGGTATCGAGTCGCGATCCATTAAGCAATTCTGAGCCAATTGTTATAATGCCAATTTTCATAGGAAAAAGAATCTAACTGTAAAAATTATAACCATCGTAAGAATGCCAGCTACAACATCATCTAGCATAACGCCAATAGCTCCTGGTAGTTTCTCAAAATATCCAACTGGACCAACTTTGCTAATATCAAAAAAACGGAATAGAGCGAGTGCAATCAATCCATAACTAAGTGAAACCGGTAAAAATGATAGAGCAATCCATTGACCTACCCACTCATCTATAACAATATAAGAGGGATCGTGATCATTGGATTGCTTTAAAGATAAATAAGAAAAAAATGTACCTATTATTAAAAGTATGATTGACAAAAATGGTAATAGGTAACTATTTGAGTCATCGAATAAATTAAGCCAAACGATGGTTGCAATCGTACTAGCCCAAGTACCGGGTGCTTTAGGAAGTTTGCCTATATAAAAAGACGTGACAATAATATCAGATAGAATTTTCATTCAATACAATTTTTTTTAATAAATCATAATTATTTTGAATATATCTAAAACCTGTATAAAATGTGAAGATCGAAACTATGAATGTTGAATTATAAACAATGTTATGTTTCAAAATAAAACTAGTAGCAAAAGAGAAATTGATTGCCCCCTTATCCTCAATAGCTAAAAAAACCAATATGAATATTATAAGAATTAATTGAACAGCGGTTTTTGACTTTGCCAGTCTACTAGTTCTTAAAGACTGACCGTTACTTTTCATAAACATCCTAAGGCATGTAATGAAAATATCGCGTAGAAGTATAATTGCAACCATCCACGCATCAATCAATCCTAAGAGATAAAAAGATATAAAAGCTGAAGATACTAAGATTTTGTCTGCCAAAGGGTCCAAAAAATTACCAATTTCTGTTTCAATGTTATATTTGCGAGCGTAATAACCATCGAAAGCATCGGTTGCTGAAGCTAAAATAAAAATAAAAAGGGCATAGAAATTTGAATAAAGAGAAACACTAAAAAGTAGATATATGAAAATAGGTGTTAGCGCTATCCTGAAAACTGTGAGTGTATTTGGTAGGTTCATTAAACTTCTGATCTGTCTTCAATAGCTCGCATTATTGTCGCCTCATCAACAAACTCTAGGTCTCCTCCCATTGGCAATCCCCTGGCAAGCCTTGTTACTTTAACAGACTTCTGCTCTAAGAGATTAGCTAAATATAAACAGGTTGCCTCCCCCTCTATTGTCGCATTTGTCGCAATCAAAACTTCAATATCTGGTGTAATTCTTGTGAACAAAGAGTTGATGTTTAAATCATCAGGACCAATTCCGTCTAAGGGCGATAGTACGCCGCCTAAAACATGATATAAACCCCTATAAACGCTTGTTTTCTCAAATGTATATATATCCGCAGGGTTTTCCACTACGCAAAGCGTATTAGTATCTCTTCCAAAATCTGAACAAATTGAACATACTGAGTCTTCACTAATTCCAAAACATTTTTCGCAAAATCGTATTTTAGATTTGAGATTAATTACGGCTTGAGATAGATCATCTGCTAAATTTTTGGATGAATTGAGTACAAAGAAAGCCATTCTTTGGGCAGTTTTTTTCCCTATACCAGGAAATCGAGAAAATTCATCTATCAGGTTATTTAATGATTCAGGAAATGAATTCAAACTACATACCAGGTATATTCATGTCACCAAGCATTCCACCCGTTACAGCACTCATTTTTTCTTGCGTAGTTTTTTGCGCTGATGATATCGCATAGTTAATTGCAGTTTTGATGTGAATTTTTTGATTTCTTATATCAAGACTGGAAAAGTTATCATGGAGTTCAATATTTGTCAATTCAAGTTTTCCATTTACCGTTGCCTCAACAATGTTATCATTAGAATTACCTTTAAAAACCATTCTATCAATTTCTTTTTGAACTTTCTTCAATTGTTTTTTTGCTTGTTGAGCTTGTTTTAGCATACCAAGCATATTCGGCTTATTAAACATATATATTTACCTCAAAATTTCACCATCAAACTCTTCAATAATCTTTTCAACAACATCATCTGCTCTCGATGTATCTTGAATAGTTTCAGGTGGGTGGTTTGGTACTGGAAAATCAGCAGAACGCTCGCTATTCCAATCAAATGATAACTTGATTGACTGATTTAGGTGCTCTGATAATGAATCTTCTAGGAACTCTTTATTGTGATTTAGATTTTCAACACTAAATTCGGGAAGTTCTGAAACGGTTATTGTTACCCTATTTTGATCTATATTCGTGGGTTTTGCGTGGTCAAGGGTTGATCCGATTGAAGGTCTTTTTTCATTAATAATTGCTAAAAAAGAGCTCCAAACACTAGCTACATCCTGCAAATTAATTTGCAATTTTTTATTATCAATTGACTCTTCTTCAATAATTACTTTATCATTTTTTTCGACACTAGATGAGTTACCGGAATTATTATCTGACTGAGTTGTTATTTTTTCATCAGGTTCATTTTTGCTCATAGAAACTGCATCGATATTTTCGGTTTTTTGTAGTTTTACCTCATTTTTAGCTTCAACTTTTTTAGTGTTATTTTTTGCAGATAATCTATTATCTGAAACATTTTTAATCAAATCGCTAATTAAAACAGATTTATCCATCTCCATTAATTTTAACGTTAATAGTTCAAATGATATTAGTGGTTGACGTGAATTTTTAATTACATAGCGTAGCTTTGCTAACTCATTAACTACTCTTAGAATATCGTTAATATGCCAATGTTTAGAGGAGTCCATGAATTGTTTTTTGTAATCCTCATTAAGATTCATTAAAGTGTCACCATTTGGCGTCTGAGCAAGGATATAGTTTCTAAAATGCAAGTCTAGACCCTCAAAAAGATCGTCTAACTGAAACGATGACGTGCGAATCTCATTTAATACTTCATAAATTTTTTCATAATCTTTTTGACTTAAAGCGTTAGAATAATTAAAAAATACTTCATGAGGAATTATTCCTATTATTTCTGAAACCTCAGTATAATGTATCGACCCATCTGAAAATGCAATAACTTGATCTAGTATGCTTAACGCATCACGCATACTCCCATCTGCTTTTCCACTAATAGCTTGTAGGGACTGATCGTCAATATTAATGCTCTCTTTTTTAGCAATTTTAGAGAGATGAGTAGAAATAATATTCTCATTTATACGATTAAAGTCAAAGCGCTGGCATCTTGATATGATTGTTGATGGAACCTTGTGAATATCTGTAGTTGCCAGTATAAATTTACCATGAGGCGGTGGCTCTTCAAGAGTCCTTAGTAGAGCATTAAAAGCCTGATTTGTTAACATGTGAACTTCGTCAATTATAAAGATTTTATACTGCGCATTCATTGGCGCATATTTGATCTGTTCTCTTAAATTGCGTATTTCTTCAATTCCCCTGTTTGATGCACCGTCAATTTCTAATACATCTAAATTTCTGCCATCTATAATCTCTTTACATGTATCACAAGAATTACATGGGGTAGCATTTTTTACATTTGAGCAATTAAGAGCTTTTGCAATTACTCTAGCTGTAGTTGTTTTACCTACACCTCTTGGCCCCGTTAGCATATAGGCTTGCGACACACGGTCTTTTACAAAAGCGCTAGTTAAAGTTTTGGTGATATGATCTTGACCGGCTAGGTCATCAAAAGATTGGGGTCTGTATTTAAGTGAAAGAACTTTGTATGACATAAAAACTCAAGAATAAAGATATAAAAATTTAGTCGATATTATAACCGATTAGCAATAGTAGAAATAGTTAAAAGAAATTGAAGTGAAAAAATAAAGATACTATTTTTTCTTTTTTCTTTTTAAAAAAGAAAATTTAGATTTTTTATTCTCTTCCTTATCTCCATCTGTTTTTTCATCTTTATCTGTATCAGAAGATGCTTCAGTTAAACGCTCTTCATCCTTATTGAGAGCGTTTTTAATAGGATCATCACCGCGCAATATAGAGAGCTTGTAATGCTGATTCTGCGTACGACTCTTAATACTTTCAAGAATTCCATCAACTTCTTCGTTGAAATGGGATACCGTTCGCTCCATTCTGGTTATAAGCTCTTCAAGCAGAGGCTGACCATATGCATCATTAAGCCTATCACCAATTAAATGAAGCTTTTCCTCAAGATATTCTTTTTTAAACTTTTTTTCGTCTTTATTCATAATAGTGTTTAAATCATTTACGATTCAATTTTTTTAAATCACTTGATGACAGGCCAAATTTTGTTTTTTTTGTCATTATTATCATCGATGTATCATATAATTCTGCACCAGCGAGCAGGCCTAGTGTTGCGCCAAAGAATCTATTGTGCCATCTATAAGCCCAAATCGGATTTGTTTGTCTATTCCATAATTCCATCATCGTTAAACCTAATATCGCTGCACCTGAATATATAAATTTTTGCCACTCTGGCCTATCAATAATCTTATTACGGTAGGTTATTCTTTCCATGGAGGTCATTTTAACCATTTTTACACTCATTGGGGTTTGAATAAATAATCGATCCTTGTTAAAGCTGAGTAAAGTTCCCTTAACTTTTTTTCCATTAATATGATTTACTTCAATAAATTGACCATTTGGTATATTTGAAAGTATATCCTTAGTTCTTAGGTATGTTAGATTTTTTCTGTACGATTCACGAATATCTTCTGTGATCGGCGGCATAGTATTTAATCGTATCTGCAAGTCAACAAAGGATTTAACAGTAAATTTCTTAGTGCTTATTTTAATACGTGTAAATTCAAGATAAGAGATTCTAGACTCTATTGTATCGCTGTTAGAATGGAAAAATTGAGCGCTCTCAAAGCTCGGGATATTAGTAAAAACTTCGTAATACTTATTCTCTTCTGCGTCCAGAGTGAATCCTATATGCTTCGTCAGTTGTACTATGTTAGAGTTTTGTGCAGAAGAAATAAACGGCACAAAGATTGCTAAAATTAAAAATCTAGTCAAGTAATGTGAAAATTTCATCTATATCAGGAAATCTTCCTTCATTTTTTTTTGAAAAAATCAGCATATCATTTTTAGTAATATCAAAAATGCCTCCGCTAGAAGGGGTTAATATAAGTTGCGTAATAGCATTTCCATATTTCTCTAAGAGTTTGGTTGCCAAACTGGCTGCCCTTGGAAGGTAATTTCACTTATTGCAATACGTTATTGATATTATCATATCACCTCCTTAAAACCAAGATAGCACCCAATAAAAACCAAAAATCATCATAAAGAAAGCAAGAATAAATAAAAAGTAGGCAGCTTTTTTAAAACCGCTACCTCTTGCATCGTATCGATATATGGTCTTGTTTGAACTATGATCCATCAAAAATCGAATGCAGTTTCTATAGTTGTTTGTTTTACGGGCTCTAAGATTGAGCCAGGTAAACCACTATCTCTATAATACTGCCTAAAGTCCCATATAACGCTTACGCCTTGACTAACTTCATAACCAATCTTATAACCAAATACGGTATTTATGGATGGATTACCGAAATCAAATGGGTTTTTATCGTTGTTTCTTTGGTAGTAGGCTTGAGCTACACTTAATTTGGGTATATTATCTGCGTTAAGGTTTATGATGGCGTTAAAACTATTAAATTCTGTAGTATCAGCTTTCATGCTAGCATAAGAAGCATTGAAAGTTAAAAGGTTGAAAATATTAGCTGATGCAGAGCCAAACATACCCTTTGTATCTTTATTCGACATTGGATCCGCAAAAATGAGCTGGTCTTTTGTTCTTACCAGTATACCGGTGTCTGTAGTTTGAACAGTGACTCTAGATAGGTCATAACTACCATCAAAGAATTGTGGAATAAAAAATCCATTTTTAATTCTGTATTCAAAACTAATGTTTAAAAAACTAAATAGCGAAGCTCTGATTCCAGGAAGTGTGAAGCCTGAACCGGTCATTTCATTACGATTAAAGTAAGTAGTGTCTCCAGTTGACTTACTGAAAGTCAGGGTGTTGAATTCAGAATAAACTTCCATGCTTAAGGCTTTACTTTTGAGAATTGGATAACCAATATCAAAACCAAAACCCTGCGCAATTGCTTCACTATTGGTACTTTTAAAAGGTTCCGGCTTAAGTTTTAAATCTGACTGCTGAGCGTCAAGTATGTTGTTTCCATCCGCATCAATATCCCATCCACCATTTGGAATTTTACTTCCACCGTTTGCATCCGCTATGCCATCACCGTCTGTATCATTCCAAAGATCTTTATCATTTGGAAAATCATCAAATAAATCTGGATAATCATCACCATCGGTATCTTTTAATCCAGAGAATTGATTCATGTCTCGAACAAAATTCATACCAAGTGTGATTGGTAAAGTATCTGAAACTTTATAGGTACCTCTTAAGCCTAAAAGCGTACCGCCCCTTGAAAAATCTTTCATATTAGACAAGAATACCTCTGTTCCAAATTTGCCGAATGTAATTCCAGTGTTAATACCTACTTTTCGAACAGATGGAAATTCCATCATATTTGAATAACCATTAAGCAGTCCACCATAACCCAATGTTACATTATTCAATGAACCCCACATTAGCCAAAATGGATCTGATTTCTGACCCCATCTGAGATATAAAATTTTGTCTATGAAATCGGAAGGTTCATCCCATTCATCTTTTCTTATATTTCCTTCATTATCAATATACATGACTAAGTCTAAGCCAACACCAAGTTTACCGAATGATAATTCAGGACGAAGGGCTACCTGATTGTAAATTGTATCGTTGATCGTAGCTGAACCAACCGCTAAACCCATATTGAATGGTTTTTTTAATGGTGCTTGAGCATCATTAATAGGAGCATCAGCTTGCACTGGGTCTTGACTTCTTCTAGGAGCCTCAGTCTGATTTGAAGAAGGTGTTGATTGGTTTTGCCGTGTAGATTGCTGCTGTCTTTGTTGAGGTGGTCGATTTTGTTGATTTTGCTTCTGAGGCTGTTCTTGATTATTTCCATCATTCTGAGACTCATCATTATTTTGCTCAGGTATAGATTCACCATCAGGGTCTTCAGGAAAGTCACCGGGTTCTGCTGGTGCGGGTATCAATTGACCTAAAGCGTTAGAAACAGCTTTTTGACCAGGACCAACATTAACAATTGCACCACTAATAGAATTTAAAACTTCAAAGTTTCCACTTTTACCAACAAATTTATCAACACCAGAAACCGCATCATGGAAAGAAGAGAATTCAGTCCCTTTAACCGATGCAACAGAAACAGGAGTTTCAACCCTATAGGACTTTTTTCGTTTGTCTTTATTTACATTGTGAAGAGTTGTACCCTGATCAATTATCAAACTTCTAGTATTTGATGTTTCAACAAACTGAAAATCGGTGTTTTCTCTAATTTTGACTACAGACTTATCATCTAAAAATATAACAACAGCAAAACTAGCCTCACCTACTCGAATCGCATCTCCATTTGAGACTGCTTGTCCTGGCTTGGCCTTAACAGAATAGGAGGCTGAACCCATAGGCTTGATCAAGACAGTTCCATTAGACTTCATTACTCTGCCAATAGTCTCAGCAAATAGTAAATTTGAAAAAATAATTATAATAAATAAAATATTTCTTTTCATAATTGCCTGTAAATCCATTTTTTTCTTCAAAAATATATCAATAAATATAAGAAACTATAGTGAGATGACGCACAAGTTGATTTATGAAAATACATGTCATATTAAATCCAATTCTTTTTTTTGCTTGTGCCTCCGATTCCAGGGTTAAAGATATTTGATGGATCTAGCTTTCTATAAAAATCCGATAAAGCAGGTTTTGCTAAATATTCATGACCTACATTATGCTCAGCTGGATATTCAGCACCCCTATCATCGTATGATTTTAATAATTTTTCCTTTAACTCGTGAACATTAGTTCCTTTTTTAGCTATGTAGTTTTGATGTAGTACATGACAAAATAAGTGCCCGTAATACAATTTCACATCTAATAAATCGTCTATTTCGGGGGCCAATGTTTCAAACCAATCTTTTTCATTTCTAGATAACGCTATATCCATAGACATCATTTCTCCAGATTTTTTTTTATGTAAAGCATGATATCTAGCTATTGCGCTTGCAGCTACAAAGCGGTGCAAAATCGCTTTTTGCGATTCTTTCTTTGTACACTCAAAAAAGGAACCTTCATTAACTTTGAAAAATTCTTCAAAATAGCGTCTTCCTTCGTCAATACCATCATCAGAGAGCTCAATAATCCAATGATGCTCAAAATTGTTACGATAATTTTCCATACGTTTTGGCAAATGATTTGGCCACAAATAGCTTAAAAACTGCATGAGTTTTTCAGAAAATTTATCTGGTAAAAAAAAAGTTTTGGTGGCAATCAGATCAATTTTGCGTTTAAACTCAAATAGTTTAGGTATGAAGCTGGGGCCCATTTTATCGATAGCTATAAATGTATCTTTGCTATATTTTTTTGCAGCATCATAACAATCCCTATGAAGATATTCTCCAGAAACAGGTAGAGTTTTAAATGTTGATAGAATATCTTTACGGATTTTTCCTAGTACATGAGAGCTATTTGTCCCTACGTAAAAAACTTGGCTACTTTTAGGTTTTGGGTAAGTATCAAGTCGAACAGCAAAAACCGCTATTTTACCAGCGCATCCAGATGCGCCATAAAGACGCCTACTGTCTGCATTGAAACGAGCAGGTGTTTTTGCATCAACATCCCTTATACGCTTATGATATTCGTTGTCAGAGGCAAGTTTGTCTGGATATTTAATCTGTGCATCGCTGAAATTCCTTGATTGTATATTTTCAAGAATTTCTTCGGCTTTTGACCCTAGATCTATACCAATTTCATTGATTAATTCTAATTCACCATGCCTGTTAACACGTGCATACAAAGACATTTCCGTGTAAGCCGGACCTCTTTTAACTAAAGCTCCCCCTGAATTATTACATACACCTCCAACTATTGAAGCACCTATACATGAAGAGCCGATCACTGAATGTGGCTCTCTGTCATAAGGTTTAAGCTTGTCTTCCAGCTCAAAAAGTGTACTGCCCGACAAACCGACTATTTGTTTACCTTGATTAATAATGTGAATACCGTTTATACGCATTGTATTAATTATTAATATAGGTCTATCGTAATCATCTCCAAAGGGTGTAGAGCCACCAGTTAAGCCCGTGTTTGCAGCTTGCATGATAACAATTACATCAAACTTGAGACAGACTTGAAGAATTTTCCAAATTTCTACTAGAGTTTTAGGCTTTACTACAGCTAAAGCTTCACCTCCACCATACCTCCAACCCATGGTGTAAGTATGTTTTTTCCAACTGGCGGTGATAATATTTTTACCACCTACAATTGAATGTAAAAGATTTAATATTGATGTTTTTTCTGAATCAGTATTAGACATAAATGCGTATAAGTTTAATAGGGAGGTATTGTTTGTTTATAAATTTTTTCAATCGAAAGGTAAATAGTTAGCTTTAATATTATCTGTGATCGGTATACTTTTTTGTATGTTATAATCAAAGGAAACTAGAGTGAAAATTCCACATGCTATTGGTTTAGAATTGCTATCATCAAATATAACAGAAAATAAATCAAAACTCTTTTGTCCAATGCGAATAATTCTACAACCAATATTAAAATTACTAGGGTAAGATGATTGTCTCCAATAATCTATTTTCATAGATGCTAAAATCACACCTTTATCCATCCCTCTTTTTAAAAGATCAAATCCTAATTCGTTAAGATAATCAACTCTAACTGTTTCAAAATAAGTTAAATAGATTGCGTGGTTAATGTGTCCAATAGCATCCATATCTCTCCACCGTGTTTTAATGGACTGTAAATATTTAAAATCTTTTTGAGTTACGTTTTTATAATCCATACTACTGTCTTGGCTGTAATTGCACCCACTCCTTTTCATAAAATAAAATAGGATCATCAGATATCCTTGAGTTAACATTTTTTCGGTACATCATACCATCTGATGATTCATATTTAAAAATTACTTCGTCATTTCCATTCCATTGTGCATAACGAGCATTTGACTGAAAAAATCTTAGTTTTGTACTAGCATTTTTTTCATATAAGTACAAATTATAAATTATATCTTTTTCCCAAACTATAGCCTTTTGTCCATTTGGAGACCATCTTATATTGCGGAAATAAGAACTAATTTCTGGCTTTATTGATGCTCCACCTTCAGTTTCAACCAATGAGCCTCTTTTTTCAAGTGGGTAACTTAATTCATGCATCCCTATATCTTTAAAATAATAAATAATTTTATCTTCTGATGATGACATTCGAGGCATAATAAATTTTTCCTCTTTTGTTGCATCTGTTATTTGGGTTGGATTTTTACCGTCCCTATCCATAGTATAAATATTAATTGTTCCAACATTATTATTGGACAAATGTTTTCTTTGAGCATAAAGTATTTTAGTATCATTAGAAATAAACTGCGGATCGGAGTACCATTCATTATTTGTGTTTCTAGTAATTCTAGCAGTTGAATTATCTTCATTTAGATATGCTATATAAATATCATCATCAGTACCTACAAACAGAGCTTCAGTTTGATCACTGTTAAAAGATATATCTTGCGGTTTAGTGCCTGAAATACTTTTAACATTAATACCATTTTGGTCGATAACATATCCTACATTATTATTTGCAAAGGAAAATATCCTATCTCCACCTTGAATCCATATTGGAAAGGATGCTTTAAGATCAGAAAGAGTGCGCATAAAAGGCATTGTAGGGCCAACATTCATTATAATTATATCATTACCGTTCTCTGTTACGGTGTCTAGCATTACAATCTTTTGATACGATGAAGCTGGATTGACATTGCTATAGGCAAAATTTCCCCAAACATCACTTATTTTGACTCTATAATAATTTTCAATATCATCTGCTATCTCTTGGTCAAAATTTGTTTTATTTTTTTCTATAACAATGGAATTACTAATTACGTTTGAGTCTAAAGGTGAAATCTGTTCGACAAGATAACTTGAGATATCAGTTTCGAAAGTTGGGTTCCATGAAAAATAAAAACGTTTATTATCGAAAAAGATTGAATTGAGTACCGGTGGTATTGGGGGTGGGTCACGCTTGAGGTTAAAAGAGTTTCCAATCGTTTTTTGCCCAGTTGTATCCTCAACTTCTATCCAAAACCAATTATCTATCATGACGTTGAAAATTGATGTATCAATTGTAGTAGTATTAATATTTTGAACAGAACTATATATAGTTTTTAAGCCCTCTTCTGACGCTGCATGGAGTACATTATAGCTAAAAAAATCAGGCTCTATAGATCTCTGCCAACGAATTGTTAATTTTTTTGAAGGTTCATGATCAAAATTCACATCGATCAAAGAAACTGAGCCCGGTGGTCCTGGAATTGCAGGTTTTATGCTTTTTATTTTTTTTAGAGATAAGTTTGTATCTGCGTAAGCGTAAAGTCGATATTGATATTCAACGTGGTTGGCAACGAGATTTTTTAAATTAATTATATCTATCCAATTAGTAATCTCATCGTCTAAAAGCGAATCCATATTAACCCATTCCTCTAAACCTATTTTTCTATCAATTATATATCCGTCAAACTGCCTCCCTTTTCTTTCCCAAGTAATTTCTATACTATTATCAGTCACTTGATCAATAAATAAATTATCGGGCGTCCACAATGACTTCTTACTTCTTGGGTCATAAGGATTATCCCATTCTCTTGATTTATCCTCGCAAGAAAATAAAATAACAACAAATAACAAAAAAAATACGTTTAATTTTTTAACCATCGTTCCATTTCTAGGTATTTGGCATGAAAATAAATAATAGGAAAAAGAGTAGCGCTAGAGAGAACATCAAAAAAAGGTTTTTGGTTGTCAATATTTTCTATTTTTCTATGTCGTTCATCTGCTTTATCTATGTTTGAGGTATATTGATTGTACAAATACGAAGACCTTATTCCTAAAAACGACCTATATAAGATTCCTGCAGCTAATGCTTGCAGGTAAAACTTTCGACGATTTAAATAATAATCTCTTTTATCTGAAATATCTTTTATTGTGTAATAAACTGGTGATGACTTAGTTGTTCTGCGATTTTTTATTATAAAGGTATTATTTCGAATAACATAAACATCTGAAACTAATTTATAGTTACCAGCAGGAAGATTTTCGAATTTTTGACTGCCTTCATCTATTAATAATATACTTTTACCGTTAATTGTTGAAATAGAGATATCATTTGGAACTGGATCTTTAAATACCACATTACCAATTTTTGGACTATTTAATTTTAATTCAATAAAGATTATATCCGAATCATCACTTGGCAGTTGATTTACTGTGAATGGTTCGTAATCATCCTTAAAAACTATGATAGGGCGACTTTCTACTACAACCCTATCAATTGCTAATGGAGTTGAACCATTCAAAGTATCACGGCCAACTCGTATCATAGCGTTTGTGGGATTAGTTTTAAAATATATAAGATTTTGGCGCTTATGAATTTCTAAAGGTATCCGCTTAGACATAACTATTTCTGATAGGTTATGCATTCCTCTTGTATATAAGCCCTCAATGGAGAGATCGTGATCATAGCTAACTGCATTTATAATGCGTCCTGTCAATGACTCGATCAACCTAGCTTCAATTAAAAAAACTTCTCCAATCTTAGAAACATGAGCTGTGGCAAGCCACTCTTGCTCTAAAAGCATAGATGCTATAACAGCACACTCTAAAGATGAGCAAGACGCACCAAGATCGTTATCGTTAAGGATATCACTCATATCTTCGTAATCTAAAACGCGTAGTGAGTCCATTTGAAGTAATTCTGTCCGAAAAACAGCTGACAATTTTTTTAGATCATCTTGATGGATATTCTCACCAGAAAAATCCAAAACAGCTATTGTATGATCATCTGCTATTAATGGCAATAAAAAGAGTAGGGATAAAATAACATGTCTCATAATAAAAATTTAAATAACCCTACATTGACAGTATTAAAAACTATCTCGATAAAACTAAAGGATATCTATGTTTTGGGCTCATCGGAGCAATCACCACAATCACATGTACCATCACCAATAGGAGGTGCCTCCCTTTTCGATAGGCGCTCCATATTAAAAAGTGGTTCTCCAGAATCACAATATATAATATTATCTTTAACTTCTAAAGGGGTTGTGGTTCTGCCGTCTGGTGAAAATAATGTTACTTTACCCATTTTTCTTGAGACATCAGCAAAACCTTTTTTGTTTCCATTTGGATACCACCAATACGCTATACCATCTCGAACGCCTTGAGCAAAATTAACTTCTTCTTTTTTTTGCCCGTTCTCATACCACCATGTTAATTTGCCATTTAATTGGCCTTTTTTATAATTTCCTTCAGCATGCTTTTTTCCATTGTCATACCATTGTGTTGTCATAGCAATACGTTTTCCACCATCAAAAAAGGATCGTTCTTTTTTCTTACCATTTTCATAATACCAATTAAATTCACCTGTTCTATTACCATTAATAAATTGGCCTTCAGAATAAATTTCCCCATTAGAATGCCATCTTGTTACATTACCCTCTGAAACATTTTTGAACATCTGAACAAAAATATTGGGAGAAGAATTAAAATTGTAAGCATCCTGACCTTCTGCCAATTGCTGAACTAAAAAAACACCAGTCCTAATAGTTGTATCGTCTTCTGTATAGACCATTGGTATACCAGACCAGGACTTTTCTTTGTCTTTATACTCAGATGATACAATCTTTCCATCTTCAAATGTTAGATTATAATATCTATTACTTGAGCCCTGAATAAAGTACTTCCATACTCCATTTTTTATACCATTAACGTACTCCCCTTTCATCCTAAGCGTTCCATCGTAAAAATTAAGAAATGCGTCTCCATTAAATGGTTGATTAGTTGTAGTATCGTAAGCTACTCCATCTTTTGGTTTGAGGTCATTAATAGATACATCCTTGGAGCACGAAGTCAGTACAAGTAAAAAAATTGATAGGATAAATATATTTTTCATTTTGTTTCTTTTTTTCTATTAAAAATTATCGCGGAGGGGGTGGGATTCGAACCCACGTTAGGATATTTCACCTAAAACACCTTAGCAGGGTGCCGCCTTAAGCCGCTCGGCCACCCCTCCATATTTTATTATAAAATTTTATATCGGAATTTAATAGAAATTAAAAGTCTTCGCTATAACATTAAAACCTAAATCATTCTAAAGTTTAGAAAGCTTTTTTACTATAGCTTCAATCAAAATTTTTAAGCCTATATTTGCAACAGATGAAATATCTGTAAGATATTCAGGAATTTTTTTCCATTCTGCGTCATCTATTTCAGGATAAATATCGCTTTTTGTCCTAACTAGTAAAATAGTTTTTAATGACAAGGATTTATTAAATGTTAAGAGCTCATTCTTTAATATCTGGAATGTTTGCAATGGTGTTGGGTCAGAGCTTTCAATCATAAAAAGTAACAACTTATTTCTTTCTATGTGTTTTAAAAATTTATGACCTAATCCTTTACCTTCACTAGCACCCTTAATAAGGCCAGGAATATCTGCCATTAAAAATGATTTGAATTCTTCATATTTTACAATACCTAGATGAGGATCAAGTGTAGTAAATGGGTAATCGGCTATTTTAGGTCGCGCTTTTGAAACAACAGAAAGAAGGGTGGATTTGCCAGCATTCGGCAGACCTACTAAACCGACATCAGCAAGGACTTTTAATTCTAATTCATATACACCTTTTTGTCCTTCGGTTCCTGATTGTGCATAGCGAGGTGTTTGACGCGTTGAAGTTTTATAGTTTATATTGCCTTTACCGCCAATACCGCCAGTACATATAATTTCTTTTTGATTATCTTCTGTAAAATCTGCAACAATCTCTTTGGTCTTACTATTTTTAATAATTGTACCAATAGGTACTCTGACAATGATGTCCTCACCATCTTTTCCAGTTTTAGAATTTGATGAGCCTTGCTGTCCATTCTTGGCCCTATAAATTCTATTATATCTAACGTCTTGGAGGGTGTGAATATTTTTATCTGCAATAAGAAAAACGCTACCACCTTTACCTCCATTCCCACCATTTGGACCACCTTTAGGTATATATTTTTCTCTTCGAAAGGAGATGCAGCCCGAACCACCATTACCTGACTGTAACTCAATAACTGTATA
>MDSX01094548.1_pt1 | contig 24373 bp, 50 predicted proteins | sample 811141 | NCBI WGS metagenome assembly MDSX01 (sample SAMN05326642, study PRJNA326480) | marine metagenome | isolation source: seawater | place: Atlantic Ocean: South East | collected 2010
ACCGAAATTAGAAAGTATTGTAGATGAAATGATATGCATACCAGTCGGTTGGTGGGTCACTCAAGAAGATAGAGAATATATTGTTGATTGTATTAAAAAGGGGTGGTGATGAGTAGTCGTTTAACATTGCGAAAGTTGAGAGAGGATGATTTGAAACGCGTAAAAGAAATCAGAGACTATTGCCTAGAATACCTTGATACGCCAATATCGTACACACTGAAACAGACTATAGAATGGTACACCAATACAGATCCAGAATGGCTTATTATTGAAGTACACGGTAAAATAGTAGGATATATAAGAACCTCAGATTACGACAAGATTAATAAAACTATGTATATAGGAGCAGATATACATCCCAACTTTAGAGGGTATGGATATGCATTCCAAGGATACCAGAAAGCTATGGAACATTTTAAACTGGTATATAACCTACGTAGATATTACCTGAAAGTTAGAGTTTCTAATTTTAGAGCATATAACTTATATACTAAGTTAGGGTTTAAGAGTGTAGGTATTATACCTGATGCATTAGCAACTAAAACAGGAATGATAGACCAGGTATTAATGTATAAAGATATCTAGGCATATGAAAATTGCAAAAATTGTACCCTGTTATCCGTATACGCAAAATCGAGCTGCAAGAAAAGCCGCTAATTCGCCAAACAGTTATACAATTTGGGAAGGACTGATAGGAAAACTAGTACAAGGAGAGCTGCTCTCTGATCCGGGTGTTGATTTGGATTTAATATTATACTTAAGAGAGGATAACTATCCGCTTATAACAAAACAAGCTAGTGATACGCTGAATAGTTATATCGAACACAAACTACCTAGAGGAAAGATACATATACATACAATGCCCAATGATCATACTATGGGATTCTCTACCATTAAAGAGTTTTTAGAGAAACATAGTGAAGGATACGATTATGTAATATTTCAAGAAGATGATATATACCTACTAGACGACGTAGATGGTTACGCTAAAGAAGCAATAGATCTAAACAAAAACATAGTACAACTAGCAACATACTGCGAACGCAGACCAGGCGAGAAACATATAGCGGGATGCTACGCTTTAATGAAGATACAACCACTTATAGATAATATAAATACATTCCCACTCTATAGGCAGCGTAACGAATTACAGACCAGCGAATGGGCATTAAAGGCGACAGGATTCTGGAATACACCACCAAGTAGTTTAAATACATTTAAAAACTACCCAAGGAACCTCCATAACGTTACAGGATTCCAACAAAGGTACGTAAGAGCTGGATGGAATTCTGGAGGGAAATTTTTATTTAATGTCGGAATAGAAACAATATAATAAACGAGTAGCGTATGAGGCAGTGGCAAATTAAAAATGATAACATATATGATTTAGGAGAAGTGGCTTACTTAGGCACTCCTAAAGAACAAAATACTTCGTTGTTGCCTGTGGACTATGACGGATGGTTTCCCTTTATGAGATTTTGTTACTCATTTGGAGACTTAGGAATTGTGAGTGGCTTGTTTGAAGCTATGAAACAAAAGTACCCGAAACTTAAGATCGCAGTACCCTCTAACGACTATGTCACCGCTATGTTTGGATCAAAACTAAACCAATGGAGTTACGACCAAAAAACTTCAGCAATCAATAATATGGATACGGTATGGGCCAACAATCCGTACATAGACTATCGATTCGAACAAGGTGAATTTGATTGGATCTTTACTGATCATGACCGATCGTATAGTTCCCTTATTCATGATGGGGATATGGTAAGATCATGTGACGAACCTCTTGTTGAACAGATATTAAGGAGATTTGGATTTACAGAAAACGACTTACAGACTATAGATTCCAAACCAAAATTATACTTTACTACAGACGAAATTAAAAAAAACACAAAAATAATCCGTTCAAAAGTACAAGAAAGAGATTATGGATGTTTATTATTTGCCTCTAGGTTGGAATGGGCAAAAGGTAGATGGGAGAAGGACTATTTACTTTACGAAGCAGCTGAAAAATTTAAAGGCCTTCCTGTATTTTACTTTAGCGAATTCGATATTACAGAAACAGAATGGGGAAAATACTTTCCAGAAGCATATAATTTTGCAGACATGGAATTATCTATACGAGAACAAATATACATTAAACGGCACGCTAAATTTAATATTAGCTATCAGGCTGGCGTAACAGATGCATCAAACGGGAGCGGCAGTGAAATGCACATACTATGTCCTTACCCTACGATAAGAGAAAATTGTATTAGAGGTGCTCATTATTATTATCTAAACGGAGACAAAAAATGTTTATAAATAATTTGGCGGTCTGGAATATTTTACTTATATTAACAATATGAAACAGCATTTAAAAATAGGATATTTTACAGAAGGGCGTTATTCAGGAAAAATTCCTGCTGACCATCCTAATATGCGAGTAGACTTAGCATGGATACACCATTTGAATGCGACACATCATAGTTTATACGACTTGAGTACTATCGGAGAGGATCAATATGATATAGCTTTGATTGTAATGCCAAAAAATAAACCAGAAGATGTTTCTAAAGTATTACCTACAATTACGAAGGTAGCTCATAAAATTGGATTTGTCCAGGAAGGTCCTTGCGATTATTGGACAGATTATACATTATTTGACCAGCTTGAATTCTTAAATACAATGGATCAGGCTGATTTCCTAATGTGCCATAATAAGTCGGATCAGAAATATTACAATGGTGTATTTCCTGATATTGATACTTATGTACTACCATCCGTATTAGTGCACGAGGCGATACCAGTAGCTGATCCTGAATTAATCGGAACATTACCAGCTATAATTGGTGGTAATATGTGTAAATGGTACAATGGTATGGTCAGCCTTATGGTCGCGACAGATTATACTGAAACTGGACCAATATATATTCCGAGTATGGGTAGGAAAATTCCTGGAGAGGAGAGATTGGGTAGGTTAAGCCATCTACCGTATATGCAATGGTCAACATGGATGAAAACTTTATCTCAATTTAAAGTCGGGGTTCATTTAATGCCAACTATAGCAGCAGGAACATTTGCATTGAATACGAGTTATTGGGGCATTCCGACGATTGGATATAATAAAGTAGATACCCAGCGTATTTGCCAACCACGATTATCAGTCGATGTAGATGATATTGCGTCTGCGAGGAAGTTAGCTCTACAACTAAGAAACGATCAATCATTTTATGACGAATGCGCTAAAGATGCACTAGATAATTACGCTAAGTACTATCATCCAGATATTTTCAATACTTATATGCGCCAAATCATCAGGCAAATTTTAGATATTGAATATATTGATGAGAATTGCGATATTACATTGATCTGACGGATAGTTATTAATAATAATATAATATATAAATAGTTTTACAAATAAAAAAAAGTTATGGAGCACGTTACACTACTAAACAAGAATATTTTAGTTCTACCTGAAGAGAAAATATCTAAAACATCTACTGGGATCATTATTCCAGATTCTGAAACCGAAACCACCCAGATAGGTGTTGTGCAGAAAATAGGAGATGAAGTTTCAAAAATAGAAGAAGGATATAAGGTTGCATATAATAGAAATATCGGCTTGGTAGTTCATTTAGATGATACAGAATATCGAGTTCTTAAAGAAGAAGACATCTTATTAATTGTTAATGATTTACCATTTTAAAATGCCATGCTAAATTTAATTATAAAACTGATTGAAACTTATTTATTTGATATAGACTCTTCTGTAGAGCAGACTATTGCAACTAACCTGGGTGTTAAGTTACGTAGTCCAAAAAGCGGAGCGTTTTCTACCACATATAAAATTAAAGGCGGTAAGATTTTAGGGATTAGTATGAGTCCCCAAAAAGCTTTAATAAAACTAAACATGATGGACGGTACGTATGACGGTCTACCAATACCTAAAGTATATGACGTATTTAAAATAAAGAAAGATGGTGAGTATGTATATGGTTGGGTCATGGATTATGTCAAAACAGGAAGGTCCAGCCAGGCTGATCAGAAAAGGTTAGTCGATACATTTAATAAGTTTTTCAATGCAGATAATGATGGTCGGTTTTATGATTTACATTATAACAACATAGGCTTATATAAAGGAAAGGTAGTAGCATTTGATTTTTACCCTCCAGACATACCGTCAAGTCGTCCGAAGAATGTCAAAGTGCGGATACTAAATTAAATTATACAAATTATAAAATAGTTATGAAAATTTCATTCATTATCCCATCGAGGAACAATTTAAAATATTTCAAGTGGGCATATAATTCAATTAGAAAAAACCAAGGAGAACATGAAATCTGGATTTGCGCTGCTGATGATGCTAGTACTGATGGTACTGCTGAATATTTCAAAGAACTATCAAAAACTGACAAACAATTCAAATTCATCGTTAATGAAGGACCTACGAGAATTGGCCATACAATATTATACGACAGGATCGTTAATGAATTGGTTGAGACGGATGTGGCGATAATATGGCACGCTGATATGTATTTATGTCCAGGGGCACTAGATGAAGTTGAGCTTGGATTATACGGCACACCAGAAGATCCTAAAGTGGAAAGTTCAATTGTATCTCTTACTAGAATCGAACCACCGCTACATCCTCCAGGACCAGAAAAGTTAATTAGAGACTTCGGTACAGAACCAGAACAATTTAATGAAGATGACTTATTAAGTTATGTTTCTGAGATGCGTGATATAGCGGTTAAGAATAACAAGACTTATACATCTGGAATATTTGCACCATGGGCGTTTTGGGTGGAAGACTTTAAAGAAGTAAACGGTCACGATCCATTATATGCACCACAATCAAAGGAAGATTCGGATATATTTAATAAATTCTTTATCAATGGTACTGAAATGATTCAGACGTGGAAAGGGTTTGTATATCATATGACGTGTCGAGGTAGTCGATTCAATCCGACTATAACAAAGGTAGGACAAAACAGTACAGAATGGAATGCTCAGAATGTGCGAAGTTCTCGCAATTTTATCAGAAAATGGGGACATTTTGTCAAACATGACTTACAATTATTACCTATAGTTCCAAATAAATATGATATTGGAATAATCCTGGAGAATGCAACTCCAAATACTATAGATGCAATGGAAATTTGGTGTAATACATTATATTGTACTACAAAATCGGAAAGTTCTAAGATAGTTGATGAATATATTGCGAGGGAACAACCAAATACGCTATATGATCTAAATAAACGAGTAAAGTTTATCGCATCAAGTGATGTTGATATGCATTATACAAATAATTGCGATTGTAATCATGATATTGTGGTTAAAATTGATGGATCATTAATGAGTCCAGATTATGCAAATGTAATTACAAATTTATCTGAGATACTACAACAATCAGGGCAAATTGGCGAGATGGAATTCAATATGATGCGATTAAAAATTGATGCTTTAACTGATTATAAATTTGATCTTCTCAAGGAGCAAAATAACAATTCTGATATACGATAAGATATGATATATTACATACTGTTACCCCAAGATACAGAAGCCGATTGTAGTAATGATTGCAATATACTAGGGCATGTTAGTTTCAATAAATTTCACAGAAATGATGGATTTAAAGTATTAAACAATGCAATTAACAATTTTGAGCATATATTGCCTAGTATACGAATCATAGATTCCAACGGCGTACATCACTCAATTGAAGATTTTTTAAGCATTGTTGCGAAATTGACCAAATAATTTGATATTTATAACTAAAAACAGGAACTTTATGTACTATTTTGATAATACTTACTTACTACAATATTTACTATCAGGAGTCTCAGAATTGAAAGTGTTTGCTGATGGGGAGTATTATATAATCTCAAGTGCAGATGATTTGTTAGACCCAGACATTGGACATGGGTATGATATTTATGGGGAACATGACACATTTGATTATAAGATGATTGATCATATTATAGTGAACGGGCAACCATTTACAATAAATCAACTACAGGACTCAATGGCACCAGATTCTTCAGAAGATTCTAAGAAACCTGAATCAGATGCGACAGATGAGAAAGATGCTAAAAAAGATAAAAAAGAAGAATCGATACAATTAGGTGATTATGTTAAAAATAATGATCCTAAACACACACATTTCGGAACAAAGGGGTCAGTTGTTCTAAGTGAGAATGGGTATGTTATGTATCGATATTTTGACGCAGCAAGTTCTACTAATTTCAATACAATACAAGTCGAAGCAGGGCAAGTTATAAAATGCTAAACAATCTTAAAACTGTATTCGCAGATGGGCAGAATTCATCTAAACTTTCCGCTAAAAGGATTACGTCATTTTTATTAGTTATAACATTAATTACAACAGTTATTGGAAATTTAATATTTAACTTGACTATTGATCAATTTATGTTTGTAGGGTTAACTGAAACTGTTATCTGGTCTTTAGGATTTGTTGGAGCAGAAAAATTCTCAAACGTATTCAAGCGATCAAGTACCAAAAATTACCCAGATCATAAATTGGGAGAAAATAGGGAAATGCCTTAATTTTATGTGAATTCTTATTGATATTTATATGTAAATAGAATAGAGATGAGGAATGCAGAAATTACCAAAGATTCTTAACACTGAAGTTAAAATCATAACTACATATAATCCAATTACTGAACATGGCAATGAAATGTATATCGGTTATGTATCATATAGTAGTAGTAGACTATACGCTTGTATCGGTGACCGTGTAGACGTAGAACATCAATTGGAACTACAATGTCATGCACTACTAAATAAATTCAGTTTCGTATAATGAGTAAAACAAGATCATATAGTAACAAGGTTGTAGACCAACCATGCTCTTCGTGTAAGGAGCAAAAATGGAGAGTTACAGTCAATGCGACTGATCGCTCTAAGTCAAAAATGTTACAATCAATAATTCAAAATATTTTGATGGCAGAAGCAGATTTTACTCCTGAGCGTGCAAATAATTCAGCAAGAGCAATAGAGCTACTACCCACACCTGATACATTAATTTACGCAGGAGACAAGGACATTGCATTTGCAGTATTAAATGGGTTATTAGCTCAAAAGGTCGACGCAGGTATAACATCATCAAAAGATTCATTATTTAAGTAAAATAAACTTTAATATCATTTGATAGTATGAAAACTTTTACTTATATTATTATACAATTAAACATAAAATATGCATCATGGTCGGCTTAATGGTTTTTAAACTACTAATATGGGGCTGTATTAGCTACGGCATCACTCAGATAATTACAGAATCCACGTTATTTTCACCACTACGAAGATTCCTAAGTACATATAGCCTGACTAAGTGGTTAGGAGAGCTTATATCTTGTGTTTTATGTACAAGCGTATGGGTATCAGCAGGGCTTTCAATATTTGTCGTCTCACCATCATTGATGGTTTGGCCACAATTAAGTGAACCTGCATATTGTAATATACTATTTATGGATGAGATGTTTGATTATACAATATTACGCGGAGCATTTCTCGATGCTATGTTGGGTAGTACTATTGTATGGTTTATGCACTGCATTGAAGGTAAATTGATAAGATAGTATGCCGTTAATTTATAACAAGGCACTAAATTTAACAGAAACTGAGATTAGATATGCGATGTCTAATTCTAAATCTAATGCGGGAGCCGCTAGATTTATAGGATGTCATGTAACTACATACAAAAGATACGCCAAGCGATATATAGATACAGAGACTGGACTATCGTTATGGGACTTACATACCAATCAATCAGGAAAGGGAATACATAGGAATTTCACAGGAGGCCATTTTAAGTCTGCAAATATATTTGATATATTGGAAGGTAAACATCCAGGTTATGATCGTGATAAATTAGCATCTCGATTGATTGAGGAAGTCATTCTTAAAGAGGAGTGTAATAATTGTGGATTTGACGAACGGCGGATTACAGATTACAAAGTCCCGTTGATATTAACTTGGAAGGATGGAAATTTACGGAACCATGCATTAGACAACTTGGAGTTTATTTGTTATAACTGCTACTTTTTAACACTAGATGATGTATTCCAAAAGACATCTAGAGTCAATTTTAAAGGATTTTAATATGGAAGAATTATATGATTTTCTTATAACAATGAATCCGAAATCTGAATTGGAGAAGGTAGCTTGGAGAATTAGAGCAGCTAAGCACCTATTACTATCTAAACAAGATCCGTTTAGAGACCACACTGCAAACTTACATAAAATAAAGGAATTATCATTAAAATTTAAAATACATTTCGACGAACCAGAATTTTTATCTGGCGTTGAATTTTTACAATCATTAAAAGGTTTATCAAATGAAGAAATCACAGAAAGAACAAACAGTAGAACAAACAGTAGAACCAACCAATGACAGACTTCAACAGCTGACTGCGCATAGAGCTCAAGTTATGTTAGAATTAGGTCAAGTCACTTGGTCAAGAATCCAAGTATCGGAGGAAGCAGCTCGTCTTGAAAAAATACATGTAGGCATTACTAACGACCTTGCATTATTGGATAATGAGATCAAGACGCTAACAGATACGCCTAATAGTTAAATATAGGCTACAAAATTAGGATAATTGAATTCTTTTACTTATATTAATAATATACTAAAATGGTAAATAAATGGACGGTAGAATAAAGGTATATGTACCTAAGGAACAGTTAAATGAAGTAATAAGTGGTAATAAACCAGTTAACTTCTGGTTATCAAAACCTGATTCATGGAGTATGGATAATATTGTTGAAGTGCAAATACCATTAGACATATATACTGAATGGACGAGGGGTAGAACGGATGGTAAGAGATTATTGAAGGGGTAATATAGTATGAAAAAGTCTGACGTGATAGATTGGCTCAATTATAGATTAGAGTTATCAAATAGTAAACGGGCTGGAGTAATTGCAGATCGTGATATTGCATTTATAAGGAATTATATCAATCATTATAAATCTAAATTAATATCACCGAATCAAATAGTCCAAAGTATACAGCACACAGGCAACTGGATGGTTCATTTTGACTTCATGGTTAACAAACTAGTTCATGATTTCAAGATAGATGTGGATTGGGAATTAGCTCCGCAAAGTAATACATTTACAAGTTTCTTAAACGGCCAACCAGTTAACCAAGGACCGCAGATGACAGTTAAGACGTATAAATAAATAACTAAATAATTTAAACATGGGAGATACTATATCGAGATATCATGATATCCAAGAAGAGAAAGAATTTAAACAACGAGTCCAGACTGACCTTGCATGGTTGGCGACAAAGGGGGCTACATTACGAAGAGTCAAACCGCAATCAGATGAACTAGAATCAATGAAGTGGTTAGATCAGAATATGGATAAAATTCTTAAAAATCGTAAGATTATTGAATTATTAGGTTAATATATAAATTGGTTATAAACTAGTACTATATGATTATTGCAGTTAGTGGAAAGAAAGGGAGTGGTAAAGATACAGTTGCTAAGATCTTTCAATATTTTACTTTACCGAAGAGTGCGCGTACTATATCAATGGAGGAATGGGTTCATGAATTTACATACCATGAAGAGATTGACAATTTGTCAACATTCCTAGAAAATCGTAGTTATGCAGCTAAACTTAAAGATATCACTTCAATAATTCTGAATGTCCCGAGGTGGCAATTAGAACTTGAGGAGTTTAAAAAGAAAATACTACCAAAATGTTGGAACCGTTGGGTATTATCTTCAGACATCTCTAGGTCATTACATACTACGGAGGCGGAGGCAAAGGGTATTATAAAATTCCTTAAATTACATCCAGATGAATATACATTATCATATGAGGCTATGACGATCCGCCAATTTTTACAAACAGTAGGCACGGACGTGATGCGGGATATGATACATCCTAACGCATGGATAAATTCCATGTTTACAGATTATAATGTTATCGGTCATACCAATGTGACGGCACTTGACGACCCCGCAGGCAAACTTTTAACAACTCCTAATTATCCAAGTTGGATAGTTACTGATGTTCGATTTGAGAATGAATTGACTGCAATTAAGAAGGGAATACCTGGTAAGATGGCCGACAAGAAGTTTGACTTTAGGTGTTCAATACGAGTTGAGCGACCTGAATATTTAGCTGAGACTCGAGATGATAGGCATACTTCGGAAACTGCATTGGATGGCTATCAGAATTGGGATCACGTTATTACAAATGACTGCGATTTGGATCAGTTGGCGTTTAAGGTACATAATCTTATTAAATCAGATCCTGGTTTACAAAAATATTTTCATATTTAAATTATATAAACAAACAAAAGCAACAAATTATGGCTACAACTTTTAACTGGGACTGCAAGACAGTAGATGCATATCCTCAACTTGATGACAATTCTAATGTAATTTACAATGTACATTGGAGAGTAACTGGTGTATCAGACCAATTAGATGTAGATGGTAATTCTTATCAAGCTACTAATATCGGAACTCAAAGGATAAACACGGATACTATTGACGACTTTATTCCTGTTGATGATTTAACAAATGAAATCATTGTTGGGTGGACTAAGAGTGCAATAGGAGATGAAGAAGTTGCAACTATCGAGTCTTCTGTACAGAATCAACTTAATTCTCGAATCAACCCAACTACAGTGACACTCAATATCGCAGATTAGTATATAAATGGCAAAATTCATATTCAAATTCGAGGACGATAATCTTGAAACTAAAACGGTAGTACAAGAAGCTAAAGGCCTTTCCATATTGGAAGTTGCTGAGGATCACGATATATACCTCAATAGTGTCTGTGGTGAAGTATGCGCTTGTAGCACTTGTCACATTTACGTAGACCAAGGAAACCAATCTTTACAAGAGATATCTGACAGAGAAGCTGATTTTATTGCTGAAGCTATAAATCCTATGGAACAATCTAGGTTAGGATGTCAGTGCATTGTATTGGACGAGGTGAGTGAATTTGAAGTAACTATACCAGATCAAAGTCTTCTTGATATATAAATAACTAATATTTTCTAATTTAAACAGTACTCAAATGTTTGATAAAATTTTAGACGGAATAGCAATACTCATTATAAGTTCAAGTTTATTTACATTACACGCATCAGATGTCATAGACATACCTATAACTGAATGTGAAGAGTGGGTAGAATATAATGAGTATGCAAATTTAGACCCTGAATCAGTTATATTATTATCTAAACTTATAAATTCTGAATCTCACGGTGAAGATTTCAATGATAAGTTATTAGTAGGTAGTGTGATTGTTAATAGAATGGATTCTCCATTATTTCCATCTACTATGTGGTCGGTAGTATATCAAAAGAATCAGTTTAGCGGATTAAAATCTAAATATTTCCGCTATAATACTGATGTTATTGATGGACATTTGGAATCAGCTGCGGATTATGATAGCGTATTAGCTGCACAACGCATTTTAAAATATGGACCTATACAACCTGATATCATATTCTTTTTAAATCCTAAAATTTCTACCAATACCAAATGGGTCAAAGTGGTCATGCAGCGGAAACTTGAAGTATCTGGTAGGAATCATCTATTTTATAGTTAAATTAATGGAAACAAAGAAGTACAGATTTTTCTTTCACTATAGAAAGCAGACGAAAGGAATGACAGTCCATTATAAAGGTAAGTGTATTCCTTGTGTCAATGTTAAGTGCAATGCACCTATAGAGACCAAGAGAAATAAGCAGCAGCCATATTTAGTTATGCAAGGATTCTCAGAATCTGTCGAGATAGATGGAGATACTTGTACAATACATTAAAGATACCTTGTAAAATATTTGGCCGTCTGAACTCTTTTACTTATATTTAGGTATATTATTTAACCAAATATGTAATTGATTATGACTATTGAGGCAGTATTATTCCGAGACATAGCAAGAACTAAGGCATTCGGAGGTTATGATTATCAAAGTATAAAGTTTAACGAAAAACTTACTAAATGCAAGATAAACGACCTCAGAATGACGAAAGTGGACAGAGCATTTACTAAACAGCAAGGAAGGACTCAAGTAATAACGTGGACCACTATGATTCGGGACGAGAGAGTTTACTTTAGACAAACTAAATTACTAAAAATATAACAACTTTTACCTATATTTAGGTATATCATTTAACCAATTAAACAATTATAATAAACTTAAAAATTAAACAATATGTTAGAACAAAGACGACAAAGAATTAGAAAAGAAATGGAAGCAAGAGGCGCTAAACCTGCTGTAGAGTTTAAGCCTACTTTTACAATATCTCAATTAGAAGATTTAGAAGTAGAAGGAATAGACTTTACTGACTATCCAGACTTTTGTGATTCTTTTATTTCTGCTGGATTAGTTGCAGAACCTGATGGAACTTATAAAGATCTTACTGAAGAAGAATTAGATTGGATTAATGATAATCATACTGAGCTCGCTCAAGAGTTAGCGTATGAAGAAATGTGTAATTCCTAAAATAAATTATGCCAGAATTAGCCGAACTCAAACTGACATCAGATTATGTTAATGACTGCTCAGAAGGAGCAATATATACAAGTGTCCAAAAGAGTCCTCAACATAAGGGGAAGGATTTAGATATCCCATTCAACAAATTCAGAATTGTATCAGAAAGTAAAGGTAAGGAACTTGTATTATATATACAAGACATTGATTCAGATGTAAGTATTCCTATCCGCATTACCATGGGTATGAGTGGGCATTTTAGATTGTCGTATTCAGGCCAGGAACATAAACACGCACATCTCAAATTTTATAGAAAAGATGGGGCAACATTGTCATTTGTAGATGTCCGCAGATTCGGTAAATGGACACAAGGCGTTGCTTGGAATACAGGACGCGGTCCAGACCCAACAACAGAGTTTTCTAGTTTTGTTTCCAACATCATGTCCAATTTAACAAGTAGAACATTCCGTAAGCCGCTATATGAAGTCCTTATGACTCAGAAATGGTTCAATGGCATTGGAAATTATCTTAGAGCTGAAATAGTGTTTAGAGCCCATACTGTAAATCCATTTCTCCCTGCAGCAGAACAACTTGCAAAATACCCACAGATTTTAGAATTATGTAGAGACATCCCTATGTTAGCGTATGCAAAGGGTGGCGGTAGCATCAAGGATTGGGACAATCCATTCGGAATAAATGCCGTCCAAGAACGATTCATGTTATGTTATGGGAATAACTCAATGAGCCATTGTATAGACTCTAATAATCGTAGATTTTGGTTTGATCCGAAATGGGATGAATCGTATGCAAAATTACTAAAAGAAACCTTGTAAAATACTTGGACATCTCAGATCTTCTACTTAACTTCGCAGTTTCTTATCAGATCAGTGGTTGAAATGGCACATTTTACCAATTTTCAAAGAAATTTCAAGAAACATTAAAGATAGTGGGTAAAATGCTTGGTCGTCTGAACCCTTCTCCGTATATTTAAGTATATTAATAACGAAAATAGATAAGATATGGTTAAGCAAACAGAAAATCACAAGGTAGAATTAGATGGAGACTTGATAACGATTAGGGATCTTAATGGTAATATAGTTAAAGCTATAGCTACCGAAGGTGGTTATTTACAAGCAATTGACAAATTCAATGAAATGGTAGCGAAAGTTATCACTTATGAAGACGAAATGTCTGCATAAATAGTTAAAGAAGAATTAGGTCGTCTCAGATCTTTTACTTATATTTAAATTGTATTAATAACGAAAACGAATAAATATATGTTAGACATCCAAACTGCATTAGAGCAGACCAAATCGTTCACCGTCCCAATGGCTGAGATAAAAGTCATATCAAGGAGTGAATTTGAAGTTAAAGGAAATAGGATTACTATTACAGGAACCGCCTTTAAAGATTTATTGCGACTAGTTGGGCTTACGCAGAAGACAGTTACCCATCTTAACCGCCAATTACAAGACCAGGTAGGTTTTGCACTCATAAAGGAACTTATGAAGGCGATGTCAACCAAGAAAGGTATGAATGTATCGCTTCTAGTCGACCTTGAATCAAAGGAAGTAAAGAGAATTTGTTTAGAAGGAGAATCTACAGGAACTAATTCAGCACTTACCCCATCTGCAATAGAGGACCTTATCAATTATGCTTGCAATCAAAGTGAACATGTTAAACTTGCCGATACGTTTATATCAGATGGCGGCACCAAAGTGGCATTTAATTTACGATGGGATGTGCCAATCGCATTAAAGATGAGGGGCGAAGATATCAAATTCGGTAAGCAAATTACTTGGGATTTATTAAGTGATACGACAGTAGCCGATTTTGTAGAGCGTGAAGTATGTGCAAATGGTATGACTGGTATAGTTCCAGGAAAAGCTAAAGCATTAGATGTTACGACAACACCATCAGAATGGTATCAAATATTATTTAAAGATATAGTGAGTCCGAATAAAGGCGTCATTAGAAGTTACGAACATAAAGTGCTTGATGCAATGCAGACTAATTTGAGCGTGTATGAATTCAATGCTATTAAATCTAGATTGACAGAAGGATGGAGGGATGACGCCCATAGGATCGTGAGATATTTAGGAAACGAAGAATGGAAATTGGATTATGCCAATAGGGCAATTGATTTGGAGTCATTGACTGCAGCACAATTAAGGAATTGTCCAACTCCAGTTAATGCTTGGACAGCAATAAATTGTATGACGGATTTAGCTTCCCATTCATATACAAGTATTGTACCAGACCGTGTGCGAAAGTCAACTCAGAAATTTGCAGGGCAATTACTTAATAAAACCTGGGATGAAAACCAGCAGGTAGATAAATTACCCAAATATGCACCAGCAGAATTCCAGGAGATATATAACTAAACGGTTTCAAGAGAGATCGGGGGTTTGAAAATAATCCCCGACTTTCTTAACAAATCTTGTAAGACACTTGGTAGTGTGATATCTTCTGCTTATATTTAAGTATATTATTAACGAAAAGACATAAAATTTATGGAATTATTTATCAAGACCGACCCAGACCGAACGTATTCAGAATTGATAGGATGTGGTGTAGTAGACGCCCACGGTAATCCAATTACTGATGCAAAGATAGAGCTCGATGCTATATCTAAATTCTTCAAAGTAGTTAGAGGAGACCAAGAAATGCAAGTCCGTGAAGGGTTGTATGATTTAGCATCACAATCGGGAGACGTGATTAAAATTGACTTTAATAAATCGCGAGCAAGACGTATTAAGCCAGAAGCGATGGCGAAAATAGCGGCAGTGCCGAATAGCTCAGCAGGAGATTATACTAATTTTGATCCGACGTCAATTGAGATTGAGACAACCAGATTGAAGGATGTGAATTTTGATCCTAGATTATTTGAGGCAATCAAGACAGGCACTTATTTAGATAAATTTATAAGTTCCAAACAAGGATTTATGCCAGGTATAAATGTTATGGTTACTGGAGATCCTGGTGTTGGTAAGAGTTCAAATTTGATGGATATATTAGTTAATGTAGTCAAAGAGAATCCTGATAGGAAAGTATTATACATATCCGCAGAAATGTCAGAAATTGATGTCGAGGAATTTAGACAATACTATCCTGGTTTAGAAGATATAGAGTTTTTATATATTGGAAATTATGTCACGGATCCAACATTAAATATTAAGCCATACCAAGCAATGATGTCAGTCCTGCATAAAGGATATGATTTGATAGTGATGGATAGTATCGTTGAAATACAATCAATGATCCAAGAGGATTTGGGTATGTCAACTAAAAAAGGAGAGCGTTGGATATTAGATTTGATGAATAAGCATAATGGAGGTCATAATATGCGGAATATATTTTCGTCATTCCTTTGCATCCAACAAATGAATAAGGGAGGTGTATATGTGGGAAGTAAGAGATTAGAGCATATGACGTCAGCGTTCCTCCAATTATCTTGGGATAAAAAAGAACCAGGCAAAAGATATATGATGTTTACCAAGAATAGAAAGGGTAAGGAGAAAGTGAAATTGTATTATGGATTCAATAAAACTGACGGTATTGTTTATGATGAAGTAAGACATCAAAAAGAAGGTGAGATTTTAGAAAGATTACAAGCGCCAGAGGCATTCGGAGTAGAAGAAGCAACTTCAATAGACTTTGGAGACTTATTTAAAGATATATCGCAACGAGAAGAAGTTGCAGGAATTTAAAATTCATATTAATTCGTTATTAATTATGCAAGGAGCGTCGGTTGGTCTCGGCGCTCCTATTTTAAAAAAATACAAATATACAATATGAATTTTTATCAGGAAATACAAAATGCTATTGATAGTGCGTTAGCAACCCAATTCTTTCAAGGAGGTGCACTATTGGCGATTTTAGCTTCAATAGGATACCAATCCAAATCAGCATTTATATGGCTTTGGACGAGATTTATACGAGCTATTAAATATAGCGTATACATTGATGAAACTAATGATGAATTGTATACAGCATTTTCGTCATGGTATTATACCAATAGTCCTAAATCGTTTAGAAATGTGTTTGCTGATATTAAGAAGGGAGACGATGGACAATATACGGTGCAATTGAGTCAGCAGTTTGATTTGAATATATTACGATATAAAGGTAGGACTTTATTTGTAAATAAAGATCGAGAGACGTTAGAGAATAGTAATGCTATAGGAAATAGGCATTTACATAACTATACAATATACGGATTCTTTGCTAGGAAGATAATCAATAGATTACTAGAAGAATGTTGTCAAACTAAATGTAAGGAGGAATTAGCTCATAAAGAGAGTAAGGGATTGCGCATACATTTCAATATTAATAGTGTGTGGGATTGGAAACGGTTAAAGCGAGTCAAGACATTTGATGGTATATTCTTTAATAAGAAGCAAGAATTATTAGATGATATAGACAACTATAGAAAGAATGGATTATTGTATGAGAGTTTAAATATATCTAATAAACGCGGATATTTACTGTCTGGTCCTCCTGGTAATGGTAAAAGTACAATACCGCTCGCTATGGCTAAGGATTTAGGGATGAATATATACTATGTTAATTTAAGTAATATTGTATCTGACGGAGATCTTCAGAGCTATATGGCTGAGGTTCATGATAATAGTATATTAGTATTTGAAGATATTGATGTATTAGTTGGTAATAACTCGACAACTAGATCTGGGGGTACAAGGGATAATACACGAGTATCGTTTTCATCATTATTGAATGTCTTATCGGGAGTATTTGAACCAGATAATTGTATAGTTGTTATGACAACTAATCATCCAGATAAATTAGATCCTGCATTAATTAGGTCAGGGCGAGTTGATATACATTTGGAGATAGATAATCCTGACATAGGTGTCGCAAGGCAGTTTGTAACACGATTTTATGGTTTAGATCCGATAGGTTACCGCTTTCCAGATAATTTACAGTTATCTATACCGATGGCTGAGGTTCAAGACTATTGCATTAGGAACCCAAACGATCCAGATGCAGTCGTGAAATTACTAATGGGTGTGATAACGCCTAAATGAAGATAAACTAAATAAAATGTCTAAACCAAAAGTGATAATAGCAGCTAGTCTTGATTTTAATGATTACAACTTACTTAAAGAGAAGTGTGATTATTATCTCCAACGACTCCTAACACCAGAAGAAAGGTCGATAGAGATAATAACTCAGAGTAAAAATAGTTTGGAGGGATTTAGTTCTCCATCTACTGAATTGATACACGAATATATAGCTGAGTGTGAACACCAACTTACAGTATTCCACGGAAGTAAAAATTCTACATATGATCAATTTATATCTGATTTGGTGGATTATGCAGACTGCGCAATAATATTTAGTGATGGGGTTGATCAAGAGATAAAAGGTATGATAGATGCGTGTAAGAATCGCAGTTTGAAGTATCGAGTTGTAAATTATATACCAACTATAGCTGATTAAATATGACATACATAAAACGATACGTTCAAGAATATGATGAGTTACTCAAAATGGACAACGATCAGATTTTGGCTAAATATCGAAAATATGATTGTTTAACTGGTGACACTAAAAGTGTTGAATATGTATTGGAAGTTATAAAAAAATTAAACGATGAACAAAACGGAATCTAATAAGGAAACTTTACCGATGGAGTACAGAGGCTGGCAAATTAATGAATCTGATTATGGAGTCGGGATGTTTGAAGCATTTGCGTTGCACGATTGTGATGCTTATATGATTAATAGTCCTAGTATCAACTCCATTAAAGGTGAGATTGACGATTATAATATGATGCAAGAATTTAAACCTCACATCGTCTCTGATGAAAGTGATCCAGATAATAATGAGCTTAACGAGTTTCTTGATAGCTTAGACGGAATTAATAACTGATAAAATATAATATAAACAAATGAAACAGGATCCACGTAAACCATATAACTCCAAATCGTCATTACGTATTGGGCACCGAAGGGCGCATGAAGATTTAATCAAATCATTAGTCGATGGAGACAGAGTAACAACTGTATTATCAATAGCTGTTTTAGAAACATCTAAAGTCGGCGGATATTTGATATATGAATGTAATTATTTAGATTCTGCTCAAGAAAAGACTATACGTATTATAGCCAAGGATATTACAGATGCAATGAAGAAATTAGAACCAATGGTGGATTCGGGCATACCACCGAAGACTGCTGAATATGTAGTGGGCAACGAATTATTTGTCGGGAGATTTTAACCATCAGCGGGTGGAGAAATTAGATATTAATACATACAATAAATGAAATAGATGGCAAAATTAAGAAGAAATGTAAATTATGGTGAGTACAGATGGGAAGAATACGTGTTAACAGACGAAGAATTAACTCAGTGGAAAACAGGTGATGAAGATATCCAACAAGAAATCATAGATGATGCTGATTGGGATTTATTAAGAAGTAAATACATGGATGATTACGGTGACGCAGAATTTGTAGACGACGAAGATGGCGAATAGTAATGAAAGAAATATAATATAGTAAACTAAATTTCAATCAATTCCTGACAGATAGTTATATTAAATGGCACGAGTAAACATACCAATATTTGTAGTGTATCGCAAGAATCCCAAGGGTAAGGCGTATATGGCTATATTTAAGGATTCCAAAATTGACGATCTTCAAGATCCGTATAAACGGAAGCCACTCATACCAAATAACTATACGATTGAATATATGTGTGTTGGTGGCCTAAATGATAAGCATTTTAACAAGATCAAAAAGAAATATAAAATTACAAAGATTACCAAAATTCATAAATAAAATGGCACTAACAAATATTAGCAACGAGATCGGAAATGATCCAGACAGCCTCAAGGCATTATATAAATCATTTACAGACGTTGAGGAACTTCCGTTTGTAGGTGATAAGGCAGCAAGCCTATACAAGACATTTCGTATCCAAGGACAAGGAGTTCCTAGATCAGATAATACTTATGTCCGACTCTTATTTGAACGATCTATATCAGGTGCGTGTATCGTATCAGGTTGGAATTATGCAGACCCAGAAAGTAATTTATAGCATTAATTAATAATAACAAGTAACCAAACAATTTTTTTAGAAATGAAGAATTTTATTTTAACTTTCGCTCTAACAGCACTAGTGACTTTTGGAGCAAACGCGCAGAATGTAAAAGGTGATTGGTACGTAGGTACTGGAGATGTTGCTGATGTTGCGTGGACTGATTTATCTATTTCTCCAACTGTAGGATACGGCGTAACCGATGCACTCCAGATTGGATTCGGTATAAATCAAGTTGAATTTGAAGACACTGACCTTGATATCTATGCAAGGTATTTTGTAACTGTCGGCGAGGAGAACTTCTTTGTATATGCAGGGATGAGTGATTTTGATTTTGCAACAGATTTTCAATTAGGCATCGGTAAGATGTTTACATTTTACAATGATGCATTATTTGTTGATCCAAAATTGATTTACGATACTGGTGATAAGACGACCAATCTTACATTAGGATTTGGATTAAAATTCTAAATAATTAGATCAGTAGAATCTAATATAGGGCCTGGGATAATCGATGGACGGTTTGCACTCGATACGATATCCTAGGCCTTTTTAAAATATATAAAAATGAAATGATATGATGTTTTGGCTAAACTGTATATTCCTAACTCTAGTAACTATATTCATGATAGGATTTGTTGCTGTATATTTACAAATATCTAAGATATTTGATGAAGAAGAGTTCATAGAATAACCCTTGGAATTCAAGAGATACTAGAGATAGTGGGTAAAATGCTTGGTCGTCTGATATCTTCTCCGTATATTTAAGTATATTAATAACGAAAAGGGATAAATAATTATGAAAAAAGTAATTTTGACAGTAGTGATGGTAGCAATGGGGTCTATCGCAGCCTTTGGGCAGACATTATCAGGTAATCCAGCAGCGGCAGCAAAGGCGAGGCAGGCGAGGAAATCGGCTAGAATGGCGGCATTTCAACCTCAGACAGCTAATACAGTCACTAAAGTGTCTGCTACGGAATATCAATATGATGACGCATTTTATGGGGAATCAAATACAAATACAACCACCCAATCAGGAAATCAACCAGATTATAAAGGATGTGAAATGGGCAATTCGACTAAGACTTATAAAGGTACTAGATCGGGAGGATACGGCACTCCAGCATATTATGCTAGATTATACCAACGAACGACTCCAAGAAACGCAACCGAGCAGTTAGCGCAAGGTGCAGTAAAAACAATTATAGCAAAGGTATTTAAATAGTAGGACTATAAATGAAAAAAGTAAAAAATCATAATAAGGCTATACATAATATTCATGAGTGGTTTTCACACGTATTGAAAATTGATGATGCAGCGATGACATTAAAATTTGTAGAATCCTTTTGTAACGATTCCAATTTTAAATTACCAATGTCCTTGCGTAATAACGGAGGGGCAGTCAAACAGGACCGTGTAATTCGACTTAAATATAAATTTGTTGAGAAGAATTGGAGTAAATTTGTCAACTTTGTAAGTGCATATTTAGTGTTGCATGATGAGGTTAATAAAAAATCTCAATCAAATGTCGGAGACGCACCATCAGGAGGTGGATTGATTGATAGTTTAGTTAAATTTTAAAAATGATAGGAATGTATTATTCAATCCAAATACTGATAGTATTATTCGCAATAGGATCTGCATATTATGATTTTGATAAATCTATTGAGAGTCATACTTCCAGATTTATACTCAGAGCTATTACAGTAGCTGTATTGTCAGCTATTGAATATACAACTCATCCGTTTAGTTTTGTACTCAATAGTGCTATATTTTATGCAATATTTGATTACACTTATAATATATTCAGAGGGAACGATTTCTTCTATATTGGAAATACAGCAGTGATTGATCGACTATGGCGTAAATTCGGTGGAATGAGAAGTCAATTAATATTCAAAATTACATTAGTCTTGATAGGACTAATTTTATATAATCTTTAACAAATAAAAAAAAATATGAGTACAATTATCAAAGTTCTAAAGAATTCCTGGTTTTGGGCATATGCCATCATCGGATTTGCTTTACCAGTAGTTTTACACACAGCAGGTGTTTTTTATGATCCAATAGAGATGGAAGCGTCTGATGGTAAAGTTCCAATACTCCTAGCATTACCAGCAGTTCTAGTATTTGCAGCAAACGTGTATCTATATCATAAAAAGTAAATCCATTTTATGCAGAGCACGTCTACAATCAGACAACCAGGACTATTAGCTTCAGATTTTAATGGAGAAGGTATACCAACTAAATGGGTACCTATAATATATTCAGACAAAGATATCGGTAAAAAATACGAGATCGTTGAGCGAAAGCGTAATGGGGTACATAGACTGAAAGAAACATGGCAGAAACCGTGGGATATAAAAGTAATTGGTAATGCAGATTCTGTGTAATGAATAACAGTTTTATATTTATATAAAAGAAATACAAATGGCATATATAGAATCAGATTTAGATAATGCTAAAGCTAGACTTGAAAATGTTTACGAGTATTTAGATACTGAATTCAAGGAAACTACTAGAGGTGACAAGTATGTTCAAATTAATTACATACCTGTGACAAATCCTCAAAGTCAAAATCCTGAATTTGTTAATGTGCGTTATGAAACTCCTGAAGACAGAAAGCTAATATTTATGGAGCTTTTATATGCATAACTGACTTATAAATTTATAAAAGAAGGAATAAAAAACTATGAAAGAATCTGCAAAGACGAGATCCGAGAAGAGTTATAAGGATTATTGGAAAACTACAAAGGATATTGAGGAGGGGAACGAATTTGGTGCTGCAAGAGCGGAAGCCATCGCAAAAGGTAAAAAGACGTTTAAAGTCGGCGGTAAAGAATATCCAGTAGAAGATGTGTCTAAAGATGATGTGAAAAATGCTCAAGACTTTGTTAATGAGAATATCGAAGAATACGATGTTGAAAATTACGACGATTTAATGGAATTTACCAACTTTCTTAAAAATATGAAAGAAGGACTTAACGAAGCTGAATATAAAGGCAGAACTGTTAAGTTAAATAAGCCAATGCGAGGTGACGTTAAAAAGTTTAAAGTGTACGTGAATAATGATAAAGGAAATGTCGTTAAGGTCAATTTCGGTCACGGTGGAACAAGTGCGAAGAGAAAGACGATGAGGATTAGAAAAAGTAACCCATCAGCAAAAAAATCATTTAGAGCGAGACATAACTGCTCTAGTCCTGGTCCAAGAACGGGAGCTAGGTATTGGAGTTGTAAAGCATGGGAATAAAATAAAAGGTAACAATATGTTCATATTCACAAAAGATAATCTCAGTACTATAAAAAATGCTGTTTATTCATCTAAGAGTATACCTAACAAGCATACTAAAAAAATTAAAGCAATCAAGGATGGAGCATTTGCAGACTTTAATTATTCTAAATTTAAAGTTAATCCTATATCATTCCCCCCTGTCAATACGGCAATGACAACTTATAATGAGTTACAGTATCTGTTAAAACTTCCATTTTATCCTGAATATGTAAAAGAGCATGACGACATTGAAAAGGTGTTTGAAGAAGTTTGTAAAGAAAACAATGTAAAATATCCAAGAGAGTTGGTAGATCAATTACTTGGAGATTCTGCTGGTATCATATTGGATTTGAAATACACGTATAATAGACCGAGACCAGCTCAACTAGCTCCGCATTACAATATCAAATTGAATTCTGATATAGTTAAATTACCATCAATGAAGACGCCATCATATCCATCAGGTCATTCCGCTCAAGGTATTTTGATTGGTAAGGTATTGCACGCATTGATACCATTAGATACACATACAGATGCATTTTTAGAAGCAGGTAAGCGAATATCATATAGTAGAGCTATAGGTAGGGCACATTATCCATCCGATACTAATTTAGGAGAAGAAATCGGAGAAGCGATGTTTAAATATATTATGAAGACGCAAAAATTGAATACATTACTTAAAAATCAATAAAATGGGCCATATATATCCTGATCGTGTACATAAATACAGCGGTGGTATAATTCAAAGCAGTCCCGCTACTCCAATCAGAGAGCGATTGTATTGTCAATGTGGAGACGGTGAACTAGTAGCAACAGGAAATCGTCAATTGGGGAGAGGCGTTAAACCTCCGATGATAGAGCATGAATGTACTTATTGTGGAGACTTAATATTTATCAAGACTTCATCATTTCCTAGAATTGTTTATAAATAATAATAAATGACTATAGAGACAACAAAAGAAGTTTTCAATCTAATCTTTTCCAGCAATCATCATGCCCACTCAGAGCATAAAGAAACTTATAATAAGCACTTCTATACTTTTAATGATCAACAAGGTATAGTGCTTCATAACATAAACAACGATATTTTCCAGTATTATCTAATAGACATAAACGCGTAAAAATATGGATAACCTTATAGCACCAGAAACGCGACCTTGGGGAACATACCAAGTGATTGCAGACACGGAACATTTCAAAGTAAAAACAATTACCGTCAAACCAGGACAACGATTGTCATATCAATATCATCATCATAGACAAGAGCACTGGTCCGTTATAGAAGGTGAATTAACTATTATACTTGATGGAGTAGAATACACTAAAAGACCTGGAGAATCAATTAACATTGCACAGGGAGCATATCATAGAGCTTGGAACAAATCAAAGAAGTTGGTAACCTTTGTAGAACTTCAGACTGGAACATATTTCGGAGAGGATGATATTGTACGTATTGACGATGATTACGGCCGAGGCGAAATGAGCAAGCAAGGACTGATGGACAAGGAAAGCCTCGACGAGAGCCTATATCGGAATGGGCGGCCCCGATA
>MDSX01105060.1_pt1 | contig 24372 bp, 26 predicted proteins | sample 811141 | NCBI WGS metagenome assembly MDSX01 (sample SAMN05326642, study PRJNA326480) | marine metagenome | isolation source: seawater | place: Atlantic Ocean: South East | collected 2010
CCTGGTATTGGAGCAAATGCTGGAGCGATTCGACCAGCGAGTGGATACACGTTCGTGTTCATACACCAACAAATTCAGAGAGCGATTGAAGCGTCCAAACAAGGAAAACCGCTTCGGTTCAAACGACCTCACAAGTCCGTTGATGTGTGGATGGATGCTGTTCTTCTCACAGTTTTGAGAAACTGGCCTCAACAAGGTCCGAAACTGTTCGCACGCATGGCAGCATCATTGACTGGGGATGAATTTGTCCAGTTCATGAGCGGTCATGCCAACTGGAGATTACGGTTCAAGGTCATCATGGCAATGCCAAAACTTCCCTTCATCAAGGGAGTTTCAAAGCATATTTTCCAACGGCCGCAAAAGGTGGTGTCATGAGCCTCTTGGCAGAACTGATGAGTGTTGACCTTCTCAACCTTATCGCATTGCTTGCTGTTGTGTTCATCGGTTTGCCCCATGGTGCGATGGATGGAGCCTTGGCCATTCATCTCGGATGGATGAATCAACCACTCAAAGCAGCAATGTTCCTACTCGGCTATGTCGGTCTTGCTGCCGTCGTAGTCGGCCTGTGGGTTTTCGCTCCAGCAATCGGTTTCCTTACGTTCCTTGCCATCAGTTTGTTTCACTTCGGAAGAGGTGACATTGTTCCACGTTCAAAAGAACACCAAACTGCAGAAGTTGTCATGCGAGGTGGTCTTGTTCTTGCGGGAATCAGTCTGTTTCACCGTTCTGAAGTAGACGGAATTTTTGAGATTCTTGTTGGCAGCAACACCTCACTTGTGTGGGCTTTCTTGCAAGTCATAGGAGCCTTTACCATCCTCTTGATTCCAGTTGTGATCGTCTCAAAACCATCGGACGAACGAGGCTCTACAATGCTTGAAGTCACGGGATTGATCGTGCTGTTTGCGCTTGCTCCACCTCTTCTTGGGTTTGCAATCTACTTTTGTTGCATCCATTCTGTTCGTCATTTTACGCACATGGGTACGATGCTCAAATCGACCATCCATCAATTCCAAATCACGCGTACAACCGTTCTCTTCTCGCTGATGACCTGGGCCGTTGGTTTACTGATTCTAGCATATCAATCGACATCTGTCGGGATTGAACCTGCTCTCATTCAGGTGATTTTCATAGGCCTTGCAGCTCTCACCGTACCTCATATGATTCTTGTTGATGGAATCGTGAAGCATGAGCAATCTCCCCAATGAAGTCACAAGGTTGCAATCAAGGTACTATAAGCCACCCATACGACATCAAATCATGAGAAGACTGCTCATCCCCCTCCTTCTCATTGTCTTACTCACGCCCTCAGTACAAGCCGAAACCTATCGCATCACTGGGAAGGCTACGTTTGCAGATCGAACTCCAGTTACACTGGATTATGTCTACGTTCAATGCATACCAGGGGATTTCGCATGCTATCAATATCGAGGTGCTCAATCGATCACTGATGCGTATGGGTACTATTCGATCATGATCGACGTAACGGAAGATGAAGATGATCTCGATATTATCTTGAATCTCCGAGGAGAGAACTTCACACATACCATCGACATCCAAGCTCACCGTAATTCAAACAACAACCAAATGGTACAAGACATTCAACTAGAGCAGGATCCTCCTCCATCCGGCGTTTTCCTTGGATTTGGCTGCTTCATTGTCCTGTTCACATTGGTCTTCGTCTCTGTGTTGATGAAAACTGGTCGTCGTTTGTCAACCAAACAGGGGCGTATGGAATTTATGGGAATGAAACAAGCCAAAATGTTGACATGCCCGACATGTAAGCAAATGGTTGCTCAGCATGAATTGGTCATGCATTTGATCGTTGAGCACGACATGGAAGCCTTCGAAGCAGGTGAATTGGCAGGGAAAGTGATGAGGCGAACGTGGTCGTCGGAAGAGGAATGATTCACATCGAAGAACATTTGTTGGGTGCAAAACAGACGCATTCGCTTAATTCAACTCCAAAGCATCAAAACCTTATTTCTCGAGGAGGAGGCATGGAGGCAGACCAAGAGTTGGTCGCTGCGTGGGAAGCGCTGCGTGAACATTGGCTGATTCCGACAACAGGGAACAAACCTTCACGCCACCTGTTTTACAATTTCTTACGAATGACGGTTGGACCAACATTTCGTTTCTTTTTGAGAATGCGAATTCGAGGAGAGCATCACATCCCAAGAAAGGGCCCAGTTATTCTTGCAGCGAACCACTTATCGCATGTCGATCCAATCATGGTCATTCTCTCTTCACGGAGGACCACGCATTATCTGGCCAAGGACGGACACTTTGAGAAATGGTGGACTCGCTTCGTAATGAAATCGACTGGCCAAATTGAAACCCAACGAGAAAGTGGTGGATTGGACGCACTTTCTAGTGCTGCAGATGTTCTCGATCAGGGCCGAGCGTTGGGTATCTTTCCGGAAGGTACGCGGTCCAAGCGCACAGAAGCCCCGTATTTGCTGCCAGGAAAGACTGGCGTTGCTCGCCTCGCCGCATCCTATCCAAGCAGTGTTGTTATCCCCATCGCCTTACTTGGTACGAGGAAAATGATGGAACCGCAGAAACACAAACTTCCACGCTTGCATCGACCTGTTACCTTCCAATCAGGAGAGGGTGTAACATGGTATCAGTGGCTCATCGATGTGAATGGTGGGAATCAATCGGTTGAATCCTTGAAGGGACTTGCAGACAAAGAAGAGCATGATATTCGCAGTGAACTGGCAGGCCTATACCGAAAGTTTACAGATCAATTAATGGGTAGTATCCTCGCTTTGGGTGCTCCTTAACCCTTGGTAAGCCTCAAGGGCTTCCATCAATGACGGTCCTATGGTGAGCGGATGCAAGAGTACCTCGACCTCATGAAACACATCCTTGACAATGGTGTCGAAAAAGGCGATCGTACGGGGACCGGTACACTGTCTGTCTTTGGATACCAGATGCGGTTTGACCTCTCTGAAGGATTCCCAATGGTGACCACAAAGAAGCTACATCTTCGCTCAATCGTTCACGAATTGCTGTGGTTTCTCAAAGGAGATACCAACGTCAAGTACCTGCAAGAAAATGGCGTGCGTATCTGGAATGAATGGGCAGATGAACACGGTGATTTGGGCCCGGTCTATGGCAAGCAATGGAGAAAATGGGAAGCAAAAGATGGACGCATCATCGACCAAGTCGAACAAGCGATTGAGCAAATCAAAACCAATCCGAACAGTCGACGAATCATTGTATCAGCTTGGAACGTTGGTGAACTTGATGAAATGGCATTGATGCCTTGTCATGCCTTTTTCCAGTTCCATGTTGCTGATGGTAAATTGAATTGTCAACTCTATCAACGCAGTGCTGACGTCTTTCTCGGCGTTCCATTCAACATTGCATCATATGCACTCCTAACACACATGATGGCACAAGTGTGTGGACTTGAAGCAGGAACATTTGTCCACACGCTCGGTGATGCACATCTCTACATGAATCACCTCGATCAAGCAAGAGAACAGATTAGCCGAGAGCCACTCCCACTTCCAACATTGAAACTCGATGCTTCCATTACCAATATCGATGATTTCACCTTTGAGAGCCTCGAAGTTGTTGGTTACGAACATCATCCTCACATCTCCGCACCAATCTCGGTTTGATCAGCATGCAACTGAAAATGATTCTCGCCATGGACTTGGATGGGTGCATTGGCAAGGAGAATGGATTACCATGGCGTCTACGATCCGACATGCTTCGCTTCAAGCGACTAACAATGGGTCAAGGAAACAGTGCAGTTCTGATGGGGCGAACAACATGGGAAACCATTCCCGAAATGTATCGACCTCTTGTTGGTCGCATCAATATCGTTGTCACTCGCAACACGGGATATTCCCTGAACGACGCTGATGTCGTCAATTCTATAGAGGATGGGATTCAACATGCTCTTAGCAAGAACTGCGATGAATGCTGGATTATCGGCGGAGCGAACATCTACGAACAATGTCGTGACATGGTCGAGGAAATTCATTTGACGTCGGTCGAAACCTCAAACTCTGGTGATGTCAAAGTGACTCTCTTTGGAGAGGAATGGAGTCGGGAAGTGATCGAATCCACTCCAAAAAACAGCGACAATGAGTATCCAACAACCTATATGATTCTCACAAAATCATGAATCGGTATACTCTGTGACTCGAATACCCAAACGTCCTTTTCGAGCAGGACGCTGCATAATCTTGTCCACTTTCGCCTCGAAGGAAGTCTTGAGATCGATGTTCATAGCAAGAGAGTGCCCCATCAGAAGAATCAGGACGTCTGCCATCTCTTCAGCAACATCCTCAATAGGCTTGTTCTTTGTAATGGCTGCAGCGAGTTCACCCAGTTCCTCGACGGTCAATGCAATTCTGTAGCCCATATCATGGCCGTTGTTTCCAGCAAAGTCGTGCTTGTGATGAAATGCTGCAACCCGTTTCATCATTTCAGTCCAAACGTCTTCATCGGTTGATGCAAGCCAGGATTCTACGGAGAAAGGTTCCATGATGATGGCTCATCGTGAACGCTCTAAATCATTGTGTCAGCAACGTCGTTATGCACGACCATACCGGTCCAAGCCTGCGATTGGCTTCAGCAGAGACTGCCTCGTGGCTCAAGTCTGCGGTTGAGTCTCCCGGTTCTTTGCCTGCAGCCCAGTTCGAACCGATGAGAAGAGCAGAATACGGCAATTCAACTTCTCTGCAGAGTTTCGCCTCTCTCGGCATGGTCATTCCAACAACATGGCCACCGAGCTTCTCGATTGCTCGTACTTCTGCAGCCGTTTCAAACTGAGGTCCTTGTGCCAACCAATAGGTGAAGAAAAGTCGCTCTTCGGAGAGATTTTGCACCGTTCGTAAAACAGGTTCCAACGTTGCGTTCATGGTCCGATCAAACGGAACGGTTACTGAAGTAAACTCTGCTTCATCATCGTGAAAGGTTGTGGTTTGTCCTGTAAAGTCGATGTATTGATCGGCCAGACCAACCCGACCAGGTGGGAAGTCTTCAACAATGCATCCAACCGAGCATACTGAAAGAACTGCATCCATGTTGGCATGCTTTAACGCCCAAATGTTGGCATGATGATTGATGTTATGCGGAGGTTTAGAGGCCGATCCATTGTTGTGATGTCGTTGCAAAAAGACAAGGGATTTCTCTTCCGAACCATGTTGGAGTCGAAACGACTTGATTGGAACACTGCCATAAGGAGTTTCGACTTCGAAAGAATCCGTGGCAAGAACCTCAAGTCCTGCGTCGGCAAAGGGTTGTCCAGTCGCCATGTTGAGGAGACCAGTACCGCCGATGATAGCAAGTCGCTGCATGAACTCCCCTCTCAGTCAAGGGTTGTCAAATGTTCGCTGATTACTCTTGCAATCGTTCGATTAGTTCAGCCTTCTTTCCGGAGACAGGTTTGCCGGCTGCCTTGAGAAGTTCCTTGAGTTCTGCAACGGTCATCGAAGAGTAGTCGACATCATCAGAGGTTGCTTCTTCTGCTGGTACTTCTTCAACTGCTGCTTCTTCAGCAGGAGTATCTTCTTCAGCAACGTCCTCAACAACTTCTTCTACGGAATCTTCCGCTTCATCTGCATCATCGTCTGCGTCTTCATCTGCATCTTCTTCAGCCATTGCTTCAGCAAGTGCTGCAGCCTTCTTGGCCTTGATTTCTGCTTCACGTCGAGCCTCTTCTGCGTGGATTTCATCGAGCGTTGGTCCATGGTCCATCTCAACACCTTCCTGCAAGAGTTGGCTCTTGCGGATGACAACAGATCGGCAAGGGTAGATGCTCTTGATTTGATTTTGAATCTCAGATTCAAGTGAACCGTCGAGCATTGCAACCTGCAATGCATCGTAGGTTGTCTTCGCAACGAAGCCACGAAGAACATCTCGAGTCTTTGCACGAATGGATTGCTTGACCGAGGTTTGAACACGCTTCTGGGTGATAATCAATGGCTTTATTCGAACCAAGTAACCGTCTTCGGTAACAACGTCAAGAACATCGTCAATCTTTCCGCGGTATCGGCGAATTTGACGACGAATGTGGTTTGTTTGGTGGTGATGACCGACAAATGTGGTCAATGCGTCTTGCCCTACGGTTCCGGAAACTCGGAAGCGGAGCATAACGTGCATCTTGGTGAAATCACCATTGAATTCTTGCTGGGTCATTTCGTAGATACGTCCCATGATGTGTTCGTCTGACTCACCGATGGTTTCACCAATGTTTTGGTAATTCCATGGGTGTCGAGGCGCTCGGATTGTGTACCAACGCTTGGTCTTCCACTTGTCTCTCTGCTTACGGGCTGCTGCTCGCGCTTTTGCGCTCATCTTCTTTGCCATGTCACTCATCTCGGAGGGTATCTTGAGGGGGCTACCCCTCTAGCATTCAACCGACATACATCACCTATTTGAAGCAACTTGATGGAAAAGAAGAGCGGTAAACCTCATGACCCATGCATGATAACGTGGTGACATGGGCATACTCCACGTGCACGCAGCGGCGACTGCTCATGAATTGCAGGACATTGATCTGGTCAATCAAGCCCTTGAATGGTTAACTGAAACCGAATGGGATGTTGATATGACGACCTCATACCATGGCCCGAAGGTGGCTTTACTTTCCACGCACATCAAAAAGAAAAAACAGGTTGCATCGTTTATGAAAAAACTGGAGCCACATCAATCGTATTTGCTGTCGGATCTGGATGCAAGATTGGACGAAAACAACGTTGTTCACCTTCGTCTCTGCCTGGAGTCTGTGATCGGTCAAAAAGTGGTTCTTGCAAATCCTGAACAGAAAAATCCTGTCGTGAAAATTAGAATCAAACTAGCTGTTTATCCTGGTCAAAATGTGCAATCAATCGCAGAGGAAATTTTCGGTTAACCTAAACCGAGAATGGCGGTAAAAAAGGTTTCAAGTACTTGATGACGATACATGCAAGCATGCCCCACGTCGTAACATCAGCATGTGTTGATCACAAATACCAAGATTGCGTTGCAGTCTGTCCAGTCGAAGCCTTCCGTGAAATGGATGCCTACCTCATCATCGATCCTGATGAGTGCATCGATTGCGGAGCATGCGCCCCTGAATGCCCCGTCGAAGCCATCTTTGCTGACACTGACGTTCCAGACGAGGAAGAGGACTGGATTGACAGAAATGAAAACGAAGCAGCAGACGCACCAATTGCGGAAGGCGATTCTCCAGTTCTTGGCTCCTAATTTGACCATGGGCCTTAACCAACCTTCTTGAAGGGGTAAACCTCCGCAAGGATTGATACTCATGACCCGTACCGATTTCACACAACTTCGTCACGGAAGCGACCTGCTCAAGCGGGGCTTTGCCCGAATGCAACAAGGTGGCGTCATCATGGACGTCGTCGATGCCGAACAAGCAGCCGTTGCTGAAGACGCTGGTGCTGTGGCAGTCATGGCCCTTGAACGTGTTCCAGCAGACATTCGAAAGGCTGGCGGGGTCGCTCGCATGAGCCATCCCGACATGATTCAAGGCATCCTTGATTGCACATCAATTCCCGTCATGGCCAAGGCACGTATTGGTCATGAAGGTGAAGCCCGAATTCTTGAAGCCATGGGTGTTGACATGGTCGATGAATCTGAAGTTTTGACTCCAGCAGATCCGTTCTTCCACATTAACAAGAAAACGTACGAGATTCCATTCGTTTGTGGAGCAACCGAACTCGGTGAAGCTGTACGTCGAATTCACGAAGGATGCGCAATGATTCGTACCAAAGGCGAAGCTGGCACTGGAAACCTCGTAGCAGCTGTAACGCACTCTCGCCTGATTACACAAGAAATCAAGCAAGTCCAGACCATGGATGATGCACTCCTCGATGAGACAGCAGACCTCATTCTGGAGCGATACAAAGTTCTCGCTGACACCTCGAAACTTCCAGGGACACATTTGCAAACACCGTTCGGAACCATCGACGAGACCATGCGTTCGTCCATACGCGAAGTCCTCGATGAGGTCAAGGCCCTTGGCCGCCTCCCCGTTGTGACCTTCTCCGCCGGAGGTATCGCCACACCTGCTGATGCGTCTCACATGATGCGAATGGGAATGGACGGGATTTTCGTTGGCTCTGGCATCTTCAAGTCGGACGACCCACCAAACATGGCGGATGCAATCGTTCTTGCTACAGCACATTATGATGATGCGAGCAAGGTTGCTGAAGCACAAGCAATGATTGAGGGCGATCCAATGAAAGGTGACGAACTCGAAACGCTTGAAATTCGTCTTGACCAGCGCGGCTGGTAATCATTCCAGTGGTGTGTCAACACTCACATCGCCGAGTGTCCACTTGAGAGTCTTGATAACACCTTCAAGTGCTTTGAAATTTCGAGCAGCATCCTTCATTCCATCACGGTCGCCGCGCTCGCGACAGTCCTCGAAGAAGTTTTTCCACTTCCGCATCTTCTTCTCAGCACGGGCGAGCATCGTTTCAATCTCTTCCCATGTTCGGTCATAGGTCCGTTCGGGTGCCATTGGCATTTACAAGGTCCGAGGGTATTAGAACTCAATGCCTGCTTTCGAGATATTTCAAACGTTTTCAAGGTGTTCGTTATCACCCAGAATAACATTCGATGTTGAAAGATTGGCAGCGATTACTGCACCAGGTGAAAGAATGCAATCTGTCAATTGAACGCCTTGTTCAACCCTTGAACCGTTCATGAGGATGCAATGCTTGAGCACAGCATCTTTTCCAACAGTAGCATGTTGTGCAATCACAGATTCTTCAACAACAGCTCCGTTTGCAACTCGTGCGTCTGGATGAATGAATGAGCCTCGCTCAATACGAGCCCCTTGTGGAAGGGGAAATGGTAGTTCATCTCTACGTTCGATCAAAACACGTTGAGCACGTATCAATTCTTGAGGAGAACCAACATCAAACCACACGCCGTTAATGGCTTGTGCATACATAGGCCAATTCATTTCAAGCAGACGAGGGAACAAATTCTTCGAGAAATCGTATTTTTCCCCTTCTGGAACGAGGGCCATTACCTCTGGTTCAAGAATGTACAACCCTGCATTAATCACATTGCTGAACGCCTCTTCCGGAGTTGGCTTTTCCTTAAATCGACGAATGTACCCTTCTTTCAGGCTTCCATCGACGTCACCCGTTGCAGTTGATGACAATCCAACAATGCCGAATGGACTTGGGTCTTCCACTTCCCACAAGGCCATGGTTGCTTTTGCCCCACTACGCTTGTGAGCTTCCATCAGTGCAGCCACATCGAATGAGGCAACAGAATCACCCGATCCAACAATGACCGTTTCAGTGATTTCATCCAACAACAGTCGAACGCTTCCTGCTGTCCCCATCGGCGTTGATTCCTGATTGATTCGTGCAGTACGATCATCAGTGTTCCAATCTTTTACATGCTCTGCAAGCATTTCTCCGCGGTAACCAGTGGTGACAATGATGTTGGTCACACCACCTTGAATCATCGAATCTTTCACAAAGTCAATCACTGGTCGTCCAAGCACTTCAACCATCGGTTTGGGACGAACGTCAGTGATGGGACGCAAGCGTGAACCTTGGCCACCGGCCATAATGATTCCAAGCATGCCAATCAGCGACGTCGACGACCAGCCGACATGTCGATTCGGCCCATCTTCTTCTTCTTGCCTCCACGACGTGGAGCGTTGGAGGCTGTGGTTTCTTCTTGACCCATCCCTCCAAATGTAAGTGTTCCTTTACTCAATAGATTGGAAATCAATTCATCAGCAACTTCTTCGGATTCTGCTCCAGTCTTGAGGCTCTTGGTAACGGCGTTGTTGTGTTCGGTCATCCAAGATTTACGTTCTTCCCGTGCCATGTTTAATTCATCACGAACTTTGTTGACATCGGTCATCATTTCATCGATCTTTGCGTGTGTATCATCAGCCTTAGCTCGCAGCGCAACGTACTCGTTGTGATGTCGGTCTCCTTCGGCCTTGAGGAAATCTCGATGAGCAAAGGCCTCATCCACTTCCTTTGACTTTTCATCAGCACGTCCTACTGCCTCAAGCATGGCTTGATGAGCTGCATCTGCCTCTGCTTTGAGAGTCTTAATGGCGGAATCAAGGTCATCAAGATCAACGGCAACCAATTCAAAGGCCTCAACATCGGGTGATAATTCTTGGATTCGGCGATGCATGATCTTGATTTTCTCCATCGTTTCCTTTTCCTTCTTCGGACCCATAGCAGAGGTATTGTAGAGATTCTCAAGTTGTGCAACATCACGCTTGAGTTGGGCGTGTTCCGCTGTTGCACTCTTTTTCTCATTCTTTTCACCACGACGGCCTTTGGCTTGACCGATGATGGTTTTGATTTGATCTTGGATTGCATTTCGCTTTTCCTTGAACATTCGAACCTCGGTTCGAACCGCCTTTACCTCAGCGAGAACAAGATCGACCTTCTCGCGGTGCTCCTTGTATTGAGCTTGTACAGCATTGCGTTGTTCTGCAGCAGAACGTGCTTCAGAACTAAAATTGTTACGAACATCTCGCAACTTTCGTACTTTGGCTTCCATCGCATGCAGACGGTCACGTAGGTCTGCATCAGGGCGTTCTTCTGCTTGGTCTTTCGAACCCAACATACCACTGCGTAGCGGTTTTGCATTTCAAACCTATGGCTTGCAATATCCGCCTCAAACGTTGAAAATTTCAAGCAATTCAAGGACGCTAGCGAGCGTGATGACCAAGGTTCCCATGACCTGTGTCGAGAGGGTTACAATCCTTCGAAGACGGCGACGGAACTCATTTCGAACGTTGACGTTGATTTGTCGGCCAATGAGCAAATCACCACTCACTTCCTCGAGACGTACCGAGACGGTCGCTTCACCGAAGCGTTCTGGCAGAAGGGTCTGCCACGCCATGGTCCCATCACGAAGCAACCCCGTCATTTTACCCAAAACATCCTCATTTCCTTCGATTGAAATTGGTAGGGCCTCGCTTGACCACCAGACCTCCTTGCCTGGTGCCAGATCGTAGCGCATCGAGATTTGATTGGGTCGGAAATCTGGAGATTGCACACGGAATACGACAGTCCTGCTTTTCTTGGAGAGGTTGTGCATGAACACAAAGAGATTCGCACGCTTGGTCACGACGTTCTCCAAATCAACCTCGAAGACGAGGTCCTTCAATGCTGGAGGTCGTCCGAATTCCATGTCTTGTTCAATTCGGTCGATGAGTCGGAAAAATGCAGGACATTGTTGTTGAGCGTGCTCGATCAGTTGCAGCCACAATTCGACACTGAAAGACTCATCGTTCAACAGTGCATCAGCACCTTCTTCCTTGAGAACTTCCTCCAACTCAAGACGAACTGTTTTCGAATCGAGACCGTTGTAGTGCCGGTACAATGTCATCAGAACCTTTTCCCGAGCAAAATCGTGTTTGATTCCACGCTTGACAAAACCTTGAATGGTCCGCATGAGTTCATCGTATTGAGAACGAAGCAGTGGGTCGAGGTGAGTGCGTATCATATCGTCAAACACTCCATCCAATGTCGAGGGGTGCACAGGGGCTTCAAACGCATCCAGCAATCCTGACTTGTGGACCATGTTGAAACGATTCTGCCTTGTGTTCATGTGGAAACCAACGGCAAGAAGAAGCATTCCCCATGAGGCGAGGAATACATTCTGTCCAAGTGATGTGCGAAGTCCAAGAAGGAGCACAACACTGAGTCCAATGCAACTGAGAAGTACGGTCGTAAACGACAGCGAATGCATTCGAAGTTGTTTTTGAATTCGATGTGCCATGCCGTCGAATCCGTGAAGCGCTTCGATGCTTTGATGGCGCTCTTTTGACGCTTCAACTTGTTGAACGAATGCAGAATACGAGAGTGCAATTCGATAACGATGAATCCCTAAAGCAAGCAGCCATCCAATACCTACTACAGTTCCGAGCAACAACAGTGTGGAACTGAAGGATTGGCCAACCGAAGGCTTGATGCTGGATTCCCACCATGTTGGATCGGTTCCTTCGTACGCCCATGCTCCCAAGAGTATAAACAAACTGAACGCTGGAAGGAGGAGCGTTAGTCGCAATCCTAACGAGATGAGTTGGTTGTCAATGGAGAGCAGTGCGCGTTCTCGTTCAAACAACGAGGATGCAATGTCATCGCTCAAAACATCAACGGCAGTCTCGCTCACACAAAGTCCTCGAAGATGGAACTCAAAAGCGTTCGGCTTTTTTCTCTCGATTATCGTAGGTTTTGACCCAATCAAACTTCAACGATAATTGAACGTGCAATATCTGATTTGAGACTCACCGTTTGTTCGTTGATCTCGTAGATCATGTTACCGTTTGATTTTACGGATGCTCCAATCGATAAGTTGCCCTGAAACAGTTCTCGCAATTCTTGCGTGATCAGCAACCCAACAATTTGTCCTGATTCATTGGTTGACAAATCATATACGGATTTGTGTTTGTTCAACTTATCGACAACTCGTTGGCTGAGTCCCTCGCCGATGTCGGGGATCTCACGGCTCATTTCGTGCGCTCCATCGATAGGGGCGGTTTGAGGGTTACCGAGAAGAAGCGTAAGTGCAACTTCGAGATCATCATCGATTGCATGCTCCAGCCGGCATGCAGTTTCATGCGTATTTCCTTCGAATGGAATTCTCTCAAGGAGAACCTCGGCAAGTCTGTGTCGACGCTTAATCATCTGTCCGTGCTTCAATCCTTCGACGGTTAATTTTGCACCCTTGTAACGCTCGTAATCGATGAACCCTTTTGCAGAAAGACGTTGAATCATTTCGGTTGCAGATGCTGGGGAAACACGGAGTCGTTCCGCCAAATCACCTGTTCGAACTCTTGTGTTTGGGTTCTCACCGTTTTCCTCATAAAATTTGTACATCGTTTCAAGATATTGATCTTCAAACTCTTGAAAGTGACCCGGCATGGCCTATGGTAGTTGCATTATACTTCAAACGTTTCTCTACATCAATTTGCTGAGAAAACCTCGGAACACGAAGGGCAACGAACCGATCCTGTGTACGAGGAAGGTACACGAAGTTTTGAGTTGCACTGCGGACAACCAATTTCGACCTTTGTTTCTACAGGTGGGCCCTCAGGTTCTACATCAGCAATCTCTTCGAGCTCATCATCAAGATCGGGTACTTCTTCCGACTCGACAAGGAACTTCTCCGAGCAATCCGGGCAACGAACAGTTCCAGAATAATCACCTGGAATACGCAAGATGCGTTCACAGGCCGGACAGGATTTCTCAACCGGTTCAACCTTCTTTTCCTCTTGTTTCTGCTGATGCTTCTTTTCTTTACCTGATGGTGTGCTTTCCGATTGGCCCCCAGCGCCGCGGCGCAAATGCAGAACAAGAATGACACAACAGGCTGCTGCTATGCCTCCTCCGATTGCGACAAATGGTATCTCTGCCGACGCTTCGTCAACAACCCGGGGGGAGACAAGTATGCTTTGTTCATCCTCAACCGATGTGGTGCCATAACGCCATTCAGCATTCAAAAGAATTTCATTTCCGTTTGGTACGACAAAGGTGAAATCAAGATTTCGAGAGGAACTCGGTTGGAGCGCTTCTGTCGTCAATTGCCCAAACAAAAGGCCGTCGCTGTCGGTAAGGTACAACGTTCCAACAGGGCCCACATCTTGACCGCTGTTTTGCAGCATAATCGTCACCGTAACATCCTCGCCCTCGACGGGTTCTCTCGGCAATGTGATAGGGTCAATATCCACTGAATAACTTGCAAGAGAAACATCAAGCGAAGCAGTTGCAATGTAGCTGTTTGTTGATGCAATCCAGCCAACGGGTTCCATTCGCACCACGACGGTGTCTCCTTGTATTTCGCCAAGCGTTGTCTGACCTGTTTGTGTCCCAGAACCGAGTGTGAAGATTTGCTCGTTCACATAGACATCAGTACCTTGGACGCGGTATCCATATCGCAATTTTATCTCTCGGTCGACTCCATTTGTGATCGAAGCATTCCAATTGAGTTGAACCCCTGATGCGCTTACTTCTGCATCAACCTCGACGAACATCGCCTGCGGTGATTGAACCACAAGTGTTGCAGTTCCTTCGAGTCCGCTGGAGACAATACCATCGGTTGAGGTAATCATCCACGAAAAGTTGTGGACTCCAACACTCAAATCTTCGAAAACAAGTTGCAGTTCACCAGCAGAGCCTGAATCAAGCGAAAGTGATTCGCTTACGTATTCGATTCCATCATGAAGTACATTGAGCCGTGCTGTGCCTGCTGCATCCCCTTGATTGCGAACGATGAACGACGTTGAGAGGTCATCACCAACGTGCCATGGACCTCCAATAAATGAAAATCCGCTCGAACCCGCCTCATCGAATACCGCAGAGGAAAGACCCTCCAGTGAATGCATTGTCACCGTTTGATTCGATTGGTTTCGATCACCACCCAAATGGCATTCCACGATCCCAGGGCGGGCATACAATGAGAAGGTATCAACAACGCTTTCTCCAACCCCAACGTTGAGTGATTGATTGTACACTTCCTCCTCAAGGAATATGCACGCAAGAAATCCATTGAATGCACGCTCTCCAAGGATGTTGCTCGAAGTTGCATTAAATTGAATCAAATCACCCGAACCAAATGCTGTCGAGATCAACTCAAGATTGACCACGACGCTTGGTAGAGGAGGAGGTCCGATGTGTACGGAATCAGTCAATGTCTCACTCGTTTCATTGATCGACAGTTCTACATCAAGCGAACCTTCCATTACTGGATTCGAAGAGAGATAGGTTAGGACATTGGTCGTCAACGATTGAATGGAGATTTCATCAAAATAAACCGTCTCGTTCCAATCTGCTTGACTTACCTCGAGGACAATCGAAGCAACTTGAAGATCGCCTCCCGTGTTTTCGACAGGAATCTCAAGAGTGAGGTAATCTCCTTGCCGGACCGTCGAATTCGTTGTAAGCAAACCCGTTTCATCTGCACCAGAGTATGTCAGTGCGTTAAGTCCGACGAACTGGACATCCGTTGGCCCGTCTGCGTGAACTCCTGGCAACGAAAGGACGGAACAAACAAGCAACCCCACCAAGAGAATGACGGGGGATTGTTTGCGCACCTGCTGCATATCACGATTGAAACTGTGGAGGTTTTTGAGCATGATGTCCAACAAGTCCATGATGGGAGGTTTATTGAAGGAAGGAGAGTGGGCGGAATACATGACGCCTGAGGAACTCTTGGCCATTACGCCCGAGTTCTTGGGGAAAGCCATCCTTCACCGAAGAGAACGGCTTGCTGCGGAGATTCCAGAACAACTGGACGCTCGAAGCGGAGAACTGTCAGAAGCCGCTTCCATGGCAAGAGCGGCGAAAGCAAAACGAGATGATGTCAACAAAAAAGTTGCATCGCTGAAGAAGGAACGGAACGATGCACAGGCCAAGGCAAAGAAGCTCTTCCTTGAAGCAAACACAATTCGTGAGGCAATACCTAAGCAAAAAGGCGATACTGCCCCTGAACCAGAATGGGCCAAAGAGCGCTTGCAACAGCGGCTTGATGCACTCGATCTCTCACTTCAAACCAACTGGGGCACCCACGTCGATGAGCGTACAACCTTGAATGAAATGAAAAGCCTCATTCGACAACACGAAGAATGGGTCGATTCCCGTAAGGAAAAGTTCTCTGAAATCAATCGGATGAAAGAATTGCAAGAGAATGCAAAGCAACTGCTTGAAAGTGCAGACAAAGCACATCAAGCAATGGTTCAACTGCACGATGAAAACCAGATTTTCCATGACACCTACATCGAAAACGAGCAAAAAAGAAAAGATGCAGATGCGCGAACGACACGCCTTGCTCAAGCACTCGATGAAAGCCAGCGTGGAATCGAATTTTGGAACACTTGCATCGAACATGGATTCCACGAACTCATGGCGGACGCTGAGCGTGTACGAGACGGAGGGAAGTCATCGCGTGCATTGGCACGTGAGCGTCGTCAACAATCTGAGGCGGGCGGTGAGGAAGAATGAGTGTCTGCACGACAACTGGCCTTACTCAGGAACAGCAAAAGCGCTGGCCGCACCTCTACAAGCACTTGGTTGAAGAGATAGAGATTCCAGACCTAACAGCGGTTGATGACAGCCTTGTTGAGAGACTCGATACTCAATTGTCAAAGGCCATCAAAAAAATTGGCGACGCAAAAGCAAGAAGTAGGGACTCACTTACAAACCACCTTACAAGCCTCTTATTCCGTCGTTTCGGAAAGAATGCAACGCTCGAGGTATTTGGTTCAAGCGTCACCAATCTGTCAATCGGAACTGGTGATTTGGACTTGTGCTTATCCTTCAAGAACAAAACGCCCCGAAAGGTATTAAGGAAAATTTCTGGACTTCTTCATGAAGAGGGAATGGAAAACATCCAACTCATCCCAAAGGCACGCATCCCCATTGTTAAATTTAAAGATCCACGGTCTGGCTTGGATGTTGACATCTCACTTGACAATCGATTAGCAATCTACAACTCAGAGATGTTGAAATCCTACGCCCAAGAAAAACGACTTCGCCTCCTGGTTCAAATGGTCAAGTACTGGGCAAGTAGAAGGGGAATCAACAACGCCTTTGAAGGTTCCTTGTCCTCTTACGCATGGACCTTACTGGCCATCCAGCACGCGCAAATGGTTCAACCACCACTAGTTCCGAACAGGCAAGAGAACACTGAAGCAAAACCGATGGCATTTCATGGGACAACCTATGATGTTGGATTCAATGGTGATGCGTACGATACCAAGAACACACAATCACTCGGATCGCTGTTGATCAATTTCTTTGACCGCTTCGCAACACGCTGGGACTGGGAATCGATGGTTGTCTCCATTCGTCATGGAGAAGCCCTCTCTGCCAAAGAAAAGAAATGGGAACACACCGGACCCCTCCCCCTTGAAGTGGTTACAGGAACTGATAATGGGCGCATGGAACACGTCATGCCGATTGAAGATCCGTTTGATCATGACCACGATCTCTCTCGCGTCGTCCGAGCAGAGGGTGCAATGTCCATCCAAGATGAATTTATGAGAGCCATCACAATGCTTGCAGAAGGAAAGTCTTGGCAAGAAATATGCGAACCTGCGGTCGAAATCGACGAGGAGCCTGATGACTTATTCCACGATTTGCGTACCATCACCATGGATGAAGTTTCCAGTCGCCTCGACACTCTGCAAACCAACCTCGAAAGGGTCGAAGGCCAAATTCGAGATTTGGTCGAGGAACGTCAAAATTCAAAGGAACTTCTCGACCTCCTTCGTGGTGGCCTTCGGGAAACTCGGAATGTAAAATCGGATCGACAACAAATCCTGTCAGAGCTTCGCCCGTTGAGCATGAAGGTTCAGGAACTTCGTGAAGTGCGCGACGGAATTAACCAGCGCATCGCCATACCAACCAACCGAATCCATCAAGAAATGGTGCGAATCTTCGAGAAATTGACCACAGAAGTCGATGTCTTCAATGCACCCACGTTGGGAGTAGAAACCGGGGATTTTGCCTATTTCTTCGAACTTCAAGCCATGTATGAAGCGTCCTTGCAATCCAATGAAGCCCATCAAGAGTTCATCCGACTCAGGCGGGAACAAAATGAGGAATATCGTGCACTCAAAAAGACCAAAAAGCGGGAAGAAGATGTACTTGTCAAACTTATTGAGAGCAACCCTGCCCTCGAAGGCGTCCATCTGAACCCCAAATCGATCAAGGAGTTTCAGAAGAATGCAAAATTGCTCCAACGTTCAATCAACGAACAGTACTCCTCAAAGCATGAACTACGTCGAGAAATCGGACGCTTGGAGGCATGGCAAAGAATCGCTTCAAAGAAAAATCGAAACCAAAGAAACCGTTCATCACCTCGTCCATCAAGTGACCGACGACCTCGTGCTCCAAAAGTCAACATCAATGAGGTGCGCCAAAAGGCCTCGACAGGAGACTCCATCTCGTTGACAGAGCTCGATGCACTTCTATCAAAGGGTGGTATTGCGAGTATTGGAAGCAGTGATGGGCAAAAACCCAAACAAAGACAACGTCAATCAAAAAAGCGTTCTTCACAACGAATCGATATTCGACAAGGGCGCACACGTGGACGCAAACAATCCAGGAAGTGAACGGTTGGAAGAAGGATGGAGGCATGGCCTCTCACCTCAACAACTTTCACTTGATTGGATTCAAGCCATACAACGTCTTTTTTTGGAAGGTACAGGCGAAGAGTATTTTGTCGGATCGATCCAATCTCTTCCAGTTCCTGAATGGGCTGGTAATTTCATGTTATTTGATTCTGAGGAAACAGATCCCAAATCGATGCGAGGTCTTCTTTGGACGGCTCCATTCAAGCAGGATACCGTGCGAATCGTATCTTTTGTGCTCGATGCAGGAGCGCGTGGAAAGGGTTGGGGTTCAATCGTTTGGAATCAATTGGTCGAGCAGCTTCTTCCAGAGGGTTATGTCAATGTTCAATTAGAAGTTCGTGCATCGAACGAACATGCAATATCATTCTATAGAACAAGGGGTTTGGAGATTCAGCAAGAATTGCACGGCTATTACCGCCAAGGAATGGGATACATGATGCGTGGAAAACTCCAACAATACCATCCAAACAATGATACACCCGAACATGAAGATTGAGTTGTGCAAGAATCTCTTGAGGCGCTTCGTCAATTGCCATACGTCGTTTCTGTGGATGTTCTTGACAAGAAAGGTCTTGATTCAACGGTCCAGTATCCTAACCTTCAACGAATCCTGGACAACAAGAAGAAAGTGAGTCTTATCGGAAAAAACGGTTGCGCAGTCTTCTTTTCTCACAAATCCTCAATCATTATGGTCCAATCGGAAGCGAATGTAAACTTGGGTGCAATTGACTTGCTTCTTGAGTCAATCGAATAGGGGTCCGAGAACAACCAACCCGTGCGGCCCTACATCCACAGCTTGTTTTTCCATTGCGTGTCGAACATGACGCATCTTTTCGATTTGCATCGTCCGCACCAATTTCCCATTTCGGGAATCCATGCCCAAGTTGATCACTGCATCTGCAATGAATCCTTCATTCCCTTGTAACTCAGCATGGTTGCCGAGGTTTCGTTCTGTGATGAGGAGGACATTGAGATTCATGGAACGGAGGAAATCAAAGAATGAAAACATCTTTTTTCGCATCGCTTCATCAACCGTAGTGAGTGAATAAATTGCCCCCAAAGAATCGAGAACAAAAGTTGTGAATCGATCACCGTGCGTTTGTTTGAAGTGTTCAATCATTTTTCGTGTAAACTTGAGATAGTCCATGTCCTCATTTTCCCGACGTAATTCTGTAAAATCTGTAACTTGGAGGTTCATTGGAAGCTGGAGACCAAGGCTGCTAGCACCGCGCATAAGCGAATCAACCGTTTCCTCTACGGTACAATAAAGACCGAACTCACCGGTTCGATTGAGATGGTTGGTCAGTAAGGTCAAGCAAAAGGAAGACTTCATCGAACCGGGCGGTCCTGTAATCAAACTGATGTAAGGGGCATGAAAGTCTGATTGTACGACGCGTTCCATTCCTTGCATTCCACCGAGCAGCATATTCTCACTTATTTACCACATCTCCTCGACGACTTTGAACATTACTTTTGCATAATTTCCCACAGCCTGTATCTGTCGAGCGGAGTGAAGGGGTTATATGGGCGTGGCAGGTCGGTTGCCTGTAGCATATCCAACTGTGCCACAGAACGAGAGTGATGACCATGGATGATTTCAAGCAACTCTTTGAAGAACGACGCTCAATCCTTGACGGAAAAGCCACACAATATCGCGAAGAACGCGATTCATGGAACGAGAAGACCAAGGAATTGGTCTCCCAACGAAATGAGTTCAACTCTGAAGTTCGCGAATTGATTCAATTGTCGGACCAGCAAAAGCAAGTCCGTGAACAAATGAATCAGGTTGTCCGCGAAAAGAAAGGTATTCGAAACGAAGCAAGCAAGAAGGTTTCAGAGATTCGTGACAAACTCCGTGCTGATCAGCCCGAAGAGAAGGCTCAAGAGCGTGGGCAACGCGGTCGACGAGAGCGTCCTGTCACGCTTCAATCACTCCAGCGAGAATTTAGCCGTCTTGAGCGAGAATTCGAGCGTGGAGAGCACACCGGCAAGAACGAAGGAAAGGTCATGAAGCGTTTGAAGGAACTCAATGTGAAGATTCGTCAAATGAAGAAAGAACAAGAATCGATGGGATCAAGTTCCAGTGAAAATGAGGAAATGAACGCTGCTCGAAAGGAGCATGATGATGCACATCAAGCCGTCCAAGAAGCCGCTGCTGCGGCTCAAGAAGCTCATGATTTGATGATTCAATGGGACAAAGAAGTCAACAAACAGCGGGAGCGTGCAAACTCAAAGCACCGAGAACTGCGAAATACGAAGCAGGAGGCTGACAAGGCTCACCGATTCTACATTGTTTCTCTACGATGCCTCCATTCCATTCAGGACATGATGCGAGCACGACGCAGTGCAGAAGCTGGTGAAGGCGAACGCCCAACCGCTCGTGTCGAAGTTCAGGATTTGATGAGCAAATTGATGTCTGGAGATACCCTCACAACCGAGGAATTGATGGAATTGCAGCGCTTTGACTGATAGTGTCGAATCGATGGTATCAAAGACCGAGATTGACAAGAGGCGGCTGAGAACCATGCTTCAACGTGATGATATTGCTCAAATCATTGAAGAATACGATCGAATGAAACTCCGAATCGGCATGACTGCATCGCACTCTGCGCTCGATATTTGTGATGGTGGAATCGAAGAAGGATTCCCGACGGTTGCCTATTGTCAAGAAGGACGCCACAAGACCTATGCAAGTTACTTCAAGACCAAGCGATCCAGTTCTGGACGGGTTCTCCGTGGCATGGTTGACAAAGCAATCGTGATGCCGTCATTCAACGATGTTATGGAAGAATCCATGCAGATTGAGATGCGAAAACGCAACGTTGTCTACATTCCAAACCGTTCCTTCACATCGTACTCATCAATCGCAGATGTTGAAAATAAATTCAAAGTTCCACTCTTTGGTTCAAGAAACATGCTGCGTATGGAAGAGCGAACAGAGGAACAAGATTACTATTGGATTCTCGATAAAGCAGGACTTCCCTATCCGGAAGCCATCGAGAATCCAGAAGACATTGACTGCCTCGTCATCGTCAAACTCCATCATGCACAAAAGAAACTCGAACGTGGTTTCTTCACCTGCGCATCCTATGCAGAATACAAAGAAAAGTCCGACGTTCTGCTCAAGGACGGAATCATCGACCAAGCTTCACTTGATGGTGCACGCATCGAACGCTATGTGATTGGACCTGTCTTCAACCTGAACTTCTTCTACAGCCCATTGGCTGAAGAAGGAGAGAAACTGGAACTTCTTGGTGTTGATTGGCGATTTGAGTCCTCCTTGGACGGTCATGTACGACTACCGGCACCACAACAAATGACCATGCCCGATCACCAGAAGATTCCAGAAATGACCGTTGTTGGACACAATACAGCAACCATCCGAGAATCTCTACTCGAGAAAGCGTTTGAACTTGGAGAGAAATTCATCAAGGCAAGCAAGGAACACTACGATCCAGGCATTATTGGGCCATTCTGTCTACAAACTTGCATTGACAAGGATATGAATTACTGGATTTACGATGTTGCTCCGCGACTCGGTGGAGGAACGAATGTTCATGTCAATGTAGGCCACCCATATGGAAACGCACTTTGGCGCAAACCGATGAGTAGCGGTCGTCGAATTGCCATGGAACTTCGAATGGCAGCAGAACAGGATCGCCTACTTGAAGTTCTGACTTGAACAATGACCCGTATCCGTTACTCAGGCTACCTACTGTTCAGAAATTTACACCCGCAACGAACAACACAATTCCTGCGATAATTGCCGGAATCGTGGTGTGAACGGTCGCCCAAAGACTGGCAGCTTTGTGACGAACTAACAATGGGAACAAAGCATCTCCATCCTGACTGATGGCATTAGCAGCCAATGCTGGGAACGAAATCATGTCCTTCGTATACGCAGTAATGGCAATGATTTGCGGTCCACAGCCTGGAATCACTCCAATTATGGCTGCAACCGTGACAGCAATCATCCCATCTCCATATTTGGCCATATCTTGTTCTGAGAGTCCACTAAACAGCAACATGAATTCAAACGCCAAGTAAGCAATCATCACCCAAAATGTGACGAATGCAGTTTCACTTGCAGCATGCACCATGGTTTCACGCCTCGAATGCAATTTGTCACCAATGGTTGCTTCCGTATCGTCAGCAAACCAATTCTTCTGAGCTATGTAGAGAATCACCGAAAAGGTAGTTCCGATGAGCCCGACCCAAGTGATAAAACCATCAAGGGTAAGCGGGTTGTACGACAGTTCCAGACTGTAATCTGGATCTTGGCCTGACCATACCAACAACAGAATAGCGAAAACAAGGCCAAGTAAGGTAACGATCCACCACAAGAAATAGCCTTGATGGAGAATCTTGTATCCAAGACCCTCGGGGACTTCACGTGGAAGATCATCCAATGGTGATTCACCCTTAATTTCGACTTGAGATTCGTTGGACTCTTCCTGCCCGATAGTAGGACCAATGCGACCCAACGGTGTGCGAGGAGTTATGCCAGCCATGTCGACCAAATAGCCCCATGTAACACCGACAAAGAATGAAATGACGTGAACGGCCAACAAAGGCGCAATGAATTGAGAATCTGTGACGGCAGCTCCGATCAGTACGAAGGCTGAATCCCCTAATGTAGCGATGAGTGTGGCCACAACGGTACCATAAGTCACATAGCCACGCGCATACATAGGCATCATGACAATGGCTCCACCACAGCCCGGCGTCAATCCCATCAAAGCACCAATAATTGGTTGCAATTTCTTCTTTTCGCGAATGTATTCGACAAAGCGACCACTCGTCGCATATTGCAACCAACTGAAGAGTAATACCATGGCTGCAACAAAGACTGTCACGGCCAGAAAGGCATCTCTCATGCTCGTGACCACGATTTCAATGACATCGCGAGCATTTGCCATGTATAAGGGGCAAGAAAGGCACCAATAAGGGTAGCGTTTGAAAGGACCGACTGCAGCCTGTTGAATTGTCAAACCTGATGAATGGATATTCGGACACACCCTCTGAACTCAGCTGAATTCGATTATTCATGCAATTGGAAGTTCCTCAGTGACGAACCCATTCACCAGTGTCTTGATTACGCCAATACCATTCCTCACTACCTTCAGGATGTTCAACCCACTCGTATCCCTCCTCGTCGAGGACACCTTGTAGGTCAATGCTGATCGAGCCTTTGCTAATGATGACGCTCCCTATTGGTCTGTCATATGAGTCTGAGTACGATGCATATTCATCATCGTTCATGAAATAATCATCTTCCTCATCCCAGTCCTCTTCTTCTTGGTAAGCAAATGCCTCCATGGTTCCACAAAAACGACCCGCAACAAATACGAGAGGGGAGCTAAGCAGTGTCAAAAAAAATCCTCTTGAGAGCCTATACCTTTCCTCCGTTGCACTTATGTCTGCGTTCATGTCGGGCATTAAGACATACCAAACAATCGGCCCACTAAAGAAGATTACCGATGAGATTAAACTGAGTAGTTTGAGTACACTTCCAGGGATGTACCCGAAAACACCTACAAGGGAAAGAATGAGTGTTAAACCAAGAAATCCGAGTCCTGTAGAAATAATCGCATCTGCACTTGAGCCTGCTGAGGCTATTTCACAAATTAAAATGTCATCGTCTTCTTTCGTAGTATCGCAGTCTACAGGTCCACCTCGTTCTTCCAACAGAATGGGGTGATCCAATATTTCAAATTCTGAACTCATATCAATTGGATAACAGTCACGGTCATCGCACATTTTACCATTCGCTGAAATCGTTGCTTCCTGTAAACCATAATCGTTCATATTGGTAACTTCAACTGCCCACCAAAAATCGCCGTCAAAATATTCCTCGGTATCATCGGAGGAATACGTCATCCATGTGATGTCGTCCTGCATATCAAAAGCAAGATAGCCTCCTGCAGCGAGAAAAATCACACTGAGAAAAAACGCTTTCACATTGATTGTTTCCACATTGTCTCCTAAACCAGAGGGTTTGATACCTTTTGGCTTCAAATCGCAACAATCATCCACGTTAAATACTCAATGGATTATGAATCAGAGTGCTCCTTTGAGAAAAAGGAGGGTGGCAGAGGGTAGTCACTGCGCATACCGTTTGCGCTATCTGCTAGTACCACCGAACCCATTGAACAGAGAATGGGAAAGCAAAGGGTTGCTCTGCTTCATCAACTGTCTTCATCTTCATTCTTTTCGGCTGCAGATTGTGCTCTAGCCTTGAAATCTTGATTCGTATCCGTTTTGTCAGC
>MDSX01058285.1_pt1 | contig 24326 bp, 21 predicted proteins | sample 811141 | NCBI WGS metagenome assembly MDSX01 (sample SAMN05326642, study PRJNA326480) | marine metagenome | isolation source: seawater | place: Atlantic Ocean: South East | collected 2010
ATGACCCACGATTTCGGATGGTGGCGTCTGTTGGAGTGCGACAACCCGAGTCAACGTATGAAACAGTTTCGCATCGATCCGGTGAACCAATGGGTCACCTTCGACAACAAACCCTTGTGCTCCGTCCACACACACTTTGTCAACGACACCTTCCCGTTGACGGTGCGATTCAACGAGATTCTGAACTCGCTGTTCGATCAGTGCAGCTCGTTCTACAAGACGCTCCACGACATCGAACCGTTGACGGAGCCGAAGCAGTTGACGATCCTCGTGCAGTACTACAACGATTCCGATACGAACCGCCAGAAGGAGATTGATTTCTGTTTCAAACAGAATCTGCAAAACAAGTGGGTCAAGTCGGTCGTCCACTTCCACGAACCGCAGACGGTGATCCCAACGTGGCTCGAGAAGCACCCCAAGTTTGTGCGCGTGGACTCGTGTCCCGATCGCCTCACGTTCAAGCGCGCGTTCGACTACGCGATCGAACATCTGCGGGACGAACTGGTATGCGTCACCAACGCGGACATTTTCATGCATCATCAGAGCAAGTGGGATCGTCTGCACCAGTTTCTGACCAAGAACCCGACGGCGGTGGCGGCGTTGTCTCGACACGAGTACGACGGCAAGTCGGTCTTCAAGGACAACACGCTACAAAAGTTGTACTACGCGCATTCGCAGGACGCGTGGATTTTCCTTCCGTCCAACCTGAAGACACCGATGGAGGATACCGATTTCCCGATCGGTATTCTCGGGTGCGACAACGCCATCGCGCACCGACTCGTCACGCACGGGTACCGACCGTACAACTTGGCGAACGAGTACGTCGTCATTCACTACGACGTGTGTCGGGGCAAGAACGGGTCCAACGACGTCCAGTTCCAGAACGCACGCAAGCCGCGCACCGACGCGCCGGAAAAGAGGGGATACTATCTGCTTCCGGAGTACGACCGTCTGAACCTGGTGGACGTCATCACACAATTCAAACTAACCAAGGAGGAACAGTACAAGTACATCTGCGACATTCTGTCGAACAAACTCAAGATTGACAATCAGTAATCATTCACCGGTCGTTTCTCGTTGTATTCGAATTGTTGTTGTTCGAAAAACTCAACAATGTCCCCGCCGCGTTCTCCATGTTTTCGTACCTTTGAACCAGGTTCTTTTGTTTTTGAATATTCCGGTCGATGCGCTCCTTTTGCTTCAATTGATAAGGTAAGAATCGTTGATTGGTCAAGATATTGTTCCCAATCACGTAAGCGTTATCGCTCTTTTCGTAGATGAAATGCACGTCATACATGATGCATTGCACGATGGCCAAGATGTCGATCGAGATGAAATGGTACGGATGATACATTCGCGTACGTTGTGCGTCGTTCGTCGCCTGTGCGACGAGTCGTTGGTTGGCAAGCATTAGATCTTTGAGATGGGTGATTTGAAACGAATCGCCCATGCGTTTCCAGTCTAGATAGTAGCGCACCAACCATGTATTGAAGTCACGCGTGAGTTGCGCGCGTTGATTCGGCTTCAGTGTGCTTTGTGGAGTGCTTTGGACTTTCGGAACGGGAACGTCTTTCTGCATGAACGAAATCACATTGTCGACCGAAAACCCGGACAACGCGTACACGGTGACGTAATGTGGAGAGATGATCGATCGATTCACCAATTTAAAATCGGGTGTTTGTATACACAACCCACGAACGCTTGCAAAATTATAAAAGTTGGTTTTGTCTAACATCGACTTTGGTTTCGCCACCACAAACACGCGTACATACTTGAAAAAATCGTTGGCGAGCATCGGAGACGTCAACAAATCTCCTTGCGACTTGGATTCGGCGTGCGCTTTTAACTGACGAATCACCTTCTCACCGTCGTCTTGCATGCATATTTCGATGGCGATATGAAACGAACATGTGAGTTGGACGTTTACGGTCACAAGCTGATAGACACGAGACACATTCGTGTCGACGCGTCGTCTCATGGATGAAAACGCGTCGTTATTTGGTTGGCCGACGTACGTTTCGGACGTGATGTCGATCATCGGTGGGAACGCGAATCGGTACGTTCGGTTCTTCTTGATGTTGTTCGCCGGATCGATGATTTGCGCCATGTTGCAAATGTAGTTTTTGGAAACATCAGACTTACCGATGTTTCGCGCGAGTTTCGGAAGAGCGAGCGTCGATCGATTCTGTTCCGTCTTTAGCTGGTCGTTGGTCTTGAGGGCGTCCGTGGCGAGCAAGATGTCGTACGCAGAAATGTAGGACGCCGCCACTTTTTTTGTCAAAATGCGATCGGTGGCGCCTTCCAAATAGGGCAACCAAGGACTCGTGACCCCCATCGTCAAAAACGCCCATTGAGACGACAATGCCAACGTGAAGATTTGGATCTTCCACATCTCCTTCAACATTTTCAGCGGTACCGATTTTTTGGTATCCATTTCAAGATAGTGTTTCATCCATCCTTTGAAGGTGGTTGCTTGAGAACCTCCTGGTGTCCGGGGACCTCGAATCGTTTGAGAGAAGGTTGATTTCCCCATCAGCTTGCGGAATCCAAACACCAGCTCACAAAACTGATCCTCCTGATCGCGGGATGCGGGTGTGGTTTTCAACAACGCAAACACTTTTTTCGCCACTCCGGGTCGATCGAAGATGTCGTGCACAGAGTCCATGATTTTGAATGCCGTTTGTACTTGATCGGGGAACATGTTGGTTTGCAAAGTGGTGATTGAGGGACGGACGGCGAACGTTTTTGGTATTTTGGAATTGGAATTCGGTGAATTCGGGGTTTTCCGTTTCGATCCTTGAACGGAAGACTTGTTTTTCGTGGGTTTCGGTGGTGGTGGGGTTTGGCTTATTTCCATTAACGTATCCGCATACTGCTTTTGTTGCGTGTTCGAACGTAACGTTCGACCAACCATGCTTATTAATATTATTAAGATAACATTCTTTATTTTTTCTTACAAACCTATGTATAACGGCCGAAAAGAAAAAACTTACATGGTCATTTTTCTTTTTATATAAACAAAGAGGTGATATGACGACGAATCAGAAGAACAAAAAGGTATCGATAATGGCGTCAACAGCGAAACAAAACTTGATGAATGTGGTATGGACCATTCCATACGACACCAAAGGCAATTGTTACGTGTTCGGTCTGGCACCCGTGGTGGGTCGTGGTGGGTTTTACAAACACCGCACACAAAAGGCGCGTCCGGGGGACAAGTGTCCGGAATGGCGAAACAAACCGTACGATTTCAAAAATTGTACCGAAACCATTCGTCGCGTGATCTGCGACAATCCAAAATACGTGGAGAAGGTGAACCACAAGTTGTTCGTGAACCGAACGATCGACAAGGACCACCATCTCATGGCGGCCGTGTTGTCTCCCGATGCGCCGCACCAAGACTTTCATTTTCTGCGACGTGTGCCCATCACCACGGTGGTCAACAGTTGGGATCGGTTTCGTCGATCCACGCCCGCCAAATGCAAGGCCCAACTCCGTGCGTTGCAACCCAAGTACGTTTGGGCGCACCAACAAGGATGGAGCAACGGTGTCAAGATTCACGACGCCGCCGGAAACTTAATTGTGGATCCGAGCAAGGCGGATTTCAACTACAAGACGCTCAACTACTCCATATATTGCGGTATTTTCAAGGTCAAAACGAGACACGCCACCGTGACGACCGAGTTTGATCTTTGAATCATGTTACGCCGTTCGCGCTCGTTTCTTTTTTTCGGAAATCGAACGGTTTTCTTCGACACGTCGTTTCCGACTCGAAAAGAAGAATGTCTTGTATCGATACCGTTGTTTGAACAATTTTCGCACGGAAACGTGCTTTAACTTTTTTTGAACTGTAAATATTCGATCGGTCACTTCGCGGAGATAGTTGGAAAAGGCGGGCTCGGAAGGCGCGACAATGCGTCGTGTCCTGTCGAGCACCGTGGTCGTGGTCGTGTTGGTCGATTGTGCAAGACGTTCGAGTCGCCGCGCGTTTTTTTCGTGTTTTCCCCGTAGTTTGCGCATCGTAACGAGCCGAGGGTTGGTGTACGTGGTCTGAATATCGGTCACTAAAAACGCGCGGGTCGCGTACGCCAACCCCGCGGGCGTCGTGACGCACAGGTTCGTGAACGGAGAGGATTTGGGTCGGTGTACGATGGCCACATCCAACAGACCGATATCGAGTTTGATGTGGGTGCGGTTCGGATTGACGGTGTCGGTGACGGGCACCACGCGTCGCACGTCCCATGTCATCAAGTCGAGCGGCCAATCGGTGTGTTGTTGAAGGTACCGAAATCGTGAGTTGAGAGTGGTTTGTAACGCGGTGATGGTTCTGCACATGACGGTTGCCACCACAAGCATACATCGGGCGCGATCCTTTTTGAATCGATAGTACAATTTGGCGTCGATGTCGCGCGAGCACGTGACGATTTCGGGAATGTATCGACGCATGGCGTCGCCCCCCACCACGAAACAACGGGCGTCCAACGCTTGGTCGGCCAACCGCTCGTTGATTTCCGCCACCATGCCGTTGGCGAACGCCCGCAACGACTCCACCGTTTCCGTGTCCGCGCGCAACAACGTTTGGGTGTGAAAATGTTCGAGGAACCGATGATACATCGTGTCCGTCACGTAGTCTTTGTACACCAGAGGTGCGAGTTTGTACACGTCTTGAAACGTTCGTATTTCTGACAAATAGCTTCGTTCGTTTGCAAAATATTTTTGAATCAACCATCGGCGACGTTCCTCGTCCAGAGCCGACCCTTTCTCTTCCACGCGATCTTGGGCGAGAAACGCGTCGTGGACCAACAAACCGCGCGCGTTCAACGCCATCGTGTCGGAGTTGACGTATGTGGCGTAAAACCGAGCGAGGTCGAAACGCGGACCGTATCGATACAAAGAAACGTACAGCAACGATTCGCGCACCGTTTCACTTTGGCCGCGTTTTCCGATCAACGCGTCGTACGCCACCGTGTACGAAAACCCGGGTCGCATCAACTCCCATTCGTTGTGGTTTGGGGGCACGCACCCGGTGCGTTTGGAAACACCAGGCGACACGCGAATCTCGAAAGGGATGTGCGGAAACGCTTTTCGAAGTCGGTCGACAAGCCGCTTCACTTGCGCGTACACCATCGCCGGCGCCACGCACGCGTCGTCCGTCAGCACGCATTCCAAGTCCACATTCGACGTTCGAAACGCCGTCGGGTTGGCGATTTGCCACGCGTATCCGCCTTTGATGTACGCCACATGCGTCGGACCCACGTGAATCGAGCGCACAAAGTCCAACACGTAGGGTATCATCGGGGAAGATACGATACGTCTTTGCTTTCGCGTCTTTTCCATGTTTACTCTCGACGACACACATTTTAGCGAATTAAATTAAATGAAAATAAAATTGTTGTGTATACTGTAAATTTCAAAATGAGCGTACATAAACGAACGGGAGTGAAGGTGATGACTTTCAACAACCCGCTCATCGTAGCGAAACGGGCAACGATCGAAGCGATGTTGGTAAGACTTTCCAATGCGCGTGATTCCAAACAAGCGAATGCAATGACGAACATGATTCGCAAAGAGATGACCGACTTGAAACGGATGAACCGCGCGTTACAACGCAAACACGTGGCGGCTCTTGTGATCCACAAGGTTCGTGTTCAAAACACCAAACTGTAAATTAAGCGTAGCTGTTTTCGACAGATCCGATGTGTGTGCGATAGTAGTCCACAATGAACGACTTGATATTATCGATCGGTCTTTCACGCAACATACCCACAAATTGTTTCATATCCGGATTGGCGGTGTAGTGGTACCACGTGCTCAACAACATCTCCGTGTTGATGTTGGGCGATCCGACGTTTGTGGTTTGCGCCTGGCCGAAATCGATGAGAACGGGAACGTGTCCGTCCAATATGGGAACGCGCATCACCGTTCCGTCGATGTCGTAGACCATGGACGAATCCCTCACCGGTTTGCACACAATGTTCGGCATGTAAATGTCGTTGTGCACGATTTTGTTCTTTTTCAACAAATACAACGTGCACAACAATTGAAAGATCATAATTACCTCGTTCATGGGGTTTCGATTCTTTTTCAGATACAAATCCATACCAATCCCCGAGTTCTCCATCAACGTGATGAGCCCCTTCCCCTTTTTGACAAAGGTCCAATCTTTGTGCGACAATGCGATTCCCTGTTTCCTCGACCCGCGGAAACGCATGGAATCACACTTGTGGTGCGAGATGAGTTTGGGCAAGTGGACGGACCCAATCTTGTTGATGGCGTACAGCATGGTCACCTCGTCCATCGCCACCTTGTTGTTGCTCGTCACTTTCATGATGTAGTCAAACTTTTTACCCGTGTACTTTTTCATGATGTGGTAATCGCGCGAGCCCTTGTGTTTTCCGTCCGCCACGGCATACACGTCACCAAAATACCCGGAACGAATGTGACCTAAAATGGTGTACGAATTCATGATGTCACGCATGCATAGGTTCACCCGTTTCAAGCTCGTTTTTTCACCCGATTTCATTTGTTATAATATACACAAAACATATATTCGATACCGAAACTATGTCAACCGATGAGGAGATTATTCAAGATATTCTTTCAAACTCAGACAAACGATCCAAGACGCAGTTTCAACACACGTACCCCGAGTTTTTTCGACGGTGTCCGGTGTTGAGCGAAAAGCTGTTCGATCCGAACATGGACCAAAGCATGTTGCGTTACATGTTGAAACAAAAACAACAAATCATGGAACAAGGCGTGACGGAACACGAAGCTTCCGTGAACGTTGGACACCGGTTGGTAAATCAATACGTCAAGCCACTTATCAACTCCGAAACGAATTAAAGAATCTTTCCGTTTCAACACATTAAATGGAGTATGTCGGGTACGTGGGTGGTACCTTGTTAGGGATTCAGTTGTTTCCTCAAATCAGAAAAGCGGTGTCTACGGAATCCACCAAAGACATCTCGCGAATGTATTTGTTTCTCAACATTATTGGTCTAGGATGTATCGTGTCGTACGCGGTGAGCAGAGGTGACATGCCGATTTACATTCCGGCGTCTGTGAGCTTGTGCAATTCTTTTTTTTTATTCGGTCTGACACAACACTACGCGTACAAGGAACGAAACGCCCCGGTGATTATCGCATACACGGACACGACTGTGTAAGGTTGTTCATGTCGGTATCATGTTAACCACAAGAACCGACAATAATCCGTGGATTTCCATAGCGCCGAACAAAGGTTACTCGCGGTTTGAATCGGTCGGACATGCTTAGACGCCCAAAGAACGAACTGGGGCGTTGGTGACGCATGATGTAAACGGAGTACTTCATGGTGTCGGTTGGTTGTTCTCTCTTTACGTTTTCGTGATTTTGTTGGCCACGTACGCACCCATCCTCCTATACCCGGAAGGACTAAGGTGGTACCCGTTGTGTGCCCAAATGGAGGATTTGGGATCGTACACGAAATCTTCTCCGAACGGTACGTACGTCAGTTTAGACACCGAATTACACCACGCGCGCAGCTCTCGGTTGACGTCGAGACGCTTGGATTCGCGCATCGGTCGGTCGAAATGGATTTGAGGAAGGGACAGAACGTACACACGAGACACGCCACGGTTCAAACAATGTTTGTGGATCTGTTTCAATTTGTCGACGATGTACGCGCTTGACCGGCGCATGAGGTCGTTGGTTCCGGCCAACACAATCGCCGCGTCGTACGTTTCGATATGGACGCGGTGTTTCAAATGGGTGAGAATTTGATGCGAGGTTCGGCCACTCAAACCGACATTGTGAACGGTCACATCGGTTTGTGATCGTTTTTTGTGGGACATGAGTATACGGCGCAACGCGGTGCTGTACGGATAGTATCTTGGTGTGTTTTTTGTCACGTATCCTTCGGTAAGCGAATCTCCAATACAAATAACGCGCATGTGTGTAATTGTTGTAAAACAGATAATAAAAATAGGACGGATTATAAAAAACAAATTGATGAATCCACTGGTATACACCCCTCGTGTGTACGAAAACCCATCTCCCATGCGGAGTCCGTTGGCTCCGGTTCCGAAACGCAAACGCCGTCGACGATGCGCGTGTCCGAGACCCAAAAAACCCGATTCGAAAAAAACGTTTTGTAGGACGATCGCGTATGTGTTGTGTGTGATGATTGTTATGATCGCGATCCGTCTTTCGATGTTCCGACCGACCACTCGAAATAGTCGTTAAGTTTTTCTTTGTAATACAGACATGCGTCTCGAAACGTCTCGTCTTCGTGTTGCGAAAAGTCGGTCAGCTTGGCGCGCATGGTTCGTCCGAACGTTTTCCCTAGCGCGTACAGACAGGGTTCGACATCGCACATGTAGTCGAACAATGCGTACACCATATATTTTTTATACTCCGATCCTTTGACATAATCCACATTATGAATACCCATGCGAATCTCGTGCATTATTTCTTTCCGTTCGTCTTCCACCAACATGGTTTGTGTGTCGCGCCGAGCGAGTGTCATGGATCGTGTCACCGGCGCCATAAGGATGATTACCATGTATTTCTATATGGATCTTTAATTGCATTGTTTGGTTACACGACAACACGGTACGATATGTATTCGCCCGCGGTGGGGCTTTTGCGCGTGATGCGAATGAGATCCCCAGGCATGTATCCGTAGTACTTGGCTACGGGGTCGGTGGCCAACAGGTTCGGAAAGTGCTTCAATTTGGTCTTGTAACGGGTTTTGACCGTCATCGTCTCTTGTTCGCTGAGCAGTTCGTGTTTGGGGACGAGTTCGTGTTTCGTGATGTTGAACGTGAGCTCCTTTTCTGAAAACACTTGAACAATCAAGTTGTTCACATCAGTTGTAATAAACTGTTTTGCAAATGATGTGATACTACCTTTGCACACGATGATTAAACATGAAAACCCTTCATGATCGTCTTCGATAAAATCCTTGATGAGCTTTATTTTTTTGACACTCACTTTGGGCGACATGACAAAGTAAACCAGAATTCGTTGCTCCGAGTCGTTTTTCGCGTTCATGGTCGTTTCGGTGGGCCACTCCATATGGTGATATCCACGATCATGCAACATCTCCATCACGACGTGACGTACGCGATCCATCGCGTACGATTATTACGTGTTTCTTTGAATCGCCTCTCTAATTGATTTTGTTTGTGTTTACTTTCAATTCGTAAACGGGGGTTGGGGTCGGTTGATGTCTATGGCGTACGAATTGTTTTGGGCAATGAATCCGAACACACGGTCGTTGGTCGGATCGGTCGTTTTCGTGGTACCCATGGTACCTTGATTCGTCGTAAAATTCTGAACCCCCTTGACAAACAAACCTCCTCCCACGTTTGTCGCGGACGTGTTGGTGTCGTTCTTCACGTCCATGAGGATTTGCGACTTGTCGAGCGCGATGTTCGTGCGGCCCGCGTTCGGCGTACGTTCGGTCATGATCGTGTACTCGCGCGCCACGTTTTGCTCCGCTCCGTACGCCGACGCGTAGTCCTTGCCGCCGTTGTAATGCGGCTGAGACGTGTACGTGTTGGCGGTGTCGCGTTGGGTGACCACGTGAGTCGCCGCGTCGTGATGGACGGGTGCGGTGGAAAAGGACGGGTGCGCCACGTGCGTGGTTGAGCACACGCCACGCTGGGTCGGTGCGTGATCGACGACGTTCTCACGAAGACCGCGGCGATTCCCGGCCACATTCAAGCGGTGGCAGTTTTCGGTGTCGCGCAAGGTGTGGTTGTCAAAGTGTTCGAAACGCTTTTGCGCGGACGCGGTGGGAAGCTGGGCGCCGAGCCGATGACAATTTTCCTGGTCGCGTTCGTTGGTGTGAGTCAGGAAGAAGGGGGTGTTGTACTGGGCGGCGGTCAACGACGCCGGGTTTCCCATCACACCGCAGCGCGACTCCGCCCCCGGTTCTTTGGGTCGCATGTGTTGCGAACGCAGCACGTTCGCGTTGGACTGCGCGGGTCCAGACGGCGGCGCGCATTGGTAGTCGGTGACTCGGAACGTGGAAGGATGCGCATGAGGACGACTCGACGCGGCTTGGACCGTAGACATGACGCCGTTGATGTACCGGTTCTCCTCGGTGGCCAATCGTCGCGCGTTGGATGTCTCCGTTCCGGGAAGTGCGGATCGCGTGTCGACGCTCATCTTGCCGTGGTTCATCACACCGGCCAAATTGTTTTTGCGATACACGTTGATATTGTCGGGCATGATGCGGAACATTTCGTGAAACCCGTGGGTGGGCGAGGACGCGGTGGATCCCAGTCCGGGACCGATGTATTGTTTCTCCACAGGGGATATGTTGTTGTGAATCCCGCTGGCCACATAGTCCTTATACCGTTCGATGTTCGGTTGAAACGTCGTTCCGAACGGATGGGTGATTTGAGATTCAGGAGGGCGTTGCAAAAGCTCCTTCTTCTTCTGAAAGTCCAAGTTGTCCACTCCCGTGAAGGTGGCCAATCGTCGATCCTTGAACGCGTCGTTCGTGTTCTGAGATCGTTGGCTCTTGTAAAAGGGTACCATGTTGTTGTGCGTCATGTTGGGATCAAATTGATTCACCGAAGGGCGCAGTTGGGGTTTTAACGGGTTGGGTGCGTTCGTGTTTTGACGCACGTATTCGTTCGTCGGAACCTCTTTCTTTGACACAGAAGACCGTTTGGACAACTCGTTACCAAGCACGGATAATCCGCCTAAGATGAGCAATTCCATAGATATCTTTGTTTATATTATAGTGAGACGTACATATTATTCCCAGTTTTTTACGAGTACTTGATGACACTGCGCGTGTCCATCCCGAACAACTCGTTGCGCGGGATGGTGTTGGTGAACCTGGACGGTAGGATGTCGGGATTGATGCGATTCAACAAGGTCTGCTCCGACTTGACGCTCTTGTGCTCTTTCGCCTCCACGGGTGCGAGCGATGCCCGCGCCGCGGTGTGGTTATTGGACGCAGAACCCGTGAACTTGGCGGGCACGGGACGCTCTATAGCTTTGGAGATTTCGCCTTGAATGAGTGCGGATTCGACGTCAATGTTGGTCGCGGGAGAGTAGGATTTGCAATACACCCCGTCCATCACTCCACAAGACGTGTCAGGAAGTTGGGTCTGAAGCATGTAGTTTTGCATTTTAGCCGACTGACCTGCTCGAGAGTTGAGATTTTCGATTGTCATTTATTCTAAATACGTGTATATTTTTTACACCCTCGTACACACCACTTTGTGTGGTAGTTATTTTCGCAACATTTGAAACCAAATCACGTGTCTTCAAATGATTCGAACAGTAAAAACAATAAACAAAACAACGACACCACTAACCCTACACAATGGAAATGATGGGGTATTCAAAATTTGACGTTGCGGTACACGTTGCGCGTGCTCGTTCCGGTGGTGTTGATGGGAACGTTGGCGGACACGTGGTTCGGGTGGAACACGTTGCGCTCAAAGAACGGGTGCTCTTCGGTAGCGTATTTGGTTTTTGTCGTGTGGTTTCCTTGAATCAACGCCGCCTCTTTCGCGGCGTACGGAGACCCGTGTAGTTGATACGGCGCGGTGCCGAACAACTCGGTGGACGGGTAGTCCACCTCATTCATGCGCGTGAGCGCCGGACGCGTGTCCACCACACCCAATTCGTGCGTAAAATATCGTGTGGGCGGATTCTTGGTCGTGTACTTCAAAGGGGACTCACTGTTGATGTTGCGCGCGCGAAACTCGTCCGTGTCGTAAAAGGTACGCGTGGATTGATTCAAGTTCATGTATCCCGTAGTATGATATAATAGGTATATAAATAATTTTAATGCTTCCCATACAAAAAGTGGGCGAATTTTGATTGATTATTGTCTACGATGGAATAAAACTGCCTACGTCCGTTGGTATTGAAGATGTCGTCGTACTCGTTGTGCGTGTAGTTGCGAAAGGCGTCGTCGTAATCCTTGGACTCTACGTTACACGAAGGGTGTACACTGCTTCCTATATTAGTTATGTTCGGATTGGCAAACCAATTGGACTCGTCGGGTTTTCTACACAAATCCGTCGTCCAATCTTTTGGAGGCGTGTAGTCGCGCCTCCCGCGATGCATGTTGTCCGGCTTGGCCACGCTTCCCGTCTTGGATATGTACGGCGCGAGGAAGATGGAGTCGTCCTTCTTGTCTCCTGTGCGTTCGGGTGTAAACACGTTGGTGGTGTCGTGTTTGTTTTGCGTAATTACTCGATTCACCGCGTACGGGTCCTCGTGTCGTTGTTGCGCAAGCATCATGTGATGAGCGAATACGACAAACAACAACAACACCAATCCCATCGACATGGGGGTTAGGGATCGTCGGTAGATGGAAATCAAGACAAAATACATAATGATGAATCTGGAAATGGCGTTCAATTTGGATTCGCGGGTTTTGGTTCGTTTTCCAATCCAGATGTCCTTCATGTGGCGTCGGGAGAACAACACGCGGATGTCGTCGGCCCAAAACGGTTCGGGGCGCATCCTAAGCAGAATGCGCGTATTTGTTGTGTTTAGTTAGAAATTATAACGTAGAACGCTCCCGCAAAAATGTTTCGGGTGGTCTTCGTACCTGGTGAACGTGTACACCTTGCGCCGCACCGCCTCTTTGACCAAAAACTTGTTGTGCTTCCAAAACTCGTCGTCGTGTCTATACGCGCTCGTCATGACGTGTGCGAGTTCGTGCAAAAGCACCCATATGATGTCGTTACGCGCGTTCAAACGACCTTGCTTGTTGAGAACGCAGACGGAAATCACCTCCCCTTTGTTGACGTTGGATGCGAGAATGTGTTCGCCGTTCATCGGAAGTTCGCGAAGGTTCCCCGACCAGTTTCGAAGACGCTGGACGTTTCGGTTGTTCGGATACGCGTGCCGAAGGTCCGCGACAAACGTTCGGGTCAATTTCTCTATTTCGCGTAGCTCGGCGGATACGAGCGTCTTTACCAAGGTGGAATGAGAAGAATCCACGTAGACGCGGTCGTGGTAGACAATACCTCGGTATTCGTGAACGTACACAATCACCAACAACAAAAACAACACGACACTCGGCACAAACATTGCTTTTTACTCTATTTCGTGAGTTTATTTATTTTACTTTTTCATCATCTGTTGCATATTCTGAAGAAGGAACGACGGATCGATGGAATCCACCTGGGACTCGTCCATCTGACTGGCATACTCCGACGCCAGCTTTTCAATCCCGGACATCAGGCCCGACGGAATCACCTGCAGCGTGTCTCCGAAAATAAGCAACGTCTTCAGATGCGACCATATCGCCTGCTTCGTGTTCTCGGTGCAAGCCTCGTTCTGCCATATGCCGGACAGGTTGAGCTCCTTCACCAACTCGATCGAGTCGTCGAACATCAACGTTTCGTCTTGGGCGTTAATGCGGTCCTTGTACGGACTCACCACGTCCATGAAGGTGGTCATGCACTTGCGAGGATTGCTCTTCTTCAAAAGTTCGAACGAGTTGGCATATACCGCAATCTTCTTTTCGTTGGGAAAGCATTCCTTGAGTTCGGAGATGAATTGTTCGAGCATGGCGTTGAATGAAGATACACCAGACATGGTTGAAAATATGTGTTTACATGGTATACATAGAATTATTTTTAAGTTTGTTTTTCTGATGATACCGAAATACCAAAACACCCACCAACCCCATCATGATTCCTATACCGATTTCGGTGTGAAAGGTGCTTTTCTTGTGTTGGAGCGTGCTGTTGACGAGCGCAATGTTGCTCTCTAGCGAGTTCATGGATTCGTTTATTGCATTTCTTGAAAAGATTAAAAATCGTCATCTATAGCGAAGCACTGTCTTGCTTCGTCGACCAATATCCCCGATTTGGCGTACTCTCCGACACGACGTTCGAAAAAGTTGGTCATTCCCGTCAAGCTGATGGTTTCCATGAAATCGAACGGGTTTGTCGACTCGTACACCGCTTTGTATCCAAGTTGCAACAACAAGCGATCCGCCACGTACTCGATGTATTGCGACATCAGCGCGTCGTTCATCCCCACCAAGCGACACGGAATGGCATCCTTGATAAATTCTTGCTCGTGATCCACCGCCTCTCGAATGATCGACTCCACCTCCAGCTGCGCGAGTGGGTGTCGCAGCGTTTTGTAGAGCAAGACGGCGAAATCTTGGTGCGTACCCTCGTCTCTCGAAATGAGCTCGTTGCTGAACGACAAACCCGGCATGAGCCCCCGCTTCTTCAACCAAAAGATGGCGCAGAACGATCCCGAAAACATGATTCCCTCCACACACGCAAACCCGATCAATCTTTTGGCGAAACAAGGACATTTCTCCTTGGAGATCCATCGACTCGCCCAATCCGCCTTTTTGGAAATCGCAGGCACCGTGTGGATTCCGTCGAACAGCTTCATGCGTTCATTCTTATCCTTCACATACCGGTCAATCATGAGACTGTAGTTATGGCTATGAACGGTTTCGTTAAACTGTTGATAGCTGTAAAACGCCCTCGCCTCCGACACTTGAACTTCGTCGCTGAAGTTCCGCGCCAGGTTTTCGTTCACGATGCCGTCAGACGCGGCGAAGAAGGCGAGGATGTGGTTGATAAAGAACCGCTCGTCGGGGGTCAACACTTTGTCGTAATCGTGCTCGTCCCTGGAGAAATCAATCTCGTTCACCGTCCAAAAGCTGGCCACCGCCTTTTCGTACATGGTCCACATCGCCGAGTGTTCGATGGGAAACAACACATGCCGATTCGGGTTGGTCAAGAGAATCGTTTCGCCGAACGTTTTCACAAACTCGCCGTAGGTCAAAAGCGTATCGGTACCGGGGTCGAAAAACATGGGGAAGGAGGACACGTTCGTGTCTTCGAGTGTGACCACATCGTGATGAATAGCCATCACCTCGCTCAAACTCTTCACAAACACCTTTTCGGCGCGGATGTTGTGTGTGGTGATGAAATGCTCCGCCTCGTCGCACAAGACGCAACCCGGTTTGGTATAAAAGATGACGCTCATTTCTCTCTTTATCGGTATGTGGTGTGTATACCATAATCTTCTTTAAAATTTTTTAATACACTCGTCCGGTGCGAAGTGTGTCGAAATGCCGTTCGAGTAAAGGACGTGCAGTGTGGTTTCGTCCTCTGTCGCGGACTTACAGTCGTTCGTCGTTGTGGTGGCGAGTGGAAACAACCACCTCGTTTTGAGCGACTGGCCGAAAAAATCGTGGTTCGGACCGGCAAACTGGAACACGCGATCCAACACGTCCGTCTCTCCGTTGTCAAACTGTTGACACACGGTGGCGGAAACGATGCGTGGATTCTTGAAAGGGTCGTTCATGCCTCTAGGTTTCTGGAACAAGCCTAGACTCGGTTCCAACTTGGTTTGGTGAGTGGATACGATACGGTACGGTCGGTGATTGAACGTGGTGTGATATTCGAGACGCTCATCGTCGTTGCACGCCGGGATCGTGCATTGCACGAAATACTCGTCACTCACATCCTCCACAGTGTTTTCCATGTCGTTGTGTTTCATCACTTTTACGATCGTGTATGGCATATCGGGGACGGACACTTTGTGAATCAGTTTCGAAAAATAAACGTAATACTGATACAAGAAAGACATCATGAAAGATACGTTGCACTTGACATTCCACATAAAATCGTTGTAACTCTTGGTGATTTGGGCGTTCGTCATCCGTGTTGTGAGCGAAAGGTGGACAATGTTTTAAATTGTTTAAAACTTACGCCTGCTACGATTGTTCAATGAAAAACAAAGTTCATGGATCCATCGAAAACTCGCACAAGGAAAAGCTGACCGAGTACGAACACGTGGAGTCCAAGGTGAAACGTTTGCAAAACAAACTCAAGTCGGTGATTCACGAGAAGGATGCAAAACAAAACTCGTTGAGTGTGTTCGATCTGCTCGCGTACGACGATCAGATTCACACAATTCGGGAGGATATCGAACAACTTCAACAAGAAGACAGCGTGTCTTATTTGCTCAAAGTGACCGACATATTGAAACGCTACAGTCACGACGAGACGACGCCAGCTTCATCATACACTCCGGTGGGTGAAAAGGGGCACATGAATGGGTTCGTCACGACGAAAACAGGAAACCAACGCGGTCAGTTGTACCAAGAGTACAACGATGTGGTGAACAATCACGTCACCGCGCTCCAAAAAACGCCCGGTGGCGAGTCGACGTTTCACGCGTTGACACCCGTGATGTGCGACGCATGCGATCACCCGATGACCATCGCCGTTAACGAGACGCATTTGGTGTGTGATCGGTGCGGGGTGTACCAAACCTACTTCGAACCCAGCGTGTCCGGGCTCACGTACGAACAGGAGATTCATACCGAAACCAACATTCATTTCGCGTACAAGCGCATCAATCACTTGCGCGAGTTGTTGTCGCAACTGCAAGCCAAAGAGACGTCGGACATTCCCGACAACGTGTTGGACAAGATTCGCGCCGAGTTTCGGAAAGCGAGAATTCAAAACACGTCCGAAATCACCCAGTCGCGTGTGAAGTCGTACCTCAAGAAGTTGGGCCTCAACAAATACTACGAACACACGCGCCAAATCACCAACTGTTTGAACGGCAAGCCTCCGCCCGTCATATCCAACGCTCTGTACGAAAACTTTATCAACATGTTTACCGAAATCCAAGAACCGTTTGAAAAGGTTTGTCCTAAGAGTAGGAAAAACTTTTTCAGTTACAATTACGTTCTTTACAAATTTTGCGAACTGCTCGGAGAGCACGAAAGCATGCAATTGTTTCCGTTGTTGAAGAGTCGTGAAAAGCTGTACCAACAAGATTGTATTTGGAAAGACATTTGTCACCTGTTGGGTTGGCCGTTTTACAAGAGTGTGTAAACTATTTTTTTGCGTTTTATGACTCGTGTTTACCAATCATTAGTTGGTGATCCGGATTTGACACCGCCACCACCTTCGCGGATATGTCGCAGAATTGGGCGAGTCGCGCTTTCGTGTTTGCAATCAACATGTTCGAGGTGACGGCGAGCCAACACGCTTGCGAACCCATTGGACCCATGGTGTCGTACTCTTCGGACACGATGGCGTACAACGCGTGTTCGTCCATCCGGATCGTGGTGGAATCATCCGACCGTAACATGCGGATGACGCACCGAATCGCGGCGTCCTTGGACGGACCTGGAAAATCGCTCAGATAGTCCATCATTTGGATCAATAATTAATTCGGATCGATATTAAATATACATATTTGACATGTCTATAGATCCTTTACACCCTTCGACTATTTCGGAAGAAATCGAATGGAATGAATCGGACGACTTTTTGAACGTACTATGTGATTCGGTGCGAGCGGCGGACACGAAAACAAGTTCTCCAATTCAATTCACACCGATTCGAAAATCGCTCGAACTGGAACAGATTGCGACCCGTTGGATGACGGAATGGATCGAAGCGGCGAAGAAAGAATCACGATGAAAGAAGGTTTTTTAAAACGCGGCGTATTCGAGCACGGCGGCGCGCATGGCGGGATGGTCGTATCGCACGTATCTCGCATTCACCATCGCAAGGAATTCGTTGGTGACTCGAGTGGTCGTGTCCGTGTTTGTGGGAACGTCGGCCAACACAAGGTCCCGAGTCGTATCTTCCACACTCGTCTCCACTTCGATTGGAGTGACCCGTTGGGGTGCGTCGTTTTTTCCTTGGTAATCACCCCAGAGATGACCGTCGTTTGCCCCCAATCCACTTGGATCCAACTACCGGTAACCGGATGCGCGGCCGCCCATCCTTTCGTGTAATCCAAGGTGGAGTTTTCCAATCCGGATTCGTGATACGAATCGCTGACATAACGTTGTTCAACCGGTAAACGTCGACCCTTCTGGTACATTAGGTGTTGTAGGTTTTTAGGGAATGAGAATAACGTGATGTGGATATGCGTCTGTTGGTGAGTTAGCAGAGTTGGTACCTTTCCCGTCCGACCCGCCCCAATCAAGTGCTAGTCCGGAGTATCTTGATTGATTGACAAGTGAAATATCATCAATTGTATACAGAAGTTGTCCGGAAGTAGAGTACGCCTCAATCCGTAAATCGTGTGAGTATTTCAGTCGACCAGTCCATAATTTAATGGAATCAATAGATAATGTGTCCGAACGCACGGTGAAGCGATATGCATAGTCGTTGGAAGGCGGAACACCAAGCCATTTATAGGAATTCGTAGAATCAAAAATAATGGACTCGAACTCTTGTAGATTAGAAATGGTGGTGGTGTCAGCGTTCCAGGTGGAGTATCCAGAATCCAAATCCGAAACACGCAAATCGGTAATTTCATCCGTGTTACTAAACGCTTTAAACGCGGTTATCAGTTGATACGTATCATTTCCAGAAACATTAATTTGGTTGTTTCGTGATTTCAACGAAATTTTTAACATTTGCGTTTTTGCAACTGGCTCGACGCCTGGTTCAATCGTAACTTCTTGATACGCCCCACTCGCCGTCATTTCCGCAATCGTATCACCGCCCGTTTCGGTGCTGTTCGGTCCGCGCGTCGTGGTCGCAAGTAGGGTACCGTCTTGATCCAAGATTTCGTAGGAAGGTCCGTACAAGAGACGGAAATGGAACAAACGAACCTTGGTCACATTTTCAAACGAACCCTGTAAAGTAACCAAGACGTCTCCGATGGAATAGGTGTTGTTGAATTCGGTCCAAATGACCCCCGGGCTTTTGACGCCGTCGTTCAACAAAGACGGGTTGTTGTTGGATGGCGTTGCGCCTAACGTGGCTGTATACGGAACCAAGTCACCCTGTTCGTTCAACAACTGAAGTTCGGACAAGTCGATGCGCCCAACGGTATCGTGAGGCGATGCCTCCTTCACGCGGAATTGCAGTTGCGTGCGAGCGGATGTTTCTATTTGCGGTTCGTTTCCCTCGATCATCCATTCGGACATAGCGGCGTATCCGTTGGAACCGGTCAAATGGATGCGGTACTGTGCGCTCGTCACTTCGTCAAAAGTGATGGTGACGGAGGTTCCCCAATGAGTGGGGGTCGACACGAACCCCGTTTCGCTCGGATTTACAACAGGCACGAACTCGGTACCGTTGTCGTACTCGATTTGAATACCAACGGTGAAATGATTGTTCGGTGAGTTCACGAAGGTCATACTCGATGTCGAAACCTGGGTTGTGAATCGATACACGAGCGAATTATCCGCCCCGATATAGCTGTGGTTCCAAACATCTTCCACCGAACTTGTCGGGACTCCGTAATGAGCTTCGTACGTGATCGCGTCGTAAATCGTGTCGAACAAGTAGGTCACTTTACGGCTGGCGTTGTTTGCGTTTTGCGTAAACACCTTGTCCCCGTTGTGCAAATCGTATCCGATGTAATCGATCCCGTGGATGTTTTCAGTGACTGAATTCACAGGCACGTCGTGATTGTACGTCGAGAAGTTTTCATACGCGGCGTCCGAGTTTCGCGGCACTGTTGACGTGTTTGTCGGTTTGACGTTCACAACCAACAACATGGACGCGTGGGACGCGAAACAATTGAACCCGTACACACCGACTTCGGAAAAGGTTTGATTCGTGTCGACTTGCGTATCCGTGCGTGTGAGTGTGTCCGTATCCGCGTCGTACGTGGACACGAACAACACATGTGTGGATTGTACGTCGAAGTAGATGCTCTCGCCCACTTGAATCTCGAGATACTTGTACGTCGCGTTGTCGAAATATGTGCTGGTTTGACGGTCTTCCAAGGTCACACCGGACGAAACAGATACCGGGTTGGTCCATTGCACGGTGTGTGTGGGATCCGTTAATGTTGGAGGATATACGACGTATCCTTCCGAATCGTACTTTGTCACTGTAGTGGTGATCGATATCGGGAGTTCGCAATCTACCAGCGTGGTGCGTCCAGACACGTCCTCTTTAACGGAATACGATAAGTCCCGTACTTCCTTGATCAAAGTCCATTCGGAATTGTCATCGGATACATACACATCCACGTCTTTCCACGATTGGTTGTTCCAGATGTTGATAAAGGTCGTGACGAACACGGGATCCAAATCCGTCTCGAAGGTGACGGACACGTCGAACGCGGTCACGGGTTTGGTTTGAAAATACGAATCGGGATTTCCGTCGATAATACGTTCTACTCCATATTGACCGTAGGTCGGGCCCGTGGTGTTGATCGAAGCAATATTGGCGTTCAATACGGACAACTGCGTAAACGCCATATAGGTCGCATTACCGTAATGACTGGCGATATGCAACTTCATATATTTATAACCGATCGGTGTTACAGATACATTTTTGGTGTGTGTGTAGTTTCCGTCCGCGTCGGGTACCGATATGACGGTGGTGTCTATGACGTTTTGGGAGACGTCTTTGGTGGTTACAGTGGACGACCCATCCGCATTGGCGACCGTTTCGGTGTATTCTCCGTTGGCGTCGGGAGCGGATACGACGGTGGACGAAAGGATTATGGGAACACCAGACCCCTTCAACACGATCTCGTAAGGACCCTTCAGACCGTCGTTGTTTTGTGAAATGACAATTTTCAACACCTTGGTCGGTCCCACCAAAACAGGTTGAGAGAACCCCAGTTCCATGTACGATTCGGTCCATAAGAACGGCAAGGACTGTTCGGTCGCCACGGGGGTCAACACACTTGTCGACGTGTCATAGACCGCAACCGCATATATATATTCAACAGCGGTGTACTTATCCAAATATCCACCAAACGCGTGCACTTCGACCTCGATCGACGGTTGATAGTAGAACACGTATTGTCCGGAGTGAGCACCGCTTCCCGTCCCGTTCGGACGCATACCGATTGTGCCGTCGAACGTAACGTCTCCATCGAACAAACGACCAACCATCCAAGTGGAATTGGTCACACCATAAATGGGTGGTGCGTAAAACAAGTCTCCGTTCGCTAACACCACTTGTGCCAACCCGTGCCATCCGTTACTCGAACGTCCCGATTGACTACCTACGTAATCAAATTGATCATACACTCTTGTAATAGGTTTGGTTGCGTTTACCGAGTTCGAGTCGCTTACCACATCGGAAGGGGTCATTTGGTACACAACGCTGGACCCGTCCGAGTTCGCGACCGTTTCGGTATACTCTCCGTTGGCGTCGGGAGCGGAAACCGTCTTGGTTTCCAACACGACGTCGTCGGCGTCCTTGGTGGTGATCGTCGTGGACCCGTCCGCGTTCTCCACGGTTTCCGTGTACTCGCCGTTCGCACCGGGGGCTGATATAAGTATGGGGGTTCCCGGTACCTGACTGCTCGAGTTGGGTTTGGTGATGGTGTACGTCTCAAGCACTTCGTCCAAATTCAATACTTTGTTCCATGCGAACGCACTCGCCAAGTACAATTTGTTGTTGTATTCCCCCGTGGAGACGAGTTCGGTAATGGGGTTGTCTCCGAACGGAGATCCCGCAAAGGTTTCCGTGCGATAGTGCGTATTCTCCAAGATGCCTTGTGAGATATCAAAGTCGTGGGGAATGATGTAGGAAGTTACTTGATTGCCGTCATACACCAACATGATAAACTCCCACGTATTCAACGTCGCAGCCGGGTCGATAGTCACTTCCCTCCAAGACCCGTTATGGAACGATCGCGTGAGTCGATTGGTCCCTCTGTTTTTGTACATGAACCGCGTGCGGAATCCGTCGGCGTCGTCCGATTTGAATAATATAGTATTCTCCAAGTAGAACAATCGCCCCCAAAACCCAACGGACATGGTATTTCCGGTCAATGTAACCGGGGTAGTCTCGTTGGTGATCCCCACCCCTTGACAATCCCAACAGTCCACGCCGTCAATCGTAACCACGGTATTCGGTACGGTGTACCCGTTGGTCGAGTTGGTGTACGCGTTCACAAAGAGGTCGCTCTCCATGGTGACGGTGGTCGATTCCGTTCTCGAACCGTCCGAATGGAACACGGTGGTGGTCACCACTCCGCCTGCGTCCTCCACGATTTCTGTGTATTCGCCGTTCGCGTCGGGTACCGATGTGGCGGTGCTGGAAATGACCGCGTCGTTGGCGGCGTCTTTGACCGTCACCACGGAGCTACCGTCGGCGTTCGTCGTGGTTTCTGTGTATTCGCCGTTCGACTCGTCTGGTATGGACACTTGGGTGGTGGAGACCACGTTCCCTTCGGCGTTCGTGACGGTGATGACGGAGCTTCCGTCGGCGATCGTCACCCTTTCCGAAACGTTCCCGTTCGCGTCCGGGGCGCTCGTGGCCACGATGTACGTGGTGGCGTACGATTCCAATTTCTCCCAGGCCAAAGATTGCACGAACGCGGCACCCCCGAATCCGGTCTCGATTCCGTCTGACGAAATCACGTGAACGGAGGCGATCGTGGAAGGATCTGCGCTCGTTCCTTGTTGCGAGTGTCCCAAATCCATGACAATCTCGGTTCCGAACAAGTTGGTGTTGGGGAGCGTGAAGGTGTTGTTCTGCACCACGGTGGATCCGCTTTCGTACTCCAAATGGAACGGTTCGGCGTTGTAGTAAAATTCGACAAGATTGGTCGCGTTTCGGAACACGAACGTGTATCGCGCGTACTGATCGCGGATGGGATTCATGCCCGTGTTGCCCGCGTGTTGCACTTTGATCATACCCATCGATCCGTTGATGCGCCAGTAGTCTTCGTTTGCGACGTATACGAAAAGCTTGGTGGACCCTCCCACCGACATTCCGAAGAACGATTGGCGGCTGACGGTTCCGAAATTCTGTTTGAACACAACATCGACGATGTAGTCCGCGTTGTTGGGTGCGTCGAACGTGGCCCTATGGACGGATTGGTTTCGGTACACCGCCACCGTTTTGGTTTCCCCAAACACGAGATCGTCCGTGTACGTTACGTTCGTGCCCGACAAGGACACGTTGGTGAACGACGAGTTGACCGCGCCTTGAGTCGTGTCGTACAAGACGGATCGCACGTTGTCGCCGGAACCCAACCCGTCGCTTCGCGTGATCGTCGACACCACCGTGGACCCGTCCGCGTTCGTCACCGTTTCGGTGTATTCCCCTGTGGTGGAGTCAGGAATCGTGGTGGTGGTGGTGCTCAACAGGGTTCCGACGCCGTCGCGGGCGTACGCGACCGAACTTTCGTCGGGGTACTCGATCGTTTCCGTGGTGACGCCGTCGATCAACGCGGTGTTGGTCGTCTTCAACGTGGTTGACCCGGTCGTGTCCTTGGTCGTCACCACGACCGTGCCGTTCGACAAGGTTTCCGTAATCACCGACGACTGATTCGGTTGCGTCACCGTGACAGTCGTGGAACCGACCACAAAGTCGGTGACGGTCACCGTAACCTCTCCCGTGTCCGGGGAGGTTTCCGCGGTGGTGCGTTTGACCATCGCACCCGCGGTGTTTCTCTCCACCACCGTCACGAGATTTTCTTGCGTGGTGGTTTCGACGGACGAGTTGTCCGATTGGGTAATTGTCTCCATCACTCCCGATGATTCGTCGGTGTACGTGACGGTTTGTGTGGTCACGCCGCTCACGGTCGAGGTGACGGTGATGTTGGTCAGATTGTAGTCGGTCACCACCACAACGCCGTCCGAACCCGTGGCGGTCACCTTGGACGTGTTGTTGGTGTATGTGATCGTCTCCACCGTGGTGTTCTCCACCGCGTTCACCACCGTTTCGGTAACCGTCCCGTTTTGGATCGTGGTGGTGGTGGTGGTCAGCGTCGTCGTCCCCGAAGGATCTTTCGCCGTCTCCACCACCAACGCACCTCCCAACGTAGTTTCGGTCACCACAATGGAGTTGTCCGGATTCGTCACCGTTTCCAACGTCTCGTTCGCGACCGTGTCGTACTCCACACGCGTCTCCACACCGGACTCGTCGACATCCTCCTGAATGGTTTGTAACACCACACCTTCGTCGTCGCGTATAGTGACAATCACCACGTTCCCTTCGGTCTTGATGACGGTGGTCGTCACCTCGATGCTGTTGGCAAGGGTGGTGAAAAAGTCGGACGTCGTATCGATGTTGATAATGTCGCCGTTGGCGTCCACGCTGGTGATGACGGTGGTCCCGTTCGACGCATGTGTTTCCGTCTTGACGTACGATCCGTCCGATTGAGTCACCGTATGTAGGGTCACGTTCTCGAGATAGTCGATTTCCGTCACCGTCGTGGTCGGTGCTTCCGTGGTGGGTAAGATGGTGCGTATCGTGTGCGTGGTGATTTGCGACGTGTTTTTGGTGGTGATCAACGTGTCGATACCGTCGTAGGTCGTCGCGGTAATCACGGACGACTGATCGGGTTGCGTCACCGTCACCGTGGTGACTTGGTTCACGTTGTGAAGCTCCGTCTGCGTAACCACACCGTCG
>MDSX01034411.1_pt1 | contig 24293 bp, 18 predicted proteins | sample 811141 | NCBI WGS metagenome assembly MDSX01 (sample SAMN05326642, study PRJNA326480) | marine metagenome | isolation source: seawater | place: Atlantic Ocean: South East | collected 2010
ATGAGGTTTGAATCACTAAAAACAGTTTCCACAAGAAAAAACTTTACCAAAAAAGATAAATCTATTTCATTCACAGAGCTTTTTAATAGCAATGTATTTGACGATTCTGCAATGCGAGACTTTCTCAGCAGAGAAGCCTATGAATCAGTCAGCAATTCAATCAAAAATGGGAAAACCATTAATAGAAAAATGGCCGAACATGTAGCTTCAGGTATGAAGCGTTGGGCATTGAGTAAAGATGCAACACACTATACACACTGGTTTCAACCACTTACTGGTTCTACTGCAGAAAAGCACGATTCATTTTTTGAGCCTGAAAATGGTAAGGCCGTTGAAAAATTTACCGCAGGAGCTTTGGTTCAACAGGAACCTGATGCATCTAGCCTGCCAAGTGGTGGATTAAGGAACACTTTTGAAGCAAGAGGATACACGGCTTGGGACCCTTCTTCTCCAGCATTTATATATGAGAATACTGCTGGAAAAACACTTTGTATTCCAACAGTTTTTGTTTCATATAATGGTGAAGCTTTAGACTATAAAGCTCCATTGCTAAAGTCCCTTAATTTGGTGGATAAAGCAGCAACTGACATCTGTAAATATTTTCTGAAGAAAGTTTCATCTTGCACAGCTTCTTTAGGAATTGAACAGGAATATTTCTTAGTAGATGAAGCCATGTATCAAGCCAGACCTGACCTGGTTATGTGTGGCAGAACACTTGTTGGACATGCTCCAGCAAAAGGACAACAAATGGATGATCATTATTTTGGATCTATTCCTGACAGAGTCTTTAACTACATGTATGACTTAGAGGTAGAAGCGGCAAAAATTGGAATACCACTAAAAACAAGACATAATGAAGTTGCTCCAGGACAATACGAATGTGCACCAATGTTTGAGGATGTAAATCTTGCAGTTGATCATAACCAACTTTTGATGGATTTAATGGATGAAGTTGCAAAACGTCACCATTTCAAAGTATTATTACACGAAAAGCCTTTTGCTGGAATTAATGGGTCAGGAAAACACAATAATTGGTCGTTAATCACAAATACAGGAGTTAATCTGTTATCTCCGGGGTCAGATCCCAACTCGAATTTACTTTTCTTGACTATTTTTATAAATACAATTAAAGCATTACATGATAACTCTGATATAATTCGGGCAAGTATTGCCTCGGCATCTAATGATCACAGACTTGGAGCTAATGAAGCCCCACCCGCTATTATTTCTGCATTTATTGGATCAAAACTAACACAGGTATTGAACGCTTTCTTGAAAGACTCAACTGCAGAGGATACCGACGAAAAAAAATCAATCAATATTGATAAAATTCCAGAAATATTTAGAGATAATACGGATAGAAACAGAACTTCTCCCTTTGCATTTACAGGCAACAAATTTGAATTAAGAGCCGTAGGGTCATCTACAAATTCCGCACAACCCATGACAGCTCTCAACACTGCAGTTGCTAATCAATTAATTCAGTTTAAAGCGAACGTTGATGCAGATGTAACAAAAGGGAAAGACCTCAAAAAGACCATCGTTCTAGAACTTAAAAAAGTTTTAAAAGATGCTCAAAATATACTTTTTGAGGGAAATAATTACAGTGATGAATGGGCAAAAGAAGCAAAAAAGAGAGGCTTGAGTAACATAAAAAATACACCAGAATCACTTAAAGCATATATAAGCAAACAAGCCATAAATACTTTCGTTAAAAATGGCATCTTCACTAAAGAAGAACTTCATGCCAGATACGAAATAATGTTGGAAGATTACATGAAAAAAATCCAAATAGAAGGTAGGGTTCTTGGAGAAATAGCATACTCTTATGTTCTCCCTCCGTCAATCGAATACCTAACTGTTGTTGCCGCCAATATTAAAACACTTAAGGAAGCAGGAATAGAAGTTGGTAAAGCACAAAAAGAACTCGTTCAGACCATAGCAGAACACATTGATATGGTAAAAACGAAGACAGATAAAATGGTGGAATCTAGAAAAAAAGCCAATAGCCTTCAAGATACTGAAAAACAAGCCATATCGTACCATTTTGATGTTAAAGAATCATTCGATGACATCCGCTACCATATGGACAAACTCGAACAATTGGTAGATGATAAAATCTGGCAATTACCAAAGTACAGAGAATTGCTTTTTTTACGATAATTCATTTAATCGAACCTTAATTTGCATCCTCTTAATCATGTGAGGAGAATGTAAATTAGAATTATATCTTTATTTTATTTGTTTTTGGGCGTATATTTTTTGATTTTTGACGTTCTTAATACAATATGAATAACCCATTATTAAACACCATTAAGATAATCTTCCCAATTGGTATAATTATCTTTCTAGCTAGTTGCAAGACTATATCTATGAAAAAAGCTGATGAAGCAATGCAACTTAAAAACTACGCTATTTCAGCAGATATGTATGACCAATTGGCAAGCAATACAAAACTTTCTAAAGATGTTCGTCAAACTGCAGCCTATCGTGGAGCGGAAAGTTATAGGTACAATCACCAACCTAAAAAAGCACTCAAATTATATGTAAAGGCTAAAAAATATGGAGCCAAAGATCCAGTAGTTACTTACCGAGTTGCACAAATGTATAAGCAACTTAATCAATACGAAAATGCCATTGAAAATTTCAAATATTATCAAAAAGAAATGCCTTCGGATGAGCGTGTCGAATCAATGATAAAAGGATGTGAATCTGCTCTTAAATGGAAAGAAGAAAAAACAAGATATACCATAACACCCTTTAAACCAGCTAATGATAGAGCATCAGATGACTTTTCTCCAGTATGGGCTGATCGAAAAAAGAAATCAATAATGTTCACCTCTGATCGAGAAGGTGGAGTATCTAAAAATCCCTACGACAGAACATTGAGATTACACTCTGATATTTGGCAAGTAAAAAAAGGAAAAAGTCGTGGTAAATCTGAAAAATGGAGTGAGGCAGAATTAGTTGAAGGGCTTAACACAAAGTATAATGATGGGACCGTTACTTTTAACAGTCGAATGTCAAAAATGTATTTCACCCAGTGTAATGGAGAGTCAGGTAAAGAACCTAAGTGCAAAATATATGAGGCACGAAAATCCGGAAAAGGATGGCAAATGAATCCTGAACCATTAAGTTTTTGCTCAGGTGCAGAAAATAATAACTGGAATTATGGACACCCTGTTCTCGCTAAAAGAGACAAAGTGATGTATTTTGCCTCAGACAGACCAGGAGGATATGGAGACACCTTAGGATTAGAAAAAACTAAAGATATTTGGATGGTAACATTTGTAAGACGAGGAAGAACATGGAGTGAACCCATCAACCTTGGACCAAATGTTAATACCGAATACAATGAGATGTTCCCATATGTTCATAAAGATGGTTCCCTATATTTTGCCTCTGAAGGTCATCCTGGGCTTGGTGGATTAGATATATTTTACACTGTAAAAACAGACGAAGGTCCAACCGACTGGGCAATTCCCACTAATATTAAGAGTCCCGTAAATTCATCCGGTGATGATTTTGGCATCATTCTTAACGATACAAAGGAAGCTGGTTTCTTCACCTCGAATCGTACTAAAAGTCAAGATGATATTTTTGAATTTACTATGGAGCCTATTGAGTGTACTCTCAAGGGGCAAGTTACGGACTGCGATAGTGGAACAGCCATTGGAAATGCACTAGTTGAAATTAGTAATAATGTTGATTCATCAATTATACGATTAAGAACCGATGAGCGAGGTTATTATGATACTAAAATTGGCATCAATAAAGAATACACAATAGCTGTTTCCAAAAGACAGGCTTATTATTACGATGCGAAGCCACAATACATAAGTACTGTTGGGGTAGAAAATTCACTCGATTGTCAATATGTAAAAGACTTTTGTCTCAAAAACACATGCAACGATGTATTTGTGCTACCAATTTATTACGATTTAGCAAAAGCATTTATTCGTTCAGATGCTAAACCTATTTTAGACGATTTGATTAAAACACTCAAAAAATATCCTAAAATGGCTGTTGAATTGGGCTCTCATACAGACTGTAGGGCATCCTTTGAATACAATAGAGATTTATCACAAAGAAGAGCTGATTCAGCCATTTCATACCTTATTGAAAAAGGTGGCATCAATCCCTTCCGTCTTGACGCTAGAGGTTATGGAGAGTCTCAGTTAGTAACCGATTGTCCATGTGAAGGTCCTGTTAAAAGTAGCTGTTCAGAAGATGAACATCAAAAAAACAGAAGAACTACAGTTAAAGTTGTAAACTGTAACTTTGATATTCAATCCATCGGAGTAGATTACTCACAAAGAAATGACGAGGCACTGAATGGAAAGGGATCTATTTACAGTCCTTACCTGCTAGAAAAACAAAGAGAATTCCTTGAAAAAACAAAAGGAGATATTGACAGCTTCATACGGGCTAAGGCAATTGAAGATAGCCTAACCCTTGTAAGACAAGCAGAGGAAGAGTTCTTAGCTAAATATGACTTCCTTCCTTTAACTCCTACAAAAACTGAAGGGACATACAGTGTCTATGGTTATGTTGGAAGAAAGAAAATCAGATTCCAATACACCGGGGAAGATAGAAGAACACTGATGCCTCAAATCCTAGTTGAACAATTAATTAAGACTGGCAAATTAAGCCCTGAAGATTTTAGAGACTCTGGCACAAAAATTAAACTGTCTGATGGAACCAAAATCTATGGAACTTCATTTACACTAAAAGAGCTTAAAATCAATAACAAAATTTATACTAAGGTTAAATGTAAAATGACAAATACTAAAAAGCCAGTATTGGGATATAACTTGTTTGACAGAGAGTATGTTGATTTTGAAATTAAGGATAATAAACTTTGGTTGCTGAAAGATACTGAAGAATAAATAAATTTAAAATCTAGTGAGTAGATATGAAATGAGAGGTGTCTCCGCCCAAAAAGAGGACGTACACCAAGCTATCTCTAACGTTGACAAGGGGATATTCCCCAACGCATTCTGTAAAATTGTTGAAGACTATATCGGAAAAGATGACTCCTTTTGTAATATTATGCATGCTGATGGAGCAGGCACAAAGTCATCCCTAGCTTACTTATACTGGAAAGAGACCGGTGATATTAGTGTTTGGAGAGGTATTGCTCAAGACGCTTTAGTCATGAATCTTGATGATATAATTTGTACAGGAGCAACGGGTCCATTCTTACTTTCAAATACTATTGGAAGAAATAAGCACCTCATTCCGGGAGAGGTGATAAAAGAAATTATTGATGGATTTGAAGAATGCATCGAGACAATGCGATCGTTCGGAACGGATATAAAGTTTACTGGAGGCGAAACTGCAGATGTTGGTGATCTTGTTAAAACAATTATTATTGATAGCACTGTCGCATGTAGGCCTCAAAGGTCTTCTATTATAGAAGTCGATATTAAATCATCGGATGTTATTGTAGGTTTTTCCTCTTATGGTCAAGCTACCTACGAAAAATCGTATAACGCAGGAATGGGCTCCAATGGGCTTACGTCTGGAAGACACGATCTGCTAAAACACGACTATTATAATAAATACCCTGAGTCTTATGATGTTAACACCAATGAAGATTACATCTATTCTGGTATTTTCTCACTGACCGATAACCTTAATGGAACTGATGTCAATATTGGCCAAGCACTTTTATCCCCAACAAGAACATATGCCCCCATATTAAATCAAATTTTTAACAACAATGATTTAAAAGAGGCCATTCACGGGATAATCCACTGTACAGGTGGTGCCCAAACAAAGGTTATGAAGTTTTTAGACAAACCATTGCATATTATTAAAAATGATCTGTTGCCAATTCCACCTCTGTTCCAGATGATTCAATCTACTACTGAAACATCTATGAAAGAAATGTTTGAAGTTTTTAATATGGGTCATCGCCTTGAAGTATATTGTGATGAAAATATTGCCCAAGAACTCATAAAAATTTCTAATCAATTCAATGTTGAAGCTAAAATCATTGGGCGATGTGAAAAAGCCAATGAAAAAACTTTAACTATTAATGATATCTCTTACTAACATCTATTATAGCTCGTGATAAATATTCGATCACTTTCTAAAATTGAACTAATTCAAGCATGTGAAGACCTTGGTGTGAAGAAGTTTAGGGCCAATCAGTTATGGGAATGGTTGTGGCAAAAAAGTGCTCGCTCTTTTGATGAAATGACTAATCTTTCAAAAGAATTTAGACAAAAACTCAAAGAAAAATACAGTTTTCAGATACTTATCATTGCTCACTCACAAAAAAGTTCAGATGGAACCATAAAGTACGCATTTAAACTAAATGACGGGTTTTTAATTGAAGGAGTATTGATACCAACATCTAGTCGGGTTACCGCTTGTATATCCTCACAAGTGGGATGTAGTCTGAGCTGCACCTTTTGTGCTACTGGATTTATGAAAAGGGAACGGAATCTTAGACTTGATGAGATTTATGATCAAGTTGCTATTTTAAAAAGAGAAGCTGAACGAGAATACAATATTAATTTGAGTAATATTGTCCTGATGGGAATGGGTGAGCCATTATTAAATTATGCCAATGTTCTAGCTGGTATTGAAAAAATAACTTCTCCCGATGGACTGGGAATGTCACCCCAACGTATTACCTTATCAACCGCTGGCATAGCTAAAATGATTAAAAAACTTGGAGACGATCAGGTTAAGTTCAATCTTGCCTTATCACTGCATGCTGCAAACAATGAAAAAAGAAGTGGTATCATGCCAATCAATGATAGTAATTCACTAGAAGATTTGATTGAAGCCATCAATTACTTTTACGATAAGACTAATACAAGAATTACGCTTGAATATTGTGTAATTAATGATATAAACGATGATCCTCTTGAGGCTGAAGAGCTTGTTGCCTTTGCACGTCAAATTAAGTGTAAGGTTAATTTAATTGAATATAATCCGATAGACTTGGCTGAATTCCAATCCAGCTCTTCTGAAAAGATTCATCGATTTGCAGAATATCTAGAACGTAACAAAATAATTGTTAACGTCAGAAGAAGTCGAGGTAAAGATATTGATGCAGCATGTGGCCAGTTAGCCAATAAAATCAGTTAAAAAATCTGTCGCTTAATTCTTTTGTCGGCACACGGCATATAGAACGTTTTCCAAAAATTTTATACCGGTATTTTGCTATAAGTTTATAAACTAAATCCCTTAATTTTTTAGGTAACCCATTCCCATACTTTAGCATATTATAAGGAAATTTTAAATGCCTAGAGATCTCAATCACAGCATCCGATTCAAAATAGTTTTTCCCATTAACCCTGAAAATGATACTGTCTAAAGACTCTGTTAAGTCAAAGTCATTTAAAAGTTGTCTAGCAAAATCAGACTGTAAAGAAGCAAATTGAAGGTAGTCTTCTTTTTCATGTTTTAAAATAAAATCTACTGAGTGGTTACAAAGATTACAAATGCCATCAAAAAAGATAATGGGCCCACTATAATCTGGAAACTTTACATTGTTATTTTTTTTGAAACCCACTAGCTCTCGAATAAGTTCAAAGTTAATATTGGATTCTATTAAATCACTGAAAATAGATTGAATATCTTTGCACCAATGGCAAAAATATCCATTGATATAAATTCGGGAACCATACAAAAAGAATCAGCTATAATAGGCATCGATTTAGGTACGACTAATAGTCTAATTGCTACCATAAATTCTAAAACACAAAAGCCTTACTGCATAACCAAAAACAATAAAAGTATTGTGCCAAGTACCATATACTTTGGTGAGCAAAATATTATAGTAGGCGAGGAAGCTTCAAAAAAACTGATTACCGACCCAAACAATACCCTTTATTCTATAAAACGATTAATGGGAAAAAGCTACCATGATGTTGTAGAACAAAGCAACCAACTCAACTATCAAATAATTGACAATCAGGACAAGCTTGTTCAAGTAAAAATTAATGACCGATTCTATACCCCAATTGAACTATCCTCTTTCATTCTAAAGGAATTAAAAAGTGTTGGTGCTGATCAATTAAATAAAGAAATTCAAAAAGTAGTCATAACAGTGCCTGCTTACTTTGATGATTCTCAAAGACAGGCTACAAGAGATGCTGGTAAACTTGCTGGATTAGATGTTTTAAGAATTATTAACGAACCTACAGCAGCAAGCCTTGCTTATGGTTTAGGGTTAGATAAAGAAGAGTCTAAAATTGTTGCAGTATACGACTTGGGAGGTGGAACCTTTGATATTTCAATTTTAAATATTCAGCAGGGAATCTTCGAGGTATTGTCAACCAACGGAGACACTCATCTGGGAGGAGATGACTTTGATCATGCAATTGTGAATCACTGGATAAACCAACATTCAATAACCAAGCTGACTAATAGCGATCGACAACTTTTAAGAATTACAGGAGAGCAAGCAAAAAAAGAATTAAGTTCAAATTCAAAATTCAAAAAAACTATCCAGATTAGTAATAAAGATTTAAAAGTCACATTAAATCGAGAAGAACTTGAAAATGTTATCCAACCCATCATTGATCGAACAATTTCGATTTGTAATAATGCACTTAATGATGCTGATATTTCAGCTTATAAAATCCAAGAAGTTGTGTTGGTTGGTGGAAGCACGCGAACTCCAAAAGTCAAAAATAGCATTCAAAATTTATTCCCTGACGCGAAAATAAATGATCAAATTAATCCTGACGAGGTAGTTGCTCTTGGGGCCGCAATAGAAGCAGATATATTAGCAGGTAATCGAACAGATTTATTGCTTTTAGATGTTACACCACTTTCTCTTGGCTTAGAAACTATTGGTGGATTGATGGATGTCCTAATTCCAAGAAATAGCAAAGTACCTAGCCAACTCAAAAAAGAATATACAACATCTATTGATGGCCAAATTAATCTTGCTATAAATGTCTATCAAGGCGAGCGAGAGATGATTGCTGATAATCGAAAAATAGGCGAATTTATCTTAAAAGGCATTCCTTCTATGCCTGCCGGAATTCCAAAAGTAGAACTGACCTTCTTAATCAATACCGATGGTATTCTTCAAGTAAGTGCTATGGAATTAAGGTCTGGAGTTAGTCAAGAGGTAACCTTAAAACCGCAATATGGGATTACAGATCAAGAAATTAAAAATATGCTACAAGAGAGTTTAAGTTTCGCCCAGTCTGACATGGATAAACGATCGCTTGCAGAATCTACTACTGAGGCAGAGCAACTCATTTATGCTACTCAAAAATTTATTCGAGAAAATAAAGCTTTATTAACTCCGAAGGACATTGCAAAACTTGATGAAATTATGCAAGGATTAACTCAATGCATTAATAAAAAAGACCAAAATGCAATATCTTCTCATATAGAGAAGTTAAATGAATTCAGTAGACCATTCGCAGAAAAAGTCATGGATCACCAAATATCCAAAGCGTTAAGTGGTAAAAAAATCAACTAAATGAGATTACTATTAGTATTTCTTTGTATGCCAATAATAACGTTTAGCTTAATTGCTCAAACTAATGATATATCAGACCATAGGCTTGGTATTAAAACTAGTTTTAACTTATCGAGTATGGTTGGTACAGCATTAGAAAACCCTAGGATTAAATTTGGATATACTGCTGGAACATACTTTATTTCAAAAACCAAAAAGAAAACTGGTATTTATTCAGAAATAATTGGAAACTTCAAAGGTTCAAATTTTAAGAACGGTGATGCAGGATATTCCAAAATCGCTCTATTCTATGTTGATGCTTCCCTTTTACCATTATTTCGTCTCAAGAATGAAAGCTCCATCTGTATCGGCCCAACTGTATCCTACCTTGGTCTTTCGTCACTATATGTCGGAGAGAAGAAAAAGTCCGAAATCGACAAACTCAGCTTAAAACCTTGGGAATATAGCATTACCCTGTACTACCTAATTCCTAAACCTGTCGTTTCTTTTCAATTTGGAACTAAAATTGGCCTTCGAAACATCAATGACAACATCATTTTGGACAATGTTACTCCTACCATTAACCAAAATGGGACTATTCAAAACATAAGTTTTGAAATTGGCATGTTATTCTAAAAAGGAGATGGGAGCTTTATCTATAGCTCGTCCTGATTAAAAAAGTAATCGTCGGTCGATGGATATTCTGACCAGATCTCTTCGATAGTTTCAAAGGGTTCTCCATCATCTTCGAGTTCTTGTAAGTTTTCTACTACTTCTAAAGGTGCTCCTGTTCTAATGGCAAAGTCTATCAACTCATCTTTCGTTGCTGGCCAAGGGGCGTCGTCTAGGTATGATGCAAGTTCTAATGTCCAATACATGGGCTGTAATATTATAGGTTCGTACTAATGGTGCGAAAATAACTTTTTTTCAGAATTCCCAATAACTGAAAATATTGATTTTTAATTATCTGTATATCAGACATTTAGCTCATGTAAAAGAATTCCAGCAGCAACCGAAACATTGAGCGAATCCATGTTTCCTTTCATTTTTATTCGCCAGACATAGTCCATAAGTGCTAATCGCTCACGCGATAACCCCTTGTCTTCATTGCCCATCCAAAGTGCCCATGAAGTCATTTCTTGAATATTCGAATGGTCCATCGTTTGATCTGTTTTTTCGGATGCCGCAATTTGTGGTATCCCCCAGCTTTTTAGATAGGTCAATGTATTGGCTAGGCTACTTACACGGGCCACAGGTAGTTTCAACAAAGCCCCGGCAGAGGATTTAATTGCTCCTTCACCTATTTCCGCATTGGCTTTAACTCCAACAATTAATAAATCCACCCCAAATGCAAGACATGATCTAGAAATTGCTCCAATATTCCGAATGTCTTGAATACCATCAGCTATCAATATTCTTGGGGGTTCGCCATTTTCAAATAATCGGGTGATGGTCTCTTCTAAGGGTACAAACTCTATAGGGCTTTTTATGGCTATTACCCCTTGGTGATTAGCTCGAGTAATGCGATTAAGTTTTTCAATAGGCACCATCTGAAAGGGGGTGTTTGACTTTTTGGCGAGTTGTCTCAATACGCCAATTTTTTGCTTATCCGCCTGATTATTGACATATACCTTGCCTATGGTGACATCGCTATGTAGCAATTCTTCCACACCATGAAAGCCAATAATGATGCCCTCTCTACTCATCTAGATTAATATAGAGCAGAGGATTGCTTGAAAAGATCCTCGTACTTTATCGCCAAATCATCTCGTTTATACTCACGAGCTAGTGGGCCAATATTTCGAAGAATTTGAATATTCTCATTCTTATTATCCACTACGGTGAACTTCTTGTAGTAATTAATTAAATCAAATGCATCATCGCCTACTTCCATTAAAAACTGATCTCCTTTTTCTAATTGATTGGCTTTATAATAGATGTCTGCACTTGCTGCTTTCAACCTCAAATTCATGGGTAATAAGCTCTCTGGCATAGATGCATAGCATTTATCCAACAATGCTGTTGCTGTATCAAGTTTGTTCGTGTTAGCATAATAATCCGCTACTTGAATGAATAAGGATCTCAAGTTCTGAGGTACCAACTGAGCTTTATCGTCCAAAAACATCGTACCTTCTTCCATATTGCCCCACTCGTATACATTCATTAACTTATTGTATAATAAATCCATGTCATCCATTCCTCGCATTCTTTTGTTTGCTTCTATGGGCAACAATTGATAAGTTAGGCCATTATGTCTGAAATACTTATCAAGGTTCATATATACTGATGATCCAGTAGTAGTCGTCCAATAAATGGGTCTTTTCCATCCTGTTTTAGCATTAGTAGCAATGATGTCTAATACAACCAAATCTCCCTTACTTAAGCCGCTCTTTCCAATATTCCAGTATATCTTATCGACAATCTTAGCAGTGTCTCTATCTGGCACATATCCAGTAGCGATTACAGCTTTCTTATCTACTTCTACACTGAAATTTTTTACTGGAAATACATTAATCAGATCTCCTGCATTTGTTCGTTGCTTTCTGCTAGGTTCATCAGAGGTAACATACTTGAGAACTTGATCTAGTGGGTAATATTGATCTTGAGGAATTGATTTGTTTTCAAAGTATCGCACATAATCTCGTTTACCCGCTACTATTTTCTCTGCGGGTATTGTTAGAGGTAATGCCTCGCTATCAAACACCTTTCTTCGTAGTGCACTGCTATACCACTCGGTTGGTAAAAGGCTTAAATTAATTACTCTTACATCTGTTCGAATTCCTTCTACATTTTGAGCGTACCAAAGCGGATAGGTATCGTTATCACCATTGGTAAAAAGTATGGCATTTTCCTCGCAACTATTTAAATAGTTTTTTGCAAACGATATCCCTAATTCTCTTCCCGAACGATCATGATCATCCCAATTTTGGAACCCCATCAATACTGGAGAAACCAACAAGGCAACAACTGTTGCACTTGATGCTGCTATGGTTTTATTAACTGATTTTTTTAATAAATCAACTAAAAATAAAACACTCAAACCTATCCAAATGCAAAATGTTTGGAATGAGCCCACCGAAGAATAATCTCTTTCGCGTGGCTCCATAGGGGGTTGATTTAGATAAACTACAACGAGTAAACCGGTAAATAAAAATAGAGTCAAAACAGTGTAGAAATCCATCTTACTTTTTTGATACATCACTACAATACCTAATATTCCCAAAATTAAGGGTAAAAAGAAGAATGTATTATGTGCTTTATTGTACCGCAAACTCACTGGAACATTTTGTGGTATACCTAGTCTCCATTCATCTAAAAATTTAATTCCAGAAATCCAGTTGCCCTCGAGACTATTTCCTAAAACATTTTGAATATCATTCTGTCTACCAGCAAAGTTCCACATAAAATATCTCCAATACATCCACCCCAACTGGTACTTAAACATGAACTTCATGTTATTGGCAAATGTGGGCTTTTTTTTCTTGACTGACTCTAATTGTTGTTCTAGCTGATTTCTTCCAGAATATTTTTTAATCATACCATTCCATAAGGGATAGTATCTAGACTTCTCGGACATATCGCCCATTCGAGGTAAAACCGTTGAGAATCGATCATCATAAATAGGCTCTTGTTTTGTCCCTATTTCTTCGTAAGAATCTTCTCCTCGTCTGTATTGTGTTTTGCCTTGTTCAATATCCACCAAATCAGCGTTGTAGTAAGGTCCAAAAAGTAACGGCCTTGAACCATATTGTTCACGGTTAATATAACTAAGTAAACTTTCTGCATCTCGAGGATCATTCATGTCAATTGCGGGCTCTGCAATCGAACGAATCACCACCATGCTATATGACGAAAACCCAAGCATTATAAATGCAAAACATAAAATAGCTAGGTTAGCAATCGGTTTGTTATTTTTAATGGTGTATTGAATTCCAAAAGTAATGCCTAACACTATGAGTAATAAGAAAAACAAGACTCCTGAATTAAACGGCAAGCCGAATGAATTAACGAATATCTTGTCAAAAAATGCCGCAATAGCTGGCGTTTTGGGAATGATTCCCCATTGAAGTAGAGCTATGGAACCAAACCCAATAACTGATGCTCTGATGATATTTCTTCTACTTACTCCAAATTTATTTATGAAGTAATACAAGAATACTGCTGGTACAACCAAAATATTTAATAAGTGAAGTCCAATACCTAGACCTATAATATAGGCTATGAAAACTATCCAGCGATCGGAAGTAGGGTCTTCTTTTACTTTTTCCCATTTGAGAATTGCCCAAAATGCCAAAGCCATAAAACATGAAGAGCCCGCATAAACTTCTGCCTCTACTGCATTGAACCAAAACGTATCCATAAATGTAACAGACATAGCCGCTACAAGACCAGAACCGATTATAGAAATTGCATTGCCAAGATCAACTGATTTAACATTTAAGTCAATTTTAAGAATTTTTTTAGCAAAGTGAGTTGTAATCCAAAAAGTAAACATCACTGTGGCTGCACTAAAAACTGCACTCAACATATTTACCGCTATCGCTACTTCGTGTGTACCAGGTGTAGCAAAAATTGAAAATAGTCGTCCAAGCATCAAAAACAATGGTGCACCTGGAGGGTGAACCACCTGTAATCTGTAGGAAGCTGATATAAACTCCCCGCAATCCCATAAGCTTACAGATTGCTCCAAAGTCATTATATAAACAGCTATAGCTATTAAGAATGTAACCCATCCAAAAACAGTATTTACCTTTTTAAAATTATTCATTGCGTGATTTTTTAAATCTTCGGGCGAAAATAAAAGATTTAGATCATAAAACTCCACCAATCTAAGTAATTCAATAAGCACTTTATGAAAGAGAAATCATTTGAATTGGGCACTATTGGCATTTAGTTGGTTTATTTGCACATCATTAAACTCACTTAATTGAAAGAACAATATCCAATAAGTTTTTGTCCTGTTTGCGGTCATTCGTCGTTTAAGCATTACTTAGATGTGCCTGACTGGCTTGTGTCAAAAGAACGATTTGAGCTAAAGCAATGTGAGCAATGTCATTTTGTATTTACGGCAAATGCCCCAAGCGAAAAAGAAATCGGACCGTATTATAATAGTGAAGAATATGTTGAGCATTCAGACACAACTAATGGATTGATATACTCCATATATCATGTGGCTCGAAGAGTAATGCTCAATTTTAAATATCGAAAAATAAAGCGTTTAAATACAGGGAAAAAATTACTTGATATAGGATCAGGTTCTGGCTACTTTATGAACCATATGAAAAAAAATGGTTATGATGTAACAGGTGTTGAAATTAGTGAGAAAGCTAATGCACTTTGTGAAAAAAACTTTGGAATTAAAGCACACAGTCCTTCTGAATTTATTGAAGAAAAACTAGACAAAAATTACGATATCATTAGCTTATGGCATGTGTTTGAACATGTTTATAGCTATGATACTTATTTTGATTTATTCTCTAAATCTTTAAACGATAAAGGCTACCTAATTTTGGCCCTCCCTAATTGCGATTCACCTGACGCTAAAATATATAAATCCTATTGGAGTGCTTATGATACCCCAAGGCATATATGGCATTTTACCCCTAAAACTATTGAGAAATTTGCAAAAAAAAGAGGGTTTAATATCATCAAAAAGCACCGACTGCCACTCGACCCATTTTTTAATGCAATGGTGAGTGATTCTTACAGAGACAGATTTACTTTTTTACCCATTACACTTTTAAAAGGGCTTTATTCGTATCTCGTCTCATTATTAAACATCGAAAAATCTAGCTCGATTATTTATGTCTTTAAGAAGAACATTTAAATCTTTGAGAACCTTTTGATGAAAACTCGATTATTTTCTATGATTTTCAAATAATACGTTCCCGATGCTAGCTCTGAAATATTTAATGCGTTTTTGAATGAACCACTCATCACTGTCTCACCCATTGAATTAATCACTTTTATGTTTGATGAAGTGTTTTCGTATCCAGCAATAACAATCTTTTGAGTAGCTGGATTGGGGTATAAATTGATTTGAAAATTTTCTAATTCAGCAATGTTTGCTGAGGTGTTTTCAGTAATCGATATCGTGTCAATAAATACCCGATCTCCTCTGTTGTTTCCATTTCCATTAGCAGCCATTGCAGACACATAGAAAGTAACCGAACCTGTTCCGCTAGCAGGTGCCGTCCAATTAGCAATCCAAGTCTGTGCATTTGAAGAAGAGCTACTTGCAAATTTATGCGTAGCTCTTAATCCACTATTCAACGAATTCACTTGAGAGTTATTTGAAAAAGCACCAACAGGTAAGCCATTTTTATCCTCAGCCATCATCTCAAAACCCCAAACTGATGTCCCTTCATCGGATATATTAATAGTAATATCATAACTAGACCCAGGCGCATATCCATTCGAAGGAACATTTGTAGAAATCATGTCCTGAGAAGCTGGAGCTGATGAACTGTTATGACAGCCTCCATTGGTTGAGCAGGTTGCTCCATTGTCTGTAGTTGATCCTGATCTCCCTCCAGGTGAGCCTCCTCTATTTGACATAAAAACTAGAGCCAAAACCGATAGAATGGCCATGTTAAGTTTAGTGTTACGTTTAATCATTTTAAATACTTTAATTATTTCAAATCTATAAATATATAACTGCTTTGCCCATTCAGTAATTTTGAAATTACCAACATTTGACATATCTTTGCATCAAATATTACAATAGTTAAAGGGGCAAATGCCCCTTTTTTCTTAACAAAATTTTGGGAGTAAAAGAACTCATAACAAGTATTATCGAAGATGAATTAAAAGAAACTGATTCATTTCTAGTTGGCATTGATTCAAATCAAGCTGAGACTAGTATTCGATTTTTTATAGACGGCTTTGAGGGTGTGAGCATACAACTATGTTCTCAATTGAGTCGTAAAATTTCGAGAATACTAGACGAAGAATACACCGATGACCAGCCCATTCGTTATGAAATTTCTTCTCCGGGAGCAGAAGAACCGCTCGTTGACTTAAGGCAATTCCACAAGCACGTAGGAAGAGAAATAGCGGTGGAACTAAATGATGACAAAATCATACAAGGTGAGCTTACTAAAGTTCTTGATGATGCCATTCGCCTGGAAGTAGCTGTCTCTAAACATAAAACCGAAGAAAAAACAATTGTTTTTGACCAAATAACTAAAAGCACCGTAAAAATATCCTTTAAACGCAAAAAGAAATGAGCTTACAATTAGTAGAATCGTTCTCAGAATTCAAAGAATTTAAAAACATTGACCGAGCCACAATGATGAGGGTCTTAGAAGATGTATTTAGAACCATGATCCGAAGAAAATATGGGTCAGACGATAATTTTGATGTTATTGTAAACACCGACAATGGTGATTTGGAAATTTATCGTAATCGAGAAATTGTTGATTTGGGTGAAGTTGAAGATCCCAATAAAGAAATTAATATCGAAGATGCAAAACGAATAGAAGATGACTATGAGATTGGTGAGGAAGCTATTGAAGAAATTGACATGGCAACCTTTGGTCGTAGAACGATTCTCACTGCCAGACAAACATTGTTGTCGAAAGTTCTTGAGCTTGAAAAAGATGAATTCTATAAAAAATACAAAGATCGTGTAGGAGAAATCGTCACCGGTGAGGTTTACCAGATTTGGAAAAACGAAATCATGATCTTGGATGATGAGGGTAACGAATTAATTCTACCAATACGTGAAATGATACCTCGAGACTTTTTCAAAAAAGGAGATACGGTTAGAGCAGTTATTTTACGTGTAGAAATGTACAATTCTAATCCAAAAGTAATTTTATCCCGAACTGCCCCTGATTTCTTAGAGCGATTATTTGAACTTGAGGTTCCCGAAATACTCGACGGATTAATTACCGTTAAGAAGATTGTTCGCGAACCAGGTGAAAGAGCCAAAGTTGCTGTTGAAAGTTATGATGATCGAATCGACCCCGTTGGTGCATGTGTTGGTATGAAAGGTAGCAGAATACACGGTATTGTTCGTGAGCTAAAAAACGAAAATATTGATGTAATTAACTTTACTTCCAATATTCAACTCTTGATACAAAGAAGCCTGAGCCCTGCTAAAGTGTCAACTATTAGCATTAATGACGAAACAGGAAAAGCAGATGTTTTTTTACCAGCCGACCAAGTTTCGCTGGCTATCGGTAAAAGGGGTCATAACATTAAACTTGCTGGTAAGTTAGTGGGTTACAATATTGATGTTTATCGAGAAACCAATGAAGATGAAAATGTTGATGTTGATTTAAATGAATTTACTGACGAAATTGATGAATGGATTATTGATGAATTGAAAGCAATTGGTTTAGACACGGCAAAGAGTGTACTAGAAATGAGCAACGAAGATCTTATTGCAAGATCAGAGTTAGAAGAAGAAACGATAGAAGAAATAAAGAAAATACTAGAGGCTGAATTTGAATAATAGTGCTATAAAAACATAAAGTATTATTTTCGAACACGGCTAGACAATAGATGGTTGGAAAGAAAAAGACATATCGAGTTAACAAGGTTGCTACAGAATTTAATGTAAGTTGGAAGACAATCATTGATCATTTGACTGAAAAAGGTTTTGAAGTAGAATCAAAAATAACTGCTAAGTTAGATGAAAGCATGTATCAAGATTTATTGAGCTTTTATCAGAAAGATAAACTAGCAAAAGAAGAATCTCAGCAATTAGAAATTAACATCCGAAAAGATGCTCAAACACAAGCAATCAAGGAAACCAAAAAAAAAGAAGCTCCAAAGCCTGAAATAGTACCGGAGCCTACTATTTTTATTAAAGACACAACACTCGGATCTAAAAAAACTCAAGAAGAAGAAAAACCTAAACCAGTAAAAGAACCCGAAATTCCAGATAAGAAACCCGCTTCAAATATTAAAGAGGAAGAAGAAAGTTCGCTGAAGGTTGTTGGCAAAATTGAAATAAAAAAACCTACAAAATCGGTAAAAGAATCAAAACCAACCCCTGAGAAAAAGTCTACTAAACAAGTAATCAAAAAAGAGGAGAAGGAAGAAAATCAAGAAGAAACAAAAGAGGTTGTAGAAACCGAATATAAAAAACTTGAAGGTACAAAAGTTTTGGGTAAGGTGGAGATTAAACCTCCAGTAAAAAGAACAAAAACTCCTCCTAAAGGTAAGGACGAGCCAAAGAAAAAACGCAAAAGAATTCGAGGCGAAAAAATAACTGCAGATAAATTTCGATCGGACAGACAAAACAAAACAGGTAACGATTCTAACAAAACTGAAGTTTCTGAAAAAGAGATTCAGGATAAAATTAAAAAAACACTCGCTCAGATGTCATCTGGCAAACAAACCCCTTCACATGGTGGGAAAGTCAGACAAAAAGCACGTAAGTTCAGAAGAGAAGAACATAAAAAGAAGTGGGAAGAAAAACAGCTACAGGACATCATTGAGAGTAAAATACTAGATGTCACTGAATTTGTAACTGCAAATGACTTGGCTAATATGATGGATGTCAGTGTTAACGAAATTATCGGTGCTTGTTTCTCTTTAGGAATGATGGTGTCAATCAACCAGCGTTTGGATGCAGAAACCATCCAAATTGTTGCTGAAGAATTTGGATATGAAATCAACTTTGTTGATGCTGATGAAACAATCGAAATAGAGGAAGAAGAAGATAATCCAGAAGATCTTAAACCACGTCACCCAATTGTTACAGTTATGGGCCATGTTGACCATGGAAAGACTTCATTACTTGATCATATAAGAAAAGCCAATGTTATTGCTGGTGAAGCTGGTGGTATTACTCAACATGTAGCTGCTTATGAAGTTAAACTCAAAAGTGGTGATCGTATGACTTTTATTGATACTCCTGGTCACGAGGCTTTTACAGCTATGCGTGCCCGTGGTGCTCAGGTTACTGATATAGCAATTATTGTCATTGCGGCGGATGATGCTGTTATGCCACAGACTAAAGAAGCAATTAGTCACGCACAAGCAGCTAATGTGCCGATTGTTTTTGCATTCAATAAAATTGATAAAGATGGAGCTAATCCTGACAAAGTGAGAGAAGCTTTATCTGCAATGAATATATTAGTTGAAGAATGGGGTGGTAAATTCCAAACTGCAGAAATATCTGCTAAGAATGGTATCAATATTGATGAACTCCTAGAAAAAGTATCTCTTGAAGCTGAAATGTTAGAACTAAAGGCCAATCCTGACAAAAATGCTAAAGGAGGAGTCTTAGAAGCTAAAATAGAAAAAGGGCGAGGTGTTGTTGCCTCGATGCTTGTTCAAGAGGGTACACTTCGAGTGGGTGATGCTCTTGTGGCCGGCCAGCACTACGCAAGAGTCAAAGCCATGTTCAATGAGCGTGGTCAAAATGTTAAAGAAGCTGGACCAGCATCGCCTATATCTATTCTTGGTTTTTCTGCTGCACCTGCTGCTGGAGAGACTTTCCAAGTGATGGTTGATGAGTCAACAGCTAAAGAAATTGCAAATAAACGTGAGCAGTTGCAACGAGAGCAAGATATTCGTTCAACATCAATGCTAACATTAGATACCATTGGTAAAAGATTAGCGATTGGCAATTTTCAAGAATTAAAATTGATTATCAAAGCGGATGTGGATGGTAGTTCTGAGGCACTTTCTGACTCTTTAATGAAACTATCTACTGAAGAGATTGAAGTAAAAATTATACAGAAATCTGTTGGACCAATTACCGATAACGACATCTTATTGGCTAAGGCGTCTGATGCTATTGTAATCGGTTTTCAAGTAAGACCAATGCCTTCAGCTAGAAAACTAGCTGAATCAGAAGGTGTTGAAATCAAGCAATATAGCATCATCTATAAAGCCATTGAAGAGATTAAATCTGCAATGGAAGGAATGTTAGTACCAGATCTTGAGGAAGAAATCACGGGTACAGCAGAAGTTAGAGAGGTGTTCAAAATATCAAAAGTTGGTATTGTTGCCGGATGTATGCAAACTGAGGGTAAAATGCTCCGAGACAATAAAGTTCGGCTTATCCGTGATGGTGTTGTTGTTTATACTGGAGAAATAGAAGCCTTAAAGCGATTTAAGGATGATGTAAAAGAGGTTGCTAAAGGATATGAATGTGGCATTCAAATTCGAAACTGTAACGATATACAAGAATTTGATTTAATAGAAGGCTTCAGAGAAGTAGAAGTTGCCAGAAAATTAAAGTAATCGCTCCTTCCTATTGATTTTGCAGTTTTCTATGGAATAGATCACATTACAAATTTCTAACTCTTCTTTATTGTGCGTAACAAAGATGGCAGTTTTACCTTCCTTTTTTAATGCTTTCATTGTCGTCAATATCTCTGCCTTACTTTGTTCATCAAGATTATTAGATATCTCGTCAAAAAGAAAAATTTCTGAATTTTTATAGAAAGCTCTAGCAATCGCAATCCGTTGACGTTGGCCACCACTTATTTGACTGCCCAGCTCACCAGTTGAAGTATGTATGCCATTTGGTAGACTATCTACCCAGTTTGCTAAATTTACCTTTTTCAGACATTCCTCAATTTTGGCTTTATTGGGGTTTGGATCTGCGAAGTCAATGTTCTTTAGAATTGAATCGTTTAATATAAAAACATCTTGATTAACATATGAAAACAAGTACCGATAATTTGACATATTAGAGTAATCAACTGAAACCCCGTCGATTTTAAGTTTTCCTTTTTGTGCTATTAATAATGACGAAAGAAGATGAAGTAACGTTGATTTACCTGAACCACTATCCCCTATCAAACCAATAAAATCTCCTTTAGATACAATCATAGACGCTGAACGTAAAATAGGGTCACAACCTGAATAAAAAAAGTCTGCTTTGTAAAGTTCTACTTGGTGGTTAAACTCCAATTGACTCCGTCTAATATTAATTTTATTATCTGCTTTATTAGCAATTATATAATCCAATACATGACTTCTAGATGATAAGGTGTTTGAAGATGTAATTATCCGATTAATACTCGGAAGAACTCTAAAAGAAACGACAGCGTAAATTGATATATATGCTATAATACCTGAAGCTTACAAACCAACATAAGTTCCATAAATTACTACACAAAGCAATCCCGCAATGGCAATTACTTCATAAGTTCTTACAGGTATGTAATTAGATTTTAAATAAACATTTCTTTATAAGCCATAGACTCTATCTCTAACCTCTTAATAATTTTTTATAAAATATGACTCACTTTTCCATAATTTAATAGTTGAAATCCCACGAGTCAAGTGATTGATGTTGTCATAAATTTTGGGAATCAATTGATGCTCCTCTTTACTCATCAACTCAATACTTTTTTTATTGATATCCCTGCTGTAGGCATAAGGATAATAAAGACAAATAGAAACAACCACGGTTGGTAAATTAACATCGCACTGAGCAAAATCGTCACGATAAACCACTCAGAAATAAATAAAATACTTGATAATAAAATACTTTCGGAAAAATTCAACGTAGCTCCCATAATATTATTCAATATATGGGTTGAATCTTGAGAATTAAAATAAACTAGATCACGATTAATGAGGCCCTCGTAATAATCATTAGTTACTTGTGAATTTATCGCAAAAGAATACCTAATCTGCATCTTACTAATTTGAATAAGTAGTATGTTTTTAATCACGTATAAAAGAAAAAGGCCTGCCATCAAAAACAACATAAATAATTGAGGACTATTTATATTAATTGAATCGTACAAATAGGCAGTAAAATGAAATTTTTCAATGAAATTAGGTTCAAATATTGCAAGGATTGTATAAAGTAATAAGGAAACACCAACTAGCTCTAATATTGCATTTACAATACTTAGGAAGAGTATTAAAGAATATTTTTTTCTTGAGTCATCATCCAATATATGATTAAGTTTTCTTCTAATTTCAAAAATGAATTTCAATCCAATCATAACACATATTCCAACAATTCCATTTCTATAATAACTGGAGTATAACCCGAAATCACATGATTGCCAGAGTCACCATATGCGAAATCAGACGGCACAATAGCACGGAGACTCTCCCCTTCAGATAGTTTACTCGCTAAAAATCGAATTCCACCAATAACTCCTTCATCAGAAGGATCAAAAATAAATAGATCATCACTTTTTGTATAATAGATTACCTGTCCATTTATTTTTTTTAAGACATATTTTATTTTGGCCTTACTATATTTTGGTGATTGATTGATATTAGATTTAAGTTTTTCATAATAAATCAATGTTGAAGAATCGCGAATTCCATTCCATCGTTGATTATTTATAAATTTATCAATTTGATTGCTCTCAAATGCTTTTTTGTAGGCAATGTGTTCAAGATCACCCAGCTTATCCCTCATCCATAAGGTTGCAAAGACATAATCACTGTCGTTTAAGTATGTTGGCAAAGTTCCTTTGAGAGCAGTATAAAAATCGTAAGCCCTAATTTTAAAATAAATACTATCTCCTTTGCAGGTAGAGCCTAATAACTGAATAAATGCGGATGTAGTATCGGTGTTCAATCGATGAATTTCTATTTTCCTACCCAATTGACGGGTGTCAAGATAGATGGAATCTTCAAAATTTTGTGCTTTTATATCGAGTAGCCAATGATTTTTAATTTCAGTGCAAACAGATTGTCCCTTTTTGAAAAAAACATTACCTTGATTCTGAAAAGTATTCTCTCCACAAGAGATAACTAATATCCCTATAATTAACAGCCTACTATACCTCATAAATATGCTCGATAGTTTTTTATAGCTGCTTTAAATTTATCAATTGTTTGTTGCAAGTTTTCATGACTAGCACCTCCCGCTGCATTCTTATGACCGCCACCGTTAAAATTTTCTGAACTAAATATATTACATGGAAAAGTGTCCGTACTTCTAAAACTCATTTTCACTATCGGTCCACGATCAATAAATAATGCACTCATCTTAACCCCAGCAATCCCAAGCCCATAATTAACAAAACCCTCGGTGTCACCAGTAATGATATTGAAACGCTCAACATCTTGTAATGACAAATAGCCCAATGCAATTTTACCATCTTCTATAATCTCTAAATTATTGGATAATAAATGCCCTAACAATTGAAGCCTTTCTAGCCTATTTTGATCAAATAATGATCGATAAATTTTATCTGGGACAACACCCAAATCCATTAAATCGGCTGCCGTACGGATTGTTGTGCTTGTTGTACTCGAAAACCTAAATGATCCAGTGTCTGTAATCAATCCCGTATAAATGCACTGCCCAACTTTTTCGTCTACAAAAGTTGAATCTAAATGTTCATTTATATAACGGTAGATCAACTCGCATGTTGAACTTGCCCCAATTTCTACAAAACGCTCATGATCAAAATCTTCTGGGTTCTGATGATGATCTATCATAATAATAGTCGCACTACTCGCTCTGACCATTTTACCCATTTCATTTATTCTAGTTAATGCATTAAAGTCCAAGCAAAATATATAAGCTGCATTAGCTATGTCGGCATCACAAGATTCGGTATTCTCCTCGTAAATTTTTACATCCTTGTTGCCAGGAAGCCAATTTAAATTTGAAGCATAATCCGTAGGCACTATGACTTTAGAGTCTATACCTGCATTTTTAAAATATTGATATAACCCAAGACTTGATCCCATTGCATCACCATCAGGTTTATGATGAGCGGTGATGATAATTCTACCTGAATTTTTTTCTAATTGTTCGAGGTTATGTCTTATTGTATCTTGCACTGTTTTTATTTACAACAAAACTCGCAAAAAGAACGGGATATTTCTATTTTTGCCCTCCTTTTAACAAAAAACAAATGTCTAACATCACATTTACAATGATAAAACCAGATGC
>MDSX01094466.1_pt1 | contig 24229 bp, 26 predicted proteins | sample 811141 | NCBI WGS metagenome assembly MDSX01 (sample SAMN05326642, study PRJNA326480) | marine metagenome | isolation source: seawater | place: Atlantic Ocean: South East | collected 2010
CCCAGAGCTCCGGACCGATCAGATTCTGACCCCCATCACCCCTGGTCAACGCCAAATACGCGGTCTCCGCGCCGCGACCTCGTGCGAGCGCAGTCAGCAAACCCGTGTCCTCATCGTCCGGGTGCGCTGCAATCATCAATACCCGCTTTACTCCGTCCATCTGACGCAGCAAAAGACCGGAAGCGACTGTGCCCGTGCCCTCAAGGCGCTGCGCCTGCAGGTCCGGAGCGCCAAAAGCCGTACAGCCCACGAACGCCGAGACCAGAAAAGCACGAGCCGAGCAAGTCTTGAACAACACCATCATGCACTCCAACAAGGTTCTTCCCCACCATCCATCGCTAGAAAGGTAAGCTCGGATCTTTCGGACACGTGAAATCCAAGCACAGCAGCCAACTTATCCAGCCGTGCCACCAAGACACTCAACGATTCGGCTCCCAGGGTAGGCCTAGCGCTGCAGGAGCCTGGGATTTCCCGACCCAGCCAGCTAACGCTGCAAGCGTGAGTATGTACGGGAACGCAAGAAAAATTTGATACGCGAGGTCGAAGCCAAGAGCCTGCAGTAAAAACTGCAATGCCGAGGCCGCTCCGAAAAACAACGCAGCAAAGAGTACGATGATTGGATTCCACCTTCCTAACGCTACGACTGCGATCGCTATAAAACCCTTGCCTGCGCTCATATTTTCCGCAAATGCCCCGGCATGGGCCAAAGCTAGATGAGCGCCTGCGATACCAGCCATTGCGCCACCGAAAAGCGTCGCGGAAAAACGCACGACACGCACTCGGACACCCGCGGCCTCTGCCGCGACCGGAGCCTCACCAGTGGCCCGGAGTTCGAGTCCCCACGCGGTTTTGAATAAAACGTACCAGGATATTGGAGCCATCACATACGCAAAGTACGCAGTAGGTGCCTGTGCAAAGAGTGCGCTCCCTACAACCGGAATCTCAGACAGCCAAGGGATAGTCACCGGAGCTAGCGTGGGAACCGAGAGTTCCATCCCGTTTGCGCCAAACAGGACTTGATACACGGCCCCGGTCATGCCTAACCCACCAATCGTCACAGCGGTGCCGGTGATGATTTGGTCGGCACCAAGACCGATGGCGAACACAGCGAAGACGAGAGCGACTAGAAGGCCAGCCAGAGCGCCAAAAGCTAACCCTAGCCCTGCACCTTCGAGGGCAATAGCACCAAGCGCACCTCCCAGTGCCCCTGCGATGATAGAACCCTCGAGTCCAATGTTGATCACCCCGCTTCGCTCTGTGATCGTTTCACCCATCGCCGCGAGAGCGAGAGGAATCCCTAGCCTAACGGCTGACTCGAGAAAGAGCGCCAACTCGATCTGACTCACTGTGCCTCCTCGCCGCGATGATACCCAGCTCGTGCCGCTCGTATCCGGTCGAGTCCCAGCACCGCAAGAATCACGAGTGCTTCGACAACGTCGACCCAAGCGGCCGGAATACCCGCATCCCGCTGCATTGCCCCAGCCCCAGCCTGAAGTGCACCGAAAAAGATAGCCGTTACTACCACCCCCCCGGGTCTAAGCCCCCCGAGCAATGCGACAGCGATCGCGGTGTATCCCCAGCCATCCGACAGGTCTTCATATAGCGCGTACGTCAGACCTGTAACTTCGACACCACCCGCCAGCCCAGCAATCGCTCCGGAAGCCAGGAATGTGACAAGAATCACACGGTTCGGGTCGATCCTTCCAGCAGCAGCAGCAGCAGCGGGCGACGCGCCAACCGCCCTAAGGTGGAAGCCGAATCGAGTCCGCTTAAGAACGAAAGCAAGCACGCCGGCAAGCACTAGCGCCAAAGCAAAGCCGAGGTGCAGGCGCGTCCCAGAAATGAGCTCCGGCAAGCGGGCTGCATCGACAATCCGATCTGTCTGAGGAAAAACCCCACGCCTCTCCTGCAGTGGGCCGTGCACCATCCACGCAGCCAAGTATATGCCAACAAAATTCATTAGGATCGTCGTGATCACTTCACCGATCCCAAGCCGGAGCTTCATCAGAGTCGGCACAAGAGCCCAGACTCCACCCGCAACAATAGAGGCGGTGAGAGCCGCCGTTATAAGAAACGGACCAGGCAAATCCGTGAAGGTCAGCGCCACCCACACTCCTGCGACAGCACCAACGTAAAGCTGGCCCTCGGCTCCGATGTTCCATACGCCCGCTCGAAATGCAAGGGCCACCGCCAGGCCCGCAAAAAGCAGCGGCACTGCCCGCACTAGCGTTATTGAGACAAAGGTATTCCAACTGCCCACTGACCCTCTGAGCATAGCAGCTGCCGCCTTCGTTGGGTCGTACCCGCCCAACAGGAGTAACACAGCTGCGGCCCCCAGCGTCAGCGTCACTGCCCCTAAGCCGAGAAGTGCGGTTTCCTTGGCCCTCTTCGGAGATATAGCGCCACTCACTTTGAGACTTCCCCACCGCCCAGCATCAAGGCTCCAACCCCTTCCCTAGTTTTTTGAGCTTCCGACACTTCAACTATCCGACCCTTCGTCATAACTGAAACGCTGTCTGCAAGCCCTAGCACCTCATCGAGATCAGTCGAGATGAGGACAATCGCGACTCCTTCAGCTGCCAATTTAAGAAGTTCCCCGTGCACGTATGCAGCAGCAGCCACATCAAGTCCGCGAGTCGGATTTTCCGCTACCAGCATGGGAGCGTTAAGGGCGAGCTCGCGCCCAATGATCACCCTCTGCTGATTCCCCCCAGAGAGAAACCGGGCCCTCGTCTCTGTAGACGGTGCCACCACCTCGAACCGAGCCCGAATCCTCTCAGCCTCGTCACGCAACACGCCCCACGGCATCATTACACTGGGCCCAAATTCCTCCATCCGGGAAAGTGCTAGTGCCACGTTCTCGGTAAGGTCAAAATCGGCTACGAGACCTTCGGCATGCCGATCCTGAGGAATGAAGGCGACCTCTTTCGGGATGTCAGCTCGGCCCAAGCTCGGAGACTTACGGCCTGAGAGAACTAGTGCCAGATCATGCTGACCATTTCCTTCTACCCCTGCTATCCCTCGTACTTCCCCAGCCCTTACCTCCAGCTGCACACCTTTCAGGCTATCAGCATGCACAGCGACCAAACTCGCAACCACTGTCCCACCGCGCGCTGTTGATAGTGACGCCACACTCGCGCCACCGGACACCTGAGCATTTCCCGCAACCACCGCATCACTCGATGGGCCGGCCTGTTCTCCAATCGCAACCTCATCGGCAACCCCGTCTCCTAACATCTTTGCAACCAATTTCCGGACAGAGACCTGGGACCTCGGTGCAGTCATAGCCGTCCGACCAGTTCTAAGAACTGTCAGTCTGTCCGAGACAGCAAGCACCTCATCGAGCTTGTGAGCAACGAGCGCTACTGCTCGACCTTCACGCGCCAAATCTCTCAACAAGGCGAAGAGTCCATCTGCTTCTTCGGGTGTCAGCACTGCAGTCGGCTCGTCCAGAACAAGAACCTGAGGGTCCCGGAGAAGAGCCTTGAGAATCTCGGTCCGCTGACGATCTCCAACACCGAGCTCCGACACGTTTGTCTCCAGTGGAACCCGCAACCCAGTCCTCGCCATCGTCGCTTCAACCGCCGCGCCGGCTTCACTAAACGAACGGCCCCTGAGGCCCAGCCTCAGATTATCACGCACTGATAGTGCGGGGACTAGAGTGAAATGTTGATGCACTAAGCCAATCCCAAGGGACCAAGCGTCCCGAGGGCTGCGCAACTTCACCAATGCGCCCCCTACCTCGATTCCGCCCGAGTCCGGGGACACCAGACCCCCGAGCACATTGAGGAGTGTGGACTTTCCGGCACCATTAGCCCCGAGCACCCCATGCACCTCTCCAGGATAGAGGTCGAGGTCAGCGCCGGACAGTGCTTGGATTAACCCGAAACGCCGGTCGATACTGCGCAGACGGACAAGAGGTTGGCTCACCCTAGGGACCCTCGGGCTCGCCCTCCACGAAGACTACCCGTGGTACGTCGATCTCCCCTGCTCTAATCAAAGCCTTAGTGCTAGAGATACGCTCAATCTCCTCACCCGATAAGCGATCGCGCAGCATCGGATTGATAACGAACTCAATTATACCCTGTTCCGTATTTGCATAGATCGGAGCACCTCCAACATTTCCCTCCTGCCACATCTTAGCCGCACTGAAGAATGCTTCCGCGATTCGAATGACCACACTGCCCAGAACAACCTCGGGGGCTAACTCATTCTGATTACTGTTCATCCCAATGGCGTAGGCAACGCGGCCTTCCGCTACTGCCTCCCTAACAGCCTGGAACACGGCCAAGGAAGCATTATCCAGATTATGTATGATTACATCAGCTCCCTGGCTCAGTTGCGCGACAGTAGCCTCTTTCGCCGCCGCCAAGTCATCCCAGTCACCCGTATAGACTTGCAGCACCTCAATCTCCGGATCAACAGCATGCACGCCCGCCTCGAAGGCTAGAAACGCGCCACGTGCCGGTGGGATTTCAACACCCCCCACCATCCCCACGACTTTCGATTCCGTCACATACGCCGCGGTGACGCCAGCCAGATAGCTTCCTTCTTCTAATCGGAAAATCAGAGGCACCACATTGGGCGAAACACGACCGCCGCCGGACACAACGATCGTTACGTCTGGGAATTGCTGTCCCGCCCGGATTGCGGCGTCCTGATACTCGTTACCGTGCGCGAAAATGATCCCGTAGCCGGAAGACGCATAGGCAATGAACGCCTCGTCAAATTCAGCAGGGGTAGCAGTTTGCTGGTGACTCACCGAGGCGCCCATGGAGTCTTCAATCATCATGAGGCCAGCATACCCTCCAGCATACCAACCCACATCAGTGACTGGGCCAGCGGTGAGGAGTGCGGCTCGGAAATTACCTTCCGTCGTATTCGAGCCCTGACTAACGCAGGCCGTGGTGACCCAAACCAAGGCAATAGCGAATGGTTGCAACCTACGCAGGCTCAGGTACCCATTTGCGAGTTGCATGACTTTATTTTTCCTGGAGTTAGAGGTGTTGTCTGCGCTTTGGATAAACCTGTGGCTGTCGGAGGTTCAGTACGCTGGATATCTTCGGGCCAGAAATTCCGCGCAGTGAGCACCTACCCCTCGCGGGACACCGCTGTCACCCCCTCGGAGATCGCATGACTGAGCAGCGCGGAAACTGGACCTCCAGTGCCGGCTTCATACTTGCCGCCACCGGAAGCGCCATCGGCTTAGGTAACCTCTGGAAGTTCCCATTCATCACCTGGGAAAACAACGGAGGCGCCTTCGTACTCGTGTATCTCGTGTGCATCGCAGCTGTCGGACTTCCGATAATGATGGCCGAGCTCCTGATAGGCCGGAAAACACAGCAGAGTGCGGTAGGAGCCTTGAAAGAAGCCGTCGGGCCCGCCTGGGGTTTAGTAGGGCTTTGGGGTGTACTCTGCGGCTTCACTCTGCTCAGCTACTACACCGTCATCGCCGGATGGTCACTGTACTTCTTCGCTAAGACGGCAGGTTGGATGGTCGGGGGCTTCCCGACGGGGACATCGCTCGGCCAAGTGTTCACGGAGCAATCGGCGAATGGAGGGCTTCAGATAGCACTCTCCTTGGGCTTTAGCGTGGCAACCGTGTCGGTCGTGTACTTCGGCGTCCAGAAGGGCATCGAGAAGATCGCTCGACTATTTCTGCCCGTGCTCTTTGTAATCCTCGCCCTGCTATTCATGGTTTCCTTCGCGATGGACGGCTCGCGCGAGGCGCTTACGTTCATCTTCCGGCCCAGTTTTAACGAGCTGGACGGGGGCAGCGTCCTAGAAGCTCTGGGCCATGCGTTCTTCACGCTCTCTTTGGGCATGGGCGCAATGATCACCTACGGATCGTACATAGCGCGCAATCAGTCGGTCGTGAAAGCCTCAGGTATCATCGTTTTGCTCGATACCGTTATAGCGCTAGTCGCGACAGTTATCATGTTCACGGTCATCTTCACGGCAGGTATGCAAGACCAAGTGGGCGACACCGGTACCGTGGGCATGCTCTTTATCTCGCTGCCCCAGCTGTTTTTCGCCGAGGGCATCGTGCCGGGAGGCGCGGTTCTGGCGCCGCTATTCTACGTGCTTGTCGCGCTCGCCGCCCTGACATCGACCATGTCCCTACTGGAGGTCGTCACATCCTATATCATAGACGAGCACGGAATCGAACGCGGAAAAGCCACGCTCGCATGCGGTGGCGTGGTCTTCCTCTTCACGATTCTGGCAGCCCTCTCCTTCGGTGGTGCAGACTTCGCGAGCAACCTCTCGGCACCCGGCCGTCTCGGGGACCTTCTCTTCGCTGGCAAGACAAGCTGGTTCGGCATGGCTGACCACTTCGTATCCAACTGGATGCTTCCAACTGGCGGTCTCGCTATCACCGTCGCTGTCGGCTGGTTCATGACTCGAGAAGCCACCGAAAGTGAGCTGGTCGATGAAACGGTTCCCGGATGGTTCAATTACAACACATGGCGCTTCTTTATCCGCTACATCTCCCCCGCAGCGGTTGCTGCCATCGTGGTCGCTGTCCTCTTCTTCGGTGTAGACTTCAGCTAATTGATCCGTTGTCAGATAAAGCTCTCTGGCCCCTTAACGTTGTTTGGACTCATCGATGGAACTAGAATCATATTCTAGATTTGGAGAAAACCATCGCCACACCCAAGCCAGCGCAGATCCGTGCACCTAAGCAGTCACGCTCTAAGCGGACCCTAGAACGTATAGTGGCGGCTTCTCTTGAGCTTCTCGAGGCTGAGGGCCTGACTGGGCTAACAGTCCACAAGGTTGTCGCCAAGGCTGGATCCTCCGTTGGATCGTTTTATGCTCGATTTGATGGGAAGGAGGACCTTCTCGACTACCTTGGCGAGCGCTTGTGGACCGAAGCGCTAGAACGATGGGAGCTCGCGCTCGAAACCCGTGACTGGTCGACACTCAGCCTAGATGAAGTTGCAGAGGGATCGGTTGGCTTGCTCATAGACGCGCAGCGGTCTCGATCAGATTACCTGAAGGCGCTTGATTGGGCCTCGGGCCGCCAGAGCGACGCCTACGAGAGGTTCAGGGGAGAGTTGCTCTTGGGGCTCGGCCTGCTACTTCTAGAGCACCGCGAATCGATAACTCATCCTGACCCTGCACTCGCTGTTCGCATAGGCCTGCGAGCCGTTCTGGGCACAGTGGATGCAGAAATCCGAGCCACCGAGGATCGCTTGGGTCGCGACTCACTCGCAGCAGAAGCTCGCACCCTGCTCTTGGGATACCTCACCGGAAACGCTAGCCCCGCGGCGCCAGCAACTGGGGTGGACTTCTTCGATGTGTGGGGCTAAGCCAACAACTCTCTTTAACCTTTTCCGGGTTCCTCTATCTTGAGTTACTAAGTTCGCCTGCCAGTCAAGCTGCAACGTTATACCCATCCAGGCGTATCAGCTTTATAGACAGGCCAGAGAATGACCAAGCCCAAAGAGAATACGGCATCTAAGTGATATTCATGAGCAACAAGCTAGCTAACATAAAAGTGGTGCTTTGCGCAGCCCTTGTAGCGAGTGGAGCAAGTGCCCTGACTGACTCTGCTTTGGCAGCGCAGGAAGGGACAGTGGCATCACTCGCCGGGCTCGTTTTCGACAGCACAACCATGGCTCCGCTCGTAGGAGCTCGAGTAGCCGTGATGGGCACAAGTGCTGTGAGCACAACCGACGAGGGTGGACGGTTCCTGCTAAGTGAGGTCCCAGCGGGCGCTTATTGGGTGTCCTTCTTTCACCCCCGCTTGCAGGAACTCGGCGTCAGCGCGCCGCCCAAGCAGGTCGAGCTCTCTTCAGGAGTCACAGGGAACACGATTCTAGCCGTACCATCTGAGGAAACGTTGCTCATGGGGTGGTGCTTGGCCGAGCAACCACCTGCGGGCTCAGCCGCTATCGCTGGAATCGTCACCGATTCCATCACCGGTGTACCCATGCCGCGGGCAATCGTAACCGCCGAACCTATAAGCCGCCTGCCGGGCCTACGACCAGTCGAGGTGCGCACCGATGACACAGGCTACTTCCGCATGTGCACGTTACGCGGCGACTTGGACACGAAGCTACAGGCACACTTCGGAACAAGTTCGGGGAGAAGTATAGAGGTCTACGTGCCGGCCGGAACTGCGGTACTACAGGACCTGATCCTCCTTATGTCCTCGGAGGGGACCCTAGAAGGACTGGTCCTCGACTACCTAACCGGTGATCCTGTAACGGGGGCACTAGTCTCAGTCGCTGGCACGTCGAGCTCATCGCTCACAGACAACATGGGTCGCTTTCTGTTAGACGATTTGCCACCAGGTCGACATCTCGTGACGACAGACCACATTGCCTTCGAAGAACGAACTGACTCAGTGACGATCTTCAGTCAAGAAACGGTTGACATTGAAGTAAGCCTAGCGACCGAAGCCCTGGAGGTAGAGGGTCTAGTGGTGACGGCCCGGACTCGGTTCGGGAGGACTAGCCTAGCGGGAGATGCTAAGCGGGCCGACTTCATTTCACGCGAGGAAATCGAGGCCATGCTGCCCCGAGTGAGGGCCACAGAGGACCTGCTTCGCAACATGAACGTGCCCGGCTTTAGGATACGACGTGTCGAAGAACAAGACCCAATCACAGGTGTCAGGGTTCCCGTTCTCTGCATCGAGGTAAGCCGACGCGGAGGCGGGGAAGGCTGCGTGATGGCCTCAGTCGCACTGAACGACGTGCTAATCCCCTTCCCTGAGCAGTTTCTTATAGACCTAGATCCAAACATTATCGATCGGATTGAAATCCTAAGTCCAATCGACGCGGCCTTCCAATTTGGGACGGCAGCCGGTAACGGCGTGGTAGCGATCTACACGCGATGAATTCCTACATAACCTGCCGGAACAACAGCTATCGAGTCAGGGCATCAAGGTTGAGGCTCGAGGCATCGACATACCAAATATCGTAATAACCACTCGCGCCCCTGCGATCGCTAGCAAAGAAAAAGGTGCTTCCATCGGGCGAGAAGCTCGGGTACCCATCGTTAAAAGCTGAGTTAAAAGGGGCAGGAAGATGCACTGCCGCATCCCACCCAAAGCTATTGCGACGCGAAACGTAAAGATCTTGGTTACCCGGAGCCGTCGCATCCCGGTAAGCTTGGAAAATCAGAAAGTTCCCACCCGGAACAAGTACCGCATTCGACTCGTCACCTGTTGAATTCAATGTTAGAGCAGTAGGGTGCCCGTATGTGCCGTCAGGCCCGACCTGTGACCTGTAGATGTCGGCACCCCAATCAGGATCAGCCCGAGACCAGAAGAGGATCGACCCATCTGGAAGCATAGAAGGGCCCATCTCCATACCTGAGCCGAAGTCCTCTTGATCCAGTCTCGGTCGATTGACTGCACCACTTAGCGGAGTCGGTATTCCCCAGCCTGCTTCAGTTCGTTCACTTATCCATATGTTGTCACTCCGGTCTCCCGACTCAGGCATCGGACGACGAGATACGAAGACCATTGACGCTCCGTCACTTGAGACGTGTGGAGCCTCGTCATGAACGCCTGAGAACAACCAGCGAACGGGCTCGCTCCACAGCCCCTCCCGAAAGTAGGATACGAATATTTGAGCCTGCCCCCCCCGGGCCCGGCGGGTAAAATAAGCCTCTCTAGCATCGGGACTGAAAGTGATCCCGTACTCTCGCATCTCCGTGGAGATTACTCCAGGCTCAAAGAGACTGGGGCGGACAGGCGAAGACGTTGTCCAAGTGGCGCTTGATTCAGCCCCACAAGCCTGTATCGAGATGGCCAAGACAAGTAACAAGGCGCGTGACCATAACGAGTTTCGGTGACCGGAGTCGATCGTCTCTCCCTCGCTCATGCAAAAGCGCTGTCCCGGCGAGCTCCCGCTGGATCTACCCGCGACCAGGGTTACTAAGACATCACCCCGCACTTCCCAAACCATAGGCATCTCGACAACTCAAACCTTAAGCTGCCTTCTAGGGGCCCGCCCCGCCTGCTCCACCACCCACCTCGCCTGAGCCTTCCTGGAGTGACTGTAGTTCGTTGTGAGCCGCCGCCAGTACGTCACGAAAAACCTGCAACGGTAGCGCACCCTGGATTGGTGGCCATCCGATCACCACAAAGGTCGGCGTTCCTCGAACCCCGATTTGCTGGGCGAGAGTAGTCGCCGACGCGATTCTCGGAATTCGCTCATCCAATGCGAGACACGCTTCGAATGATGCCATATCGACCCCCAATTCCGAGACCCAGCCATGCACTAGAGCCTCCGGCTCTCCGCTTCCCTTCCAAACCGCCTGATCCGTCCAAAGGCGACCATTCAATGCCTCGAACGCATCTGGGCTTTGAGCGTAGGCGCACTCAGCGGCTTCGGTCACGGCGAGAGAGTTCTCAAACATACCGGTGATATACGGCACAAATTTCCACTCAACCATTCCCGCCTCGATAAACTCTTCGAGGATCGGGCCGAAGCTTTCCTCATGAAATTTGCGGCAATAACCGCAACCGTAATCGGACATTTCCAAGACTTTCACAAGCGCAGTGGTGTCACCACGGTTAAAACCCACCTCCGCGACTGACACCCGCGGTCCCTGAGAGGCCAAAGACTCATCGACGGCCAGTGTCGTCGAGACGCCGTCCCCCGCCGGCTGTGCCAATAGACTGCGTGTGATGTCCTCGGTCCCATCTGCAGTGTCAGAGGCAGAGTCACCCGCTGAACAGGCTAAGGTGGCCGTAAGTGCAAAAACGAAAAACGCCCGGAATCCAGCTTTCATCAGAGTTCCAAATTGATAACCTGACCCATTCCTGCTAGGAACGCGGTCAGACTAGCGAAACGACCAGTAACCATAAGCAAACCAATCACGATCAGCACGGTGCCCGCGAGACGCTGCAGCACAGACATCCACTTTCGGGCTCGCATGCTACCGGCAATAAACCAGTTGAACGAGACGGACGCGAGAATAAACGGGACACCTAACCCTAGAGCGTAAGCCGTCAACAGTCCCATCCCCTGAACCATGGTCGCTTCAAGGCTCGCGTATAGAAGAATCGAACCAAGGACCGGTCCTATGCAAGGAGTCCAGCCAGCGCCGAATGCGACGCCGACAACGAAAGATCCGACAGCCGTAACTGGCTGCGCGCGCACTTGGGGGCGGAGTTCTCGGTACAGCACCGGCAGCCTAAATACACCAGCCAAGAAGAGTCCGAACAAGATCATCACCACTCCTCCAGCCCTGCTCAGCCCCGGTAAAGCTTGCGTCACAGCTGTCCCAAAAGCCGTTGCCACTAAGCCCATGGTCATGAAGACAAAAGAGAACCCGAGAACGAAAAGGGAAGAATGGACCAGCGCGCGCTTTCGGACGAGTCGCGTAGGGTGCTCAGACAAATCCCCGAGCGTCAACCCTGATATGAAGGCTAAGTAGCTGGGCACAACCGGGAGGATACAAGGTGACAGGAACGACACCAGTCCGGCCATGAAGGCAAGCGGAATAGAAACCTGAATCTCCATCACTAGAAACAAGCCGCTATCGAGATCACTCCCTTCTTACCAGGGAAGGCTAAAAGTGTCAGCATTGCAGATGCATCAACGACGTCGGACCCACAGAACCAGGGCAAGTCCCACCGCAGCGCCAAGTAGCGCCCCACCTGCGATCCTGGTGAGCCCTGGGACTTCATTCGTGTCGGGCCGACCAAGCGGATGTTCATCAGAGGCCGCTTCGAGATCGGCATCCTTGTCCTGCCGAGGTCCACTAAAGGAGGCGTCGTTCCCGTAAGCCATAGTCTGACTTACACTTCCCGACCATGCACAGCTCGCACAATGCAATTTATCCTGGTCCCGAGCCGTTCGGTTAGGCCACCCAGCCTCATCACCGCAAAGCGGACACGCTCTACCACTGCCAAGGGCCGTGAGCGCTGTATAAAGCGCCCCTTTAGAGAGATTGAGTTCTTCTGCAATGTGGTTGACGCTGTGATCCGAGCCCCAATAAAGCTCGCTGGCGTGCGCGGCTATCTCCGGCGTGACATCGGAGGCGTGCATGGTGTCTTCTCCTGCCTTGACCCGTCTTGCTGGTTCCGAGAACATAACGCCCCGTCACGGCGGCCGCATAGCCGTAAATCTGCGTCCGACCAAAAGTTCAGCCTCACAACACAACACACACTTGTCACACGGCGCTCGCAGGATTTCGGTTTCCCACGGCCACCTTGAGGCTCTTCTGAAAGAGCCCGACAGGACAATCCGCGGCGGCGCTGTCATATGCCACCCGCATCCATTACACGGTGGCACCATGCATACAAAAGCGGTGTACAGAGCCGCACAGGGCCTCAATGACGCCGGACTCGTCACACTCCGCTTCAACTTCCGCGGAGTAGGAGGCAGCACTGGCAGTCACGACTCCGGGATCGGAGAACAGGATGACCTTCGAGCGGCAATAGACTGGCTGGAATCCGCATATCCACACGTTCCATTAGTTGTTGGTGGGTTTTCATTCGGCTCTATCGTCGGGCTTTCCGTAGGTGCCGGAGACGAGCGGGTAGTCAGCCTGCTAGGCCTAGGGTTACCCGTCGACCTAGACGACCGCTACGACTACAGCTTCATGGCTAATGCTGCGAAGCCCATTCTTATCGTTCAGGGTGAGAACGACGAGTTTGGACCGGGTGAGAAGGTCGCCAGCTTGATCTCGCCACTGGGGAATCACATTACGCTCGTCCGTATACCCGGGACGGACCATTACTTCGATAGCAGACTAGGAGAACTTCGCACAGCGGTTCGGGGGTACTATGAAACAGGTCCAGGGGCGAAGCTTCTGGCCATCATCTAATTCGAGGTAGATATGCGTAACCGGGAACGCGTGCTGCAAAGCCTAGAAAACGTATACCGAACCGCGTTCTCAAAAGCAGAGACATCTGGTGACGAACAGAAGATGGAGTCGATCGACATGGATTATCAGAAAGAACAACTGAAGCTCGAGGTCCTGCTCGACATCCGAGATCTGCTGCAGCCCGAACCAGAGGACCTAGCGGACCGAACAAGCTCACTTCTCGAGAAAGCGCAAAACATCCGCAAACTCACGAAGCTCCGTTGATATGAAGATCTATACCAGGACTGGAGACACTGGAGAAACCGGCCTATTTGGAGGGGAACGTGTTCCAAAAGACAACGTAAGGGTTGACGCCTACGGCACCGTAGACGAGTTAAATGCAACGATCGGATGGGCTGTAGCCCAAGTCAGCGATGCTGAGATTCGAGGTCGGCTAGCGTTACTACAGCATGATCTGTTCTCACTTGGATCCAATCTCGCCACCCCACCAGTTCAGGAGAGGGGAAAAAAGCCTAAGCTGCCGCCAATGCCGACACAGAGAGTCGAAGAGATGGAAGCTTGGATTGATGCCGCGGACACCGAACTGCCAGCATTGCGGGCTTTCGTGCTGCCTGGAGGTTGTCCGGGAGCCGCCGCTCTCCATGTCGCTCGAACGGTTTGCAGGAGAGCAGAACGAGCGGTTGTGCGCCTATCTGGGACCAAGGGGTCGGAGGCCGAGCTTCTTGCCTACCTCAACCGTCTATCCGACCTGTTGTTCACACTGGCTAGACTCGAAAACCATCGGAACGGAGCGGGTGACATCGAGTGGGTGAAACACCTTGAACCCAAGCCAAGTTCATAGGTCAGAAGGCCCGTTCAGCAAGAGTTGAGCTCCGCGCGCGGCCAGGACTCCGAGACCCCTGGCTCACAGCACGTTGACCGCAAGGGTTCGTGTGCAGGCATCTCGGGATTGGAGGTTTCTGCTTCTTAGATGCTTGCCACGTGCGGTTCAACTTTAGAGGTTTTTGGCGCCCGACAAAATCTTCCGGACCAGCAGGACCCATGACCTACATCATCGCCGAACCATGCATCGAGGCTAAGGACGCGAGTTGCGTTGAAGTCTGTCCCGTCGACTGCATCTACGAGGGTGAGGATCAATTTTATATTCATCCGGACGAATGTATCGACTGTGGAGCATGTGAGCCTGAGTGCCCAGTTCAGGCAATCTTCCCAGACACGGACGTGCCGAGCGAGTGGACCGCCTACACCAAGAAGAACGCGGACCACTTCGAGTAGAACGGTGGCAAGAAGCCAGAGACCGGAAACAAAGGGCCCCGTTACTGCACGCCAAGGACAGAGTAGCCGCCTTTTTCCCCCACAGGTGACGCTGGAACCTCAGAGGCCGAGTTCCCTCATGCGCTCAAGCGAAACAGGCACCTGAGTCTCACCTAAGGGATCGGACTTGGGTGGAGTCGGCTCTTCTTTATCTTGGCGCACCAAGAGAATCGTCGTCACGAGCGCTGCTGCACTCAGTAGCCCGATGGTAAACTTCTTCATGACGATTCCTCCAATTGAGCATGACGGTTGGGTGTGACCACTCCGCGCGCCGGCAGCGCATATATCTTACTATCGATTACGTCTTGGGTTTCATTCAGACCTGTATCGACATGAATTATGAGCGGGAACGATTCATTGACAACGCTTATAAAGGTGATCCCGTAGCCCTAGCGGCTTGGCTTGTCTCGATCCCGTCGGTGAACCCAGCTCTCGAGAGAGACGGGGCCGGGGAAGCCGCCATCGCACAAGCCTGCGCAGAACTACTCGAAGGATGGGGCCTTGAGGCGACCATCACCGAGCCCGCCACTGGGCGACCGAACGTAGTCGGCCGACTTGAAGGGCAGGGGCCGACAATACTCCTGAACGGTCACCTAGATACGGTCGGTGTCGCGGGAATGACGATCGATCCTTTCGAGGTGAGCTTCGACGGCAATCGCATGTACGGCCGAGGATCATGTGACATGAAGGCTGGGGATGCTGCTCTACTTGCAACGGCCTATAGGCTGGCTAAAGAAGGTCCTCGGCCAAACTTGGTTGTGGCCCTAACCTCTGATGAGGAGCACGCCAGTGTCGGCATGGCCGACCTCGTATCCGAAGGCGGACCCGATGCAGACCTTGCCATCGTGTGCGAACCTACCAACCTCAGTGTCATGCCCGCCCACAAGGGGTTCGTTTGGATTCGCGCACTCTTCCGGGGACTAGCTGCGCACGGATCACGACCTGACATCGGAGTCGACGCAATCCGACATGCTGCTTTATACCTGTCCGCTTTGGACAGCTACGGACGAGAACTAAAGTCGAGAGCAGCCCATCCACTCCTTGAGTATGGATCGGTGCACGCAGGAAAGATTCAGGGAGGAACCGCTGAATCAGTCTATCCGGACGAGTGTGAACTCCTCCTCGAACGACGGACTCTTCCGGGTGAAACTCCGGAAACAGTAGTCAATGAATTCCAGTCCGTGTTGGACATGGTTACAGCCAATGAGCCAACGATGGAAGCCTGCCTTACAATGACACTAGAGCGACCAGGAACCGAGGTGGCTCTAAGCCACCCACTGGTAACAGGCTTACTGCGATCCGGGGAAGCCTTCGAAGTCGAACCAGTAGTCGAAGGCATGACAGCTTGGGTCGACGCCGCTTTCCTAAACGAAACCGGTATCCCCGCCGTCTGCTACGGACCGGGAAGTATTGAACAGGCTCACACGGATGACGAGTGGGTCGACATTCGTCAAATCCATTCTTGTGCCAACGTCCTAGAGCACTTCGTTCGGGATTTGGTCGGTTAAAACCCGGCTAAGCCCAAAACACGAGAACTCAGAACGGCGGGCCATGGCCACCGCAGACCGCGGCCCACCGTTCCTGTCCTCCTCAATCGGATGGTTACCGAGAACGCCTACTGGTAACCATGATCGCCCCTCCAGCGTGCCCAGTCCCAAAACGCGTGGTTGCATCACTAGCGCTCATGAACTGCATCTGCTCGATGTCGCTGGTTCTTAAGGATTGCAGGTCCGAGGAACTAGTGCGACGCGTCCCATCGACATAGAGCTGCACAGCGTCTCCTCCACGCGACTGGAGCCAGCGTGGACGGAGTCGATTAACAGCCTGCATAGCGTCTAGTTCAGTCAACTCCGCGAGTTCGGCACGGACGATACGTGTAGAAGATGAACCGGCGGGCCGACTGCTGCCTGCGCCAGAAGATGCACATCCCATTACGCCGAATGCCAGCGCAAGGGCAAACACCATCGTGATTCTAGTCTTGTGGGACCGCATGAATGGGCTCCTTAACCTAAGTGACGGGTCAAAAAGATGATGGCCTTATGCTGGTTGCGCTAGCAGTCTGCAAAACGTTCGCAGGACTGTCAGCGCAGGGTTCTGTCTAGGTATGCCTTGAGGCGCTCCCACGCATCCAGCCCCGCAACACTTCTTACTCCTGGATCCCCGTCGACTCTCAGCCAAAAACCGTGATTCACCTCGTCGTAGATGTGCAGGTCATGCTCGACTCCAGCAGCACGAAGTGCAATAGCAAAATCCTGGACCTGTTGAGGGGATGGGCCATCGTCTTCACTAGCAAAGGTTCCATAGATCTCATGGTCCATAGCAGCTAGAACGGTGGGATCATCAATCAGGCGACCATAAAAGATGGCAGTAGCATGGTGATCATCTCCGTCTAAGCCGAACGAGAGAGCGACACCTCCACCAAAACACCAACCCATCGCGCCGACTCTCCCAGAGACGTCCGGTCGAGCCTTAAGGAAGGTTACTGCCGCGTTTAGGTTGCCCACCACTGTCGCCATATCCGCCAGTGCTTCCTGCATCAGTGCCACATTCTCCTCTGGACCGCTGCCAGTACGACCCTGATAGAGATCAGCGGCTAGGGTGACGTAACCTTCCGCCGCAAAGTCATCCGCGACCTGCCGAACACGATCCACTAGTCCGTTCCATTCGTGGATGACAACGAGTGCAGGAAATGGGCCCTCTCCCTCCGGCACAGCAATATATCCGGTGGTTGCCATGTCACCGTCTAGGTAGTTCACAGCTTCCCCTGCCAGATCTCCACCATTTCCAAGAATCGCCGGCGGCATCTCTCCCGGGGCTGTCGGAGCGAACGAAACCCGGGACTCCCCGTCGTCAGATGTCGGGCGGCACGCACCGAGGAAAAACACTATTCCGGAAAGGCAAACCATGCCGAAAACTCGAGATTGATTGCTCATGAAACGACCAGGTTAAGACTGCGAAAAGAAGTGAGATATGATACGCCGACAGGGAAGGGGGGCACAGCAAAACTCAGGAAAGGTGCAACATAGAGAAGACTTCTCAGGTATATTCAGTAGCTACATTACCACATACTTGTTCGATAACCGGAGAGCAGTTTCACTGAAACAGAGATCTCCGTCACTCAGTTGAGCAAGGATTTTAAACGAAACCAATGGCGCCCCTTCAGTCGCCGAAAGGATAGGTTAAATGCTGCTTCGCTCCGACATAACAGCTGCACTGGCTGCAGTCGTTGGCATCGCTCTCGCCGTGCAGGCTGACGGTAACACCCAGGTCAAAGACCCAGCCACTACTGCAGTTACGCAACGCGAAGTCAGTTTCGCGGAAGAAGTGTTGCCGATCCTTGAGAAGTACTGTGTGGAGTGCCACAGCGAAGAGAGTGCCGAGTTAGGCCTAAAGCTGGACACTTACGAAGGTGTCATGGGCGGATCTGACTACGGGACTGTCGTCGAAGCAGGGGACGTCGGAAGCTTGCTCATTGAGATGATCGCATCTGGTGACATGCCAGACGGAGGCGACCCTATGCCGGCGGAGGAACTCGACGTGATCAAAGCTTGGGTGACAGAGGGGGCTCAGAAAAACTGAAGCCCAGTCTCTAAAATCCTTCTGAGGCATCCACTAAACAAGCGCCTTGGCACAAAGCTCAGTAACCGGACGGCAAAGGGTCAGTGTCCCTGACTGTCTTGTCTAACCCAGTCGCCCCTGAGCCAGTCCACTACGAGACCCATCTCATCCTCGGTAAGAATTTTCTCAGCCCCGAAGGATGGCATACGGTCGTTGTCTTCGCCGTAAAAACGCTCCTCGGTAGGATCATGGAGCATCCCGAGCATCCAATCACGTGAACCCCAGCCCGTCAGGACCGGGCCAACATCACCTTCAGTTTGGTCGCGGAAGGTGTGGCAGCGGGTGCAGTTGATCTCCTCACCGCTTATGAGCGCCCGACCTTCTTCTATCTCCGTCTGCTGAACAGCATCCTGCTCAACCTGCGCGGGCAAACTTCCTTCGGCTGACACAGCCATTATAACCTTCGCCAGGTCTGAACGGACCTCAGGTGAAAAACGCGCAACGCCGCGCTGCACAAATCGTGACATGCGGCCATTCACATGCTCGGTGCCGCCAAAGTATTCGTCCGTCGCAACTCGCTCTGGATCAAGAAGCCCGGCTAGCCAGGCACGGGTCCCAAACCCTGCGAGGTCGGAAGCCGATGGCGGATCAGCCGGCCGACCGCCGAGGCCGTCGTGTCCCTCAAACCTATGACACTGGGAGCAGTTCGCTTCGAAAATCCTGGGCCCTTGGGTTAAGGGGTCAGCTCTCAGCATCGCGAGCCCGCCCTCAACTGGGATACCTGAGAGAGCCGCTGCAAGCTCCGAGGAACGCTCCGCCAGGACCTCCGCTTCAGCTTGGGCTGCCACGAACTCAGGGTCCGCCGAGTCCTGAACCCGCGCTTGCCAAGTTAGCATCACGATACCCGCGAGCAGGGCAGTGGCTACGCCGACATTGAACCGATGTCCATACTTCCACCCTCCTATGATCGGCATCGCCGCTACCAGCGCGAGCACAAGCCCCGGTATTACCTGGGCACCTATGACCTCCCACCCCGCCGGGAAGTATTTCAGCCACTGAAAAAGGAACAGGAAGTACCACTCAGGCCTCGCTGCTGCATATGGTTCCGCCGGATCGGCAGGCGCCCCTAGGTGAGCGCCACCACTCCACAGAACGAGCCCTAAGACTGTCGCCATCACAATAAGTGACGCGACGCCATCTTTCAGTACCTGCTCCGGCCAAAAATATCCGTCCGGTTTTTCTCTCGCGCTCTTGGGGGTTGTGACGCCATGCCGTCGAAATAGGTAAATGTGTCCGACTATCAGCAATGCGACTGCCGCGGGAAGTATACCCGCGTGCAGTACAAAAAATCTTGTCAGTGTCAGGTGACCGTATTCCGACCCGCCAACGAGCAGTTGTTGCAGCCCCGGACCCACGACAGGGGTCATGGACGCAATGCTCGTCGCTACTTTCGTGGCCCAGTACCCTTTCTGGTCCCAGGGCAAAAGATATCCAGTCAGAGAAAGCCCAAGCACTAGTTGCAGCAGGATAAGCCCGAACCAAAAGTTGACCTCGCGTGGTGCTCGGTATGCGCCATCGATCAGAACCTGCATCAGGTGGAGCACGAGAAGCACAATCGTGACTTGGGCCATGTAGTGATGGATGCCACGAAGCAACCATCCGCCCGTCATCTGGTTTTGGATAAACCAAACACTCTCCCACGCACCCTGTGCATTAGCACTGTACGCGGACCATAGAACTACACCAGTGATGAGTTGGACAACCATGGCAAAAACAAGCGTGCTCCCCCAGATATACCTCCAGCGCGCACCACCAGGGATACGCTCATAGAGCACCCCCTGAAGCAGCGCACGGTAGCCCGTGCGATTATCTAGCCAGTCGAGCATACCGCGCATCAAACGGGGGTCTTCTCAGCCCGACCGGGCAAGAAATTCTGAAAACGAACCCATACCTCATCTCCATTGCGGACTTCTACATCGAGCGTGTCCATATCCCGTGGACTAGGGCTGGTCGGATCATCCACGGCCCCGTCCAAGTCAAAGCTACTTAGGTGACAGGGGCACGAAAAACGAGAGTTGTCCTTAGCCACTCCGACAAAACACCCCGCGTGGGGACACACCACGTTCAACGCGCGGACTTCATCACCCGAACGGCGCAGGTAAACCGCTCCCACGGGGCTGTCGTCATAGGCAGCCCAAGCATCGGTTCGGTCAGCCGTCACCGTGAACTTCCGAGGAGATCCGTCCTCTGGAATCGCTGAAGTCCGGGCCACGAGCACCATTTCACTGCTCGGCTTTTCACGACGCAAAGGGTCGAGAAGCGAAACCACCGCAGCACCAATCGGGGCTAACATGGCAAGCGTGCCTGCCGCTACTGCGGAAACGCCGACTAGAAAGTCTCGGCGCTCTTTTTCAACGACTCTGTCTAGCCCATCACTGAGAGTTGGTTCAGTCTCAGCTCTTGACTCTTCTAAGCTGTCTTCGCTCATCAATGCGATATCTCGAACCTAGATCGTTCATTGAGTAACCGTTAACCGTGGGAATTCTGACAAAGTGTGGCCCGAAGCTCAACCCACTTGATCCGTTCACGGTTCACACGTGTATGTCGGAACCGACCCAAAGCACCACTAGAACTCACTGACATGGCTCTTAAAAAAGCTTCGCGGAGTATACTCCACCGCAGGAAAAGGGTTCATGATCATCTCCAATGCCAACGATTGCCCGACCATCTCCGACCGTGCAAGTTGGCGACCCCACCTGAACTATTCGGCTCGGAACGCTGAGCAAACGCGAACGGGTGAGAAGAATCACATCATATCTAGAGTATTCTGCTTCTAATCCGCCTCGTCATGGAGGAATTTTGATGATCAATCGTTATAACATCTCTTCTCTGGAACCCAGAGAGCTCATTACCGGCCATCATGGCCGTTTCGTGCACTCCGCTCATACGACTCACGTCTATTGGAAGATAGACGCGGGAGCGAAACTCCCCGAACACAGCCACCCACACGAACAGGTCGTGAATGTACTCGAGGGGAAATACGAACTGATTGTGAACGGAGAGACATACATTCTTGAATCTGGCGAAGTGCTCGTGATTCCTGGGGAGGCGACGCACAGCGGGACGGCCCATACCGATTGCCGGATACTTGACGTGTTTTCCCCAGTTCGTGAGGAATACCGTTGAACTCACGCTCAGCGTTTATCCTGCTCGGCGCAGCAACCATAGCCGTCGGGCTTTACCTGCAGTCCGACACCTCTACTCAGGAGTCCAGGGATGGAACGCACTTAAGCTCCTCGCACTCCGCGGCTCTCTGGCCCCCGGTAGCAACCTTTTCAATTCTTGGGTACGACCCCGAAACAGGAGAGCTAGGTGGAGCCGTGCAGTCACGGGTTTTTTCTGTTGGTAATGGGGTGCTCTGGGCGGAAGCCAATGTTGGCGTAGTGGCTACCCAAGCCGTCGTGGACGTCAGCTACGGCCCACAAGCACTTGAACTGCTCCGATCTGGCATGGCTCCGGGCCAAGTCGTGGAAACAATCTTAAGGAACGATCCAAACCCGCGACCGGAGAGCTGGGCGGTCCAAGGTCGGCAGTTCTCAGTAATGGATGCCAACGGAAACGTAGCTACTCACTCAGGTACACAAGCAAGTGATTGGGCGGGGCATCAAATGAACCAGCATGTGTCAGCTCAAGGAAATATCCTAGCTGGCCCTGAAGTCGTAAGAAACATGGTCCACGCATTTGAGAGCACTGACGGACAGCACCTATCGTTCCGACTCCTCGCCGCCTTGGAAGCAGGCCAGGCTGCAGGTGGAGACACTCGCGGTATGCAGTCCGCAGCAATTCTTATAGTAAAGGAAGACGGCGGAGTCTGGCTGAACAACGACGTAGTCATGCGCCTCCAGGTCGACGACTCCGATAATCCCATTGCCGAACTCCGACGCCTCGTAGAAATCGCAGGCCAGCAGCGCTCTCGTTTCAGGGGAAGATGAAAAGCAACCCTGCGGTGATTCATCCGAAGTGAGTCACCCAATACAGACCCTAAAAACAGCTAACCTCTCAAGACCCGGGCTTAATAAATCTTAACCGCCACTTCCCGGGCACCCGTCAGAATGGTCCTATCACCCCCTAGCAGTGCTCCTCATACGCAGTACGTAGATCTGCCGCAATGTCCTCGGGGTTACGTCCCTCGATCTGATGGCGCTCCATGAAGTAGACAAGCTGTCCGTCCTTAAAAAGCCCAACGGAGGGAGAGGACGGAGGATATCCGGTGATGTAGTCACGAGTGCGATCCGTAGCCTCCAAATCCTGTCCAGCAAAGACCGTGGTCAGGACTTCCGGCTTTTTCTCCCCCTGGAGAGACATCCACACCGCCGGACGCATCATAGCGGCGGCACATCCACACACAGAATTCACAGCAACCAGCGTCGTCCGCGTCTCCGACCCTAGAAGCGTATCGACTTCGTCTGGCGTGCGCATCTCGGAGAAGCCCACACGCACCAGATCTTCTCGCATCGGGGCAACCATCATCTCTGGATAAGGCATTACAACTCCCGCTCTGTTGTCGTAACGACCGGCGCTCAGCGGAGCGACCGTCGACTGAACTCTTATTTAAAGTTTGACGTCTGTCTACCACAGGTCATGACAAAGGTGCCGTTGCCAACATGACGCAGCGCGAGCGACCTTGTCACTATCTATGTCCAATATGACTGAAGTCGTGCGCCTCCGGGTCAACGGAGACATTTACGAGGTCGGCGTGCCGACCCACTACACTCTCCTAGAGACGCTGAGGTACGTGCTGGCACTGACCGGCTCCAAGCAGGGTTGCGATAAGGGTGACTGCGGGGCGTGTACCGTCATCTTAGATGGTGCGCCCACACTCGCGTGCCTCACGGCAGTGTGGGAGGCGGAGGGGTCTGCGGTCACCACCGTCGAGGGCTTAGCCGGACCAGAAGGGCCACACCCTCTTCAGGACGAGTTCGATCTTAACGGCGCTGCCCAGTGCGGCTTCTGTACACCCGGCATTCTATGCTCCGCCGCAGTACTTCTCGACAAGACGTCCAATCCTACACGGTTGGAGATTCAGGAGGCACTTGCTGGCAATCTCTGCCGCTGCACAGGCTACGCAAAGATCTACGATGCCGTCGAAGCTGCAGCGATACGAATGGAGGAAAGAAAAGAAAGAGGAGGCCAGAGTGTTGATCCTACATAAGTCTCAGTCGGACTATATCTTACGGGCTTACATGCAGCCTGACGGAAAGAGATGATCCGGGACTTCGAATGAGCCAAGACTTTACTGAAACCACCCCAATCACAGCAGTGATCGGATCTGGAATGCGCAAAGTAGACGGGCTCGAAAAATCTACCGGCCGTGCCGTCTACACGGATGACGTAACGCTTCCGGGCATGCTTCATGGCAAGATTCTCCGCAGCCCTCACCCCCATGCGCGCATCCTTTCGATCGATACATCACGTGCAGAGGCGCTGGACGGTGTTCATGCGGTCATCACCGGACGGGATATGCCCATCCAGTATGGAATCATCCCATGGACCCAAGATGAGTACCCGCTTTGCTTAGACCGGGTGCGTTATATCGGAGATGGCGTAGCCGCCGTGGCGGCAATCGATGAAGACACGGCAATCGAGGCACTCTCCCTGATCCGAGTAGAATACCAAGAGCTGCCCGCATTCTTCGACCCACACCTCGCACTTAACGCCGACGGTTCGACACCATACGTGCACGATGCTAAAAAGGAGGGGTGGAACGGGAATATCACAAAGGTGGTGGAACTAGAGTTCGGCGATATCGAAGGTGGCATGGAAAAGGCCGATGTGGTCGTCGAAGGCGACTACTTCTTCGAGGGGACGACACACGCCGCTATCGAACCGCACTGTGCTATCGGGCAGTGGGACGGCGTGGGTCGGTTAACGGTTTGGTCAGCGACCCAGGTCCCACATTACCTGCACCGAGAACTCGCGAGAGTGCTCGAGATCGACCAGGCTCAAGTGCGAGTACTGCAACCGCTTGTGGGAGGCGCGTTCGGAGGGAAAAGCGAGCCATTCGATCTAGAGTTCTGCGTCGGCAAGCTATCCATGAAAACCGGCCGGCCCGTGAAGATACTCTATACGCGCGAAGAGGTTTTTTACTCGCATCGCGGCCGGCACCCATTCCACATGCACTACCGGACAGGTGCCACAAAAGACGGTAAACTCTCATCTATAGACGCCAAAATCCTGCTCGACGGGGGTGCCTACGCTTCTTTTGGTCTGGTGACGACCTACTACTCCGGCCAGCTGCTGTGCGCGCCTTACGAGATGCCGGCTTACCGCTTCGACTCGACACGCGTATACACAAACAAGCCTGCGTGTGGGCCAAAACGGGGCCATGGGTCCGTCCAACCGCGATTCGCGTTCGAAGTCCAAATCGATAAGCTCGCTGAAAGGGTCGAATTGGATCCCATAGAGTTTAGACGCCGCAATTTTATCGGAGAAAATACGAGGACCATCAATGAATTACGTGTGACTTCAAATGGATTCCTCGAGTGTCTCTCGTCGGTTGAGGCGG
>MDSX01073319.1_pt1 | contig 24206 bp, 14 predicted proteins | sample 811141 | NCBI WGS metagenome assembly MDSX01 (sample SAMN05326642, study PRJNA326480) | marine metagenome | isolation source: seawater | place: Atlantic Ocean: South East | collected 2010
CAATTTAACAACTCCTGATGCACCAGGTTATGTTGATATTGTTCAAAACACTTATGGATTATCTAACGTAACACCATTTATCATTCCTGTTGCCAATCCAAATGGAATTAGAGCAAAAGATTTTGAATATGATGTAGCGACTGATACTGTTTCTTGTGTAATGAAGACTGCATATAGTCTTCAAGAAGAATTCCCAATTGAAATTGGTGATAAACTCTTTGTTGAAAATGTTAGTGTAGGTGTTGGTTCTACTGGTAAAGGTTATGATTCTCAGTATTATGATTATCAGTCATTTGAAGTAACACAAGTTCATCAGAACTTAGGTAACGTTGGTGTTGTAACTTATAGTTTAGGTGGATTATTACCATCTGGAGAAATTCCTGGAAATTATTTTGATGCTCTATCTTCTGGAGTATTAGTTCAATCTAGAAATTTCCCACAATTTGCTCCTGTTTTAAGACCAAACATATTCAACGCTAATGAAACTCTTAGATCAGAAACTAGTGTCGGCCCAGTTCAGGGTGTTGCGTTTGAATATGATCCTGAAAGTAAGTGGTTGACTGTAGAAGCAGCAAGTGACTTTGAGGTTGGTAGGTTAATTGAATCTTTAGAAACTGGTGCTAAAGGAACTGTTTCGGAAATTGTTCTTACATTTGATACCAATTTCAGTCTTGATTACTATTCAATTGTTGATAATGGATGGGAATACCAAACAGGATTCTTAAATGATAGTTTACAGAAAATTCACGATAATGACTATTATCAGAGTTTCTCATATGCTATTAAATCTAAAGTATTCTTTGATAAGTGGAAGGATATTGTTAATTCATTAACTCACACTGCTGGATTTAAAAAATTCAGTCAACTTCAGGTTGAATCTGCTCTTCCTGCTGGTCAAGAGAGTTCAATGGTTGTTGGATTAGCAGGAACTGTTACTGGTATTATTAATATACAAAATTATGAGAGTCTTCATGAATATAACAACTTTGACTTAGTTACAGAGAATATTCTTTCTGCTACTCCTGCAGAAGGTAATTTCTCCGATGAGGTTACTTTCCAAAATAGGATTCTAATTGATTATGCTGAATCTGTTGGAAACAGAGTTTTAAAAATTGATGATATTAGTGACAAATTCAACAGTAATCCAAGACCTACACCTTGGTCTGAGGTTGCTAGGTATGACATTTCTAATAATAAAGAGAATAGATTTATTGTTTATGTAAGAGATAGATTATTTACTGGAGAAAGGCAAATAATGATGGTTAACTCATTATTTGATCCAGTTAGTGGTCAATCAATGATTAACCAGTATGGATCTGTTGATACTCAGATTCAACTGGGTCAGATGGATAGTGTTGTTGATGGAACAGATGCTGTTCTTCAATTCCACCCAGTTAAGTCAGAGAAGAATAATTATAATGTTATTACCATGTCATATAACCTTGATGAATTGGGTTTAACTACTTCATTGACTGCTATTGGTAAAACAACTATCGGTGAATCAACTGCACCTCCAAGCCCACTAGTTGCTATCGGTGTTTCAAATGTTATTGGTTATGGTGGATCAGAAGTTAAGATATGCACAGTTGGAACAGCATCTACTACAGGAACTGCATTAACAAGTATTCCTGGTGTAGCAGGTGTTGGAACAGCACAATATGATCTATACAATCCTAGATCTGCAAAGATTATTGTTTCTATTGCTACAAGTGAAGGTTCAGTTGAATATGATGAATTGAGTCTAATTGTTGGTACTGGAATGACTTCTTTTGAATTCCATGAGTATGGTCAATTAGCAATACACAATAGAAGAGATAATCTTGCTGCACAACCATTAGGAACATTTAGACCATATATTGTTGGAGTAGGAACTACTGCTGCTGTAGAAGTTGGTTACGCACCTAATGCTGGTATTGGAACTGCATGGATAAACACAATTACGATTGGTATTTCTTCAGAGACATTTACTGGAATTGGAACATATGATCTAAGAAATGCATCAATGATCGCTAAGTCAACTACAATTGCAGCTGCTAGTTCTCCTGCCACTGTAGGAATTGCTAGCTATGTTAACGATTATGATGGGGCATATTGTATAGTTCAGATTGTAGATGAGACGAATGACATATATGAATTTGCTGAAGTAATGATGGTTGATGATGATAATAGAGTGTTCCTTACTGAATATGGAAATTTAAGAACTGGTCTTGGTGCAACTGATTCACTAGGAACAATAGGTGGTTCTAGAGATACTGATGGATGTCGCACAGAATTGACATTTACTCCAAAATCAAATGTAGGGGTTAAAATTAAGACATTTATTAATGCACTTAGAGTTGAAGAAAACTCTTCTGAACCAGAATTAATTGAATTGAATAGTGGTTCTATTAGAAGTAGTTTTGATGTATATGAAGGAACATTCTATGGTGCAAGAACAGAATTTGATTGTTTACATAATGGAAATGAGATATTCAGAAAGAATTTTGATGGAACAAGTACTGATGTTGTTAGTCTTACCAATGATACTATAGATCTTCCAAATCATTACTTTGTAAGTGGTGAAGAAGTAGTTTATTCAGTTAAAGCAGCAATTAGTGGATGTTCTACAACAGGTATAGGAACCACTGGAGATGCGATAGGAATTGCTGCCACTTACTTTGCAGGTATTGGAGCAACCATTACATATATGCCTGAACAGGTATTTGTTTATAAGAAGAGTGATAGTCAAATTCAACTTTGCAGATCTGCACAAGATGCACTAGTAACTCCAGTAAAACCAATAAATCTAACATCAGTTGGTATTGGAACTTCTCATAGTATTACTGCTAAGTATGGAACTGAGAATGTTAGATCATTAATAGCGATTGATAATATGATTCAATCACCAATCGTTAATAGTGGTATAGCAGCATCATTATCACAACGTTTTGATAGAACAGAAGATATAGCTTACTTCACGGGAATAACGTCATTCCATAGTGGGGATGATATAAGAATTGGAGATGAAATAATGAAAGTTGTTGCAGTTGGCCCTACGGCTGGTGCTGCTAATGCTGTTAAAGTTCATCGTCATTGGATGGGAACTACTCTTGTAGGTCATGCTTCACATGCACCAATCAATAAACTTAGTGGTGACTTTAATATTATCAATAATACTTTATCATTCTCTGATGCTCCATTTGGTGGAGAACCTCCTGTAGGATACTCAACTGCTACTCCTAATAATAGAGATTGGGTTGGTATTACAACTTACTCAAGTTTCAGTGGAAGAGTCTTTACTCGTTCTGGTGTTAAGGGATCTGATTATGATGCATATACTACAAATTATTTGATTGATAATCTTTCACCACAATTTGATGGTCAAGAAACGCAATTTGACCTTAAAGTTAATAAAGGAAATGTAACTGGTATTTCAACTCAGAATGGTTTACTTTTAATTAATGGTATATTACAAGGTGCTGGAAACTTTAATGATTATGAATTATCTGAAGTTTCTGGTATTACATCCATGACATTTACAGGTGCTGCTGCTTCTGTTGCATATGATCCAGAAACTGCATCTGTTCCTGTTAGTGGTAGAATAATTTCTGTCGGATCTACTGAAGGATTTGGATTACAACCATTAGTTGGTGCTGGTGCAACTATTCGATTTACTTCTTCTGGTATTGTTACTGCAGTAAGTATTGGTAATAGTGGTTCTGGATATAGAGTAATTCCTGGTCGTGCTGGTATTGCATCCAATTCTTCTATAAGTGGTGTTGGTATTGCTACTGAAGTTAAAGTTGGTGTTGCATTATCATCTACTGGAACTCCATCAATTCAATATATTGGAACTGCTTCTGTAATTAATGGTGGTATCGTAAGTATTGCTGTTACAAACACTGATCCAATTCCAGGATTCCCTGGCACAGGGTCTTCTACGTTCGAAGCAATCATTGATCCTCCAACTCCTTATCAAGATATTCCACTTTGGTATAGTTCTTCTACGCCAGGTGTTGGTGGAACTCAAGCAAGAGCTAATATTACAGTTAGTGCGGGATCAAGTGTAATTGACTTTGAGATTACTAATGTTGGTTATTCTTATGGAGAATCTCAAATATTAACAGTTCCTACCTCTCTTACAACTAGTGAACCATCAATTGTAGGTATCCCTACAGTTCAAGGTGGAACATTTAGAGAATTCCAGTTAACAATCGAAAGAATCAAGGATGATGAGTTCAATATGTGGACTCTTGGAGAACTTGATATTCTTGATGATTTCTCAAGTCTATTTGATGGTGCTAGAAAAGCATTCCCAATTACAGTTGGTGGTGATGGATATGCTATTCAGGCAAAATCTGGATCACCGATTGTCATTCAAGATACTCTAATTCTTACAATTAATGATGTTCTACAAGTTCCTGGTGAAGGATTTACCTTTAGTGGTGGTGGAACAATAACCTTTAGTGAAGCACCTAAATCAGGTGATGTAATGAGATTCTTCTTCTATAGAGGAACTGGTGGTGAAGATGTAAAAGATAGAGATATTGTAGAAACAGTTAAACGTGGTGATGATTTAGTTCTTAAATATGATTCTGCATATAACACAAGAACATTTGTAGAAAATGAAAGAACAGTTGTTGAAGTTAAATCTTCAGACCAAGTTGATACTAACCCATACTATGGTCTTGGTTTAGGTGATGATGATACTGAAGTAAGACCTGTAACATGGATTAAACAGACTGAAGATAAGATTATTGATGGTAGAGTTGTTCGTAAGGATAGACCTTTACAAGAACCTGCTATTCAACCAACTGCATATTTAATTCAAGCAGTTGGTGTGGGATCTACTACAATATGGGTAGATAACTGTAAACCATTCTTTGATCAAGAAAATGAAAACCCTGTTGATAGAGAATTCCAGAAAGATATTTTAATAGTAAATGCCAGTGCTCAGTATGATTACCTTGCAGGTGCTGCTGGAACGGCAATAGTTTCCATTGGTAATACAATCTCATCTGTTGCTATTTCAACGGGTGGTAGGGGATATACAATCGCTCCTACGGTAAGTATCCAAACTCCTACTGGCGTAGGTGGAACTCCTCTCGCTGGTGTAGGCACTACTGCTAGAGCATTTGCTTCTGCATCAATCACTGCTGGTGTTGTTACATCAATTACTATTACTACTGCTGGTATTGCATATACCGCAGGTAAAGCACCACAAGTTCTAATTTCTCCACCAACATATATTAGAGAGGAAAATACTCTTGATTCTTATTCAGGAGATTTGGGAGTTGTGACTGGTGTTGGTATATGTTCAAATATATCTGACGCAAATGGAACAGCGATTGGGGTAGGAACTGCTTTAGTATTTGATCTTTGGATTCCTGATGAATCTGCTCTAAGAGATAGTAAGATTACAAGCCCTGATCCAATTTCAGTAAGTGGATTGCAAACAGGCTACTACTTTACTGTTAGTGGTTCCAATCTAGGTTCTGGTGTTACATCTGTAAATATGGCAGGAACATATGTCGGTGTTGGAACAACTGCACTAGATAATATATACGAAGTCTCACATTATGTTGGAATAACCACAGTTGGATATGGATCTGATAAGACTAACAGTTCACTAAGAGTCTTTAGTAGAGTGTTAAGTTGGAATGGTCTAGAGAATACTGTAGGATATTCAACCTTAAATCAAGGGATTAGTACCGCATTTATAGGTGACTATAGTTGGGGTAGACTTCAATCACGAGGTAGGATGATTTCTACTTCATATTCCGTGAATACAAACAACGGTGTTGTTGGAATTAAGACTGGTCCACAGATTAAGAGAAAAGCACCATTGAAGTTTGTAAATTATGTCGTCTAAATAGATAAAAAAGTGTTACATTAGGTTCAATGTCCGCAATTATAACTGATCAAATAAGAATCTTGAACGCAAAGAATTTTGTGGCTGGTGTTTCTACCAACACAAATTCTTACTATGCTTTCGTAGGTTTACCTAATCCAACAGGTATTAGAACTGACTGGGATACTTCACCCCCTTCTCCAGTCGATAGTTTTAATGATCTGAACGATTATTATGATAGTATGATTGCTGTTAAGAAGATAACACCTGCAGATGTAAAACAAATTGTTCAAAAAAACCAGTGGAGTTCTGGTACTACTTACGATTATTATAGACAAGATTATAGTATAACTAATGCACCAAAAAACTCTGGTGGAACCACATTATATACTGCAAACTATTTTGTCGTTAATAGTGACTTTAAAGTTTACATTTGTTTACAAAATGGAACCACTCCTGAAACTCCTGATGGTAAACCATCTCTTGATGAACCAACCTTTACAGACTTAGAACCAAGAATTGCTGGTACTTCTGGTGACGGTTATATATGGAAGTATCTTTATACTATTAAACCTGCTGATTTAATTAAGTTTGATTCTACAGACTTTATGCCTGTTCCTGCGGAATGGAGCACAAATACTGCAGATAGTGCTATTAGAAACAATGCTGTTGATGGTGGTATAAAAATTGTTGTTATTAAAAACAGAGGAACTGGTATAGGAACTGCTAACCAGACTTATACTAGAGTTCCAATTAAAGGTGATGGTTTTGATGCAGAATGCACTGTTGTTGTTAACAATGATCAGCAAATAGAAAGTGTTACTATATCTAATGAAGGATATGGTTATACCTACGGTAACGTTGACTTATCTGCTGGATCTATACCAACTCCAACATCTCCACCTACTCTTGATGTTATCATTCCACCTCCTGGTGGTCATGGTAAAGATATATACCGTGAATTGGGTGCAAGTAGTGCATTACTCTATGCAAGAATTGAAAATGATGCTGAGAACCCAGACTTTATAACGGGTAACCAAATTGCTAGGATTGGAATTATTGAAAATCCTCAAGTATTTGGTTCTACTCAGTTACTTACTTTGGATAAAGCAAGTGCTGCATATGCCTTAAGGTTGTCTGGAACTGGATATAGTTCTGTAACATTTACTCCTGATAGTTTAATTACTCAAACTGTTGGAACTGGTGTTACTGCTGTTGGTAAAGTTCTTGCTTATGATCCGACTACTGGAGTTCTAAAGTATTGGCAGGATAGAACTATTGCTGGTTTTACTACAGTTGGTGTAGCACAAAGTGCCACAGCTGCTATCTATGGATATGACACAACAAGATTTACTTCCGATCCAACTGCGGGCGGTAATAGAATTATTGTTGGTGGTAGTTCCAATTTATCGATTAGCACTACATTTAGTGGTCTTTCTACCTCAATAAATAATAGAACATATTACCTTGGTCAGTCATTCACTAAAGGATTGTCAAACCCAGAAATTAAAAAATATTCTGGAAATATGATTTATGTTGACCACAGACCAGCCATTACACGATCTTCCAATCAAAAAGAAGACATCAAAATAATATTACAGTTCTAAAATACTATGGCTCAACAAACTAATCTAAACGTTTCACCGTATTTTGATGATTTCAATCCTGATGATAATTATCATAAGGTTCTGTTTAAACCTGGATATCCTGTTCAGGCAAGAGAGATAACTGGTCTCCAGTCAATTCTTCAAAATCAAATAGAGAAGTTTGGTCAGCACTTCTTTAAAGAGGGTGCTAAAGTAATTCCAGGAAACACTGCATATTCGCCAAAATATTATGCTGTAGAGTTAAATAATACTCATCTAGGGGTTCCTGTAGATTTTTATATTAGTCAGTTAATAGGTAGAAAAATAATTGGATTGACAACAGGTGTAACAGCAATAATTAATCAAGTTATAACACAACAAGAATCAGAAAGAGGAAATTTAACACTTTATATTTCATACATGTCATCTGGTGTTGAAGATTCTAATATTAGAGTTTTCGCTGATGGAGAACTTCTAACTGCTGATAGTGATATAATTTCAGGGCCTGAAAACAATGCATTTATACCATCTGGAGAATCTTTTGCATCATGTATAGCAAATAATGCAACAGCTACTGCTGCATCTTTCTCGATATCAAATGGTGTTTATTTTATAAGGGGTAATTTTGTTAATGTTAGTGATGAAACAATTATTCTAAGTCAGTATGGAAATTCTCCTAGTGCTAGAATAGGTTTAAGGATTAATGAAGATATTATAAATTCTGATGAAGATGAAACTTTAGCAGATAACTCCAAAGGTTTTAATAACTATGCTGCACCAGGTGCTGATCGTCTTAAAATATCAACTTCACTTTATGCTAAACCATTAGATGATTTTAATGACTCTAATTTTATTGAATTAGCAGTTGTTGATGAAGGTGTTTTAAAGTCACAAAAGAAAAGAACTGAGTATAGTTTTATAGCCGATGAAATGGCTCGTAGAACTTATGAAGAATCTGGTGATTATAGTATTAGACCATTTGATATTGTAGTAAAGAATTCTTTAAATGATGGAACGGGTAATAATGGTGTATATGAAGAAGGTGAGTTTACTCAACAAGGAACTCTAGCATCTGATGATCTTGCAGTATATCAAGTAGGGCCAGGAAAGGCATTTGTCAAAGGATATGAGATAGAAACTATTAGTTCTACATATCTTGATGCACCAAAACCAAGAACAACTAAAACATTAGAAAGTCAAGGAGTAACTTATAATACAGGAAACAATCTTCGTCTTAATAGAGTTTACGGAGCTCCAACTATAGGTATAGGAAATACTTATATTATTAGTTTGAGAGATCAAAGAAGTGGTGATAATTCATTTAAAATGTCAGGATCTGAAATTGGTCTTGCTAGGGTTTATGATTATGCATTAGAATCAGGTTCATATTCTACATCTAATTCTGATACAAATGAATGGGATATTTCATTATATGATGTTCAATTAACAACAAGAGTAACTCTTAATGAGAATATTAATCTAACTGTTCCCACATATGTGAAGGGAAGATATAGTGGTGCTACTGGATTCTTGAAGAATGCTGTTAGTGAAAGCACTTCTTTAGAACTATATGATAAGCAAGGTGATTTCTTAAAAAATGAACCATTTGATTTTAATGGTGAATCAAATAATAGAGTTGCTATTGCTGTAACATCTTATGGAATGTCAGATGTTAAACAACTTTATGGTGGCCCAGAATTGGGTAATGTTGGTGCTGCACTAAGTTTCTGTGCTGATATTAAACAAAAAGATCATTTTGTTTACGGTGAAGCAAAAATAACAAAAATAGATAATGCTACGGGAATATGTACCGTTACCAGTGAGAATGAATTATTTCCAGGAATTTTAAAAATAAACAATATATTAGCATTTGGTGGTTTAGGAAATAATGAATCAACATTTGCAAGAATAACTGAGGTAGGAACATCTAGTGTTAAAATAACTGGTGTATCAACAGTAACAGGTCTTGTAGAAGGTGAAATTCCTTCAGCTGCTGATCTAGTTACTCCAAATTTAAGATTGGTTCAAACTCCTCTCGAAAGTGCTGCTGAGACATGTTTGTATACATTAATGCCAAGACCATTCGTTTCCGATGTTGATCTTACTGATGCTACATTAACTATTAGGAAATCATATTCTGTTGATGTTGCACTTAATCCAAATACTGGATTGGGTCAATTAAGTTCTGCATTAACTGCAGATACAAATGAATCTTTCTTACCTTTCGATGAAGAGAGATATATTTTCGTAAGACCTAATGGAGATGTTGTAGCACTTACTGATGACATGTTCCTGTTTACTACAGGAAATACAGTATTGCAAATTGAAGGTTTAGGATCTGCTGTAAGTGGATGCACATTAGTTGCAACATTAACTAAGTCAAAACCAACTCCAAAAACTAAGAGGCAAAATAGAGTAAATGCAACTGTAATTAATAATTCTAGACTTTCTGGTTCTGGTATTGGTGCGACTACTTTAAATGATGGTTTGGTTTATGGTAATTTTGCATATGGAAATAGGGTTCAAGATGAAAGAATTTCTCTAAATCAAGCTGATGTTATTAGGATTCTTGGAATATTTGAATCCAATGATACTTCTACTGCATCTGCACCAAAGATGACACTAGCGTCATTAAATGGCCCTACTGGAAAAACTACTGATTTAATTGAAGGGGAAAGAATAGTTGGTGCTGATAGTGGTGCTATAGGGATCTATACCGAAAAAGTAACTGATGCTCAGATAACATATATTGTTCAAAATCAAACACCATTTGAAGAAGGTGAAGTAGTTACATTTAACGAATCTAAAACACAAGGTCTTATTACAACCTTAGATAATCCTAGTAAAAATATTTCTGCAAATTATACATTTACCACTGGGCAGAAGAATAGTTTTTATGATTATGGTTTTGTTACTAGAAAAACTAATGCAAAACCACCTAAAAAGGGATTGAAAGTATATTTTTCAAATGGATTCTATGAATCTACTGATGATGGTGATATTACGGTAAAAAATTCATATGATAGTTTTAATTATAGTAAGGATATACCATTTATTAATGGTGAATTAGTTACAGATACTATTGATATTAGACCTAAAGTTGCTCCTTATACTGTAGTTGCTGGTACCAGATCTCCATTAGAATTCTATGGAAGGTCATTTACAACATCAGGTGGTTCTGCTAAGAATATTTTAGCTTCTGACGAATCTATTATTACCAATTTCTCTTTCTATGTTGGTAGAAGGGATAGAATTTTCTTGGATAAGACAGGTAAATTCCAAATTCAATATGGAGAACCTTCAGAGAAGATGGAAACTCCTGTTACTGTTGAAGATGCTATAGAAATTGCTATGTGTGAAATGCCACCATACCTTTTCCAAACAAATAGAGCATCTCTAAACTTCATGAAGCATAAGAGATATCGTATGCAAGATATCAAGCGACTTGAAGATAGAATTAAAAATTTAGAATATTATACTTCACTATCTCTTATTGAAACTGAAACTGCTAACATGTTCATTCCTGACGCTGATGGAATGAATAAATTCAAGTCAGGTTTCTTTGTTGATAATTTCACTGGTCTTAAGACTCAAGAAACCCGTGGAATGAAAGTAAAAAACAGTATTGATACTGTTCGTAAGGAGTTAAGACCACAACATTATACAACTTCTATCGATCTTCAAGCAGGGCCTGTAGAAAATGTTGATCCTGCTGCTGATCTTGCTTATCTAGATCCTGAAGGAACTAATGTAAGACGACAAGCAGATGGTGTCGTAACTCTTGATTATACTGAAGTTGATTGGTTAACTCAACAGTTTGCTACCAGAACAGAGAGTGTTACACCATTCTTGGTTAGTTTCTGGCAAGCAGCAGTTAAGATTTCTCCAAACTCTGATACATGGACAGATACTGCAAGGATTGAAGCAAAAATTGTTAAAGCGGAAGGTGACTTTGCTCAAACAATGGCAGATAACCAAAGAGAATGGGGTGTAGATCCACAAACTGGAATGAGCCCAATTCATTGGAATGCTTGGGAAACTACATGGACTGGATCAGAAACCAATAGTTGGACTACAACAAGACAAGAAACTTCAGTTGGCCCTACAACTGAGACTATTGTTAAAGCAGGTTGGATTAATGGTGGTGATGGTGTAAACGAATCTAGACTGGATACTGTTACAACAACTACTACAGTTCAAGATACTCACCAAGAAACATTCAGAACAGGAACATCTACTAGAACAGGTATTAGAAAAATTGTTACAGAACAGTGGGATAATGAGTCATTTGGTGACAGAGTTGTAAGTAGAGATGTTATTAATGTAATGCGTTCTAGAAACGTTGAATTTATAGTTTCTAAGTGCAAACCATTAACACAATTATATGCTTTCTTTGATGGAGTAAATGTTACTAAATTATGCACTCCAAAATTGATGGAAATTTCTATGGAATCTGGAACTTTCCAAGTTGGAGAAACTGTTATTGGAACTTTACCACAAGTAGGTATACAGCCAGAAGGAACTGATGCACCATTTATTAAATTTAGAGTAGCACAGGCAGATCATAGATCTGGCCCATATAATGCACCAACAGAAACCTTTAAGAGAAATCCATATATTTCTCAAGTTGGTGCAACAGCACTTGAAACTTTCTTAGGAACACCAGGAACTGTTCAGGTTGCTTCTTCAAATGCTCAGTCTACTGAGATGCCAACAACTTACTCAGCAACATCTACTATATTGAACGTTGATACAAAATCATTAAGTGATCAACCACAAGGTGATTTCTTTGGATTTGCTTGGTCTGGAATGACATTAAGAGGAGAAACAAGTGGTGCTCAAGCAGGTATCACTAACTTGAGATTAATATCAGATCTTGGTGCTAATTGTCTTGGAAGTTTCTATATTCCAAATCCAAATAGTGGAAATCATCCAAGATTTGAGACAGGTAAGAAATCATTAAGACTTATTGATAGTCCTATTAATGATAAGGATAATTGTGATACTTTTGGTGAAGATATTTACACTGCTGCTGGAACACTAGAAACAGTTCAAGAAACTATTGTTTCTATCAGAAATGCTAAAGTTGAAACTAGGCATGAAGAGGAATCAAGACCTGCTAGAGAACTTACGGGTTCAGGTGTGATTGGTTCAGGTGTTATTAATACTGATACCAGTACTGAGAGTCAACCAATATGGTATGACCCTCTAGCACAATCATTCCAGGTAACCGAGAAAGATGGTGTCTTTATTACTAGTTGTGATATTTACTTCCAGACTAAGGATGACATGGATATACCCATGACATTCCAAATTCGAACGATGAAAGGGGGATTCCCGACGCAAAAAATATTACCATTCTCGGAAATTGTTAAAACACCTGACGATATCACTGTGTCTCAAAATGGAACTCTTGCAACAAAATTTACTTTTGATGCTCCAGTATTCCTTGAAGGTGCTAATACTGAATATTGTATATGTTTGGCATCATGGTCAACTAAGTATAAAGTATTCATATCAAGAATTGGAGAATCTGATATACTGACTGATGAATTTATTTCTCAGCAGCCATATCTTGGATCTCTATTCAAGTCACAGAACGCTTCTACTTGGGATCCTTCTCAGTGGGAAGATTTAAAATTCCATTTCCGTAGAGCAGAATTTGAACAAAATGGAACTCTAGAATTGTATAACCCTATTCTTTCAGAGGGTAATGCACAAGTTGCAAAATTAATGCCTAACTCTATTAATATTAATTCTAATAGAGTTAGAATTGGTATAGGAACAGCTCTTTCAGATACTGTTCTTCAGTTAGGAAATACAATTGCACAAGCAGCACATAATGATGGAGCAACTGCTCATACATCACCATCTAATGCAACAGGTAATTATGTTGGAAATGCTGGTATTGCTACTGGCGATATGTCAGTTATTAATGCTGGTTTAGGTTACACTCCTGCTAGTGGTTCTTACGGATTCACTGGTGTTGGTATGACTAACATTACTGGAACAGGTGATTTTGTTACTGCTGATGTTCATATTGTTGATGGTACTGTTGGTGCTTGCACAGTTACAGCTTCTGGTAGTGGATACACTAAAGGTGATGTTTTGGGTATTGCAACTATTGGAAATAATAATGTTGGTAGAAATGCGAGATTATCTATTGTTTCTATAGGTAGAACAAATGAATTAATTCTTGACGATGTTCAGGGTAATTTTGCTCTAAATGGAAGACTAACATACACTAGTTCAATAACTGGTTTAACAACATCACTGAATACTCATACATCAGGTGGTATTTCTAGTACAACAGCTGAAAAAATCACTGTGGTAAATGATGGATTACACTTTAGTATAGATCATTTGAATCATGGTATGCATCATGATACTAACAGAGTAGCGATTACAGATTCAGCATCTGACGTTCCTCCAACTAAATTGACATTACCATACAACTCAACTTCTACAGGATCAATTGCTGTTGAAAGCACTAGTAATTTAGCAACATTTGAAAATGTTGCTGTTGGTGCAACCAACCCTGGCCTATTACAAATTGGTGAAGAAATTGTCAAGTATACTGGAGCATCTGGTGGTTCTATAACAGGAATAACAAGAGGATCTGGTAAGAAGAATTATTTAAAAGGAACACCAGTTTATAAGTATGAAATGGGTGGAGTTTCATTAAGTAGAATTAATAAAACTCATTTAATGAGTAATGTTACTGATACTGAACCAAGACCTATATCATTTGATCATTATACACTTAAGTTAGATCAAACTGGTAACACCTCTGGTGCTAATGAAGTATATTCAGTTGATAGAAGTTCTACTACTGCTTCTAGTTTCCCACCAATTAAATTTAATGAAACTAAATCTACTGGTGGATATCACATACATGCATCTCAGAATATACCATTCCAAATGGTTGCACCAATGATCCATAACGTAACTGTTCCTGGAACTAATGTTACTGCATCAATGAGAACTGTATCTGGAACAAACCTTGCTGATGGGTCTGGTAAAGGATTAGATTTACCATTTGTAGATAAGGGTTATGAAGCAATTACAATAAACAAAACAAATTATCTTAATTCTGCAAGATGTGTTGCATCAAGAGTTAATGAAACGAACAATCCAGTTCTTCAAAACTTCCCAGGAGATAGATCACTTGGTTTAACGGTTAATTTGGCAACATCAAATACTCATTTGACTCCAATGATTGACCTTCATCGCTGTAATACAATTTTGGTTTCAAATAGAATTGATTCTCCTATTTCAAATTACAAAACAGATCCTAGAGTGAATACTCTAAAAGATGATCCTTCAGCATGTCAATACATCTCTAGAGAAAATGCATTAGAAAATCCTGCAACTTCCATTAAGATTATACTTAATGCTCATATTAATAAATACACAGACATTAGATGCTTCTATGCAATTAGTGCAACACCAGGATTTGAACCAACATTTATACCATTCCCTGGATTTAACAATTTCAATAATAGAGGTCAAATTATTGAATTGTCTGAAAGTGATGGAAGACCTGACAAGTATGTGATTGATTCTGATATTGCTGCATTGGGTGGTGCTGCTGCTCAATTTAGAGAGTATACATTTAGCACCGAAAATATACCATCATTTAAATATTATAGAGTTAAATTTGTTCTTAGTGGAACTGACCAAACATATGTTCCTAAAGTTTCTGACTTAAGGGTTATTACCCTAGCATAATATGGATTACGTTAAAGTAAAGGATCATTCAGATCTTGCAAGAGATCCTAGAACTAATCAAATTATCAATACTAACACTGGTGATTATAATCAGTATGTAGCTCGTCGTAATGCAAAAAGGAAAGAAAAAAACCAAGTTCTTTCTGTTGAAGAAGATCTTGCTAACTTAAAGTCTGAAATGAGTGAAATCAAATCTCTATTAAAGGAATTAGTCAATGGCAAATAAGAAAATCACTTTTGATCCAGAAGCTGGTGCTTCATATGCTGCTAATTTTACTATGCTTGGTGGGGCTAATTTTATAGCAAATTTTGAAGTTGTAGGAACATCAAATACGGCTTTCAATCTTGAAGGTTATTCTGGTTCATCTCAGATGACAAAAAGTGTTTCTATTGGATCTACTGGATATCCTGCAGCAACTTTTAGTGTTGGAATTACAAGTGCTGCTGACGGAAAACTTCAAGTTTCTCTAGGTGGAACACAAACTAAAACTATAGAGGAAGGTAGATATGTTTATGATGTCGTAGTGAGTTCTGGAAATACCTTCTACAGATTGGTGGATGGTAATATTCTGGTTCTACCTGGTATATCATCAATCTCATCCCTATAAATATTGATAGAGGTATAGTATAAATGGCTCAACCAGCATCAAGATCAGAACTCATTACTTACTGTAAAAGGCAGTTAGGTGCTCCTGTATTGGAGATTAATGTTGCTGATGAACAAATAGAAGATATTCTGGATGATGCTATTCAGTTCTTTCAAGAGAGGCATTTTGATGGTGTCTATAATACTTTTTTAAAATATAAATTAACAGAGAATGATATAAAAAGAGGAAGATCTAGAGGTGAGCGTAGTGATAATGTTGGAGTAACAACTACAACTGCAACTGCAACTATTGATGGTGGCACTACTAGTTTTAGTTGGACAGAAACTGCTAATTATCTACAAGTTCCACCAGAAGTTATTGGAGTGACAAAAATATTTCATTATGATGGATCTAATACTGTTACAAATAATATGTTCAGTGTTAAGTATCAGTTATTTTTAAATGACATTTATTATTGGGGTGCTACGGAATTACTAACGTATGCAATGACTAAGACATATCTTGAAGATATTAATTTTCTGTTAACTACCCAAAAACAAATTAGATTTAATCAAAGACAAGATAGACTGTATATGGATGTTGATTGGGGAAATGTTACTGAAGGAGATTATATTGTTATGGATTGTTATCGAGCAATGAATCCAAATGATTATTCAAGAGTTTGGAATGATTCATTTTTAAAAATGTATCTAACTGCTCTTGTTAAAAGGCAGTGGGGTCAAAACTTAATGAAATTCCAAGGAGTAAAACTTCCTGGTGGAGTGGAGTTAAATGGTCGTCAAATGTATGATGATGCAGAAAAGGAATTGGAAAGAATTCGTGAAATGATGTCTAACTCTTACGAACTTCCTCCATTAGATATGATAGGTTAAGATCATGGCACTTAACCCATTTTTTCAACAGGGATCGACAGGAGAGCAAAATCTTGTTCAATCATTAATCAACGAACAGTTGAAGATGTATGGTGTAGATATACACTATATGCCTAGAAAATATGTTGCAGAAAAATCAATATTAAAAGAAGTAACTCAATCTACATTTGATGATGCATATCCAATAGAAGCATATATCGATAACTTTGATGGTTATGGAGATAATCCAACCATGTTATCTAAGTTTGGTATTACGGCAACTAATGAAGTAACACTGATTATTTCTAAAGAAAGATTTGAAGCATATGTTTCACCTCTAATGAAGAATGAGGAGAATATAAAATTATCTACAAGACCTAAAGAAGGAGATTTAGTATATTTTCCTTTAGGAGATCGTCTGTTTGAAATTAAATATGTAGAGCATGAAAAACCATTCTATCAACTTAAGAATACTTATGTTTATGAATTGCGTTGTGAGCTCTTCCGCTATGAGGATGAGGTTATTGATACTGGAGTTGATGAAATTGATGATACTCTAGAAGGAATTGAAGGTGCTGATGGTGAAGAAGTTCTCATTGGTTCTGCTGGAACACAGAAATTAACTTTAGTTGGAAGTGCTGTTCAGGCAACTGCTATTACTGGTATTGTAAATGGTGGTATTCAACAAATATTCCTTTCAAATAGAGGTAATAGTTATACGTATGCTCCAAGGGTGGCTATATCATCTGCACCAGGTGGTGGATTAAGTGGTATAGCAACTGCAAATCTACTTGGTGGAATTGCTGTTTGTTCAGGTGCTATTGATGATACTGCAAAACGAGTAGTTCAAAGTATCAATCTTATAAATCCAGGTTATGGATATACAAGTAATCCTCAAATAGAGGTATTTGGTGATGGAACAGGAGTTGCAGCAACGGCTAAGATGGAAAATGGAACTGTTGGTATTGTAACTATTAGTGCTGGTGGTTCTGGATATACTACGTCACCAACTATAACATTCACCGCACAGAATGGAATTTCTACAACAGGTGCTGCAGGAACAGCGATTATAAGTAGTGCGGGAGCAATAACTGCTATTCATCTAACTAATGCTGGTGCAGGATATACTGTTGCACCAGCAATTACCATTGCTTCACCAGGAAGTAGTGGAAGTGGAAACTACTCATTTAATGAGACAGTTACTGGTAGTGTAAGTGGAGCTACAGCAAGAGTAAGAACTTGGAATGCTTCAACTAGTGAAATGGAGATATATAATATATCTGGTGCATTTAAAACAAGTGAAACACTTACTGGGTCATCTTCTGGAGCTGCTCATCTGATTAGGTTAATTGACCTAACTAATTTTGATGATGGTTTTGGTGAAAATGATGAGTTTGAACTTCAAGCAGATGCTATTTTAGACTTCTCTGAAGGTAACCCATTTGGCACACCCTAAATATAATACAATAGGTCTATAACTATGTTTGAATATTTTTATAACGAAATACTACGAAAGACAATTATTTCCTTTGGTACACTTTTTAATGGCCTAACAATTAAGCAAGAAAGTTCAACTGTGAAAGTTCCTTTGGCATATGGGCCTACTCAGAAGTTTTTAGCAAGATTAGAGCAAGCACCGAATTTAAGTCAAGCAACTCAAATATCATTACCAAGAATGTCTTTTGAGTTTACTGGATTGACTTATGATCCATCTAGAAAAGTTACAACAACTCAAACCATTACTGTAAAAGATGCAGATGATGGAACAGAAATTAAGAAAGTATATACTCCAGTTCCATATAATATGCAATTTGAACTTTCTATTATGGTAAAGTTGAATGATGATGGATTGCAAATAATAGAACAGATCTTACCATATTTCCAACCACAATATAATTTAACAGTTAATCTTCTTTCTAGTATAAATGAGAAAAGAGATGTTCCTGTTATTTTAGAAAATATTACAATGTCAGATGATTATGAAGGAGATTATACTACAAGGAGAGTTCTTCTTTATACATTAAACTTTACTGCTAAGACATACTTATTTGGCCCTGTTTCTTCTGCATCCAAGGATATCGTCAAGTCTGTTTCTGTTCGTTATCTTGCTGGTGGTGCTAAGAGCACAGAAAGAGATGTTACTTATGCTGTTAAACCTAGAGCAATCAAGGATTACACGGGAGATGTTGCCACAAATCTTTCCGAAGATATTGATGCAGATGTAACTGAAATAAATGTTGATGATGCAACTGCCATTACTGTTAAGAAATATATTGAAATTGAAGGTGAAGAATTATATGTTTCTAAGATCACTGGTAATAAACTTACAGTTAAGAGAGGTCAAGATAAGACCGTTGCCACTGGTCATGTAAGAGGAACTGACATTAAAGGTATTGATTATACTGATAATGCAGAAGGTGTTGGTGTAGATACTGCAGCAATAGAGATGGGTGATGACTTTGGATTTGATGGTTCCTACTCATGAAGAAAACCAATCTAGATGATGTTTTTAATGTAGAGTCATCAATTGTTCCTGAAGAAACAACTGAGATAGTAGAAAAGAAAAAACCTGATAGACTTACTAAAAATGATATTGAAAAAGACTATGAGTATACTCGTGGTAATCTTTACAGTATTATAGAGAAAGGTCAAGAAGCAATTAATGGTATTCTTGAACTTGCACAGGATAGTGAGATGCCAAGGGCATATGAGGTCGCTGGCCAGTTGATTAAGAGTGTATCTGATGCTACCGATAAGTTGATGGATCTTCAAAAGAAGTTAAAGGATGTAGAAGAGGAGTCTCAACAAAAAGGCCCATCTACAGTCAATAATGCATTGTTTGTTGGTTCTACTGCAGAACTTCAAAAAATGCTTAAAGCTCAATTACCTAAAGACTCTAAATAAATCAGGGGAGAGGAATCCCGAAGTATCTAACTTACTAATACCATGTCGGACAAGTTGCCGTCGATTGATGACTTCTACGAGGAGTTACCATCAATTGATGAGATTATAAAAGAAGAAAAGGAATTACCTTCGGTTGACGAGTTCGTTGAGAAAGAAGAAGAAGAAATACCTGACACTGCACCTTGCTCTATAGAAGAAGAAGTAGAGCCACAAGATTTAACAGAAGTAATACGTCTTATAAATGATGTAAGAAAAGATATTCCAGATATTCCAGAGATAAAATATTATGACGAACAATTAGAACAACTCACATCATATATTGAGGGGATAAAGGAAAGTATCCCTGAGATACCAGAGCAAAAAACATATGATGTAGAGATAGAGACTGTATGTAATTTAATTGATGAATTAAAGGAAGAGGTACGTACAAACGCTGCAGATATACCAGAGATAAAGTATTATGATGAAGAAATTGGCCGTCTTACTCATAGACTCAATAGTCTTCCAGAAATTAGACACTATGAAGGTAATCTAACATCTCTTAAGGAAGATATTCTTGCAGTAAAAGAATCTATTCCCCAGTTCCCTAAATGGGTAAATGAAGTTAATGAAGTTCCTGATTTTTCATGGATAGGAAAAACCTTTGGTGTTATTGATTCTGACTTTGTAAAAGTAAATGATGGTCTTGATTCTATTAGAGGTAGAATAGATCAAGAAATACAAGAGATTTCGGAAAATTTTGACCTTAAAGATTTTGAAAATAAGGTTGAATTTGAGAAAGTATTTAATAATTTAAAGGAAACTAAGGAGAATATATACAAAGAATTAAGAGAAGCTGCTCTTAAGATCCATGAAACTAAACATTCTTTTAAGAATGATGATAGATTATTAAAAAAACACATACTTAGTAAGTATAATGTTTTAAAGCAAAGGGTTGAAGAAGAAGTCAAAGAGTTTAATAGAAAGAATGATGCCACTAAAGATCTATATGGTGGTTATTTTGAAGGTCTTACTCAGGAGATAGCAAATCTTCCTAAAGTAAAATATTATGATGAAGATATAGAAAAACTTAGTGGTGATGTTAAAAATCTAAAATCTCTTTATCTTATAGTTGATGAATTAAAAGAGAAGCAACAAGCATTTAAAAAAGAATTTAATGAAATAAAGGATTTACAAGAAGGTTTATTAAATGAACCAAACGATGAACCACAATCTGTTGATGGTAATAGTGACCCCTTAACTCCATTAGATAAGCAGTTCCCAAATCTCAAATCATTAGCAGATCATTATAGGTTATTCATTAGTAGAACTCAGCAACAGATTGCTACTATTGGTGGCGGTGGTGCAGGTTTTATTAATGATCTTTCTGATGTAGAAGTTGGTACTACTCCTACTACTGGTGAAGTATTAATCTACAATGGAACAAATTGGGTTGGAATTGGAAGTACTTTAATATCAAGTGCTGATCAATCTTTAGATTCTGCATTAAAGGTTGGTAATGTATCTGGCATTGGAATGAGTGTTGGAGTTATTACTGCAACTAATGGTTTCTTTACTGGCATTTTAACAGCAACTGAATTAAATTATGATAATGTTCAGAACATATATTCTACTGGTATTGTTACTGCAACCAAAGGAATACAGCAGACTGGTTCAGAAGGTTTACATGTAACTGCTGGTGTATCTACCTTTGTTGGATTAACATCTTGTTTGGGTGGTCTTAATGTTAAAGCAGGTTCAGCAAATACCTCATTAATTGTAGAAGGTAATGCTCGTGTACTTGGTGTATTAACAGTAGGTAGTGGTTCGGTTACTATTGATACTGATACAGTACATGTAGGAGCAGGAATAACACTTCATAGATCCACTGGTAATATGACTGTTTCTGGTATTATTACTGCTGGAGTATATCATGGTGATGGTTCTGGATTAATAGGTGTTGCGTCTACAGATAATATTAGTAGCGGAACAACGGCAAATCTTTATGGTGGATTGAAAGTTGGTTCAGCAGCAACAATAGCTACGAATGGTAATGCAACATATTCTGGTATTGTAACTGCTGCAAACTTTGTTGGTGGTGGTGCAAATATAACAGCATTAAGTGGATCTAATATCGCTTCTGGAACGGTTGCAGCTGCACGAGTTGCGACACTAAACCAAGATACAACAGGTAATGCTGCTACTGCTACTATACTGGAAACTACAAGAGCAATTGGTGGAGTAAACTTCAATGGTTCTGCTGCAATTAATCTTCCAGGTGTAAATGAATCAGGTAATCAGAATACATCAGGTACTGCTGCTGGATTAAGTGGAAGTCCGACAATAACAGTTGCCAAAGTAAATGTTGGTACTGCAGCGACGATACATTCTACAGGTGGTATAACTGCTGGAATTGTTACTGCTACAAGTTTTGTCGGCCCATTAACTGGTAATGTAACAGGTAATGCATCGGGTTCATCTGGTTCTTGTACAGGTAATGCTGCTACTGCTACAATCCTTGCTACAGCAAGAAATATTGGTGGTGTATCATTTGACGGTAGTGCTGCAATTAATCTGCCAGGTGTTAACACTGCTGGTGATCAAGATACTACTGGTACAGCAACTAATGCAACTAATGTCACTGCTGCAGATGAATCATCAGATACTACTTGCTTCCCCTTATTTGTAACGGCTGCAACTGGAAACTTACCACCAAAAACAGGTTCTAATTTATCTTTTAATTCATCAAGCGGAGCTTTAACTGCTACATCATTCAGTGGAGATGGTTCTAATTTAACAGGAACTGGCCCACAAGAAGCAGATACTAGTGTTTCATCTACAAGTGCAACAACAGTATTATCAGTTGCACATGCATCATATCGTGGATCATTTGTTAAGGTATTAATTACACAAGGTTCTGCATATCAGATGGGTAATTATACAATCATACATGATGGAACTACTGCATCAATTATAGAGGAATCTGCAATTGCTACAGGATCTATGTTAGGAACATTTAGTGCAACTATTAGTGGAATTAATTTATTAATGCAAGTAACTATGGGAAGTTCTTCTTCAGCAACCGTCACAGTCAAAGCAGATAATATAACAGTCTAATGATTACAATTTATAATGATTTTTTGAGTGAATCTGATTTCAAACCAATAAGAAATTTCTTTTTTGGCCCTGATATTTCTTGGCGTTGGTGTGATAATAAATCAGAACCTGCAGAATGTGATGAATTAGATAACTATCAGTTTTATCATATGCTTTATGAGTATAATGAAATTAAATCTGATGCTGCACAACTTCTAGTTCCTATTCTTGATAAACTCAATAGTGAGAAACTCATTAGAGCAAAAGTAAACTGTAACCCAAGACATACTAAGATTGTAAAACATGGGTTCCATATTGATCAACCATTTGATTGTATAACAGCAATATATTACATTAATACTAATGATGGGTTTACAGAATTCCAAAATGGTGATACAATCGAGAGTGTTGAGAATCGATTGGTAACTTTCCCATCACGATTACATCATACTGGCACAACCTGCACTAACCAAAAACGCAGGATAGTTATTAATTTAAATTATCATGGAATCACCTGCTGATCGCATCGCAGATGCACTTGAAAGAATTGCAAACATTTTAGAAACTGGTGCTCACATTAATATTGATCATGGCCACATTGAGCATATTGATCATGTAGATAATGTAGATCATAACCATGTTGAAGGTGATCTAAATACACACGCAAAGACTTGGTAAAATGCCTAAATCTATTAAGTTCACCATCAGACAAGATGGAACTGTAACTGAAGAAGTTACTGGTACAGTCTCTAATGAATGTGAAGAACTTACAAAATTAATAGACAATAAATTGGGTACCGTTACCCAAAAACTTTATAAACCAGAATATTATCAACAAAAAATCCAACAAGAAAATGTCTCACTTCAGCACAATAAAGACCAAGCTTAAGGATCGTTCTAACTTACTAGAAGCATTAAATTTGCTCAGTTACGATGTTAAAGAAGATCAGAATCTTGTTATTACAAATCCTGATCACGCTGAGAATCATCCTGTGGTTCATGCGGAAATTGCTGTATCAAACGATATCGGATTTCGTTGGAATCAAGAAACCCAAACTTATGATCTTTATTCTGATCATGCTACTTGGAATCTTGATGTTCCTCCTTCTAGGTTCATAGATAAGGTTACACAACAATATGCAAGAATGACCATACACAATACTATTAAAGATATGGGATTTCAAGTAGATGAGGAATGGGAAATGGATGATAATTCCATTGAATTAACCGTTACACGTTGGTAGTGATATAGATAGTAAGGATACTGATAAAAATCAGATGACCTATCCAGCACCAGACGAAATTCCTTATGATGTTTGGTTTGATAATAAAATAAACCCATTAGATCTTATGCCTATTGCCACTGACAATCCAAGACCTGAAGAAGAAATAGCAGATGATATTAATAATATGCATGAAAAAATGTATCGTATTGCTACCGCCAAATACAACCCCTTTGCCGTAGGTGGGTCAGAAAGTTTGAAAAAAGAATAATTAATATATATTAATTAGTTATTGGTTGCATTATGACTGGTGAAAAAACAAAGTGGATTGCCATTGGAGTAATCGGAAGTCTTTTTGCTTTATCTCATATAGGGATGATAGGAATGCTTGCGAAGAG
>MDSX01077078.1_pt1 | contig 24194 bp, 13 predicted proteins | sample 811141 | NCBI WGS metagenome assembly MDSX01 (sample SAMN05326642, study PRJNA326480) | marine metagenome | isolation source: seawater | place: Atlantic Ocean: South East | collected 2010
CGGCAGCCGCGGCGGCTGCAGCCTCGGCCGCCTTGGCCGCGGCCTGGGCGGCCACAGCAGCCTCGGCCGCGGCGTCAGGTTCCTCGACGACCGGCTCGGGCTCGGCGAACGGCTCGGCGACCGCGGCGACGGGCTCGGGGTCGGGCGCCTTGCCCTTGCCCTTCTTGCCCTTCTTGTCCTTCTTCTTGGATGCGGGCACGAACTCCTCGTTCTCCCAGTCGGGCACCTCCGCGACGACGGGGGGCGGCGCGGGCTCTTCTGCCGCGTCGTCGCCGCCCTTCTTGGGCTTCTTCTTGTTCTTTTTCGCCTTGCCCGCGGGTACGAAGTCGTCGTTCTCCCAATCCAGCGCCTCGGCTGCGGGAGCCGCCGGCTTTGATTTCTGCTTCTTCGCCTGCGCCGCGTTGCCGCCCTTGCTCTTCTTCTTCTTGTTAGCCTTGGACGCCGGGACGAAGTCGTCGTTCTCCCAGTCGAGCGCCTCGCCCGCGCGGACGGGCTGGGGCGACGCGCGAGGGTTTGGGCGACGCGTGGTGGGCGCAATCAGGCCCGCGCGAGAGCCGAGGGCGCCTCGGAAGCCGGTGCCGGCTCTGGCACCGGAGGGAGCGGTGCGGACCGCGGGGGCGGAGGCCATCGCCGCGCCGGCCAACATGTCGACGAGCTCTCACTCGGTGTTGTGGGCCAAGTGTCGGAGACGGAGCCACGCTTTTGGGGATGCGTGCGCTGCCGTGCGTCGGGCAGTGGCCGTGTTCCGGAAGATAAAGCGATGTTGTGACGTCGACCACAGATGAAGCGACCACGGATAAACTTCAAGATCTCTTCCATTTCCGTAATTCAAGTGATCGTCCAACTGTTTTCTCTGTAATCTTAGTGGAATTCATTTTAATCGGTTTCGCGAACTACGCGTATGGTTAAACAGCGCGGCGTGCGTTGTGGGTTAGGTTTTTCTCTTGTGCGAAACGATCTTCACGATCGTCCAGCGTGGATGACGGTCTTCAGTCCAGCGTGGCGCCACGACACGCGCCATGTCTCTCGCCATGTCTCTCGGATCCCGCCAGGCGCTCGCGCCCACCCTTCGCGCGCCCAAGCGTGTCGCTACCAACCGCGCGCGCGCCGCGACACGAGTCGTCCCCCGCGCCTCCGCGCTGAGCGAGCGCATCGTCCAGGATGCCAACGCGGCGTTCTCCATCCCGGGCAGCGTCGTGTTCGAGGAGGGCAAGGGCGGCCTACCCGTGTGCAAGCTCACGCACAAGAACGGCGGCACCGCGGAGGTGTACATCTTCGGCGCGTGCGTCACGTCATGGTGAGTCATCAATCCTCCGTGAATGCCCTACGCTCCACCCCAGGATCGTCCGATCCGTTAAAATCTTCATTGTTCATCTGCTCACCACCTCCCGCGACTGTCCGTTCCCAGGTGCCAGCCGAGCGGCGACGAGGTCCTCTTCGTCCGCCCCGACGCCGTGTGGGACAAATCCAAGCCCATCTCCGGCGGCATCCCCCTCTGCTTCCCCCAGTTCGGCCCCGGCGCGATGCAGCAGCACGGCTTTGCGAGGAACGTGGACTGGGTGGTGTGCTCCACGAGCGCCGATCCCAACCCGGATGACCCGGAACCCTCCGTGATGTTCAAGCTCAAGGACAACGACTACACGCGGGAGATGTGGGACGTCGGGTTCGAGGCGACGTACGAGGTGACACTGCGCAGGGACAAGCTCAAGATTGAGTTCTGCGTGCGCAACCCGCCGGACGCGGAGGCGCCCATCGACTTCACCGCGGCTGTGCACACGTACGTCGAAGTCGTCGACGCGGCGTCGCCGGAGTGTTTGGTCAGCGGCCTGAAGGGCAAGAGGTACATCGACAAGGCCGTGGACATCAATAACCTCGCGCCGGATCCGTGCGCCGGGGACGTGACCTTCGGGACGGGTCTGGTGGACCGGGTGTTCCAGGAGACGGAGCCCGAGGCGTTGCTGCACGTGGGCACGGGCGCCGCGGTGTCCGTGGAGAACACGCACGGGTGGACGGACACGGTGGTGTGGAACCCTCACGAGACCCTGGACAAGGAGGGGACGTGGAAGAAGTTCGTGTGCGTGGAGAGCGCCGCGATCTCGAAGAAGGTGACACTCGAGCCGGAGAAGGTGTGGAGGGCGGAGACCAACCTGTGCGTTGTGGACCTGTAATAAAGTGGACCAGACTTTCGTTGACTGCATCGCCAAATATTTTGAATTCTCTGCGCCACTTCCATGCTCGCGTCGAGGGACGTCCGCGACCCGGAGCCCAAGTGGGCGCCGGGAACCGTCGAGCGGAGTCCTTACGGCCCGCTCGACGTCGGAGATGAGCTGTCACCGGCGTCCACGAGTGGAGGGTGGGACTCGGAGGTGCGCCAGAAATGGCACGCCATCTCAGATGGAGGAGCGTTTGGCAGCGTCGAGCCGAACGTCAAGACCGCCGCGGGAGCCGAGGACACCGCGAGAGCGTACGGCGTCCTTCCCAGGCGCGTTATGGACGATTACGATGACGTGGACACGAGCGTGCGGCCGCGCATCATAGACGCCGAGACCATAATATCCTTCGCCGCGGCCGCCGCGTCACCGGCCAAGTTCGAATCGTCGGAAGTGCCGACCGCCAAACGAGTCGACCCGTCACCGCCACCTCGCCGCGCCTTGGACTTTGCGCACCACGATGCATCCACCCAACGCGCGCGGACCGGGTCGGAGGCATCGGCGGCCACGCCAAACGGCGCTGAGATGGCGAAGAAGCAGGCACGCGACGCGCTGCTGTCATTCCTCGAGCACAAGACTCGCCTGAGAATGAGCCGAGGCTCGCAGCGACGCGCCTTCTCGATGTGGAGAGCACTCGCAGAGGAAGCCGTCGCGGCACGGCTGCGACCTAGGCCTATACCATCGCCGCCCGCACCTCACGTGCCGGCTGTGAGACCCGCGACGCCCCCGGATTCGCCACCTCGGACCTACGAGGAGACGCATCCGAGCTACGGGGTGATGGACGAAAAGCTGCGAAGATGGCTGGGCACGTACGCGCCGGCGTCGGAACCGGAGCTGCCCGGCGACGTTCCCAGGCGCGCGCACCGCGTGGCGGGTAGCGGCGCGAGCCTCGATACGCTCGAGACCCTGGTCGAGGCGCTTCATGCGGCTGAGGACCGGGTACGGGACGTGGAGGCTGAGAACGAGGCTCTCGGCAACGACCTCTACGCGGCGTCGGTGGTGATGGAGGAGATGCAGGCGGAATGCGCCGCGTTGAGGGAGGGTATGGAGCGGGAGAGGGCGCGCGCGAACAAGTGGGAGGCACGCGCGAGGGATGCAGAGGACGCGGAGGAGAACCGCGCGGATGAGAACCTCAAACGCGAGGTGGAGCGGCTCGAGGAGTACGCCAAAAGTTTGCGAGTTCAATGGCCGGCGGCGGTTGAGCGCGCCGCGAGGAAGATGCGGCAGGAAGAACACGACGCGCGTGGGGACGAGCGACGCCGTGACGATCGTGTCGATGATTACGCTTGGAACTAAAACGTTAGACTAGGTATTTATTAGCGATTGACTTCGTTCACTCAACCGACGTTGCAGACGACGCACGTGATGTCGTCCTTCTTCCCGCCAGAGTAGACCATGTCGAACCACTCCGTCGCCGCGAGCGAGTACGGCGTGGTCCTCCTCTTATCCATGCTCGCGGTGTACGCCGCGGAGACGAGCGCCCTGCTCGCCTTGTTCATGACGCCCTGGTTCTCCGCGCCGAGCCCCGCGCTCGCCGAGCTCCCCTGAAACACCGCCTCGATCACCTCGAGTATCTCGCTCTCCGACAGGTTATCCCAGAGCCCGTCCGAGCCCATGACGACGATGTCCCCGGGCTCGAGCGGGAACGCGGTGAGCATCGCATCCGTCGGCGAGTCGCTGTTGGCGTGATGGCCGAGCTGAAAAGGTCGACCGAACTCGTGTTCCTGGTGCGGCGACCGGTGACACACCAAACGGGCACCCGGGTCGCCGCGGCATATCATGAAGCCGCTGTCGCCGACGTTCGCGCTGCGAAGCAAGCCGTGCCTCTGGTCGATTGTGGCGATGCACGCGGTTGTGCTCCCCTGCACGCCCTCCTCCAGCACCCCGGCGTAAGCCGCCTTGAGCAGATGCTCCGGCCTGTCCTTTTTGAACTGGTGCTCCTCGCTCTCGCTCAACACCTCCGTTTGACCCGAGAAGACCTCCGAGGCGAGGCCCATGAGACGCCGGCTGAACTCCCCGGCGTCGATGCCCTGCCAACGCCACATGTACACGCCGTCAGCCACGCCAAAGGCGACCACGTCCCTCTGGCTGTCGATTTTGGACGCCTTGAAAAAGTAGGCATCCTCGCCGCCGTGGCCCCACTCTCGCTGCATCACCGCCCGTATACCCTCCTTGGTCTTGTCCACGTGCGGCACGGTGGCGCCCGCCGCGGAGACGGACAGGTTCACCACCGGCAGGCTATCTCGCGTCTCGCCGTCGGGCCTGAGCCTGGGGCACACGTCCTCTCCCATGAGCTGCGAGAGCGGCCCGTCCTTGCCGCCGCAGTCGCTCTCGCCGAACCACTTGCGGCTGTTGAAGTGCGTCACCGAACCGGTCTCCTCGCACGTCACCCTCACGTGCTCCAGCAGCCACCCGTGGCCAACCTGGGACATCTCCGGTATGAGCCGCACCTGCACCTGGCTCAGCCGACCGGGGTCCATGTAGCTGGTCGCCCGGAACGGCAGCGTGGTGCCCCGCTCGAACCCGGGCGAGTCGCCCTCGACGTACTCCAGCGGTATGGGCGGCGACACGCCCTGGTCGCCGATGAAGGTGACCTCGACGCTCCCCGAGGTTCCCGCGCCGCGAATCGCCGCGGTGGTCACCTCCACGCGGTAGTGCCTTACCGAGCCGAAATCGACCGACGCGAAGGTCGGGTCGCCGTTGTGATCTCTCGTCGCCGACGCCGGACCGGAGGCGACGGGCCTCGGGACCATGTTCAGGTCCACCTCGACGAAGCCCATGTCGTCGTTGGCGGTGTCCGCGAAACCCTTGTACGGCGACCACCCGTGAAGGTGCGGCTCCGAGGACGAGGATTGCGCCCTGCTCTCAGCAGACGCCGGGAAAATCCGACCCGGCGCCGCGGCGGCCCGGAGATTAGTCCACGTCGGGAGTGCATCGGCGGTGGGTTTCGAAGTGCATGCAAGCGCGTGGGTCAGCGCCCGAGACGCTAGGCGCGATGACCTCAGCATCTCGGGTGGTACCTAATCCCGCGGACGGATCAAAGAATATCTCCGTTCCCTTCCCGCGGGTTTTGGCTAAAAAGGGGTCCCGAAACGTTGCCCCTTTAACAGGGGATGCGCGCGTGGTACGGCGCGGGTTTAGAGGGAGATGGTGGCTCGTCAGGGTCGTGTGAGCCCAAAAGAGCGAATCCGGCAACTTCTCGGCACTTTCTGGTGGCCGGTGCCGGGAGGTGTGATCTCGCGCTCGAATACAAAAAAGCAACTCGAGGGTCGCCCTTGCTTTTTGTGGGATAATAACTCTTGGAAAGCCAAAGTTTCCAATTAACCGGACGCGTTCGTGGCGTCTGCGAAGCGGGGGCGGGAGGCTGACGCGGCGTGGGGTTATGTGCTGAGCGAGGGCGCGTGATGGTTAATTGCGCGGTGATGACGTTTCATTGGACGACGAGATGGAAGTTCTAAACTCGCTCGTAGAACTTCAACATGAAAGTGTAAAAAATGCCGAAAGTGCCAAACTTCAACAACGTCATGATCTTCTCCCGCTTATGTGGCGATTTGCATAGGCGTGTAACCGCTCTAGCCAGCCTTGCAAACGTCCGCGCCCGCTTGGATTAGCACGGCCACACAACCATCGTGCCCATTTTGATCGGCTATGTTAAGCGGGGTGACGCCCTCCGAGGTTGCTTGGTTCACATCCGCGCCAGCCTTTATGAGCTCCATGAGGACGTGCGTGTAGCCTCCTTGAGCGGCGAAGTACAGAGGCGTAACGTTGTGGAATACGCCGCCGAGCTCTGCAATCGCGTTCACAGTACGTGGTGATGCGAGTTTGTTCTCATCAGCCCCTGCTTCGATCAGTGCCTTCACCACCGCCGCGTGGCCACGCAGAGCGGCGACGTGCAGAGCTGTGCTGTTATCTCCTTGAGTCAGAACCTTGTTCACGTCCACCCCGGAGTCCAGGCAGGCCCTGACCGCGGGCACGTTGCCGAACGTTGCCGCCCAGAAATACGGTTCAGTGATCCAGTCCTTCCCAATCTTAACAAGGTGTGTCTTGATCTTCGCTTCCATCGACCGCATTCCCTCGACGCTCCACACCTCGTCGTCGTACGCCTTGTTCACCTGCGCCAAGCTGAGCGTATCCGTCATATCGAGCTTTGGGAGTATCTCCGCGGTGAACACGTCCGGCAACTTCACGGCGAGTGCCTCGAGGATGGAAATACCACCGCGCCGTAAGTACGTCACGGTATCGGACTCTGCCTCTTCTTCGTGCACATTTTGTGTGTCCATGGCGGCCTCGGAAGTGAAGAGGGTCGCCCTCCGTCGTGGCTTTTGTGGGAAACTCTCGGAAAAGCCAAAGTGAGGTGACTCGTTGAAAGCCAAAGTTTCCTATGATGAACCAACGAGCTCGCATTTCGATAGTGTCCGCCTTTGTAATACAACAAGCGATTCTAGTCAGACGGGCATCGAGTGGCCGGCAGCAGGTCCACGTGACTTCCAGTGCCCTTTTTGTGAGCCACTCGACACCACGAGGAACACCGCGGGGTGTCGGAGTCGTTTCAAAGTCACAAGTTGGCTAGATTCTACGCTGCGAACGACGACATGGCCGCCGCCAAAATCTCTTCCGCCGCGGCTCCCCTCGCGGCGCCCGCGTCCGTCTTCAGTACCACGTGCGCCGACCTCGCCGCCGGGTTCACCACAGCCTCCACCAGAAACAAACCCGAACCATCCGCCGCCTGCGCGTAAAAGTAATACTTGATCGCGGGGGGCGCACCTCCGCTCGCCATCGTCGCGAACCCGCTCGTCGCGAGGTGCGAAATGAGCGGCGGCGGCACCACGAGCACCGACGCCGCGTTCGCTCCCAGGGTGAGCACGCGGGGACCCGCTGCGCAACCCGGCGCGGGGGGCAGCGCCGACCACCGCGCCTGGAAAGAAGCCGCATCCAGCGACGGCGACGGATGCAACGCCAGCGGCTCCCGAGTTTGCGGGATCGACGCGTTCGTCGGCGTCGCCGAGTCCATCGGCACGTCCAACAGGTCCAGAAGGTTGTGCGAGCTTCCCGGGCCGCTTCCCCCGCCGCCGCCGTGAGCGCCGCCGCCGCCGGGCGTTCCGAGCAAGTCGTCGAGAGGAGAGCTCTTTGACGACGACGCCGCGGCGACGGGTTCGTCGCTAAAGTCGATGAGACTGTCCCCCATCATGGCGCTCCCGCCGTTGCCGCCGCCCGCCGCGACCTCGATGACCTCCAGCGTCCGCGGCACCGCGACCGGTTTATCGTCCGTGAACAAGAACGCGGGTTTGCGGTAGAGCACGGAGAGCGAGTTGAACTCGTCAAATATTTGCGTCGCGAATTTATCGGCGAAACCCGCGCCGTCTGTAAAGTTGGCGACACCCTCTTTGTACCCGGCGATGACTCTCGACGCCGCCTCCGGGTCCCTGTGCAACATCCTGGCGTACATCAACGCCCTGTCGTGGACGTCCTGGTTGGCGTCGTTAGTCCCCGCGGCGAGCGCCTTCCCGAGCATGTCGCGCATCTCGGGTGCCCGCTTGAAGAAGAGCTTCATCGCCGACGCCAGGAGCTCGAGCCGCACCTCCTCGCTCTCCTCCTCGTCAAACTCGTCGAGCAAGGGTTCGAGCATGTACGGCGCCTCGGGCATGAACGCGCCGAACTCGCCGTAGAGGTACACCAGCGCCGCCTTCGCCTCGGGCTCGACGATGGTCTCGACCTTGATGCCGCTCACCGCCACCACGCACTGGTCAATCCACTTCGGGTGTTTCCTCACCAGATCCTTCACCTGGACCAAGATCTCGGCGGTGATGTGCTCCTGGTTGTACTCGACGAACTGAAGGAGTCGGTCGACGATACCCCCGACGTTCTGGTCGCCGTCCAACGCGATCCGCCCGACGGCTTTGACACCCTCCCGAGCGATGACCGTGTCGACGTCGGTGACGTACTCGCAGAGTTCGGAGACTATGTCGTACGTGTTGACATCGTCGGCGACCGCTGTGAGCATCTCGATCTTCAGTTTCTTCACCGCGGGCGCGTCGGAACCCCGGCAGAAGAACGATTTGTAGTCCATGGCGAACAAAGGGGGCGCGCGCATCACCAGCAGGTGTAGATGCGCCCACACCGCGTACGCAGTCTCCGCCGCGCCCGCGTTGGCGAGGGTAAACAGCGGCGCCTTGAGCCGCTCGAACACCTGCTGGTGCACGTCCGGCAGGCTCAGGGTGGCGTGTAGGAACACCTTCACCGTACCGAGCACCACCGCGCTGTTGGAGCTCTGCAGCCGGTCCTCCAGCGCGTTCATCACGTCGAAAGTCTCCGTCTTGTCCGCCGGCTTGTACAGCGCGACAGTCTCTAATATCGTCACCTGCGACCACTGGGAGAAGTCCTTGATCCTGTTGATCAGGCCATAGACGTTCTGCTTGGTCGCCACCGCGGCTTCGCCGTCGATCTCGCCGAGGACGATGAGGCAGTTGGCCACCACCGACGCGTCCCGGTCGGATATCAGCATGCGACGAACCTCCTCGAGGATCTCAGTCTCCGCGAGTGCCTCGGGCGCGAGGTCGTGCACCTTGAGTACGCCCATCGCGGCCGTCTTACGGGGGTACGGGTCCGTATCCTTCAGGCCGAGGCGAATGGCGTCAATCTGCGGTGAAAGGATGGGCTGGGACGGTCAGTTTCCAGATTTAGGGTTGAGAATGTCAAATTCCGCGTCTCGGGTTGACGCGCGCGCTCGGGCTTCGACGCCGGGTTCGGGCTTCGACGCCGGGTTCAGCACGCACCAGGTACTCCACGAGATCTGGGACTCTCATGGACGCCATGGATCTCAGGGCCAGTCCTCGGATGACCGGATCCTCCTCGCGGCAGTCCTTCTGCAGCGTGTTCACCGTCAGCAGCGCCAGATCCGCGTTGGCCTGAGCGTAGTGCGTGATGTAGTGGTACAGCATCTTCTTCGTCGCCACGTCCGTGGTGTGGGCGTTCATGATAACGTCCGAGAACACCGGGCTCATGTCAATGCCGATGGTGAGGTACTGGATGACCTTCTGGAACAGCTGGCGACGCTGCGCCTGCTCCTCCTTCGTGGGCCGGCCCTTCGACGCGAACGTTCGGAGCGCGGCCGAGATGTCCGTCATCTCGGTGCGTTTCCCGCGACCCGCCGCCATCGCGCCTGCACTGACTGGGCTACACGCGGCGACGCCGCTCCTCTGCTATCCACGACCTGCGCTCGGTCGTCCAAACGCGCGCGCGCTCTATGCCAGTACAAGTGTTCCGACTGCGAGTTGACGTTCGAAAATTCGGCCTGGCACCTGGCCCGGCCACTGTTCAAGAGTCAAGTAAAAAGCCACGACGCCCCACACTTCGCCCTCGCGACGTCACCATTTCGACCTCGAGCGACATGCCGGCACCCGATACGAGGCAACCGATCTTTGATCCCGGCATGGACGTCGCGACCGTGGTCTTCTCCCACGTGCGGTGCGTCCAGACCCGCGTCAACCTCACCCTGGTCAGCAAGCTGTGGAGGGACGCCTCCAAGACTGCCGCAGCGTACCCGCTCGTGTTCGACTTCGACGCGTTCTCGCGCATGCCTTCTTGTCATATGACCCCCGAACGGACTCGTGTCATCATAGACATGATGGACAACGACGAAGCACTGTCTCTGCCCTACGAGAGAGTCGTTGGACTTCTTGGTGAAGCTGCGAAGAACGTATGTGACGATGCTGCTATGCGGGGGAGTGTAAGACTGCTGAAGTGGATGCGAGAGAACAACCTTGATTGGAGTACAGACACGTGCTACTACGCAGCCGCAAATGGACACTTGCCCGCTCTCAAGTACTTGCACGGGAACGGGTGCCCTTGGGGCTCGCACACGTGCCTTAACGCAGCAATTATTGGACACTTGCCCGTTCTCCAGTACTTGCACGAGAACGGGTGCCATTGGGACTCGGACACGAGCTGGTACGCAGCCGGAAATGGGCACTTGCCCGCTCTCAAGTACTTGCACGAGAACGGGTGCCCTTGGGGCTGGCAGACGTGCCATTGCGCCGCCCGTAACAAACACTGGGACTGCCTGCAGTACGCGGTGGACAACAAGTGCCCGCAGTGGAGGAGGTACGCCGACAAACACGCGGAGCACCTCAGATGAAATTCGATAACAAATCACTCACCGAAATCACCGCCGCCGAATCAAATATTCGCGCGTTCCCTCACCGAGCTCACCGCCGCGTCCACCCCGTCACCACCGGGTACTAGCGCGACGGCGACCACAACGACACCCGTCCCCGCGTCACTATCTACTCGTACGTGTTATGACCACCCAAAACTTTCAGTTGTAATGACATTACTCGACACATTACACGATCCGCTATTTGACTCACATGTATTCCGGCAGTCGGTTCAACACGTCGTCGAGCTCCGATTTGAACTCCTCCTTGGCCCTGTTGCTCCTGCCCCCGACGTGCAGCACCCCGCCGCCGCCACCCTCCGACTGCACCGCCCACACCTGCGAGTGCGACAGCAGGCTCAGGAACGACGTCACCATCAGACCCGCGAACCCGGCGTACACCCACGGCACCCCCGGGTCCGTCTTCAGCTCCAGACCCGTGCTGCCCTTCATATCCTCCACCACGAGCCTTAAACCGTCAACCTCGATGGGCCGGCCGCTCCCCGGTCGACGCACGCCGGCGAATGATCCGTCTGAAGCGTAAATCGCGACGGATTGAAAGTCCCTCGCGAGGAGCGTCACCCCTCGCTTGGCATCCACCGGGTCCTCCGCGTCGGGGTTGAGGGGTAAGAACGTGCCCCAGATGCGGCCCTGGAAGTTACCCTGGCCCTCCAGGTTGGCCATCGGGAGGCTGAGGCTGTCGCCGGTGCCCTCCGGGAGATCGACGGGTGCCGCACCCGCGCCATCCTCGGCGTCGTCGGGCGCGGGACCGGAGTCACCCTGGACGTTATTCGCGGCGGAATCCTCGGCTTTGAACCCAACCTCAGCCACCCTCACCTGCATGGATGCAATTTCCCAATCCGTCTGGTACATGGTCACGCCGCCCTCGCGCAAGGGCACGTTGACGGATATCGTCTTTCTCTGAATCTCCCGCCCGTTCTTGGAGTTCAACACGGAGAGGTCCGAGAAGAACTGCGAGACCTGGCCGTTCGGCAGGTATTCGATCGTGAAGTCGTTCACACGGACCAGGTCTTTCGCGGCGGCGGGCGTGGGCGCGAACGGCGCGCTCCTTCGAAGCCCCGCGCCGATCCGGAACTCCGTCCCTTCCGGGACCATCACGCTCCCGCCCAACCCGCCCAGGCCCGAGTACGCCGCCCCACCGAGGGTGAGCAAGAGCCCCGCGTGCACGCCTATGGGCGCCAGCCTGCCGATGAGCCCCTTGAACGCGTACATCTTCGTGCCCTTGACGAACACCTGGTAGCCGCGCCCGGCCAGAAGGTCGGCCAGGTCCGAGCTCCGAGCCCGCGGCAGGGTCTCCGCCTCCTCCATCTTGAGCAAGGCGGCGGGCCGGTCCAGGAACTTCCAGTCCGCGCTGACCTTCCACACCGGGAGCTGGCGCGTGAACGTGCACGCAGTCAGGGACGCGGCGAGCGCGCCGAGGAGCGCGAGAAAGTACCACTCGGTGTATATGTGGTCCAGCCCAAAGTTGAGGATGAACGGGTAATCGATGAAGCCGAGGGCGGGCTCGTCCACGGGGTAGTTCTGGACGTACCACGCGGCTCCCTTGTTCTGCTCGATGACCGTGCCGAGGGCGGAGAAGCCCGCGATGACCAGGAACTCGCTGATGGCTAGGGGCAGCGAGGATAGGGAGCGCGCGATTGTCTTGCCGCTCTTCGGTAGCTCCTTATCGAACAGCCATCGCCGGAACGCCTCGCCCTCGTCCTTCTCGGGGCCGCCGGGCGTGCCGGGGTCGGGTGCGCTGGTCTCGCCGTTACCACCGGGCCGCGGTGCGTTGGCGTGAAGCAAGACGCGCGCGCGACGGGGAAACGTCGTCGTCGTCGTCGTCATGCCCATCCCCAGAGGGCACGTCATCTTACCCTTAACGACCCGACCGCCGGGTGCGGTGGCGCTGATGGAGCATCGGCCGGACGTTCCCGCCGAGTCGCCGCATCGCGCGCGCGCGACGGGAGGTGTAGAGCGAGTCAAACGCGGACTCGCGGCGAGCGGGGAGATCGCCAGCGCCATCGTGTCGCGTCTAATGGACCGTGACTTAACCCTGAAACGGAAGACGTGGACGAGGGCGACGACCACAGCAGAAAGCTGACGAGGTTAATCAATCGGGGAGGTCGTTGACGCCCCACTGGCGCAGCCGCCCGACCAAGGCCGGCGCGTCTTCAACCATATTTTGAGCGTTTATCGTCTCTTCCGGTCACGATGACGGGCCCCATGTATGCACACACCGCGGGGAGGGGCGGCAGGGGCGGCGGCCGCGGACGCGGAGGAGGCCGGGGCGGTGGTTTTCCCGGTGGCCGGGGCGGCGGCCGAGGTTTTCAAGGAGGAGGTGGCCGGGGTGGAGGCAGGGACGGCGGAAGGGGCGGAGGCAGAGGTGGGGGCGGACGGGGCGGCGGTGGAGGCGGGCACAAGAGATCCCGCGACCCCGCCGACGACGAGCTCGGCGAGGGCTACGACGGCTTCTCGCAAGACGCATTCGACAACGCCAAGCTGCAGAACGAAAAGTTCGACGAGTACTACCAGCGGCAAGGGGTGGTGCCGCCCGAGGAGTGGGAGGACATGATGCGCGCCTTCCGAACCCCGCTGCCTCTCACGTTCCGCATCAACATGAGCGGCAAGTACAGGGAGTCGGTCCGTCGCAAGCTCACGCACGTGCTCTTCCCGAAGATACTGGCGGATGTCAGCACGATGGCTCCGCCCAGGGCGCTGCGTTGGTACCCTCACGACCTCGCGTACCAGCTCGACATACCCAAAGACGCCTTGAAAAAGTCGGAGCACATGCAGGCGCTTCACAAGTTCATGGTACAGGCCAACGAGGTGGGCGCCATCACCAGGCAGGAGGCGGTGTCCATGATCCCGCCGCTGCTCCTCGACGTCAAGCCGCAGCACAGAGTCCTGGACATGTGCGCCGCGCCGGGGAGCAAAACGTTTCAGCTCCTGGAGATGCTCCACGCGCGAGCCGAGGAACGCGACGAAGGGAGCCTGCCCACCGGCGTCGTAGTCGCCAACGACGCGTCCCTGCAGCGCGCCAACCTGCTGACGCACCAGACCAAGCGGAGCAACTCGCCCGCGCTCATCGTCACCAACCACCAGGCGCAAAAGTTTCCCACGCTATACCCCACCGAAAACGCGGGCGGGTCGTCGAAGCGCGAGCCGTACAGGTTCGACCGCATCCTCGCCGATGTTCCGTGCTCCGGCGACGGCACGTTGCGTAAGTCGCCGGATCTGTGGAAGAAGTGGACGCCCGCGTCCGGCGTGGACCTGCACACGCTGCAGCTGGAGATTGCGTCGCACGCCGCGCGTCTGCTCAAAGTCGGCGGGCGGCTGGTGTACAGCACGTGTTCACTGAACCCGTTGGAAGACGAGGCCGTCGTCGCGGCGCTGTTGAAGCGGGCTAAAGGCGCTTTAAAGCTCGTGGATGTCAGCGGCGAGCTCGAAGGGTTGAAGCGTAAGCCGGGGATGTACGCGTGGGAGGTTGGCGACGCGTTTGGCTGGCACGAGCGCCCAGACGGCGGAGGCCGGCGGCAACGGAACGTGGCGTCCTCGATGTGGCCGCCGGGTTCGTCCAAGGCTCGCGAGATGAACCTCGAGCGATGCGTGCGCATCATGCCCCACCTCGATGACACCGGCGGGTTCTTCATCGTCGCCATCGACAAGGTCGGCGAGCTTCCCGGGGAGATGGAATCAGCCGCGGAGCCGGAGGCTGCCGGGAGCAAGGATGGCAAAAAGTGGAACGAGTCGAACCGCGTCGCGCCCGTCATCGCCGTGGAGAACGCGGCGCTCGTGGAATCCATGCGCGCGCAGTACGGCCTGGACGATACTAAGGCGGGGATCAGCGCGGGCTTGATGACCAGGCGCGCGGGCGAGCAGGACAAGGCTACACCCAAGCGTCTGTATTTCGTGAGCGGCGGCGCGAGAAAGCTGCTCGACGCGGCTGCGGACGGCGGGTCCGGGTTGCAGGTTGTCGCCGCGGGCGTCAAGGCGTTCGAGCGGCAGGCGGCGGAGGGCGCCGCGTGCGACTACCGCGTCACGCAGGAGGGCCTCGACGCGATGTTACCCCACCTGGAGAAGCAGGTTGTTCGCGCGGCGCCGCGGGAGATTGAGGCCATCCTGTGCCGGCAGCAGGGTCAGCCCCCGTCGAAGGAAGCCGCCGACGCGGACTTGCTCCGGCCCGAGGACGCGCCGGAGGGATGCTGGGAGAAAGACACGCTGAAGGCGATGAAGGCGGTCACGCCGGGGTGCGTGATTCTGGTCACCAAGGTGCACATCCTGGCATCGTCGGGTGATGAGAACGGGGGTGGCGAGGATGCCAAAAAATCCAAAAAGGGCAAAAAGGACAAGAAGGATGCCAAACGCGAGAAGAAGGACGGCGGGAGCTGGTCGGGCGTGGCTTGCTCGGAGGATCTCGCGGTGGCGTGCTGGTACGGTCACGGGGATAAGGGGAAGAGCCTGAGCGTATTGGCATCCAAGGCGGAGGGATCGCACCTGCTCTATCAGCTCCGGGAGTCGATGAGCAAGACGTAAGATGGGGTGAATCTTCTTCCTTGAGTACTTGTAACTCTTAAAGCAGTGTTCGTCTAAGGCGCGGCGACCGGGTTTCCGGCGTTGTCGAGCATCTGGCCGCTTCCGCCCATCTCGGCGGGCATGTCCGCGAACTTGGGGAGGTCATCGTTCACCTTCCATGTGGCCTCCGCGTAGTTGATGTGCATGGCGGGCTTGAACTCCGTCTCGAGGATGCCGGAGACGACGTCCGTCACGCCCATGGTGTCGGGATGATCGTTCAGGACGTTGCCGTGGCACTTGGCGCACGTCTTGCGGTTGGAAAACTTGGGTTTGCCCTCGGGCGGAGGGTTCGTGTACTCGACAAGCTCACCCTCGACCTTGACCTGCTCGCACGGGTAGAGCGTGGCCAAGTTGATGCTACCCCACTGTGGTCGACGAGAGGGAAGGGGTGTGAGTTGGCGTAACATTTCGGTCGGATTTGGATATTCGGGCACGGACCTTGGCGCAGCTCCTGCAGTGGCACACGGCGCAGACCTTGGGTTCGCCGGTGCAGGTGACCTTGACGGCGCCGCAGTAGCAGGTTCCGGATACGCTCATGTTTCAATCGGACGGCGTTTGGATATCGCGGGGCAAGCTCTGCAGTCTCGCTGTTCATAACGTCACTGCATAACGTCATATTTCGGGCGTTATCACGGCAGCGAAGGAGCGAGCTGCGAGCCAAACAAAGTTCACAGTTCAAAATCAGCTGTCAAAATTCGCCCCGCCGGGTCTCACAGCGCCCCGCGCCAGTCTCGCGGACAGACCGCCGCCAGGGGTGAGTGCGGCGGGTCGAGGACGAGAGGCCGTTAACGAGTGACTCGCGGGCGAGCGGGCGTCGGATACTCGGCTCGATAACCCCCGCCGGGCGGAGACGGCCCGGGGGAGCTTTAGAAACAGAAAACGGCACGTCCCAGACGACGACCGAACACGATGGGGGCGCGACGGCACGCGAAGACCCTCCTCGGCGGATGCGAGGCGGTCGCGTTCGCCCTTGTGTTCATCGCGACGTTCGTCGTGTGCCATCTCGCTGGGATCGTGAGCTCGGCGGAGCTCGGTTCGGACGGATACGCGGTCAGCGACGGTGAGGTTGAGGCGCCCCGGCCGTTCGCCGTCGGGCGCGCTTTAAAGCACCTGGAGCTGGACACCACGTGTGAGCCGGGCACGTCCGTGACGCACGAGCAAGGCGAGGGCGTGTGCGTGAACTGTCCTGTCGGACACTACACCAGCGGCCGCAAACCAGTCTGCAAGCTCCTGGACCTCACCGACTTCGACTGCTCATCCTACTTCAACCCGACCACGTTCCAGACCAAGTACGGATTCAGCGACGTGGTGGGGGTCGAGTGCGACTTTGGATCCGCGAAACCGACGTACACCTTGTTCGAGCAGTCCACCGCGACGTGCTCCTTCGCGGACGTGGCATTCAGCGAGTGCACGGGCAGCGCGGCGATCGACAGCCTGGACGCGGTGACGTTCAGGTTGAGCTGCGACATCGACGCCGGCGACATCGTGTTCCAGACGTGCCGCGATAACCTGGTGGGAACCGGCTCGCGTGTGACGTGCACCTGGGAGGGTGGGCTGGAGAACTGCACCGCGTGCCCGCCGGGGACGTTCTGCGAGGGGACGAACACGATCGATCCGCCGCCGTGTCCCCATGGTCACGCGTGCGACGGCGCGAGTAAGTCGGCGTGCCTGGCGGGTTCGTACTCAACCGGCGGATTGGCCGCGTGTCTCAACTGCCCGAACGGGAGCACGTGCCCGTTGGATGGCTGGGGCGAGCCGTCGAAGTGCCCGGCCAAGTACTACTCCGGTACGGGTGCGACGGTGTGCGAGGAGTGCTGGGCGGGTCACGCGTGTCCCACGGAGGCGACGGAGTGGCCGATGCAGTGCCCGAATGGATATTTCGCGTTGCCGCTGTCGGACCAGTGCTCGTCGTGCGCGCCGGGTAATTCGTCGTACGCGGGGTCGTCGGAGTGCTACGTATGCCCGGACGGTACCTCGTGTCCCTCGGCGGCCACGCCGAACCCGAACGTGTGCGCCGCGGGGTATTATTCCCTGGCGGGCGCGACGACGTGCACGCCGTGCGGACTCGGTCAGTACCAACCTACGGCGCAGTCCAGTTCGTGCCTCGAGTGTCCCGCGGGCGTGCATTGCCCGCAGCAGGGGATCAGCAGCGTGCAAAATCTGGGGTGTCCTATGGGTACCTACAGCAGGTACGACCTGAAAACCACCGCGTTTGACCTCCCGTACGACGAAACAGACGCCGCGCGATTCCCCTCGCTGGCCGCCACCGGCGACACGGTTTGCAGACAGTGCCCAAACGGGTACACCTGCCCGGACCCGTCCACGGCGCCCGTGCCGTGCCCGGCGGGGACCACGCGCATCGGGACCAACTACTCGCACTGCATAAACTGCCCCGCCGGATACTCCTGCGCCACGCCCAACGTCCCACCGGCGGAGTGCGCCGACGGGTACTACTCCACCGGGTCGCAAGCGGAGTGCACCGCGTGTAGCCCGGGGTTCCAGTGCCCGATGAAGGACGCGGCGTTGCAGATGCGATGCAGCTCAGGGACTTTCTCCGCGGCGGGTGCGGCGAACTGCACGGCGTGCCCCGCGGGCAGGGCGTGCCCCGAGCAGGACGGGGCAGGGATTTACGACTGCGAGGCGGGCACCTTTGCGCTCGCGGGTCAGGTGCAGTGCACGCCCTGTCCCCCGGGCTTTGAATGCCCGGACGTCACGGACCCGGCGGCTATGGCCATGTGCGCCAAAGGGAAGTACTCGACGGGGTCCAAGGCGGCGTGCGACGCGTGCGCTAAGGGTTTCTACAACCCACTGAACGGGTCGACCACCGCGAACGCGTGTATCGCGTGCGGCAAAGGGTACTACAGTAACTTCACAGCCGCGGTGAGTGAGACCACGTGCCTGCCCTGCCCGGCGGATACGTACTGTCCCCTCACGGCCAACGACCTACCCACGGAATGCCCCGTCGGCCTCAGCACGTTCGGCAGGCTGGCCAGGACATCCGCGGACGACTGCACGATGCCACCGCCGCCGCCTCCGCCGCCGAACCCCCCGCCGCTGCCTTCGAGCCCGCCGCCGCCGCCGCTACCCCCCGCGCTCGCCGCCACGATTGACGTCCCGCCGCTCACCATCAAGGTGGATGGAACCGTCGCCGCTTTCAACTCCACTCTGTTCAAACTGGGAGTCGCGGCGGCGGTTGGGAACGGTGCGACCGCGGCGGACGTGGTCATCACCGACCTGAGATCCGGCAGCGTCGTCGTCGACTTTCACGTGGCTACGCAAGCGCTGTTCCCGGTGGCGCTGGGCGGCGGCTGGGACGTCGCTGAGGTGGAGAGGCAGATCGCCAGCATCGACGCCGCGATCGGTGGTGGGACATTATCCGTCGGTGCGACGGTGCTGTCATCCGCGGTCGAGTCGGACTGCCCCGCGGGTACGTACGTGTCCAAGACGCTCGCGGGCGGGTCCAAGGTGTGCGCGCTGTGCCCCACGGGTCACTACAGCGGAGCGATAAATCCCGCCTCTTGCGACGAGTGCGCCGTGGGATACGCCGCGGGCTCTCGCGGCATGACCGCCTGCGACATCTGCGTCGCAGGTACGTACGCGTCCGCGAAGGCCACGCCCGTGTGCGCGAAGTGCCTCGCGGGGACGTATCAGCCAGCCGCGGGTACCGGTTCCTGTTTCCCGTGCGCTGACTTTTTCTTCTCGGGCGAAGATGGCGCCACGACGTGCGTCGCGTGCCCCGCCAATCACCTCTCGGGACCCACCGCGTGGGCGTTCGAGACCCCGCGCATGCGTTCCGACGGTCGGCTCTCCGACCTCGTCGGGGGCGCGGTGAACCGCAGCGGGTGCATAGAGAACGCCACCTCGTGGTTATTCATCCCGGACCCGCCGGTTGTTTTCCAGAGGACGCTCACCATGCAAGACGCGTACATCGTCGCGGCGACTTTCATCGCGACGTTCGCTTTCCTGTACCGCGTGGGCGCCAAGCACTGGAAGAACCAGCAGCTGCTGTTGAAGTACGCGGGCGGTGACACGTTCTACGAGACGATGCTCCCCGAGGATGAGGACGCGGACAGGCGGGGACAGGATCCGCGGATGGAGAAGTACGACGTGCTGCAGATATCGGAGGCGATCAAGGCGAATAACTTGGAGGACGCGGAGATGGTCATCGAGCGAATACTGGAGAGGGATCCAAACCAGCCGGAGACGTTGCACGCGCAGGCTGTGGTGCACCTGATATACGGCGAGATGAGCAAGGCGAGGCTGCTGGTGGAAAGGGCGATTAAGCGCAACGGTAGGCCGCAGTTTGTGGTCACGCTGGGACTCATCAACGCGCGGTCGCCGTGGGATACCGAGGAGAAGCGAGTGGACAACTTGAAACGCGCGACGCAGGACTTTGAGCTGGCGACGCGAAAGGATCCGACCCTGGCCGTCGCGCACATGAACCTCGGCGTCGTGCGCATGGCCCTCAACGACCTGGAAGGGGCCAAGGACGCCCTGAAAGTCGCGCTTGACAAGGAGCCAGAGTACCACAAGGCGCTCTATAACATCGCGCTGGTTTTCGCCAAGATGGGCAAACGATCCGACGCGAAGCGGTATCTGAAGGAGAGCATCAACGTGAAGCACCGCGCGCTGGACGCGCAGTTCAACCTCGGCATGCTGTTGCTGCACGAGGGTGACGTGGACGAAGCGGAGCAGCGCTTCATGAAGTGCCTCATGATCAACACCCGGCACTCCCCTTCGCTCTGCAAGATGGGCAACGTGCAGATGCTCCGCGGCAAGCCAAAACGCGCGACGGAGAAGTACTTGCTCGCGCTGGAGAGCGACCCCGACAACGTTGAGGCCGTCACCAACATCGGAGTCGTGGAGTGGGCCAAGAAACACGCCGTCGACGCCGAGCAGCACTTCCTCCTCGCGCTCAAGTTCAAACCCAACTACTACCCCGCGCTCTTTAACATCGGACTGCTCTGCATGGAGCAAGGCCGCGTTCAGGAGGCTGCGAATTGGTACCGCAAAGCTGTGGTACAAAAGCCGACGTCCGCGGAGGCTCTGTTCCAGTTTGGTACCGCGCTGCACAAGCTCGGGGAGCTGCGTGGGGAGACGCCGCGGCGCGAGGAAAAGTCCTCGGAGCAGTTGGCCATCGAGGTGGAGGAGGCGAAGCGTGTCGAGGATGAAATACAGGCGAAGAAGGATGCCAAGATTGCCGAGGAGCTCGGTAAAATGTCAAAGGTGGAGACGCGGGCGCGTGACCTCAACTTCGGGGGGGTCGAGCGCAACTGGTCCAGGCTGGTGCTCGTCTCAAGCAAGGTCAAGGGCACGGAAATCCTGGAGAGGGCGCCGCTGGACAAGATTGGCGTGCTGGGATATAACCACAAGCGATCCACGCTCGGCAGCATTCTCAAGGCTGTGCAGAAGAAGCTTCTGACCAGGGAAGGGACCCAGCGCGTGGACTCCATCGCGTTCGTCGTGCCGTGCAAGGCTGGCAAGGTGAGCATTTGTTCCGGGTGTTCATTCACGCACGATAACATGCTCGACGGCGACACGTGCGCGTTCCTGGACGGACTCACGCACCTCATCAACCACGACGTCAACGTGTACATTAACGGCTCGCGCATGGATTTCTTGCTCCTCGACGACACCATCCCCGAGAGCGCGGAGCTCGCGATGGAGATCAAGGCGCACTGTAATCTGCAGACGGTCACCGCGTCAAACGCGATGACCCGCGAAGTGTCCTACTACCTCACCGAGGAGGAGCTCAAGGTGGCCAAGTCCGCGGTGGGCGCCCGCGCCATGGCGATGTACTTCGACCTCAAGAAGCTTAGGGACTGGCCAAAGCTGCCCGACGAGCCTCTTCATCACCCCTTACCGCCGTGGGAGACGATTGACCACTTCGCCGAGGTGAAAACCGAGGAGGAACAGAAAAAGGACATGAAGGCGGTGGCGATTGCGGCGATGGCCGCCGAGAAGCTCAAAGGTGTCGGCAGGTCGTACGCCGCGTACTTCCGCAAGCGCGCGGCTCAGGGTGCGGATCTGGACGAGCAGCAGGGCGACGACACCGCGTCCGAGGCTTCACCCGGTCCCTCCTCCCGGGGTATGTCCCGCGCGGCGAGCATGGAGCGGGACCTGGCCAGGGCGATGGAGGACAAGGACGCGGCTCTGTCCAGCAAGGCTGCGCAGGCCCTCGCCGGTATAGCCACCCCCGCCAGCCGCGTCATCGGCCCCGCGCCCGGTACGAAGCGGGCGAAGTCGCCGTCCCAAACCAGCTCCAAGGCTGGCATGACGCTCTTCCGGAAGAGCGCCATGCTGGTCCGCAGCGTCGCGCGCATGGACGTGAAGGTCCGCGAGGCTCGCGCGGTGACCCTCGAATTGCTCATAGAGATGTCCGGCGACGAGTTCAGAGGCGGAAACACGCAGGAGTACTTCATCAGCGAGATCGCCACCGAGCTCGACATCCACCAGGACCGCGTGCGCATAGCGGGTTACGACCATAAATCCTCCGCGGTGACAGTCACGGTGGACGACAAACCCGGAGACACGCCGCTCGACATGGTCGTTTCCACGCTGCAGATGAAGCTGGACTCCGACACCCTGCTCGTGGACCCGAGCTTCGGGAACATCATCCTGACCAAGGTGGACTGGCCCGAGGGATGGGGCGAGGGCAAGGACAAGAACAGCGGCGTCGCCGGCACGGACGCCAAGCCCCCGAGTTCAAGGTCGGGATGGGAGACGCCTCGTTCTCGACGCGGATCCGTCGCGGAGTCCGAGGGCGGCAGCGAGGCCACCGAGGCTGGTGAGGCGTTCCGGGACTTATCCGCCGGCGCGCCGCGTCGGCTTGTGCTCATTTCCTCGCGCATGTACTTCGCGGACGTGTTGATGGAGTGCGTCGAGGCTGGGGTGGAGGCTGTGTACTTCGACTGGCGGTTCTCGTCGCTCGAGAAGATAGCCGCCGAGTGCAGGGATCGATGCGGCGGCGACCTCGCCACGCTCCGCTCGATCGGCATCATGACCCACCACAAACCCGGCGCGATCGGCTTGGTCAAGGGCTTGCGAACCACGCGAAGGAACCTGGTCAGACCGGAGCTGCGACAGTTCTGGGCGTCGATGGCGCAGCTGCTCACCGCGGATGGCCGCGTCGACGTCTTGTCTTACGACTCCGCGAATTGCGCGCCCACGCAGCGGCTACTCGAGGAGCTCGGTGACCTGATCCGCGTGCCGGTGAACACCGTAGACGCCGCCGCGGTGTCCCTGGGCGCGAGCCACGGCGTCGACGCGGCGGTCCTCGAGGACGAGGACGCCTTCGAGGCGGGTTCGCTGTATTTTAGCCAGAGACGGTTCGCGGCGTGGGCGGCGACGGCGCCCGATAGGTTCACCGTCGGCGCCGCCAAGTACCGCGGCAGGGCAGCTGCGCGGCTCGGCGGCGGGTCCCGCGCGGATGGCTCGGTACCGACCGACGTCACGGTCAAGAACGCCGCGGGCCTGACCGTGGCGCAGGCTGTGGGCGACGAGACGGAGGCTGGCGTAAATCCCGCGTACCACGACTCGGACGACGACGAAGTGGACGCCGACCCGGCGCGCGTCGCGGCTCGACGCGCTCACCGGCTCGCGGAGCTGAGGCGTCGGGAGGAGACCAAGCGACAGCTCGCTCTCATCCAGAACCCCGCGAACATGCTCAAGGCGGTCACCGCGCCCGGAGCGGCGAGGACGGACGGCGGCGTCGGGTCCTCGGCGCAAAAGGCGCCCGGCAAACGCCCCGACGTCGTCCCGTTCATACCGGTGGAGAAGTTGGTGTTTGCGAGGGAGTCCGCTTCCGGGTACGACGCGCGGCTGGACAGGTACGCCGCGGACCGCGCGCGTCACCGGGAGGAGGATACGCGGATGGGACTGACGGAGCAGGAGGCCGCGGCGAGGGACGCGAGGGAGGACGCGGCGCAGCGGCGGGAGGCTCTCCTCGACGACCTCTCGCTGGTCCCCCGCCTCGGGCTCGCCGCCGGGCGCATCGGCGGGGGCGAACACCGAACCCGCGCGTTAGCCAGCATCGACGATAACCAGGTCGACTGGAACCCGCCACGGAACGCGCGAGACGCGGCGAGGCGCGCGGGCGGCGTCCACGCCACCGACGCGGGCCAGGGCGGGCCGGGCGGGTCTCAGCCGCCGACGTTGGACCGCGAGGGCGACGCGGCGCGGGAGGAGAAGGAGGCTGCGGCTCGGGCGGTGAGGTGGCGGGAGGACGGCGCGGAGAACGACGCGCCGGCGGGAGCGGACGCGGTGTCACACCTGGCCCCGGGTGACCCGCGCGCGGTGCAGAGCAAGCCGATGTGGGCGCTCGACGAGAACATCAACAAGCTGCGCAAGTTCGAGTCCACTGGTCTCGGCAACTGGTAGAGAAGACGACGCTGAAGAGCGCCGGGACGGTCGGGATTTGTACACGCTTGCTAGCATTTAATACACGAAAGAATGCGTGGGTATGATTGCTATGGGCTCCCGACCCGCGCTGAGTCGAGCTCCACTGTTACGAGGTGCCGTCACCCCGCGCCGGCGCTGGAGTCCGGGGAGATGTACTGCAGTTTGTTGCGCACGCTATTGAACCTGCGCAACAGGACCTCCTCCGGAGGGCCCGACCCGCGGCACATCTCCGTCAAAAACTCCGAGAAATCCACCTCGCCGATGTTCGAAACCTCGTCGACCAGCATCTTGCACTCCTTATCCGTCGCGTCGAACTGCAGCTCCCGCTTCGCGCCCTCCCGCAGCTCCCGCGCGGTGACCTTCCCATCACCGTCCACGTCGAGGCGGTTGAAAAGGTCCTGATAGCTCTTCAGCTGCGTCACGTCGAGCGCGCTAGGCCCGCGCCCGGCCGGGGCATTTGGCGGCGGCTCCTTAGAGACCAGGCACCCCATCGCTGCTCCGCGTAACGTGTCCGTCACACCTGCGCGGCGCCGCGACCTTTGGCGCGAAGGCCGTGCATTGGAACCTTCGAACGGTTTTCGGTTTTTGAGATGATGCGATTTCCCAAGGGTCACTTTGACGGCTGACGGCAGTCGAGCTGCGCGCCAATGGACAATTTCTGACTATTTGCTCATAGAGAAGGTTGGGGAAAATACCGGAGTGGTAACTCTTAGCCAAATTTTTCGGGACCAATGACGACACTTCCTTGATTCAGCTCCGCAGTCCAGTGTCCAGAGAGGTCCCAGAGAGTCCAGGCGATTGTTCAAAACGACAACTTACTGCTGGCTACCAGTGGCGCCCCAGGCCCAACCCCTCGC